>Ga0209372_1000290_pt1 | contig 30899 bp, 23 predicted proteins | sample AgamicAtPe_FD_187170 | JGI IMG/M metagenome (GOLD analysis project Ga0209372, IMG submission 187170) | Agave microbial communities from Guanajuato, Mexico - At.P.e (SPAdes) (version 2) | ecosystem: Host-associated > Plants > Phyllosphere > Phylloplane/Leaf | place: Guanajuato, Mexico | collected... | reverse complement strand
GCTGAATTTGAGCATGACGTAGTGGGCTGTTTGACTTCCGAACACTTCGATCGGCATGTAAAACTCAGCCTAAGCTCGTGCTCTGAACTCGAATCGTGCTGGTGGCTTTTGAGGATGTTTAGGTGGGTTGAGCTACTAGAGCGATGAGCCCATTGCGGGCTCGACCATTGTTCGGAGGCAGGAGTCGCCTATCAACGGGAAGATCTGCACCCGTTGTCTCTTCGCAACAAGAACGCGCCTCCAAGTTCCAGCTAGTGAGTGGGCGCTCATGTCGCTCGATCAACAGGTAAAGACGGTTGGCTTGTCGAATGCGAGCAGTAGGTGCAATTTTTACGGGAAGTGAATTATGAAAGGACACTCGCACGGAGTGAGAATTGTTCTCTGTTTGAAGTTCAGCGACAGCTAGTGCAGCTCGAAACTCAAAGGCTAAGAGAAAGTTAAAGCGACTCTAAAGCTCGAATGCGGCTCCCAGCTCCAAGTGCAATGGCGGCCACCCGTTTGCGCCCTTATCAGCCTCTAATCTCTCCGGCCAGCGTCATCCGTTCCGGGTTAAACTTTATGGGGGGCAACCGAGCTCCCAGCCAAGATCAGTGGCTTGGGCGTTTGAACCCGAATGAGTGGTGGTCAGTGTAAGCGGGAGCTCTGAAGCGAGCAAGGGCCAGTTTGTGCCCTTCGAGCTTAGCTTGGGCGGCGCGAGTTGACCAGCCAAGGTTCGTTTAGTGGCCGTATATTCAGGTGTTCAGTCTGGAGGAGCGTGAGACTGAGTTCGCAAGTTGGCCAGTGGGACGACTTTCGCTCATTGGATCAAAGTTTGGTTGTTTGATGGAGCCAAGCTTTTGAGAGCTCGCGGAGCTAAGAGGCAAGGAGAGCTTCTACTGAGTAGTTAGTTTATTGTTCGAGACTGTCTCGCGCCCGCCGACCAACATCACAGCATCGCCTGTCCAATATCGCTCACATTTCCGGTCGACGCGGTCATCTTGTTTCGAGCAAGCTGGCGCCACCAAATGGGCATATCGTTGAGATGCCTTTGCTCGCATTCGCGCCTCCTCTTATCCAAATCGTCGCGCTTACACCTCTCGGCTGCCTTCTTAGCCAACATCTGCCGCTTCCAGACTGGAACCTGGCTCAAGCGGCGCTCCTCGAGCTCCAGCTTGGCCCTCTCCTCGCACTCCTTGCGCGCGCGCTCGGCCGCCTTCTTGGCCAACATTTGGCGCCTCCAAAGGGGCGCGTCCGGCTCGCTGGCGCTCACCTTGTCCATGAAATCGTCCGGCTTGAAGCTGGGCACCAAGGCGCTCACAAGCTGGCCAAGCTCGCCCTTGCTCCTGCAACTCTCCTTCATCCGCTTGATCCCCTCCAGCCCCTTCGACTCCTTTAGCTCCGCAATGAGGTCGCGCTTTGTGGCCGCGAGCAGCGTCTCCAATTCCGCCTCTGCAATTGCGCGTCCATTTGCGCTGGTGGCGCTCGGGCCGGCAACAGTCGGACTGGCGCCAACCTGCTGTTGGCCTGTGGGCCGAGCGAGTGGATTGGGCCTCTCGTTTAGGTAAAGTGTGCGCGATTTTAGCTGGAAACTGGAGCCATTTTCAGTGCAAAACTCACCTTTGCCTGTCTGCTCAGCACCCTCCTTGTTTGCCTTGTTGAGAAACTTTGAGCGGTCAAAGTTTCTGATTGCGCTCAGGAGGTTTGCGTTGAAGTCGCGCCTGCTGGCGTCGCCCGTTGGACAGGCGGCGCATGAGTGCGCGTCCTCGTCGGCCCCGAAGTGTGAGTCGCAAACTGAGCTTGAGAGCGAGTCGAGCTCGGCATCAATGCGGCCGAGCGCGGAGGTCGACTGGGACCTGTTGAGCTCGCCGAGGGTTCGCCGCTGCGGGGCTCTGAACCTGGCAGCGGCGAGGTGCCTGCCTCTCGAGTTGCGCTCGAAGTTGCGCGCCCCAGAACTCTGGCTCGAGCGCGACACGAGCGAGGCGCCCGTCGAGGAGGAGAGCGAGCCGATTGGCGTCGAGCTGTTGCTTCCGTGACTGTTCGAGCTGCTAGCGCCGCCGCCGCCGCTGCTGCTGCTGCTGCTTGCTGCCGAGCCGCTGGCCAAGGTCGAGTTGGAGGACATTCGTCTGAGATACTCGCTCGGCTTTATGTTCGTTCCATCCTCGGGCGGCGCAGTGAATTGGGGCGGAATGAAGGCGGGCTGCGCGAGTGCGGCCAGCGGGTTGTGCTTGGACTTGGTGGTCGGGCTTGGCTCGTGCTGTTGCTGTTGGCGGGCGGCGCGCAACTGGAGCTGGCCGAGACTCTGCTGGAGCTCGAGGAGGGCCGGCGAGCTGGCGACGGGTTTGGGGCCCAGCTGCAATGGCAGCGGCAGCGGCGGCGGCGGAGGGGGCGGCGGCGGCGGAGGGGCCAGCGGCAGGGGTGTGGCGGGCGGCTCCGTCCCGTCGTGGGCGGCGGGCGCCGCTGGCTCGGCGTAGGCGTTCTCGTAGGAGGCCGAGTTGTTGTTCTCGTCAGCCTCGAGCCCAAACTTCCTGGCCGCCCGCTCGAGTTCGTGCTCGAGTATGACGCGCGCCGACCTCTGTTGGCGCGCGTACACAACCAGCGGACTGGCGCCGGCAGGGCTGGCCGCAGGGAGGGGCGAGGCTGAGCTGGCCGAGCCCGACGAGTAGGTGGAGCCGGCGCTTGACATACTCGAGCACTGGCTGCCCGAGCGGCTAAGCAGGCGCCTCGAGCCGCTCGGTGCGGTCAGCGCGGCCGGCTGGCAGCAGTCGGTGCAAGCAACGTTGGGTCCGCCGCTTGTTGCGCTCGTCGGGCTTGGACTCTCGATTTGTTGGTAGATCGGCTCGGCGTTTGACGAAGGCTGCTGCTGCTGCTGCTGGCGCTCGAACTGCATGGCCAGCAGTCTCAGCCGGGCGCACTTCTCTGCTCGCGCGCGCTGCTTTCCCTGCGCCCGCAAGTCCACACCTGGCGGCGGCTCTCTCTGCTTGGAGGCTTGCGCCGCCGCGGGCTGTGGGCCCTCTGGCGAGCTTTGCCCCTCAGCGCACTTCCGCGCTCGCTCGCCGCCCGGCGCCTCTGGCTGCAGCTCGCGAACTAAGCGGCTCTCCTTCGGCTGCTGCCCGCTCTCGGCGCAAACGGCGCCCGCTTGGCCGGCGGGAGCTCGGCTCTGCACACTAATTGCACCATTGGGCCACTCGCGCTTACTCTTAAGCCCGCAAGCAGCCGCCGGCGACGACGGCTGACTGCCAAGCAACCTGATGCAGCCGGCCGACCGGCCACTTCCGCCGCCAACTTCCGCCTCCTCCTCCTCCAGCTCCAGCTCCGCCTCTCGCCCCTCACCTGAGTCGCCCCTCGCCGCCAGCTTGCCTTGCTGCGGCGGCGCCTCTCGCGATCGGCTCAGGATGGCCCGAAACGCGTTGGCCAGCTCGGCGCTGGGGCGGCCAGAGTGGCGACACTGGGACTGGCACTGGCATTGGTCGCACCTGTCAAGCGAGCGCGACTGCTCGGCCACGAGCTCAACTGGCTGCTGGCGGCCGTGCACCTTGCAACTGTGCCGCTTGTCTTGTCTTGCGAGCTCAGCTTGGCGCCAGCTCGAGTTGCTGCAACTGGCGCACTGCTGCTTGTTGAACTTCTGCTGCTGCTGCTGCTGCTGCTGCTGCTGCTGCTGCCGCTTGCTCGCCTCCCCTCCAAGCAGCTCACCTTGGCCGCCCACTCCGCTCGACTTGAGGCCGCACACCTGCGCCTCCATCCTGGCGCAAACTTCCGCTTTTGGTTCCCTCGGCTGCTGCTGTAGCTGGCGCGGGTAGCTCCTGTGCGACGGCCACGAGCAGGGGGCCAGTGCAGCCTTGTTGCCGGCAAGGCTGCACTTGCACTTGCACTTGCAACCGAGAGCCTCCCTGCTCTGCATCCACTCTGCCCGCTTTGCTGCGGCTCGCTGCTCTCGCAAGCGCAAACACGCTCGCCCCTTCCGCTCTCCTCATTCACTCCTCTCGCTCAACAGACCGGATGCCAACTCTCCATTTGCTCGCGTGCTTCTCTCTCTCTCTCTCTCTCCTGTTTGGTGGTCGAGCAAAGAGAATTAGATGGGACTGGATGGAGCTGTCGCTGAGGTGTGACTGAGGTTTGCTCCTCTGCTGCCAGCTCTGCAAGTGGCCGCCGACTGCTGGGCGACACTTGTTGAGCGCGCAGCCAGACTTGGCGGCGGCGGCGGCCTGTTGCGCGCAAGTCTCTGCGCCGCCAGCAAACCGGCCGCCCGCTGCTGCTGCTGCCGCTGTCGCCGTTGCTCGACACAATGGCGGTTGGCCAATGGGAGTTGCGTAATGCGGACGACATGTGTAGTTGGCGGGCGCACACGCTCATGCCCGAGGAGTAGGAACCGTTAGATGGGCGGCCAATCGATGGGCCGTTTACAGGCTCCAACCGCCAGTCCAAGCGGTGGCACTCTCGCTTTCCAGTCGCAGCGGCGAGTCTGTTAGCTGGGGATCGGCAGTTGGGAACCGAGCGCTCCACTCTCGCCGCTCGGGATCGATTTTCGTCTCAAACTTTTTCTCGCTCGCTCGCTCGCTGGTCAGTGAACGGCCTACCTACCAACACACACACACACACACACACACAGCACTTGCTCCACTTGAGGGCCAGGCGAAAGATCGACGACACTTGGGCAGAGTTTACAAAGGGAAACAGGCGAAGTCTGGCCGCGATGACACAATGGCCGGCTAAGCGGGCACATTGTTGCCTGCTCGCTTGCTGGCTCACTGGCCGGCGCAGACGAGCGAAAGTGCACCGTCGACAGGTTTGCCTCGGCGGCCTGAACTTCGCAGCCGATTTGGCCGCGGCGAGAACGCAGCAGCTGCTGCCGCCGCTGCATCGACAGAAGCAGAGGCATCAGGCAATCGATCGCAACGAACTCTCGCCGAAGATGGTCGGCCGTTGTTTTTGTAATTGGCTCTGAGCCGGCGCATCCTCCTCGCCGGCCGACTGGCTCACTCGATTGGGGTCGCCGACGACAGGTGTCTTGAGTGGCGGCGACAAGGGCGCCGCGCGGCTCAGTAGCTCACCTGGCCGCTGTTTGCTTAGGCGCCGCTTAGCTCAGCTCGGTTCGGCCTGTCTTGTTGCCGTTTCAGGTGCAGGTGCAGGTGCAGGTGCGGGCGCGAGAGCAATGCAAATGGAGAACAACTCGCCGCCGCATTCACTTAGACTCGCTTTAAAGTTTGCCAACGAACTCGGCGAGCAAGAAAAATTGTTTGCCCGTCTCGCCCGTCGAGCGATGACAGCCGATGAAGGAGCGAAAACAACAACCACCACTGCCACAATTCATCGCGGCCGCCGCAGATACGCATCTAACTGCAATTACCTCTCTCCCTCTTTGGCCACAAAAAAGGCGCACTGGCTCGCCTGCCGGAAGTCGACAGCCCCCCTCTTATCGGGTGGAAAAATATGATTTTATTCGAGTTTGTGAGTGTTTAAGCTGTTTGGCCGTGAAGGCGGCCAGATAGCAAGGAGAGAAATCAGATGCGAGCCTCCCTAACTGGCCCATAGTCTGGCTCGGCGCGGCTAGCTTTTGGGCGCAGAGGTAGGCCCATTGAACGTCCAGTAGATTGCGCCTGGAACGGCCGGTAGCTGGCGCTAGTGGTTGGTGAGTAGACGGAACTGGAGGCAGTGTCGAAGATGCTACGCGTTCCTATTGGCCGGCCCGTGTTTGCGCGCGGCCGCCCATAGCCTGCCGCCGGCTCTTGATCGCCGCCACTGCCAACCAGTCCCAGTTTGTCGCGCTTTTCGCCATAGCCGCCAAGCTCGTCTTCCTCCTCTTCGTCCTCCTCCTCTCCATCCTCGTCCTCCTCCTCCTCTTCCTGCAGACGCCTGCTATCTTCGTCGGCGCCACCTGCAGTCTCCTCAAGCGAGCGCCTAGACCGGCTAGCCAAGCTCGAGCTCGAGGGCGCCTTCTCGCGGAAGCCGCGCCTCTGTTCACCCAGCTCGCCAGTGTAATGCGAGCGACTTCTTCGCACAATGAACATCAGACAAAATACGCCCGCCGCTATGGTGACGGCCATGGGAACGAAGGCGGCCGCAATGGAACCAAACATGATGAAATAGTAACGCCACTCGCTTATACACTGGGCATCCTCGCCCCAAGACCAGAGGCCATCCTCGCGACAGTAGCGCGCCTCGTAACCCACCAATCGGTAGCCAATGTCGCAACTAAACCTGACCACCTTGCCCGGCCAATAGCGGTTCTCGGACTTCATTCCGTTTGCCGGCTTTGGAAGCGCAGGACACCTGACGACCGGCAGCGAGGCCAAGTTTGCGATCTCGAACGCGATTGTTTCGAACTTTTTAGTAGCCAGCGCAAGCTCCTTATTGCCGTAACTGACTACATAGTCGTAGATGCAACTGACCGAGTCGCTGCAAATGCTATCAAGCTCTGGCTGCCGGTACATGAGCTCGTTTGGCAGCATCGGTGGCACTTCGAACTCGGGCACAAAGCGGGGGTCGTCGTACATTGCATAGCGGACTGCGCTATGACTAAATAGAGTCTTACCAACGCCGCGCCGCTCGGCCTCCGTGAGGCGCCATTCTTGGCCAAAGCTGCGGTGCAATATGTTGATGGGAGTGCGCGGGCCAAATCTTACACCAGTCGGCGCAACCAAATCGTCCATTTGAACACCTCTGCGCGAGTAATTGCCCAATAGGCCACCCGTGATCCCTTGGAAATCGCTGGGCAGATAAACATGCGTTGTCATGTAACCATCAATGGACATAACCTCGACGCCGGCGCCAGAATCGAACATTGCAATAATGTGCGACATGTTCTGTATTCCCGCTGGTTGATAAAGTGTAACGCCTCTAAAATTTTGCACCTGCATTGACTTGTCCCACCAGAAGATGTATTCGTTGTCCACCAAGACATAGATGTGGTAGCGCCATCTGGCGGCCAACGGTCGAATCCTGAACTCAACAATGGAAGAAAAGTTATCCTGGGCCGCTATGGCAGTTAGCTGGGTTGCCTGAATTGAGGGCATGCTCCTATACCTTTTTGGAACTTGCTCAAATCGAGCCTGCACGTCAAACTTGACCTTTGGGTCGTCCGAGTGGACGAGCACGTATTCGCCCTTTCCGTTGAAAGTGTAGTTGTTTTTGTTGAAGGTAACCATGTGCGGATCTCCATACACTGAACCAACCACTGGCGGCTGGTAGAGTGAGCAATCCTGCGAGGTCCTGTAGTAGTTGTAATTCTGGCAAGCCTCTGCATTGTCCTTCTTCTTTTGCCAAAGGCAGCAGTAAAAGTAGGGCGAAACGTCATGAACCCATGTGGACAAGCTGGGAATCATCATTCTTATCTTGAATGGGTGTTTCCCATATAGGAAGGCGCGCGATGGTCGGCCACCAAAGATGGTATCCGCTGTTTGAATGAGCTCACCCTGATCATCGTAGCAGCAGGTTTGTCCGCTTCCGCCAATAGAGGGTCTGCCCGTGTTAACGCAATGCAGGGCGTCCCTATGGAAGGTGTCGCAGCGTCGATCAATGATGTTGCACTGGAGGTCAGGCGAAAAGCGGCCCCTATCAATGTTGACCTGTTGCAGGGTACAGGGGCAACGCCAGACGGTGGCCGCAAATCGGTCAGCAAAGGACTCGCGCTCGTGCCAAGCATCGCAAAAATAGTCCTTATAGTCGTAGCCAATGTTCCTGATCCACTGGGGCCTAAAGTACCAGGATAAGGGCATTGGTCGTGACCAAATAACTGGCGACTGGCGCATGTTGCGACCGAGAACAGTTGGGTTGGTCAGATTGATTGCAATAAAACCAAAGAGGATGTCCTGCATATCGCGATCGTCGCGATCCCTGAACGCGCTCAGATCCATGTTGTACTGCGATTGGCCAAGCCGAGCGCTTGGAACTAGAGTGTTGATGTAGGTTAGCGAGGGATAAACGTTCATTGTTTCTCTGTAACCCCATAGAGAGATGGTGACGGAGGTATCGTTGCGCCAGGACAACTTTTGCGGCTTCCACTTGAGCTCTAGCTCTCTAGGCGACTCAAGTCTGTCCTTGTTATCGATAACAATCACATCCTCGTCCGCAACCTCGGGGGGTTGTATGTAGAAGCGGCCTACGAATTCAATGCGGTCGTCGACGCTTATTGTGAGATCAACGTAGCCATGGTACATGAATGGCGGCGAGATGCAGGTTGCCCGGTTTGTGTCGCGCCAAACGGCCTCGGCCTTGAAGTTGTCGAAACGACAAAAGATGATGCTTCCAGGATCAAGACAGGGACCTGTCACGTCGACCAGCGTGCCGCCGAGCATATGCCCGTAGCGTGGAAAGAAGGTTAGCGGAAGTCGGTCGCGCAAGTTTGGCTCGAGCTTCTTGTCGATGCAGGCGCCTGGCCAAACCTCCTCGTCCACTTGGAAATAGTATCTGCCTCTAAGATTGTTGCCGAAGCCGCCAGATGGAAGCATGGACACTCGCTGATGTTGGCTGTATGGTTTAAACTCGAAGGATCTAGTTGTGTTGCCAGCATTAAAGCCAACAAAGGCGGCAGAACCCTTGAGACCGTCGTAGTTGTCCAAGTGAGTGATCCACTCGATTTGTTCGTAGTTGAACATTGCGTAGGTTCTGATTTCGTCGGTCGCAATGACAGCCTGATAGGTGTTAGTTTTGAGCGGCCGCTCGGTGCGCCTGTTCGCAATGGTCATATTTCGCCAAGTTATGATCATGGCAAATTTTGGAACAAAATCGCTTGCGCCAATCATACCCTCGCGAAAGTCGAGCAAAATCCTATCCCTGAGCATGCCATAATCTGGATTGTAATAGCCTAGAGTGTCGGCCAGATTGACAATTCTAAAGTACACTCCAGCGCCGGGAGTCTCGGAGGAGATGTCCTGCATGGCAAAGAATGGGGCCATGATTGAGGGATCCTCCTGCACAAATGTGTCCGTTGGCTGAATTGGCAGTTGGAGCGGAAATCTGTAGGTTTGCATTCCCTTGTTGAAGGTGATATAACCATCGCGTTGGATCCAAATATATTCGAAGCTAAAGCCAAAAAAGGGCAACCTAAAGCGGAGTGGCTCGTCGTGGATTGGTTTGCCCGAGGAGATGTCGGTTAAGTCTTGCGCTTGGTACGGATAGAGCAGGGTTGATCTATCATCTGCGAGCTGTGGGTTATCGTAATAATCGAGCCGAACTTGGGGTGGCAGTCTGAATCCTCCCGTTTGGCTCACGGACAGGTTGGCAAATTGTTGTTGAGAATATTGAGCTTGTCCAAGGGTTGGAGGCCAGGTGATGAGTGTAAATATAAATGATATTGCGAGTGGCCAGCTGGTGGCACCTCTCCGACGGCTTCTGCTCGAGTCGCTTGAAATGCAACCAAACCGTCCTGTGGCTTTGTGAGTTTTTCCCAAGACAACAAGAGGCTCCTCTCGCTTCTGCTCCATTGGCACCCCTCCTGGCCTATCTTCGGGTTGCCGCCTCAGTAGGCGTCGATGGGCGACAGACATTTTGTTAATGCTCGCTGCTTGCTTGCAATGGTTGTGGTGGGCCAAGTTCACTTGAATTGGCAAAAGCTCATCTTGCGCTCGTGTTGGCCTCTTACCTGCTGGCTCGAATGGCCGACTAGGGAGCTTCCTAGACTCATTGTTGGCAGCGGTGGCGGCAGAAGCGGCCTCTCGCACAGACGGCTCTGTCTGGCGGCCAGCCAAGCTTGTCTGCAGGAACGAAGCCAACTAGCTAGCTGGCTTGCTCGCGGCCGAAGCCATGCTCTCGTACTTGGGGAGGAGCTATCTGGTTCCGTGTAATAGAATCGAAGAGCGGCCACCAGAGCCAAATTGAACCCTCGCCCAGTTGGTGCCAGTGTTGCTAGCATTGCTTTGGCGCAACTATTTGGTGCCTGAACGCTGATATGAAGAGTAAACAAGCAAATAGTAAATGGAACATGCGCCACTTGTTGCCCCCGTATTTCCAGCAAGCGGCTCGGATTTGGTTCATTGTCTTCGCGCGCTATGTTGGGCCTAAATCAGAGCGAGCAGTGCCACACAAGCTAATAAGTGAGCGGTAGTGAGCAAACACGAGATTGTAATTGTTATGATTATTGCCCAGCTCTCTCTCTCTCGTTGGCCGCCCATGCGAGCGGCAGGTTGTTTTAATACTGGTAGGCAGGCGCAGTAGCCGCAGCCGCTTAGACAGCAACGGCGGCGCTCCCGTTTGCGCTCGCTGTCCGGACTAGCGGACCGAAAATACCCAAGCCAGCGGCATCAACTAGCTCTCGCGTCAGTGGCCCTCGCCAGTTACGTCACTGGCGCTAACTAACCAACTTTGTGCGATCCTTATCGCGCTACAACAGAGCGTGGAGGCTAGGAGGCCATTCGTGGTGCGCCACTCGACTCCATTGTGAGTTGGGCGAGACGAAACTGATGCTGTCAAACGACAGATGCGCTCACCAATACTTGCCTTGCCGCCTTGTGAGCGAAAGATTAGATCTTCCACAACTGATTAATAGATGGAAGGTTACACCCGCCTGATCTTGAGGCGATTGGGCGCCTGAATATGCAAAGGTTTCGGTTTCTCTACCACGAGGGGCTGCATTCTCCATGTCTCAGGCACAAACCTGGGAACCACCTGTCGGCAGCAGTCGCAGAATCCTCAAAGGATGGGCAACATTCGTTTGCCTTATTCTTATCAGAACTTGGTTCCTTTTTCAAGCGTTCCTAGCAAACGTTCCACTCCCATTAACAGAGTCTCTAACCTCTTGATTAATACAAGTTCGATCTCTCGATGATAGAATGCTCGTATCGAGATCGTTTTTGTAAGGCGTTTTGTTGTGCTGGTTGTCCAAATAAGCTGGGTGATTTGTTTGTGGGTCTTGGTGGCGTTGGAGGTTCTAGATGTGCTTAGTTTAATCCTGGAAGAGACTCGCCCCCCAAACTGTTCTCGCCGGGCAGCCTCAATGGCGGCGCACGATCGGCATGGGAGTTTATAGCTGATTTGGTGCGCTTCAACGCAATCTTGTCCATCAATTCGCCCAACACTATTCAACCTTCCACAGTCATCCTCGATGATTTCAAAATGGTCAGGATGCTCATGGTCAATGTTGATCCAGTTTGGCTGGTCTTCTTCATTCCTGAAATATGGATTAGTTTTGAACTGGGCGGCCAGGTTTTAGATTCGCTCAGAAGCCGAAATTTCGTCCTCCCGCAGAAGAGGCCGAACTTTTCTCAGCTCAACCGCGGAATCCAATCTGACTTCGCTCGCGCTGGCCGGCGGCCACAAGTGGAAGGCTTGCGCATGAGCACCTGTCGCCGCTGCTCGGCCGCCTGCCTGATGGGGCGAGTCGAAATTGAGGCCTGATTGAGGGACTTTGACTCTCTCCACCAGACGAGCGGCGAAGGACGAGCGCCTTGCCTCCCTCAAGTTGGACTCTCGATCAACTGTGCTCCTTGTTCAAGAGCGTCGAGGTGGCCTCGTTCAGCATCGGGCGCCTGATTTTCTGGGCTTCGGGTGGCATTTCTGACGGTCTTGCATGCTTGTTCGCCTGCTCGCTCTCTACGCAGACTCGCGCAAGTTCGCGACAACTCTGGCGGCCATCTTGGCTAACTTTGCTAGCGAAGATGGGCTAAAGAATTTGTATTCACCCAGTTCGATTGAGTCCAGCCGAGCTGGCGCAAGGTGGAGCCAAGTGGGCGAATGTTGGTGCCATTTTGGCTCGAGCCAAGCTACGCGTGTTGCAACCAAAACAACGAGCGAGCAAGCGAGCGAACGGGCAGACAGGCGAGGAGGGCGCCAAACTGCGAGCAGCGAGCAACAAACTGCAACGACAACGTTCGCCGCTCTCTCTCTCCCCCCCCCCTCAAGCGTGTGCTTCGAGTGCGCCCATTCTAGCCCATAACTCGCAACACTTTAACTTTGGCGTAACAAAGCGAGCATAGAGGGAGAGAATTCGATTGATCGAACTAATACAGCGCCAGTTGGCTCGCATTCAGGGAAATTGCGACTGCTTGCGCTAATGGGCTCAACGGACCCAACCTCTTGCGCTCATCTGTCTAAACCAGGCTCGCCCGCCGCCGCCGCCGGCTGCATGAGAGCTCTCGAGATTCGACTCAATTCTCTGAAATTCATAAAAGCGCGCTGATGGAGAACACAAACGTTCCTCCATCATCTTGCGCATCGTCTGTCTTGGGACAAACGGCCTGCCGCTCAGCAGCATTATTAGCGTCCCAAAGCAAATGGTTTGGACTATTTGGACAGAATCAAAACAAAACCTAAAACACCAGCCAACTGGAGCCCCGAATGTCAGCTAAACCGAGGCCAGCGAGACGCCAGTTGTTTCCTGAGAAACTTTGGGATCTTGTGAACAAGCCCGCCTCCGGGGTTCAGTGGTCGCCCGATGGAAAGAAGATTGAAGTCGAGAGATCGCAATTGGAAAAGTTCATTGGCACCAAGTTCCGGTCGCACAATTTTGACTCATTTATTAGGCAACTCCACTTCTATGGATTCAGAAAATGCGGCAACTCGTATCATCATGACAAATTCCAACGTGGCCAACCAGAGCGACTTGTAACCATGAAACGCAAATACTCGAACCTGACGCTCGGCCCCATGTGCAGCGGCGCTAGCTCGCAAAGTCCCACTTACACTGGCACCGCTAGTAGCAATGACAGCACGGCCAGTGGGAGTAGTAGTTGCGGTAGTAGTGCGGGTAGCAGCAGTGGTAGTAGCGTCGGTTGTATCAGTTGCAGTCAGACAGCGGATGCCAGCCAAACAGGTGGAGCAATCGACCTCAGTGGCGGAGGGACAAAGTTGTTTGTGAGTAGGGAGGTGAAAAGTAGCACGATTGACAATGAACATGCAATCGATTACAGCAGTAGGTCGCTCCGAAAGGTAGCAACAAGTCCAGGCAAGAGTCTGAGCAAGCAAACGTACCAAAGACCTGCGGAATCGAAGGAAATTACACTCTACACTATGAGGCCAATTGAATCTGAATACTCCTCATACCAATCTACTGTCTCAAATGCAATCTCGTCCTTCACGGATGTTCGCCAGGACTCAGTGAAGGCCCGAAGTGCCAATAGTTCAATCAAAATTAGCATTCCAGAAATCATGCGAGATACAAACGATACTGTCTGGCCGAAAACACTCGTACTCGACAACTATTGGAACGGTCGCCATAACATACTCAGTGCCTATTTCATCTACAAGACTAACCAACCACGCCCGTATAACCAGTGACTTCCTTGTTACTGCCAATCGCTTCACCGTTCAACCCACGCATCCATCCATCCAGAATATGTCTCCCCTATGTGCGCCTTCTTTACCTGGAACCCTGCGCGTGCAACTCCTGTCTCGTGTTGCGCCTCCCGGTCGGCAGCATCGCATTGTAAAGCTACAGGGCCGCCGCCCACAACAGCACCCGGCTCGGCCGCAACACAAACGACACTGGCAGGTAGTTTTGCTCGGAATCTGGCATCCAGTCGTCTCTGTTGGCGCAAATGGCAAAGGTGGCCGCGGCCGAGGTGCTGGACACTGCTGACAGGAGACTGGCGGCCGAGAGAGCGTGTAGTGCTCGTTCTCGATGATGAAACATTGTTGGAGGGCTAGGGAGCCGGCACATACTAGCACCAATAGTAGGAAGCCGGCAGTTTAAGTGCCCTAGGTATGATCCAACACTACCTTTGCGAACTGCGCAAGGGTCTTAGGTTGGTGGATTAGAATCAAGGTGTTGCTCGGGCGGATCCAACCTAATCGTGTATGCTCAAATCAGCATACTGAACTTAGCGCTCCCGGTGCCTGTTATTGCGACCTTGAATTTCGGAAAGGTGCACTTCAGCCTCTAGGAGGGTTACGGTACTCGAATCACCTGAGCAAATATTGCGCGATCATTACCAAACAACAAGACCTTTCTGATGTGAGATCATGACGACTTTAATGCTGGCCGTAGTAAAGGAAGCTAATGTGTCAATAAATGTTTACCCCTAAGTTTACTTGATGGTCGATTCCTTCGCTCTGCTCTAGCCGAATTGTGCACTCATCATTACTTGTCAACAATGAGTATTGCGTAGTTTGCACGAGAGGCTCAATTCGCTTTATCTATACCTTGGCTCCATTGGTACCTAGTGCTCGTTGTCTTCAGAAGTTGTTCGCACTTCAGATTTCTATGGTGCGAGCTCAGGAGGTTAAGTCGAGAATTTTTTAAAATCCTTGACTTCAACACTCGAACGTTGTTTACGGACAGAACAAGATTGCAAGCAGAATAGAACAAGATTAAACCTCCAGGATGTTTAATAATTACCAAGAGCTGTTCCAGGTTTTCGCCGAATTCTACGGTGCAAGCAGTTTTCTTGACCGTCAAAATCACCTACTGACTTACGCCGCGTCCGCTTCCGATTTTAGCAAAACATCAACGACGACGAACAACTGCAGCGAGGGTTCGATTAAGGGACCCGAAATTTCAAGAGGCATTCAAAACTTACTAGCTCGCGTACGATGTTTGACAAAAAACCAGGTGACACCGGCCATTGGCTCTAAGCAGCTTGACGAGTTTGGCAATGAGATAACAATTGGCTCATTCAACAAGTTGGAGGCTCTAGATTTAGCCTACATTTTAGTGATCTTTTCAGCGTTTGTTTTAGCGAAAAGTCACCTCTCAAGGAAACTTAGATCCTCTAAGAAACTCACAGAGCTTGGTTTGGAAACGAAAAATAGAGCAAGACTGGACGAATGCCTATGGCGACTTCTCTTCTATGGGTTTAGCTCCACTTGGTTGGTCTACTCTTGTTTCTTCAAACGCGATGCTCAGCTACTCTTCAATCCAAACCGAATTTTCACCAGCTACTCCTTTCGAGTTGATCTCGACGAGTACTTGATATGTATGATTGAGGTTGCCTTCTACCTACACGCAACCTACGCTATTTTGGCCGAGGACGTCTGGCGCCGTGACAGTCCCATGATGTTGGTCCATCATGTTGCTGCAATTTTTTCAGTCTACAGCCTCTATGCTACTAGAATTCATCGAGTTGGATTGGTCGCGGTTGTCCTGCGCGATACTTGCGATGTTCTACTTGAGGTAACCAAGTTGGCAATGTGTCTCAGGGTTCAACATGGCAGGATAGTCAAGCGATTGGAATACTTGGTCAAAATTTCAATGTCGATATTCACGCTTTCCTTCGTCATCAACCAACTCTACTACTACCCACTCTTTTGCCTTTACCATGGCTTCAATATTATCAAGGTCTACAATTTGCAATCGCCCATCATGACTGGCATCCTCACTTGCGGCCTCATATTTCTTGTGCTAGATTTGTTTTGGTTCATGTTAATATTGCGCCTGTTGTACCGGATGCTCCTCTACAAGGGGCCTTTGGAGGATTTGCGCGAATACGACGAAGAATGTGATTTCAACCAAACAAAGGTCATTCAAAAGAAAGAGGATTGATCTAATAAAGGACAGCTTGAATTGATGGCCTTTGATGAGTCGACTTTCTCTCTTTTTGTCTAAAACTGCAACGATCACAGCCGAGCGGGATCCGCATCCGGCTCGGCTGTGAACCGTTTCCATAGGAACAGAGCGCTTTTTTGCCGAGTTAAACGCGAGCGTCAGGTGCATCCTTCTTTTCATTTTTTAAGACAGAGTGCAAACTGATGCTTTTGTGTAAAATGTCGTCCGTGAGGGATGTCGACCAACATGAGGACATTTTCAGTGCCTTGGGTAGCTACGATTTCAAGAGTATGCCGAAATTTGGAGCCACCGATAGCTCGTCAAAGCTCCACCTGCAATATAAACCTGAACCCAGTTCGATTCCTCAAAAATGTAGCCTCGCTGAAACTGATTTAAATCGCTTGAGCGAGAGAACTTACGAGATATTGAAGGACGAGATTCAGAGGATCGAGATAGAGATGAGAGAGATTAACGAGCGACTGAACGGCATTAGTCTTCATGGCGAACGAAAGGTGAACAAAGTTGAAGATCTAGACTGCAAACTTCAGCCAGAAAATGAACCCTTGACCTCTGGATTTGAACCGACAAACTTGAAGTCAGATGTCAAGCGAACTTTAGTTGACAACAGCAACAGTTTGGACGATTCAGATGGGCATTCACCAAAAAATGGTAAGGATATTCGAGTATCTCGCAGTAGCCCTCGAAGGGCGCTGCTATGCCAGAGTTGCTCAAATTCTATTTCAGCGCCAAATGTGGATTTGTTTGGGGCGAGAACTGATCAAGCTAGAGGATGCTCGGCTAGTGAGAGGCTCTCAGGGTCGATTGGCACCTTGGATATTGGAACAGTTAGATCAAACTTCGAGCGGACACCGCGAGGCGCCTCATCAACATGTATGTTTTCACCTAAGAACACGAATGGTAACCTGAGAGAGAAGCTTGGCCTCGGGAAGGACCATTTTAATCTGTGCGAAAAGTTCAATTCTGCATCCCACTCTCAGCAGTCGAGCTTGAGGTTACGCGAACAACATCGACCGGGAAAAACAAAAACAACGACACAGGCTCGGCGAGGAACTTCAAAATTTTCTCCGAACCGATTTAAAGCTAGGGAACGAAATCACTCCTCTGTCGACGCACCGAAAGTAGAAGGATGCAACCAAAACTCTCAAACACACCGAACAATTCAAAAACATAACTTTGGACGTGATTCGAGAAGGCAGGAAAGCAAATCCGCCGACTCGAGCTCAGGACTCGATCGGGTGGTTTGCTCAAAAGTTGCTAATAGTGCACCTATTGCCGGAAACAAAACGAGCGCAAGGGCGGCTACAATCAATGACACTAGTCTGTCTACGTCGATGGCGATTGCAGACGATCAAAAAGAGTTGATAAGGTGCGATGTAGGAGCAAACAAAATGGCTGACTTAGCTCAAGGGTCAAATAAGAGTGATGGAGAGGAGATTGCAGTGAAGGAAGATGTTAGCAATACATTAGAGACGATTCTAGAAAAGATTGTTGACAAATTGATGCAAATGATGGAGATGAAAGAGGGAGCGTCTTCGGACTTGACCCGAAGTGAAAGGTCACCACGAGCGCATAAGTTGTTTGGAGAGATCAGTACAAAATCTCAGCAGCGAGAGATGCTCGCCGGTAATAACGAATCTTTCATTGTAGATATAACGACCGCCCTCAGTTGCCTGAACGACCTTCTGTCGAAGTCATTGGGATTCGATGAGGAGTTTAAACCTGATGCAGATCTTTCGAACCCTCGATCGAGCCAACAGAAGCGATTAAAAGGCTGCCAGAAAGCCACTGAACTACGGCAAGAGAATCCAGGTGAAACCCCTACGCAAAAGAGGGATGAGTCTCAGATGGAAGTATTGTGCCAGGAAGATCAGGTGGTAAACAGTGAAGTTGCTCGATTCTATTCAAGACCAACAACCGGCAGTTATGATAACGCGTGCTCGAGATCATCTAACGATACACGGTACACGGGACATAATCTGGGGTCTATATTGCGCGAGTTCAGCCTTGTTTTGAATGAGATCGCCAATGTGAGGGATATTCTTGAGGGGAAAATAACATGATTCAAAATAATTGTCTTTCAAAACAATCGTCTTGAACAATCATCTTGTGTTGCAAACTTAGATGGACCAAATATGGCCACCAGGCGCGAATGGTTAGCTGCTTATTGCAGATTCTTCGGTCTCAACTCTTCGATAGTGGCTTGGTTGCCGTTTCGCCTTGCACCTCTAGATTCGTCTCCTCAATATACTTCAGCTTTACCTGGAACCCTGCGCGTGCAACTCCTGTCTCGTGTTGCGCCTCCCGGTCGGCCGTATCGCATTGTAAAGCAACAGGGCCGCCGCCCAAAACAGCACCCGGCTCGGCCGCAACACAAACGACACTGGCAGGTAGTTTTGCTCGGAATCTGGCATCCAGTCGTCTCTGTTGGCGCAAATGGCAAAGGTGGCCACAGCCGAGGTGAGCGTAGTGCTCGTTTCTCGATGATGAGGTATTGTTGCCGGCTAGGAGGCCGGCAAATACTAGCACCAATAGTAGGAGGCCGCCGCCTGTGCATAAGACCTGTGTTACGATGAAAAAGGCTGTTGAACGGAATGGATGAATGGTTAATCAACGTTCAATAAAAGGTGCGTGTGCTGCGCATCAACGAGCCATGCAAAGCAAGTTCCCTGGTTGGTTCGTATTCGTCGTCAAAGATCTATTTACATCCAGCAGAATTTCTTTTATTGTAAATCATCGGCGGCGCTGAAATTGTTGAAGCAAAGTCGCCACTGGCCATGCTTTTTGAACTTGGAGCCATAAAGGCGACGCTCAACTTCGGCTGGTCGGTTGAGAAGAAAGCGACGCTTGACAAAACAGGTGCAACAATCAGAGCAACACACCGGCAGAAAAATTAATTTGCGATCCCCCTAACTTTAGTTGAGATCCCAAATATTCTGGTCTTTGAGCTATGTAGGCTTTTTTGGTGATACTAGTTTTGTCTTTCAACACTGGCGCTGGGGAGTGGAAAACTTGGGATCACTCCTGTTGACAGGCGCTGATCTGTCCACCTCCAATTCAATCTGGTTAATGACGAGTGTTGCGTTCAAGATTGTGGCTTTGCACTGGTATTCTGTGGCTTTGTTGCAGGCGTAATGCTCGTTTGGTTCGCACCGGAACAGAGTGTTGGTTGGTCCAATTAGACGGCAGCTGAGCTCCTTGTTATCCTGCTGCTGCCAGCTCACTGTTGCCTCCACAACCTCGAGCTCTGATTGAGTCTTGCTGAAGGAGAAGGCCAACTGGACTAACTTGTCAACAAGAATGAGCTCCAGTTTACTCTGCCCGTCCACGGGCGGCTCCTTGCTGAACTTTAGTTTGCTAGGGCTGTCAATGTAGATGTACATTCCGTCCAGTTTTAGCATGCCATTGAAGGAGACGAGCGCCAGTCCGTCGTCCGAGAAGACCAGCTGGCCTTTGGGCGCCAATGTTGTTGCTGGCTGCGGCGGCGCCTGCGTCGTTGGCGGCTCTGGTGTTGGTGGGCTTGGGGTTGTGGGATCTGGATGCTGGTCGCCCTTTGTCCCCGAGCGCAACACGAATACCAGCCCAACCGAGCCAACCAGAAGTGCGGCCAACAGGCCGAGAATTATGCGCTGCCTCCGGTTGTCCAGCATGCGCCATTTGTGCACCAAAACGTCCACTATGGTCATCCTATCCAAGCAAGCCTCCCCCTTTGTGTCGGCCAAATCCTCGCAGAGATCGCTGCTTTCGCCTCGCTCGCCAAACTGCCGTGCTAGATTTCAATATTGACTGCCCAGAATCCGCCTGACCCAAAACACATGGAGTTTTGGCGGCGCTTGCGGCCGTGCGGGACCAAAAAGGCAGCGCAAGCCGAGAGGCATTGAGGGAGTCTCTGCCTATCCAGCCCAATCAGTGATACACTCGAAGATAACAATTCAGGCTTGTTGGCTAGCCCGCAGACTATCTATTTTGGGTGCGATGAAGGCGAGTAATCATCGTTGAGTCGCAAATGGAAGCCGACAGAGAGCAGAGTGGGCTCACTAAGACTGAATGGAGCTCGCTCGCTCGCTCGCTTCCAGGTGGTGGCCAATCTGGGCTGTTCGCGCTGCTAGCGAGCTAATGGCTGAGCTCGAGGGAGGAAGTTGGGCGGAATTAGCTTGTCTATCAGCGTTTGCGGCGGCGGCGGCGACAAATGTTGCCAGAAACTGGCAAAGGGCGAAACCTGTTCGAGGTTTCTCGCAGATTCGTGCGCTCGGCCAGCAGAGGCACCGTCAGATGGCGCGCCCGTCGCCGCGCCGCTCGCAAGCCAAAAATCGGCCAAAGCGGGTAAACAACATCCTCGTTCGAAAGCCAAAATTCTGGCCACACTTTCCTTCCAGGCTAATAAATCAATCATAAGCGAGCGGAATCGCACGGACAGGTGGCCTTGCAGCTCGCTTGCTCAGCCGCAGATCGTTCGCCTGCTCGCTCGCTTGCTCGTGTTTAACGAACCTCGACAGGTTGGAGCTGCGCGAGAGCCGAGCAACTTTGGGGCAGAGCAACCGAGCGAGCCACCACTGGGCCTCCGTTGCGAGCGGCCGGAAATGGAGCTGCAAGTGGCCGTGAGGGGCGATTTGCATACCAATTTGCGGGCCAAACAGGGCGCGCGGGCTGGAATGGAGAGCTCCAGGGGGGAGAGGAAGGGGGCGCCGCCCTTGACATTTGTGACATTTGGCGGCGCTTCAATGGGTGCTCCATGGGTGCCCATTGGCGCTTTAGAGCTGTGGCAGTGGGCGCCTCCGATTTGCTGCACGGTTTGTTGGCCGCGCCGTGCAGCCAGGTGGCCAATCTAGCGGAACTGGCCGCAGGCGAGCCGGCCAGCGGGCGCAAGTTTCGCGGTGGACACTCGAGCTTTGGTGCTCGAAGGAGGCGGTTTGAGTGCGAACGCGAGTTGCGGGGTTCTGGTTCGAGTGCCAAGGGGAGAGCTCGCTAGTTGCGGGTTGCCGAGGAGAGGAGCGGCCAAGGTTGTCTTTGGTTTGCTTGGCGAGTTAGTTAGCCAGTTGTTCAGCCAGCCAGCCAGCTAGACGGCCTGTTTGGTTGCAACAGTGCGAGTTTTGGGCGCAACCAAACAACTTGAGGCTCGAGCGAGTTTGAGGCTGGCGCTTTTGCTGGCGAGATTGGCAGCCTCGGCGGGTTGATTGGGCGCCCAGATAGGAGTGCGTGCGCGCGGGCCGCCGCATCATGGAGCTCTAGCAGGCGGGCCGAGCTAGCTTGCGAGCGGCGCCACTCTGAGCCAGCAAGTGCGAGCGCGCATCCCCCGCGCCAGCAGAGGGAGGCGGCCGCTGCTGCCGGCGCTCGAAGGAAGGAGGAGGAGGAGAGTTTGCCTATCTGGCTTCCATCTTGGCGCCGATTGCTCGACGCAGCCAGCCGCGCCAAAGCGGCAGCCGCCAGCCGCTCAGTGCGGGCCACTTTGAATGTTGACGAGAGGACGAGTTTTGCTTATCTCATTTAGTCAGCTTGCGCGTCGCTAACTGAGAGAAGCTGTTGCTCCTGTGCAGCCAATCTGGCCAGCTTGCGCCAGAGCCCGCCACTTACCTGAGCGCCCGCAAGCCGGCCGGATTGCCCACCTATCAGCCCGCCCGCCCTGCCGGTCGCCAGCTCTCGCTTGCCAGTGGCCAGTTTGGAGCGCGCGAGCGAGCAAGCAAGCGAGTGACAGGAAGAGAGAGAGAGAGGTCATTGGTTTGCGCAAGAAGTGAACCCCAATCAGATGGCTGGATCGGCCGGCAGACTCGAGTGGCCGCAAGATTAGCAGATTGAGCAAGCGAGCGAGCGAGAGACGAAGAGAGAGAGAGAGAGAGAGCGAGAGCGGCCAGGCGAGGAGCCAGTCGGAGCGACAGAATGGCGCACAAGCAGCAACAGCTGATGCTGAGCCAGGACACTGGCCAGCGCGACAAGAGCTTGCCGAAGCAAAGCGACGAAGCAAACAACAATTTGAGGGCCAAGATGACCTTCAATTTGGAGCGCAGTCAGCAGCAGCAGCAGCAGCAGGCGGCGGTGGCGACCGGAACTTGCGGCGAAAACGGGACTCAAACGGAGCCTGCGCAAGCTGCAGAGTCAACATGTCAACATACGGCGCCCGCCGCTGACTCAGCTGCGGCTCACCTGTCCGCAAACGAGAGGCTCTGCGGCCACTCGGATGGGCAGCTGGAGCAGCTGGCCGCACGAGTGGCGGCCGCCGATTGCGCGCCCACTTGCCTCCAAGAGGCCGAGCAGAGCGCAAACACCAACGAGAGCTACGCAAACACAGACTCGCAAGCAGCCAGACTCTTGGCCCCAGAAGAAGCCATTCACAGCCAACAGCTGCAGCAGCAGCAACAGCAACAACAACAACAACAACAAGCGACCGACGAGCAAGCGAGCGGCCAGGAGGAGAGTGCGGAAAGCGAGCAGGCGAAGTTTGTATTTGGAAGCCGGCGTCTCGAATTTGGGGGCAGCCCCAGCGAGTTGGGCAAGGGGAAGCCTGTTTGCAAGGAGAAGAGACTGAGCTACCTGCAGCGACTTTTGCTCAGAAAGTGGCCCTGTTTGGCAATCTCGATTTGCATCATGAGCTCGCTGCTCTTTGGAATCCTGTTGTCGGCGCTGACCGTGTACCTGATGCACGGGGTGACCGATTGCTCGGTGCTGGCGCTCGCAAGCCAGCGCTTGGCGTCGCTCGACTCGGCTGGCGCGCCGCCCCCGGCCGAGCTGGTGGCGCTCGAGTCTGGCGCCGGCCGGCAGCTGTACTCGGCGAGCGCGGCCGCCGCGGCCGCCGCCGAGCAGCCCGCGCGAACCTCCGACTTCCGGCGCCTCCCGAACTCCCTCTGGCCAATCCACTACGATCTCTTCGTGCAGCCAATCCTCGTTGAGCCCTTCAACTTCACCGGCCAGGTAAGGTTTGCTGGCTCTTGCTCGAGTGGTGGTGCTATCGCGTGAAAACTAATACCCCAAATGACGTTCACTCGCTCTCAGGTTTCAATACGAATCAAGTGCACCGAGGCGACCGACAACATAACACTGCACACGCTCGACTTGGAGCTGGTCGAGAGGACGCTCAGTTTGAAGTTGGCGCCAAGCGGCGCCCAAAACAAAACGACGAACGCGAGCGCGCAGCCGCCCAGGGTCAAGGGGTTGAGCCAGAACAAGCAGCTCCAGTACTCGATAATACACCTGGAGGCCAACCTGGAGCCTGGCCGCGAGTACGTGCTCGCCATTGATTTTAGCGGCTGGCTCAACGACGACCTGGCCGGCTTTTACAAGATTAAATACGAGCGCCAAAACTCAAGCGAAACGACGTAAGTAGAGGCGGCGGCGGCTTTTGTTTATCACTTAAACGCCCTAATCGGATCTTCTTCTCCCGCTTAAACCGGCCCTCGGCTCTCCTCTCGCCGCCAGGTAGCCCAGAGAAGAGAGTCGCTTTGGCTTGGCCACTGCCGCTGTTGGCCAAATATTTGGGCCGAACTTGATTGTCTCGCCTGGAAGCTAATCTGCGAGCTGCCTGCGCTCGCTTTGAATAGGCAAATCAATCAACGATTCATCGCGCTCGCCAGCGCCAAGCCTATCGTTTCCGGCGCCGGCCAGATTAAACCCCAAAGCGGCGGCGGCGGCGGCGGCCTCGCTCTGCAAACAAGCGGGCCGCCGCCAAAGCCAAGTGGGCAGCAGGTGAAAGTGTGCGAGCTACCTGGCCGGCGCTCGACGACAGCGCCGAGAGCCGGCCACTCCAGCGGCGCTCGCTCGCCCGCCCGCCAGCCAGCAAGTCTGGCCGCCTGGCTAGCCGATAATCAATCATTTGGCCAGCCGGTCGCTCGCCGGCGAGGAGGAGTTTAATGAAGAGTAAATCATTGCGCTCTGCTCAACACTAGGAGCCGGCCGGCAAGCTAGCGGCTCGCCGATCGCCGATCGCACACCAACCCGGCCACTTGTTGTTTGATTGCGCTCGTTAATTTGTTAGAAACTTCAGCCAGAATCCCTTAAACGATTCAAGCCTGGTTTGACCCGGCGGCGCCAATGCCACTACGAGAGGGGCGGCCAACAGGCTTGCTGGCCGCTCGCTTGGCCGCTCACTCGGTCGGCCGGCCGGCCGGCCAGCAACATTGTTCGCCTCCAGCCAACCGGCCGCCAGCTCGAGAGGCGCGCAACAGCTCCAGGTTGATAATTTATTCTGCCTGGTGTAATAATATTTTATCATTCGCACGCTCGACTAGACAGCGAGCCTCTGGCCGTGCTTTTATGCAAATGGCTCGCTTTGTTTTGTTCTGTTCCGTTCCGATCGGATCCGATCCGTTTTGTCTTAGCCGCCGCCAGGTGTTGTGGCCACTTTCGCGCGCCTTTCGCACAATTCCGCTAACCCAACTACCTCTCCACCTGAATCGCGCCCCACTTCGCGCCCGATTGATCGCTCGCCCCAAGCAGCTGGATTGCGGCCACCCAGTTTCAGGCCACCGACGCGCGTCGAGCTTTTCCGTGTTTCGACGAGCCACGTAAGTCAGCCAACCTCCAGCCCCAAACCAACAGCACCAAGCCTCTTCACAAAACCGCAAAGCTAACCGCCAATCGCAGACTACAAGGCCACCTTCAGCATCCGCATAAAACACTGGAAGAACATGACCGCCCTCTCGAACATGCCCATCATCGAGCGGCAAGAGTGAGTTTGAAAGCAGTAAATTTGGCCACCAAAACAAACCAACTCCACCATCTAACCCGTCGCGCCCGATTGCCGCCCCAATCAGATCGCCAGACTCGCTTTGGGTCACCGATACGTTCGACAAATCGCACCGGATGTCCACCTACCTGGTCGCCTATGCTGTCACTGACTTCGAGTCACGGAGCGAGGGAAACGTAAGTGGCAAAATTGAAACCTCACCCCAAAACTAAGCTGAACCGTCTCACTCTCTCTCAATTTAGCCAACGATTTAAGCCAACGAGCTTGTTGGCGCTCGCTCGAGCTGCGGGCCAATTCGGCTCCAGCTCTCCTCTCCGCTTCGCTTGGAGCCAGCTGACCGGTTGGTTAATGTTGCACACTTGTTGGCTTTGCGAAAGTGGCCCGCTAGCTGCCCCTCCTCGGGCAAAAGGCGCAACGAGCTCGGATGGAATCAGTTACGCCGCTTACCTTTCGTGCGCCGCAAATGCGAGCGCTGTGACTTATCCTTTCGCAGCTCGCAATCATCATTAAGTGCGGTCGGCTTGCGCGCAAATCGTGCGCGTCCCTACGGCTTAATGTTAATCAACTTTACTTTACCTTACTCCACTCCGCCTTGCTTTACTTTGTTCCAGCCGCGAGAGGCGAGCTCGTTTGCGCGCTGCTCTAGGCGCAAAACGCTTGCCCATTAGCATAACAAGAAGCCGCCCATTCTCGCCGCGGCTCCTGCTCGGCCAACTTGGGCCGGCCAACGCTGATTCAGTCGCATCGCATTTGGATTCAAATTTGGATTTGGAAGCTACAAAAGCAAATTCAAAGCCTCCACTCGGGGCGGCCTCCTTCCGGCTGCAAGTTTTCAATTTCGCCTCCGCTCGCCGGACGGAGCCAAAGTTGAGGCGCTTAAGCCTACAACAAGTTGGCCAGGTAAACTTAAACGAACTTGATGATGGAATTGGAATTGATCGGTGCTCAAAGTGAGCGGGTTTGTCTGAGAGTCAAATGCGACTTTGCGAGCGATGAAATGATGAATCGTTGCAGCTTTCCGCCGGACGGCTCGCCGGCTTCAAGAAGCTTCAAAACTCTCGCTTGCTATTAGCGGAAAGTGGATGCAACCGATCATGATTTATTGTGTCGAAAGTTGGAGTTGTTGTACACACACACGCACGCACGCACGCACACACACACACAGTGGCTTACCTGAGCCACTCTCCCAGGTAGGCGTTAGATTGATGATGCGCCGCCGCTTCCGTTGCCCCCGAGACCAAGACTTCGCGTCCACCTGTTGCTGTTGCCGTTGCTGCTGTTGCTATCGCCTATGCCTCTGCCTCTACTGCTGCCCTCGCCGCCAGTCCGCCCACACAAAGCTAGCTAACTCTCCAACTCTCTCCCTCCCTGCGCGCAGATTTCCGTTTGGACGCGGCCGGGATTCGGCCACTCGGCCGAGTACGCGCTCAGGATTGCGGGCAAAATCTTGCGCTACTACGAGGACTTCTTTGGAATCGAGTATCCGCTGCCAAAGATGGACATGATTGCCCTGCCAGACTTCAATGCTGGCGCAATGGAGAACTGGGGCCTCATAACATACAGGGAAACGGCAATGCTTTACGACGAAACAAGCTCCTCGGTGGCAAACAAGCAGCGGGTTGCTGTTGTTGTTGCGCACGAGCTTGCGCACCAATGGTTTGGCAACCTGGTCACTCCAAAATGGTGGGACGACCTCTGGTTGAATGAGGGCTTCGCCTCCTACGTCGAGTACATTGGCGTCGACCATGTTGAGCCCCAATGGCGAATGCTGGATCAGTTTGTAACGGAGGAGGTGCACGATGTGTTCAAGATGGACGCCCTCTCCTCGTCGCACCAAATCTCAATTCCAGTCAACAATCCAGAGGAGATAAGCGGAATTTTTGACCGCATTTCGTACGCAAAGGGCGCCAGCATAATCAGGATGATGAATCATTTCCTAACCGAGCGAGTGTTTCGCATTGGCCTTCAGCGTTACCTACGCGCATTGCGCTATAGTAACGCGGAGCAATCTGATCTTTGGTCGCATCTAACTGAGGCCCAGCGGCTCGTTTTTGGCTCGACCCAATTGGGCGCCAACAAGAGCAAGGAGGCGCAAGAGATCATTGACGTCGAGCGGGTGATGAACTCGTGGACGCTTGAAACTGGCTTCCCGCTAGTGACTCTAACGCGCACCTACAATTCAACCAAATCGGCCATACTCAGCCAATCCAAGTATCAGCCTTACAAGCAAAATGCAAGCAAACCGAATGGAACTGAATCGAACCAAACTGTCGCAACTGGGTCCAAATCGAGCCAGGAACCGAAATGGGAAATTCCAATCAGTTTAACGTGGAAATCTGAACAAAACTGGGACCCAAAGACGCGCCTTTGGATGCATCAGAATGATTCAGATCAAATAACATTGAGCGAATCGATGATTCCAAGCTCTGATTCAGATTGGATGCTCCTGAATGTTAACCAGGTTGGCTACTATCGAGTTAATTATGATTTGCAAAATTGGATTCTATTGATTGAGCAACTAAACAATGATCATAAGCAGATAAGTACAATCAATAGGGCTCAGTTGTTGGACGATTTGTTTGAGTTAGCGCGAAGTTCGTTGATTCATTACAAATACGCGATGGAGGCGACAAAGTATCTTCACGCTGAACGAGATTACCTGCCCTGGGATAGTGTGCTTATTGCCTTCTCCTACATCGACGATATGCTCCAACGAACGCCCTTGTATGGAGATTGGAAGGACTACATTGCGCACGTTATTGAGCCCTATTACAACCGCTACAAGGAACTGGATTGGACAACATCGACGGGCGCCAAAACAAGCGATGGACAAAATAGAACTTCAATGGACTCAAATGATGCCCTCGAGCAGTACAACCAGGTGAACGCCATTGGCTGGGCTTGCCAGGTAAATGAGCACTGTGTTGAGAAGGCAAAGTCAATCTTCTCTAACTGGAGACGGACGGGCAAGAACGAAATAACTCCCGGCTTGAGATACACCATCTATTGTACTGCAATTGAGAATGGCAACAAGGAGGATTGGCAATTCTTGTGGAAGGTTTACGAGAAGGAACAGAACGCTAGTGAGAGGGATCGTATCCTAAGGGCTCTAGGGTGCACGAAAGAAATGTGGATTTTGTCACAATACTTGGAATGGGTCTTTGATAAAACAAAGCCCATCAGGCGACAGGACGGTGCCTACGTGTTTAGAACGATCGCTAAAAACAATCATGGCCGCGATATCGCTTTCAATTTTATGCGCGAAAGGTGGCAGATTATAAAGGAATACTACGGAAAAACTTCATTTACCTTAGGCAATCTTATTAGATCAGCTTCGGCCTCTATGAACACGCAGGTGGAATTGCAGCATCTGGTTAGCTTCTTTGAGGCCAACAAGGGCGACGTTGGAACGGGTAAGAGGTCGTTCATGATTGCGATTGAAGAAGTTGAGAGCAACATTTTGTGGAAGAACCGAAACTATAAGTTACTCGAGGATTGGCTACTCAATTGGCGCACCAAATGAAGGGTTAGCACGGTGATAGGCTCGCAATTGGTGAACTTGAAGGAGAGGGAGTGGCTTGGAAGGTGGTGGTCTACTTGGTCTCAAACCATAAAGAGTCCTCGTCTCCGGCCGAGCTTATGACCCTTGTATCTCAGCGCGATTTAGCACGAACTCACTCACTGCAAGTGTTGCTCAAACAAGTCCATCTTCACGAGTCATTCCAGTGAGATGACATGAACCAAACGAGTGTAGTTTAGTTGGGTCTCACATCGATTAGGTTGGCCATTGTATGGCGAAGCTTCACTCACGGGCTATTGAAAATGTAGCAATAGATAGGTTATAAGCACTAGATCTGATCAGCTTGATGAACAGATGAGTTTGCCTTCGAGCAGTTTGTCATGCGTGAAATGCAACGCAAATTAAGGCAGCGAAATTTATACCCGCGACCAGTATCCGGAGCGATTTGAGTGCCAGACTTGCAGAAAACCTGTGGAAAAACAGTAAGCTTTACACAACTAGCGGGCAAGATTCTCCCAAACTTGGTCTTACCATGGAAATTAAACCACAAATTGTTGCCGCCTGCTTTATATTGGACTGGATTTTCACATGGCACCACCATCCACAAAGGGTAGGAACAGTGGTCTATGACCGCTAGCTGAAAGGATCAGATAGAAGATTTAAAGACTAGTGGGACTTGCCTATGCGACAGCATGATCTATCCTTAGAATTGTTTCACCGAAGCAGAAACGTGGTTAGCATTATTTTAGAAGTCAATTTGAGTTCAAATTACGTATGTGATCTGGCTGACACAACAAAGATCGAATGGGTTCCTGAACTGGCGAATAAAACATAAGAGAGACGCTCGAAAGATGCCCATCCATTATTTGAGTCATTATCAACTAACGAAAGCTTAGAATAGCGCGTTAATGAATATGGCAACGAGCGAGATGTAGAAAATTTGTCAATCTCGCGAGCTCGACTATATCTGCATGGATTTTGCTCAGTTTCGAAATGAATTTTCAGTTCGGGAAGTCCACCTTGAGGTACCTCGTAGCGATCTTGATTTAGTCGTGTTTCTCTCATTGATCTGAGGTGGGCTTGCCTCAGATACGCATCAGATTCAAAATAAAAAGTCCTCCACTTCCGATCACCACGCTCAGGTCTTGTCTTCCTAACATAGCGCTAGGAACTAGTGGAGTTCATCCGGCGCAACATGATAAGGTCTCATCGTCTAGAGGAACGTTTGATTCTTGTAAGACCTAGTTTATAGCTCCAGTTGATCTCCAGAGTCTTTCGCTGATCGTTCGTCCAGAAGAACTTTTCTAAATAATAGTCATACTTGCAAAGACTCACAAACGTCATACAATCCGATTTCCTCAATTGCTGATCCTTCAAGCCCAAACGATGAGCGGACGGATCAAAGAATTGCCTTGTTGTTACCCGAGTTGGCACCAGCCCATAAAATTTGAGGCACTTTTTTCACAGTATTGATCCTGTAGAAAGCCACTAAGTTGAGCAAAGTAAAGCTGACTATCGTCCTGGTCACGTGGTGACACTATGTCCCCTTTCTGGTTGAAGGTTCCTTTGTACTAGATGCAATCACTTGTCACAGTGGTCTTGATAGGCAGTTTTGGCTTAATTTTTATGTGTTCCTTGTTAGATTTGATCAAACCATCGTAGGCCGACTCGTCTCTATCGTATTCCCCCTCCTTGGCTTAATGCCGAACCTTTTCGCAAACTCTCCATCCGCAGCCACATTCGAGAAACTACTCTCGGATGAAATAGACGCTTCATTGTAGTTTGAGCCGGCCTGATCAGGTTGCTTGTCGAGATATTCGTTAACACAACGTTACTCTCTAGCGTGAGGTGCTTGCCTCAAACCGTTATTGTTGAGCGATATAGCGGACACCCTCCTCTCCTCTTCAAACGGCTCTCTAACGACATCTTGGTCACTGTCCATTTTGGCTTGTTTCGAGACTAGTATTTACTCGTTTATCTTAAGCTCTTCGCTGATCTTACGTCGGATGCAATCTTGATACCTTCTGAATAAATCTTCGCATATTGTCGGCAGCGTGGACTCGCCCTTGAGAAATTTTTCACTAAACCATTCATTGAAGCATCTGTCGTAGTCATGTTTAGTGTTGGTGCATTCTGGCGCAATACTATCCATATTTCGAGTTGTGGTCTCATAAAAGAATAGAATTTTTCAGAACTTTGATTGAGTTGTGCAAACAATCCACCGAGATGGCTCCCTTTCGAACCGTGATACTTGCTCTCTGCAAGCCAAGCCCATGCATTAATAATGGAACCAAAACTGAGATCCTGACGAGAATTCTAGAGATGGTTGTGGAGGAGGCAAAGTGTCAGTTATGAATGTGGCATGCGGGAATGGGGTGTATTTTGCATTTCATGTGACTTTGTTCCAGAGATTCGTTCGTCTATTTTGGCGAGCCTTATTTGCGCGCGATTTTTCGCACGTTGTGGCATTTAAACTCACCGGTCGACTACAAGCTATGGGCCATGAGCAGTGGATGATACATGTATAGACAGTCGGCGCAAAGGCCCACACTTTTGCGCGTCAACCAGTACCGTTAATGGAGGAGGGAGGATAGTCATTAGAGTGGAAAGGCGTCCGTCACACTGTCGGTAACAGGTAGGCTTACGCGCAATGGCCAAAGGAAGATGGCATAGGAAAGGATAATGCCGCTTCCGCTTGCTCCTTAACTTATGGAGGGTGAAGTGTATGGGAATAGGAAGAGACAGGAAGGCGATGAGGAGAGTGAGACGTTTAGGAAGATCCAGACCATGACGGCATTCAAGAACAGACGCTCTTGCGATTGTGGGGCTCGAGGAAGAGTACGATGCTTCTTGGTGCAAAGTGCCTCGATGAGAGGCGGTAGTCACTCTTTGTAATCCTGCACCAGGTGAGCGAATGCACTACGCAGGAGTGTCTCATCAGAATTCGCTTCCCGCAAACCAAAAATTGCACCGACAGCTCGCATTCGACAAGCAAGCCGTCCATACCTGTTGATCAGGCAACATGAGCGCCCACTCACTAGCTGGAACTAGGAGGCGCGTTCTTGTTGCGAAGGGACAACGGGTGCAGATCGTCCTGTTGATAGGCGACTCCTGCGGGGAGCCCATTGCGGGTCGAGCCCGCAATGGGCTCGTCGCTCTAGCAGCTCTGCCCACCTAAACATCCTCAAAAGCCACCAGCACGATTCGAGTTCAGAGCACGAGCTTAGGCTGAGTTTTACATGCCGATCGAAGTGTTCGGAAGTCAAACAGCCCACTACGTCATGCTCAAATTCAGC
>Ga0209372_1000289_pt1 | contig 30912 bp, 18 predicted proteins | sample AgamicAtPe_FD_187170 | JGI IMG/M metagenome (GOLD analysis project Ga0209372, IMG submission 187170) | Agave microbial communities from Guanajuato, Mexico - At.P.e (SPAdes) (version 2) | ecosystem: Host-associated > Plants > Phyllosphere > Phylloplane/Leaf | place: Guanajuato, Mexico | collected... | reverse complement strand
GGCGGCGGCGGCGGCGCGCAGGGCGAGCGGGCCGCGGCGAGCGGACTGGCCGGCCGGCCGTGGAGCTGAATGGGGCGCATGGTGGGCGGCGGCCAATGCGCGCGCCGCCGCCGCCGCCGCCGCCGCCAGCAGCAGCAGTGGCAGCGCGCGCGGACCTCCCGGCGGGCGGGCCAACAAGCGGCTCGTGTGAGAAAACCGCAGCCGACTTCTGGCAGCGGGAGCTCGCCGGCGCCCACTTGGCCTCCGTCCGCAACGCGCGAGTCGGGCCGCCGCTAAATGGGCGCCCTGCTTGTGGGAACTGCGCGCAGGCTCGGCCCGGCGGCCAACTCTTTCACGGCTCCACGGGCGAGCGCCGCCGCCGCCGCCGCCGCCGCCGCCGCCACAACGGAGGGCCAGTGGAGCGCGCGCAGCATCCGGCGCCCGATTTAAGGCTGAGGCGCGTGAAATGGACGGACGCGGCCTCGTGGGCGCGACCGACGTCTCAATCTTGTTCCGCCTCAGCCTCGGCCTTTGTCAAGGCCCGATTGGCGGCCGCGCAAGCCGCTTGTTTTACGCACGTCACCAGCCACTTGTCAGGCGGCCAAATTAAACTCCGCGTTGGCCCGGCGCCACTTCCGGCCGGCGCCACTCGAGCCCCGCGCGCCCGCGCTATAGGCTTGCGGCCGGCAAAGAGTTGCGGCCCGCGCGCGCCTGATCCATCATCGCGCCCGCTGCGCCCATGATGGATGGGCGGCCGGAGTCGCCAGTGTCGCCAGTGTCGCCAGTGTCGCCAGTGTCGCCGCCGCCGCCTCTGCAGTGGGCCCGCGCGGGGAGGCCAAGGCGGCCCGCCGACGCCGCGCGGCCGCCTAATGAACCTGGCGGCCCCGCTCGCCCATTGTTGCGTCCGAATGCGCCAAATGCTAGGTAATTACAACACACGCGTTCGCGCGCACACTCGCGCCGAGTTGGCCAAAGTGGGCGCGCAAACAAACTTGCCCGACAAACGGAAGCGAGCGCCGAATTCCGGCCGCTCGCTCCCGTTTATTGGCTGTGAAATTGATATAATAATAAATAATTGACTATCGGCTCCAATTGGGCCCCTCTGTGGGCCGCCGCCGCCGCCGCCGCCGCCGCCGCCGGCCGCCCCAATTGAATTCATTGTAGCCCTGATGACGCAATTTACTCGACTTGACTGTAAACAAGGCGCAATGGTTTGCTCGGCAGCCAACTCGCGCAAAACAAAACAAACTCGCCCGAGCAACAATCTGGCCGCGCGAGCTTCAACTCGCTTGCTCCAGGCAACTTCCTCCACTTCCACTTCCACTTCCACTCTGCCAGCCCGACCACCTCCACCCCTGCAAGCTCGGAATCGCCAACTAGCTCCAGCGACAACAACAACATCGACAACAACCAAACCGGACGACAAGAAGGCCGGACAGGCCGAACGTCCGCTGAGTGGCCATTTACTGGCCCAAACACGTATTGGCCCAGTTGGAGGCCGGCGGCCGAGCTGATAAATCATGATTAGACGGCCGCCAGAGTCGTCGCCCCTTAATCAAGCAGAATGGGCCGCCGCCGCCGCCGCCGCCGCCGCCGCCGCCGCCGCCCGTCCGCCAGAACAGGTCGGCCGAGCTGGCCAGGTCTGCGCGCGGGGGCCGCAATAAAGCTGGCCGCCTTTAGTGGACTCCTGAGAGGCCATCAATTGGTCTGGCTTTGGGCGCGGCCGCCAGGTGGCCGCTGCGAGCGTCGCCGGTGGGACGCAAATTAGCGGGCGCGCAATTAGAAGCCGCGCTCGTCAGCTCGAGCTTGGGGCGCCGACAGGCCGACTTTGGCTGGCCTAAGCTGAGCTGAGCCGAGCAGTGGCGGAGTCACTTTCGGCCGCTCGGCGCGAGCGCCCGCTTGTTGTCTGCGGCGACACACAAAGGCTTGTCCGCCGGCCGCTTTATTGGTTTGCGAGCGCCGCTTTGAGCCGGCGCTCAAACAGGTAGGCCGATCACAATTTGTCAGCGGCGCGCGTGACTTTGGCCAGTGGGTTTGGGCGAGACTGGCGGCGGCGGCGGCGGCGGCGGCCAATCAGCGCGCGCAGACCAATTAGCCGGCGGCGGCAATAAACTTTATGGTTTGGCTGCAAGGGTTGGCTGCTGCTGCTGCTGCTGCGGCGGCGCCCTCGTCGCGTGCTCGACACCCATCGCCATGGCAGCGGCCGCCGTGATAGCGATAGCGGCCGCAGTGACACCGGCGGCGGCACCAGCGGCGGCGGCGGCGGCAACGGCGGAAGGGCGAGCAATAAAGCGCCCGCTTATAGAGGTCGCCTCTCCGGCCCCAAGCCTCGCAGCAAGCGCGCCAATCTCGGACCCTCGAGAGCCAGTTCCCGGAATCGGCTTCCTGTCTGCGTCTGTGTGGCCGCCGTTGTTGTTGTTGTTGCCGCCGCCGCCGCCGCCGCCGCTGCAGCTAGTGTTGTTGTCGCTCCACTCTGACACATTATGTTTATCATCGCGCGATCGTTTATGTGTTAACTTTTGTGGGCCCCAAAAATGTTGAATAAAATTGGCTCGGGCGGAATTTGCACTGGAGCACTCGAGTTTGTTCCCTTGGCGCCGCTGCAACTCCAACTCCTACTGCTTCTGCCGCCGCCGCTTCTGTCGCCGCCGCCGCTGCCGCCGCCGCTTCCTGTGAGCCTAATCTGGCTTTCGAGCGCCTTTTTAAAGACATTAAATTAAACTGTTATGTGTGCGGCTCTCGTTGGGCACGAAACTCGAGCGAGCGTTCGAGTGGCGCAAGTGGATCGAGTTTCGCGCCGACAAACCTGGCCGCAGAGCCGGAGGCTTAGCGAGCTCTCTAGGCGCCCCAGCCGGCTGCTGCTGGCTTCGTTGCGCTGCGCTCGCCGCATCGGCAGACGCCAGCGGAGTCTCTCCAAATCCGCCCCTCTTATCTCTCGGCCCCATGAGCCAGCCAGCCGGCGCGTCAATTACTATTTATTATGGCCGCCCATCCATTTGCATCGAGATCACAACTTGGGGGCGCCAAAAAGTGTTATTATCGCGCAACAATAAACTCGCCGGCCCGCTTCCGGCCAAGACGCTGGATGCGAGCGGCCGCTAATGCACTTGCGGCCGCGCGCATTCGAGATGACCGCTGGGAGTTGCAGACTTGCGCCCTTCAAAAGCGACACCAGCCAAGGCGCAAGGCTGGGCCTGCCAACACAATGGGTGCGCCGCAGCCCTGGGCCAGGAGGCGCCAGAGGGGAGGGCGCTCGCTTCGCGCTAAGCGGCCGAGATGGCGCTAACGAGCCGGCTGAAAAATGAGCCAGCAAACTAGCGCCGACATGGCCGCTTGTGTGCGCGAGCGAATGGGCGCCCAGCACAGTACAGCGCAGCGCAGCACAGCACAGCGCTGCGCAGTGCAACGCGGCACAGTTTTGCACAGCCCGCGTTAGTGCGGCGGGCGGCTGCAATTTTCCACATCGATACCTCTGGCCAAATGTCGCGCCAAGAGGAGCCAGCAAATCCGGCAAATCTCGCTCTCGGCCAGCGCATCAGCTCACACGCACACCAACAAACACTGGCGCAAACACTCAACCCGCTCCGCTGGCCAGTGGGCCGCTAGCGCAAATTTGCCGCCCAAACGTGACTCATCGGCCGAGATCATCGCTTTGGCGCTCGGGCAAGATGCTCGCTTCCGGCGGGAAGAGACGATGGATTCGAGCTGGGGGGGGGGCAGGAAGAGACAGAGAGGAGTTTGGTTGGTTTTGTTGCGATTGGAGTTGGTGGTTTATTGAGTTGAGTCACTTTGGGGCGCCGGCCTCAGGCGAAGGGTCGCCAGAGGAAGGGGTCGTTGGCGGGCCGAGCCTGTTTGGCCTTCATCTTTGGCTTGCTCGTCGTCGTCTTGAGCCGCTTGTTTGGGTTTGGGTTTGGGTTCGGGTTTGGGTTAGGGTTTGAATTTGAATTTGAATTTTGGTTCTGCCTGCTCTTGGGCTTGCTGAGTGCGCGCTCGTTTTCGCCGTCGTCCTCGCTCTGGTTTTGCTCTGGCTCGTCGGGCGCTCGCGGCCGCTTCGACTCGCGAAGGCGCTCGCCGTTGGCCGCCCGGTTCCGATCCCCCTCCCGCCGCTCGGCCTCCTCCTCCTCCTCCTCCGCAACCGCCGCCGCCTCCTCCTCTTCCTCCTCCTCGTGCTGTTCAACGTCAACCTCGTCCTCCTCCTCCTTGTCGGCCTGGAGCTCGTCCGAGCCGTTGAGCCGCGCGAGCTGCTGCTGCTGCTGCTGGCTCAGGTTCTGGTTCTGCTGGTGGAGCTGGTGCGGCGCAAGTTGGCCCGGAAAGTGGGGCAGGTGCGCCTGTGCTGCCTGCGCGGCCGCCTGCACGGCCGCATGGTGGGCAGCCATGACGGGGTAGAGCGGGTGGTGCGGATGGAACGGGTGCAACGGGTGGAACTGGTGAAACGGGTGCGCCGCTGGGAAGCCGGCCGCGGCCGCAGCCGCAGCCTGGTTGAGCTGCTCGGCGGCCAGCTGCTGGAGTTGCTGGCTCTGGGCCAGCGCTTGGTGGTGAGGCTGCTGGGGTTGGCTTGGCGGCCGCTGGAGGTGCTGTTGGTGTTGTTGGTGCTGCTGGTGCTGCTGCTGTTGGTGCTGGCTCGCTAGCCGCAAGCTGAGCGAGCTGAGCTCGTGCTGGTTGGGGGCCTCCTGCGCCCTCTGCTGCTGCTGCTGCTGCTGCTGCTGCTCTGGGTTGACCTGCTGGCCGAGCAGCCGCAAGTTGGCCGACGAGTTCAGCTGGTCGGCGAGCTCGTTGTTTGAGGTTCCGTTCGAGTCTTCGTTCAGCTCGTCGTCTTGCTCGTCGTCTTGCTCCTCGCCGTCTTGCTCGCCGTCTTCGTCTTCGTCGTCGTCGTCGTCGCACCTGTTTCTCGGCGACCAAGTCATCTTGTTCTCCTTCTTCAAGCGGCGTCTAGCGTTTGCAAACCAAGTGCTCACCTGGGTCAAGGACATGCAGGTGACCACTGCGAGGAAGATCTTCTCGTTTTTGGTGGGGTAAGGGTTGCGCTTGTGCGCGTTTAGCCACTGCTTGAGCAGCATCGTCGTCTCTCTGGTCGCGTTCTTGCGTCTTGGCTGCACATGGGCGCCGGCCGGGCCCAGGGGAAAGCCGGCGGGCCCGAGCGCCAGCGGCCCGAAGCAGGGCGCGCCCGGCAGCATTGGGTACGGGGGCGGCGGCGGCGGCGGCCCGAGCGGGTTCATGTGGGGCGGCGGCGGCGGCGGCGGCACCTGATGCTGCTGCGGCTGCTGCGGTGGCTGCTGCTGCTGCTGCGGCTGCGGGGGCAGTTGGGGCGCCGGCGGCGTCGCCAGGTGCTGGTGCTGAGAGGTTGGCGGCGCTTGCTGGCTAGTTGGGTCTTGTTGCTGGCGCGAGAGTTGCTGCTGCTGGTATGGGTGGTGGTGCTGTTGTTGCTGTTGCTGGTGCTGGTGCTGATTCGGGTGCTGGTGCTGGCTTGGCGCTAGGCCAACGAGGCCAACTGAGCTGGATAACATGTTCTTGCCTCCTCCTCGGCTCGCGAGTGTCTGCTCGAGCTGTGTACTTGTCCTTGTCCTCCCTCTTGTTCGTGTTCGTGTTCTTGTTTAACAAGAGAACAGAACAACAAAGTTAACAACTATATGAACAAGCGCAACAACGTTAACAACTATAAGAACAAGGCGCAGTGGCGCAGAGTCTGCGCCGCTTCTTTCCCCCGCCGCGCAAACGCGCGACCAGCGTCGCGCGCATGTTACACAAGCGCCAACGACAAGCGTCAATTTGTTTGTGTGTGTCTCTCCTCTCCTCCTAACTCGCCGCAACTCCAGCGCAGCGAGCGAGGAGTTTGCGCACACACGCATCCGAACGCTCGATTCCCACTCCTGCGCGCAGGCAGCCGCGTACGCGCGCAACTAGCGCCACCTAGCAGACAAGCGGCGAAACCGACTTGCCGGCCGCCAGGCCCAAAGGCAAAGGCAAACAATCTCTAGCATCATACTTCAATTTTTAACCTCGCCACCTAAGCCAAACCAATATCCCACCGGGCCGCCGGTGGCCCGAGCCGGCGCCCCTCTAATTGCGCCACATGCAGCCTGCCCCAGGAACCGCGCGCAAAAGCCCCAAGTGAACTGGGCCCAACCAGACTCATGCCTCTCCAGGCGCATGATCGGCCATAATGGCATTCAACAGGTATCATTGTTGTTTGTTTTAATTCAATTTCGGGCCGGCGGACGCGCAAGAGGGCTCAACAAATCTCAGGTTACCTGGCCCGGCGGCTGGCCGGCGCCAGTTGACGCACCTGTGGCCAGTCCGTCTCCCTCTGGCTTTGCTCTTGTGGCGAACGAGAACGGGAACGGGAATAGGAACGGGAACGGGAACGAAAACGTAAACGAGAATGCGACTGCGGCGACGGCGGCGCCAGCGCCAGACAGCAGCGTGACGCCGTCACCACTGCGCCGCATCCTCCAAAACCAAGACGACACAAGGCAGGTAGGAAGAAAGAATGTCTCTCCCACTTGGCTGGCCCACTAGTTGGGCCGCCGGCGGCGACTGCGGGCTCAGTTGCATGGCTGCTGACTGATCTGAAGACAGTGGAGAGAAAACAATCATGGAAGAGGGATGATTCATGGAAGTGGGCCGAGCGCCATTGTAGGCGCGCGCGATATGCCACACGATAGCCGGCCGGATGAGACCTGTGTGCCATTAATTCAATTTTTTCGCTTGACATGAGAGAGAGAGAGAGGAGGGGAAAGAGGAGGCTGGGCAGTTGGAGGTGGGGGCCGAGATGGAGGTTAGCCGGCGAGGGTAGGGTCAGGGAAGAATTCAAAATATTTAACCTGTGCCATTTGTTTCTACTAACATTGCTTGATTCTGTTATGATGATGCTAAAACAAGCGCAAACACTCTAGAAGCTTGGTCAACAAACAAAAACAAATGCCATTGCTGAAACAAGCGCACAATTGGCTTGCATTGTTTTACCTGTCGCCTCTCAGCTTGTGACTCCAAATCCGATCGTCCATCCGCCGACCTTCTCGGCCAGCAAGCTAGCTCAGCTGCGCCAACTTTCTTTTGCTCCAACTCTGCTGACCAGAACGCTTTCTCATGCAGAGTGGCGCTGGGTTTGCAATTTGCATTCGAGCGTTCGATTGTTGTGTCTGCCATTGGTGCTTGCTTACAGGTCTGCTCCAAAGCCAGGATGAGTTTCCCCCATTGCCGAGCTCTTAGTTGAAATGATATTCAATCTTGGGCTCGTGATGAATTTGCATAATATTCTTAAGTAAACTGAATTCGATTTAGCAAAGTCACGTTCGACTTATGGGCGCCCAAAAGCGAGCGAGAGAATTGGGAGACAAGGAGGAGGAGTAGAAGGAGCAGTCAGTCAGTCAGTCCATGGCGAGCAAAATGCGGCAACTTTGTTCCAGCGATTTATTCATCACCACTTGGTTAGCTTAGGTTCAGTCCAGCTGAAGAGGAGGAGGAGGAGGAGGAGGCTTAAAATTCAACAGCCTACAGCTCGCTCGTCTCCCTACAAAACAGGTGAACTGTTCAAGTTTTGAAAACTGTGAATTTACTATGGCCACGCTATAAAAGTGGCAAACTATCAGCTTAACTCGAGACCATCGCCGCTTGTGGAGCAAAATAAACGACCTATGATAATAATCACCTGCACCTGCCGGCCAATATAGAAGCCGCCCCACTAAGGTTGCCGCGGCAACCTCGCCAGTTGTTAGGCCGAGTTTTGAGCTTATCTTGGTTTTGTTGTGAAAGCAAAGTAGAGTTCCAGGCAACCTATCCAGTGGGGACGACAGGTAAGAGGGATTGGAGGCAAGAACAAGGCTGAGTTTTGTTTCACTTATCTAGTTTTGAAAACTTAATCATAAAAACTCTCTCATCTGCTTGCAAACTATCGAGTGAGATTGATATACAATAAAAGCTCTCGTTGCTCGCCGACAAAAGCAATTGGATCGGTTTGGATTGGATTGGATTGGAGTCCACTGGAGTGGAGCGGAGTCGACTAGAGTGTATAGATGGACGACTATCTTGGGCATTTCTATTTCGTTTTTCTGGTCGCCGTTGTCTCGGTGGCGCTTCCTTTGAATCGGAGCTAGCAATTGGAGACTGGAGAAGCAGGAAGGAGGAAGAGGCTATTTAATTAGTGCTCATAATCATGGTCATCATCGTCGACTAGTTGCACCTTTTACGACTCCCCTCTCTCTCTGACCCCCAAGTCCAGTCTAGCGGCTACCTCGGAGCCAGGTGAGGGCTAATTATCATTGTTTTTTATTCATTTAGGATTGGCCAAAGATCGATGATTGTTTTTCCTCCAACTGCGTGGCCTTTGGGCCTGCTGCGGGCCTGCAAACTCGATGAGCCTTCTGATCCTATGGACAGATAGAGCGTCCGAGGGGCAGAGATAAATACGCCGCCATTCACTCTCGCTCTCTGTTGATTGGCCGACACTTCGCCAATCCGCTTAGACAACTGGTGCCCGAGAGTTGCAAGTTAGCCAGGCCAGTATATGGCACTCGGCCAAGTAGTTGGGCCGGCTAAGGCTACAACGGCGGCCGCCTTAGCCGCTTGGACGGCGCTGCCAGGGCCACAAAACGCCTATGGCTAATGGCCGAGTGCATCGCAAACATGCGTCTACTTTGCGGCTCTCCAGTCTAACCAGAAAGAGGCAGCAGCGGCAGCCTTAAGTAGGCTAAAACGAGAGAGCTCTGCCCTCAAGTTGGAAATTATCCTCTTGAAAAATCAATCAAATTGCTGTAAAATGAGCCGAACTTAGTGTAAAGTCAATTTATCGGGTGGCAAGCGAATGCCTTCGGCTGGAGTAGATGCGGCTGACTGTAGCGCAACATGGACATTTTTGACGCAGCATGTGGCTGCCGCTCCTACTGGCGCCGGCACAACTCACAGCTACCGCGCCAAGGCTCTCCGCGCTCTGCGATCAGCATCACAGTTTCTCTCTCCCTCACTGTGTGTGGCTGCGAACCAATTCCATGCACCATTTTCACTCCTGTTTCAATTCAATTCAATTCAATTCGATCCAATCCAAAACAAAGCAAACAAACAGGACTAAGAGATAAATAAACTTGACTCTAATTTTTCCCTTCCGATGAACGAGAGAGCTAGAGTCAATAATTAAACCTCACGTCTTGTGCAATAATTCAGTCTGATTCATGGAAAATGCTCGTCTGTTCACCTGCTGGCTGACCAGCATGTTGTTGGTCTGTGGTGTAAACGGAGCTGAGAAGGCGGATGGGCAATTGAATATGTGAGTGTGTATGTGTGAGGGAGAGAGAGAGAGGTCGAGGTAAAGGAAGGTAGAGAAGAGAGAGAGAGCAAATTATCTCAACTTGAGTGCACTTATCAGCCTGACAGGAGCTCTCGCTTGACAAGTGGCCAGAGAGTCGCCATGGACTCGGGTCTGGTTGCTTTCCAGAGTTGCTTATAGTTACAATGATAATAATAATAAATAATTTAATAAATTCGCCAACTTTGGCGGTGGTCCAGTCAATTATCGCATGGAGGAATCAGGTTGTAGTTGTTGGCCGAACGAGATCGAGAGCGACAACTAGGACCTTCGGGCAAACGTAAGCTGCTCTGATGGAAGCCAGATGCAGCTTGCTCGCTGCTCGACTCGGCCCAGCTTGAAAGTTGACCTCTTTTACCGTTCAGCCTTGTTACTGGTGAAGCTTAGTTGGCTAGAGTAAACAGACTGGTGGTTGTCAACAAACGGACAACATTAACAAGTAGAATTTGCTCATTAAATGGGATGCATCTGCCGCTTGGGCTTCTAAGGCAAAGCGGCGCTCGCTTGCTGGCTAGTTGGCTGGCTGGTTGGCTGGCTTGTTCGTCTCAACTTTACCAGGTTAGTTGAGGTAGAGAGAAAACTCGCATTCTTCCTATCGGCGCGAGCCAATCGCGTTCGCTTTTAGAGCGAAAAAACATTGTCGCTCCAGTTGGAATCAGGTTGGTACATCCTCCACGGACGGCGCCATCCCCGAGCACCGGCTCATCAGTTAAAACATCTACCTTCCCCCTCCGCCAGCCTCCCCCTTGGTCAGGCGGCGCGAGAGAAGGCGGATGCAAGAAATAAACAAATAGATAAGAATCATTTCGCCATTTGCTGCTGATGACCCATCCGATCGGTGCGCCAGCAGCAGCTGCCTGTTGCACTCGCACTGGCTGCCCCTTCGCCTTCTCGTCATCTTGATGGCCATCTCTTCATTTCCACCCGCCGGCCTCCTTGCTCAAGCCCTAAAATGTTCGTTTTTTGGCTGGTGCCTGTGGTACCCCAAACACGCTTAGCCATGCGACTGAAACTTTGAGGGCACGAGAGAAATTTTTAAAGGAGATAAAAATTGGCGACATTAGAATGGCTCCTCAGTCTCGTTCATTTGCGCGCTCTTGATGGCATACGAGAGCCTAAGCACTGAATAAAATCAACAGACTAATAAACTATCTCCATCTCTCTGTCTCATTTATTCGTATAAATTTCCTCCGATGCCCTTGCCCTCGCAGTTGGCCCTCCACCTCCCGCCCTGTGCTTCTATTTTTGCGACTTTAATTCTTGCAGCCGCCTGATCTGGTATTTGTTTTCTTCTTGTCCGCCAATTTGATAGTTTCTTCGTGGCCCTTGTTGATTTTAGGCCAGCGGGTAGTGTAGAGAGAGAGAGAGCGGACATGAGCGCGCCGGCGCTCGGATCTGCCAACCTAATAGACGTACCTGGAATGGACTAACGACAAGTGTCCCCACGCCCGAGCAGCAGGTTGATTTTCAGCAAATCAATTCGACGATAAATAAACAAGAATTTTCAAAGTTCGCTCTCCTTTCCCCCTATCCACTATGCTTCCACGAGCGACTCAGGTCGGACAGGCACGATGGAGATAAGAAATTATCTGCTGCAGGATTGCAAGCGATTGCCGGTCACGCCGAAGGTGCAATGACAATTTCTACCAATTGTGCGAGTCTGCAGTTTGACGCACTTGAAATTTGGCGCCTTTTTAATTTGCAGCCCGTGGAGCCAGCAAAAGCTCTCGTTTTGCTGGACTTGCCCGCCGATGTGTTGTTGCCAACCAACAGGCTAAAATAAATACGGTTAGGTAGTCTCCAGTGGAGACAAAAACAGGCAGCAATCAACCTGGCGCAGTTGCTTTGCAGCTTGTTAGTTCCTCCCTAGAGATAAACCAACGGCAAGTTAACGAACAAACAAACTGTATGCGACCGACCTATATAGGAAGCAAAGCTGGCGGTCAGCTTTGGACAGAGATGCTCACTTTGAAACAATGAGCAGAATGAATAATTGCGAACAGTCTAAAGTTACCTCCCTTCCTACCGCACTAGCCCTGTCGTTGGCTGAATGTACCCGCCTTAGCCCCGAGTGTGGATGTTGATCTTGGCTTTGCTCATTAAATTTCAACGCAATAAACCTTAGCCCCTAAACAGAAACTGTAATCGACGACTGCATACTGACAGCTCAACAACCACCTGGAGCTCGTTAGTTTTCTGGTCCAGAGGTTCAGCTGCGTTTCCACTTTATAGCAAATTGGTCCTATATTATCACTCGAGCCCAATTTGAGCAACTAGCAGCAGCAAGAGGCTGGTTCAGCAGCGGGAGAAGAAACAACAACAACGACGAGAGCAACATCTTCTTAGCAAGAGGCTGGAGGGGGTATGAAAGCGAAGTAAGTCAGAATAATTCAGTTCAAAACTTAGAGAACCTGTGGAGGTTTAGCTTGCTGGCAAGCTAGCGAGAAAGAAGTTTAGGGGACGGAAATGTTACATGATGCGAACTAGTTGTTTGTCACATGTGTTACTCAATAGATTCTCATCTCTTTATCTCTCACTTCTTGCGTTTGTCGCGCATACGCATACTTGCATACAAACTACTGGGACGCAGCTTTAAACATGACCGCTCACCTGGCTAGTTTACGTGGCTTAGCTAGTTTGCAAGCAGAGTCTTGACATTCCAACCCTCCAACTTGATGATGATGATCATCATCATCATCATTCGCTTAGTCTGCGATGCAGACGACTTCATCTTTTGCCAGCAAGCATGTCGGCTAGGCAACGACCGAAACGGACGAGACAAGAGGCGGACAAACCGGATAGGCTACAGATAAGAATCGGCGAAGTTCAATAGGCTCCAACTCTGGACATTTTTGGGCTCGTTGTTAGTGGCAACTACAACTACAGGCCCAACATCCATCCACAAGCTAGAGCCCTCTAGCCTACTAAGCTCGAGTTGCATCTAGTTGGAGGGCCAGTTGCAGTTGACCATCTGCCAGGCTCTTAGCTAGTCTTTAGTCTGCAACTATTACGAAGTATTTGCGTCGCCATTGGATTTTTGGCACCAGGCTTGTAGTAGTGGTTGCCGTCACAATCAACGGTTGGCATGTTTAGAGGCGAGCAGGATTTGTATTCTGTTGCACTTGGTTTCCAGCGCAACTGAGTGAGAAATAATACTATAGCTATTATTTTGTCGGAGTCGTTTAGATATGAGCTTGTGATAAGGGAAAAAAGTCTAGCGAGAACTCGAGGCTAGAACGATGACTGTGACGAAGTTGATGATGACGACGACAGAGGCTACGATTTTGAACGAAGAGAGAGATCGTTATGCGATCTCCTTCCTTAGAAGCTCTGGTTTTTGCTCTAGAGGGAGATGAACTGTCGGATAAACGAAAACGCTTTTCTATAAGAACTCGTATTCCCTGTACATCCCTCTCAGGCCCTTGCAAGCTCAAACATTTCAAGCAGATTGTGAGTGTTGCTTGCAATCATTGGTTAGATGATTCTCCATCCATCGTTAACTAGTTTGCTGGCTAGCAACAAGATGGTGCACACTAGAGGGGGATCCGTCCTTTTGGGAGGGGAAGCGAGAGGTTGGGCGAGAAAGTTGTCGTATACGTGAGCAGTCTGTTGTTGACAAGTGCAAAAAGGGAGTGGCACTGGAGGGTGAACTTCTTCTGCTCACTATATTTGTGTATCGTTGCTCTGAACATCAAACATCATCGTCGTGTGACTCCATAGCCGTTTCAATGCATTCAAGGTGCAACTGAACACGAAAATGTGTCTTTGTTGCAATCAACTATAATGGAGCGTAAGAGTCGAGCAATCGCAAAGTGGGGGCGAGCATAGAGTATCAAGCCCAAGCAAACTAGCGCTGGTCTCCATTTGGCTCCTTGCCCAAGGGGGGAAGTCAGTCAGTCAACCTGTCTTGACGGCTTGCCTGCCCTCCTCATGTTATACCATTCAACCATAAGTATCCTACAATCACTTCTCGGTTAGCCATACATAAGTGACTTAAACAACAACAGCGAGTGCATGAGAGCAATTTATCAACGCTTTTGCATTGATATTCTCGTCCCATTAGTTTGGATTCCATTCAAGCTGGCAGCTTGGCTAACAAACTAGCTAACTAAGAGGCAACAAACTAGTGTACTTGTTGAAAGATCTTTAGTTTGTTTGGCTGCGGTAGCGGCTAAGGCTGATCTAGAGCCGAGCTATCGACAATGAGGCGGCCGTTGGTCGTTGTTGACGCCGTCCCTCGGGCTACAAAGAATTTTGGTTGCAATAATTGAAAGGGCGAGCGAGGGTAGGAGTTAAAGAGGAGACAAGACGGGGCGCCATATAGTCAGAGCTGAGAGGGCGCCAAGATGGTTTACAACAAATGAGCTGCTTGTTTAGAGTAGCTAGCTTTTGCCCTATGCTCGGTCGGCCACTAAGCTACTGTATTTTAACTACTTCTTGTACTAGTCAGCTAGTTAGCTGCTTGTTTGAAACACGACAGCCAGAAGCGAGAAATGAATTGTTTCGCTTGTGAGCCGGATCAGAGAGCGAGACAGAGCTTGCTGATAATTGGTCAGCAGTAAACTGGAAGTGCTGGCCAGCAGGAGCAGATCGACGGCCAGTCTAGTTAGCTTGCCAGCTGATTAACTGGCTAACTAAATGGCAAACGCTCTCTTCTCTCTCGCTCTCTTAATAGGCTATTAAACTTTACTTGTTTGAAATTGAAATGCACGCAGGCTAGATATCGAGGGACAGTTTTAAAGTTTGTTGTTAATATGTACATGCTGTCCTTCTTCTTCTTCTTCGTTGCCCGCCCCCTCTTCATCGTATCCTTATTCGTCTTCGCCTCGGTCGTTACAGTAGTTTGCTAATAGTGCGTTAAACTAGTCTCACATTTGCATCCAGTTGCAAAAGCAAGTGCAAGAGGCCATTGGATAGCAACAGCGTCAGCGTTAACTTTGACTCCCGATAAGCGAAGGCAAACCAATGGAGCCGCGAACGAAACATATTTCACGCAAATTGCCCTCTACACAAACATACTCAAACAGCCCTTGTCATCTGGTTTGTGTTACACATTTAGGATCTTAGCCTAGCGCTCTATGCCTAATGCATCCGTGCCTTTGGATGAACGCGCGAGCAACATTTGGACTGAATTTTCAAGTTATCCAAGTGGCCAACGATCGGATGGTTGAGTCCAATGGCCAAATTTAACTGTCGTTAGTTTTTGGCAAAATTTAATTAGCAGCAGCAGCTGTGGGGTGAGGAGTCGGTTTTGGATTTGGAGGGCTCAAGGCAACGACAACAACAACAACAACTATAGCAACTACAACAACTGCATTCACTTGTCACTTGTTTCGCCCTGAACTCGCTTGGTCGGCGCACCATTTTGTTGCCATCGACAAAAACAATCAATCAATTAATTAGCATCCATTTCCTCCTTCTCCTCTTCCTCGGAGCCAAAACGGAGCTCTGCCTCAAGTCTAGCGTGATTTGGGGCCCAAGCTGGAGTTAGTTTAGGCCTGAGGGTGCCAGTTTGCACGCAGTAGTGGCGGTGATGGCGTTTGCAGCATTAATGGTGGCAGTAAGGGCGTTTGGCAAGCCTGAAATGCAAGTCTTGCGGGCAGCGCCTGTTGGTGGAGCGTTAAACGAGCTGCAGTTAGAGTTTCACACCAAATTGCAAACCAGATACTAGGCATTCGCATGTGTTCATATTTTGTACGCTTGTAGCTGAACAAACATACTTTTCACTCGAACTTCATGATTCAAGAGGGAGAACAAATCCAATTGGGTGACTCTTGAAATGGATGCTCAGTTGGCCGGATGGCAAGTGTATCTACGAGCAGCCCGACGCTTGGCCAGCTGGTGAAAGTTTCAACAAGTCATAGGGGAAAAGGGGGAGGGGATCAAAGTTTAAAAACTAGCTGGCTTTCTCTCTCTCTCTTTCTGTTACTATCGTTGTTGCTGCCTCTCTTTCGAGTTTGTTTGACATTTGTAATGGCCATGAAATGTCAGCTAGAGTAACAGGGAGTAATAATTTGGTTGAACTCGTAAAAAATTCAACGCTCCGCTTGACCGAAAACAGCCAGCACCCCATCCGTGGGCCCATATTTTGTGCAAAAGCCTTCCGGAAGGCATTTCCGTCAGACGGGCGCCCCATTTGCTGCATCCAAGTCTGGGAAGACGAAGTAAACTATGCTCACTGGCCAAAAACCTCTCATCCACCGACTAGATGATCCAACTTCCTCCCATCTCCACGGAGCCAACCAATCGTCATGATGAGGCATGATACAATTAATAAAGTTCTGCTTGTATCAATTAGATTTGATGGTTAGCTTTGGTGTGGTGGTTGTACATTTGCTCATGATTGTCTTTGTGTGTCTATCCGCTCTGTTTACTTATTGGCGCAACAATCTACCAATTTAAGATAAGATCCTTTCCAGGCTGCTAGCTGCATTTGCCCAGTCAGGTTAATCAGTGAGCACTTATCAATTAATTTAGCACAAACATAACGTGAATATCAAGTATCACTCCCGCAAGCTAGAGACACTGTAACTTCAATCTATTGAGTCATCAGGTTCCATATTGTTCACTCGATTTGCCCATTCAAATCGACGGCTTTAATATTTGGTTAACTAGCACAATGTGTATGATAGGCCAACAATGGTTGTTATCATGGTGGCGTTTACTTGTACTTGGATTGTTTCTCAAACAACACAAATGCTCCCCCACTTGTGGCTCTGCTTTCAACTTAGCCGCTCCTAGTGTACGTTTTGGCCCGTAGAAATACTCATGATTCTCCAACATGGATAGAGTGACTTCTATGTCATATTTCGCAAGTACAAATCTGAATTGATGGTTTATGATAAATTTTTTGACCTATCTCCAAATGTGCTCAACCGCTGTGATCTATGAACGATGCAGGAGATCAGGTATGAGCAACTGACGCGAGTGGACTGGCCCCAATACTACGCGCGTGCTCTACTGGCGAATCCCACAGATATTCGGCCTACGTTGCCTACGTTGTTTCTATATAAGGGCAGCCTTACGTGGGCCGAATGTTGATATTGAATAAACGGGCCGAGCAAGGATTGTTTGCTTGAAGGAAAAGCCACATGCAGCCTAGCTTCTCTAATTGGACTGCAAGCTTTGGATTGGCAATCAACAAAACTTAGATGACATGCAGATCAGAGTGAACAATGGAAGCAACAATAACAACAAGTGGTCGGCGTTTATAAGTGATAAATTGCCTTTTGATTAGATTAACTACAAAGCATCGCTTTTCACTAGATGAGTGCCACTAGAGACGTACTATGTATGAATCATTGCTCTGATCATACTCGCAACTGCGCTAGATAACAACAAAATATTTAATGTCCCACTGCAGGCCCATAGGCGGTAATGCTATCAAGCGACACCATATTCAGCTTGACTTCTCGAACGAGTTGTGTTTGCGAGACCCAGAGCATGATTGGAGTGATAATAGAATTAAATGTAAGTGAGTCAAGTTTAACTGATCCGCCAGCTAGTTAGCCACCTCTAGCTCGAGCTCCCTTTCCGCAGTTAGCTTGGGAGAAAAACTTGTTTATTTCAGCTCCCGGCACAGATCAATCTTACCGCACTAAACAAGCAAGCGAGCTACCTCTATAATGTACTCCGCTAAACTGGTATACAATGGAATGATTCAAACGAGTAGCTTCAATTGTCAAACAAGTCGCGCCGACTAGAAGCTAAGATAGTTGTCAACACTTAACAATGCAACAGACAACTCATACCGAGTGGAAGGTATCGGGCGGACGAACGCATTGTGGTGCGTGTTACAGTTCACACAATCCGACCATTATGCGTCGCCTAGATGAGCCCACTACAAGAGGCTTAACAATGCGAGCTAGCGAGCCATCAACCAGTCAGTCGAGCATTCGCACACCAAGCCGAGACAGGCCCATCTGAATCATTTGTTTCTGCTTTATCAGCCCTATCGACGAGCCCGATCAATTATACTGCCATCATGTGCTGCAGCGACCAAACAAGATACATAATTATGGTGGCTTGAGAACGACAGCAGTAGAGTGAGCGGAGGAGGAGGAGGAGGCGGAGGCGATGGGTCGGTTTGTTTTGTTTGAGCGAGATATGGAGCCTTGGAGTTGGTGGCGCCGCCCGCCGGCTTCGACTAGAATCTGGTGCCATGGATGCGAGAATGAGTGTTTCCGGATTCTAATTCAGTTGTTGCTGATATGCACATCCAATATGGGAGCCAGTTCGTACTCCGAAATTCGGAGATGAGCTCATGATAAAAAATTCTGATCCGAGATTTCCACGTCAAGGCCTGAGAAAATTGGAGCCAATCGGTCAGTTTATAACTTCCAAAAACAACATGCAATGTTATTTTATGAATGAATTTTATAGTACGCCAAATCAGGTTGTACATGATTTAGCTGTAGCCAAATCAAAGCCTGTCCGAACTCACTGCTGACTAGCTGTAAACCTATGGGCAATATGCAAATGGGAGTCGATGGCAATCAATCCATTTGCTCGTTAGCCAACTCTTGTAGTGCGATCCGTTCTCGGAGGAATTCCTGAGATTTCCTGCCAACCAGCTGCCAGTTAGAACCGTTGTAGGTGCTTGTTTTCTAAGCCAAGAAACACATCCGACTGCCGCTTGTCAAGTTAGTCTCTCTTCCGTTTATCGTTTTGAACAGGAGGCCAGACCTTGCAGGTCTATCTCTTGGACTCATCTCATCGAGTTCGATGGCTATTTTGATCCGAGTTTACAAGCTTAATTCAATCAACCGTGATAAATTGAACAAGTGCGCGGTTGATAATAAAACGTTTACTCGCTCGGATGCATTAGATCAATGGAATAAGAATCCAAAAAATTTCTTCCATGCCAAACTCACACCCGCTCGAAGCTTCACATGATAAAACTTGCACAAACCTCCGATAGCATTCACGAAATTTATTGGATGAGTTACAATCCTCATTGACGCTCTGGGTCGCAAATGATAACTCCTAAAGCAATGAACAAGAATCAGAACCACAGTTTTATATTCATCCACATTAAACTCCCAATCCGAGTTGTTTCCATTTGTGCGATTGAATCAGGCAACTTGTGAAGGTGTGGCGCAACCGAAACGCAAGTCTGACCCAAACGTCTGGTTTTTTTCCAAGTGCTCCTCCAATTCACGAGTTCAACCTGACACATGTATCCGACTGAATATTGAGCACAAGTACTCCAGGTCGATTTGTTGGCTTCGAAAACAGTCTATCTATGTGAGGATACTCGATGATTCAGTACAAGTTTCCGATCCCAACGAGCATTTCTCTCGATACTCTTAGCTCTACATCATTCGATTAAAACACCTGATCGCGAGAACTGGCCTCTCCTATTGCGGCTCCCAATTCTGGTGCCAATGATTCACAATCTGCTGACGGGTTACTGCAACAATTTCATGAAGCTGAAGCCACGAGTTAGTTTTCAACACTCTATTGGGTGAGCGAGAATCCGCAGCCCTATCTAACAGCATTGTAGCGATAGCGAAACCCAGTCCAGAGCAGTCGCCGACGATAGCTGAGACACTCGTCAGATACAGGGAACCACGCACTGGTTTGCTTATGTGTTGCCACCATCTACAAAGAGACAAACGGTTTGGGATGAAGACCATTGAGGTTGCCATCTATGTTCATGATCCTCCACAAGTGGCTGTTTGCTTGCACTTTTGTGCGACAGCTCGAATCAGACATGCCTCGCTCTCGTCAGCCAGTCAGCTTGCTAGCTAGCGAGCCACCTCTAGCTCGAGCTCCCTTTCCGCAGTTAGCTTGGGAGAAAAACTTGTTTATTTCAGCTCCCGGCACAGATCAATCTTACCGCACTAAACAAGCAAGCGAGCTACCTCTATAATGTACTCCGCTAAACTGGTATACAATGGAATGATTCAAACGAGTAGCTTCAATTGTCAAACAAGTCGCGCCGACTAGAAGCTAAGATAGTTGTCAACACTTAACAATGCAACAGACAACTCATACCGAGTGGAAGGTATCGGGCGGACGAACGCATTGTGGTGCGTGTTACAGTTCACACAATCCGACCATTATGCGTCGCCTAGATGAGCCCACTACAAGAGGCTTAACAATGCGAGCTAGCGAGCCATCAACCAGTCAGTCGAGCATTCGCACACCAAGCCGAGACAGGCCCATCTGAATCATTTGTTTCTGCTTTATCAGCCCTATCGACGAGCCCGATCAATTATACTGCCATCATGTGCTGCAGCGACCAAACAAGATACATAATTATGGTGGCTTGAGAACGACAGCAGTAGAGTGAGCGGAGGAGGAGGAGGAGGCGGAGGCGATGGGTCGGTTTGTTTTGTTTGAGCGAGATATGGAGCCTTGGAGTTGGTGGCGCCGCCCGCCGGCTTCGACTAGAATCTGGTGCCATAGATGCGAGGACCGATTTCTCAAAATGGATGATACATCATCAGGAGGGACGTGAATCTGGGTCTCATGCTCGCCACATCTAACTGAGTAACTCTGTTCTCTTTTTGAGTGCCAAGCGCTCAGATTGATTCGCCTGGTTTTGAATTACTTGGATGGCATGGCAGGTAGCAGCTCAATGAATGGGTTCAATCGTACAGACTCTATCAGGGCAACCGACTGCTCCAAGTTTAAGGGATCAACTAGTAGCTGTTATGGTATCAGCCAGGTTGACGTTAGCTAGATTTGAGTCGGTCGTAAACCTTGAACTGTATGCAAATCGGAATCCATCACAATCAATCTATCAGTTCGTTAGCTAACTCTCAGCTAGAGTTGCCCTTGGCCGGCAGCTCTTGAATTATGCCGCTACTAACCGCCAATTTAGCTCAGCCCTCCATACCTAACTCCTCTTCCATCTTACTCGTCCAAGTTGCCTCCTTGTTCATCTAACCATCTTAATCTGCTCTCTGCTTGGGTTTAACGACTTGATCAGAGGGTATAGAATTGAGAATGAATAAAAACTTGCCGATTTCATTGCATCAAACAGGTCTGACTTAAGCTTTGACGACTAACTTGATTCAGATACGACAGACAAAACGCTTGCTTGATGTGGCCAAAAGAAACTCGCTTGTCATGAGCGTCTGTTAAAGAGATGAATCTTGGGCCTAAGATATGTTTGAATCTTGCTTCATAAAAACCGCTCATGTTTCAGCTACTTGGGATCTAAATGATCATCAGTTGCTCTTCCGACAACCTGTTGCGACAACTCGAAGATCACAGATTTCAGCACCTGATGTAGCGAAAACTAGTTGTTTGCGTAAGTTTTGGCTGCAGAGATGCTTGTCTTCAGAGCCCAGCAACCAAGTCCGTAGATTCATAGTGGTGTTTGCGATTTTCTTCTGAAGATGCTCCTCAGAGTCGCTTTGGTTTTTCCAACTTGTCCAACAAAATGAAAGTAACAAGATATTGGAAGAAGTTGTCTTCTTAAAACTTGGTCGAGATTATGCTTAGAAAAAAGGCAATCGTCGATCGCGATAGATGAATCCACTATGGTAACCGTGGTGCTAAGCGCTGGCATCAAAAATGATGCAGGTAGCAGGATGGAGTTAGTAGCCCTCGGTTGAGCCCAGGGTTTTACGCAGTGAAAGAATTTAGGGGTTTTCGAGAGCTCAACAGAAAAGCCCGAAGCAGCAGAAAATCTAAAGAATTCAGTCTCTGAGGCAGTTCACGCCCATCACTATTAAAAAGTTTTAAAAACACTCTCCGAACGCTCTCGTCGGGACTGGAAAGATGAATGTGATAGAGGTAACACTCGCCGACCATGACAAGGCACCTCTCTTCTGCGAGACACCTCTAGCAAAACTTGTCTACTTCGAGTTTCTTCTTGGAGAACGAAACCGAACAGAAGCTAGCGATGCCATCTGGAGACAGTTGAACTCGAATAACTATACCAGTTGACGCATTCTGTATCCAGAGGCTGACAATCAGTCTGCGGAAGTGAATTTTTCTATCGATCATGAGTTCAGTGATACTGACGCATACATTGCATGCAATTTAGCACTGGGCATCAATTTTACAGATGTGAAGGGCTGAATGAGTAATCCGATGAAGATGTGACTCATTTGCAGGTGAACTGATGTAATCTATTTGTGTCCGATTGAGTTGTTGCGCACCGATCCTTGTGCGAATTACTTGGATTATTGACCTGCTGTCGTAGAATTGGCAATCCGAAGTCGATCGTTCGAGTAAGATGAATCCTTGCCTGGGCCTATGGACTCGAATTGAATTGATTGAAAATGGGCTCGAGATGCGCTGTTCTCGCATTACTCACGTCGATTCAATCTGGTGTTCCTTGGTGCCCTCAGATCTTCACTAACGTGCGCTTAATAAGCCACAAACACGTCAAAACAAGCCACTGGGAGCAATGCAATCTGATCAATCATTCTATCGGACGATCCGGACAAGCAGCGCATCATATGTCACTACTTGAATTTAATCGCGCGATTGAATCGCATATGTTTCTAGATATCAGATGAATAAACTTGTACTTCCCATTGAAATATCAATAGAATACGGTCGCTATATAAGCTGTTACTCTGGATATCTAACCTGTCCGGAGTTGTAAGTCGAAAATTTTGGCATCCTTGAGGAGGACACAGAGCAGCATCTGAAAATAGATAAAGGTGCCGGTTTTAGAGTCAGCATGGATGCCAATCAAACCAGAGGACCTAGTAGCAAGGATCAAGAGATCGAAGAGCTCAAAAAGAAACTCATAGTTGGGCTGTTCCAGTACCTGAGTGTAGGATTATTCGGCGATAAAGACGAAGGGGATGACGAGGTACGCGACGACCCCAAGCATCTATTGCAGAGATTCGTTCAATTCACCCTCTCATCCCTCGTAGCCAACTTCATCGACAACGATCGCAATGGTTCAATTAAGGGAGACAACACAACAGGGTTAAGAACAACCGGACCTGGAAAAGGAAGCGGAAATTGCGGGCAAACCTCCTTGTGTAAATCAAAAAGTGCATCTACTGAGGAGATCAAGAACAACCCTCGCCGAAAGTTCTTTAGCATCAACGAACTGGATAAGATATCTGAAGAGAAACCGGTGGCAGATTTTTGTCTCAATTCGTCTAAAAACAAGAAACCCTACAAAGTGGCAGCTTGCAGATACTATCCAAATTGTGAAAAAGGCAAAGGATGCACCTATATCCACCGCGGACTTTGCAAGAGGTACCCCGACTGCAAATATGGTCAGAACTGTTATTATGCCCACCCTAAATGCCTTAAAGAAAACTGCATCTGCCCTGATTATCACCCCAATGAGACCAGCACAAACAGGCTAGTCGGTGCTCCTAAAATAAGTTTCAATTTGAACCAAACCCGCCCTTTGCGACCAAGTGAGCGAAAATCATGGAGATCAAATTCGGTCTCAGGGTCGGAGTGACGATGAGTAGTTTTATGTAGTAGCGGGGTGAGGATTCTATAGGTGTAAGGTGGAGTGGCCAAAGACGAAGCATAGGTAGACTCGACAGATTATATTTGTCCTCGGCATCTCGAGCTGGTTCGACCAACTCCATGTTCCCAATAATTACAATCTAGACGTGGCTCATGAGATTTGAAATCATCTTGTGGAAGTAATGGGAGAGGCTCTGATATTTTCAAACGATCTGACGCTGAAATAAACGACCAGTGATTGTCTTCTTCTCACCGTTGCGTTTCTCTGGTCGCGCCCTGTTTAGTACCTTCAGTAAGTCGGCGGTTTTAGCCCTCATTCTTGAATGGATATAGGCCTTCGAACATTTTATGTGATAATGTAAATAGTCTCTGAAGATGTGAATCATATTAATTGTGTTTTCCCTAACGACTCTATTGGTATGTCTTGGAAACAAGACAAAAGTAATGTAACAAATGTTGTCACCTTTTTTAGCATCTGTATCCTCCAATTCCATTGGGGGCTCCTTGTGGGAAAATATCACCTGTGGAGATGTGTGGCTAGCTCTTCGTCCCTCCTTAAATTCTTGCATGAAGACTTTGCCAATTGTAACATCGGTTTCGTCTTTAAACACTGTCGAAAAGATGACAGTAACACGGTCTGATTTGGCTTCTATGTACATCGTTTCCTCATCTCTGTAATGGATGACTGCTCTCCGATGTCCAGCCTCTCCTCGTTCCTGAAAGTCGAAGTATTTCTCGAAAACAGAGGCAAAGCAATTTCGCTTAATGAGACCAGCTCTCTTGATGGTCGGTTCTCTCTGATCTACTGGGGTAGACTCCAAGTCAATCAGAATGCTGACACTATAACCAATCTCGGGCGTTGACAGCAACATGTCTCCATACTCACGCCGCAGGACATCCTCGGCCCCATGCTCTCTGAGCTCACGGAAAAACTTGAGCAATATACTGATCTGTATCTTGGTTTTAATTCCTTCGTAGTTCGACAGGTGAATAGAGACTCCATCAAAATCAGCCACTGTCACGTCAACAGATTCGAGCTTCTGATTCGCCTCCAACTCCGCCCATTTAACTCTGAGCACATCTTCAACTACCCGATTGTTGATTTCCAATAAAATCATTGATGGAAGGTCCAGTCGCAATGAACAAGTTTCAGTATCTAGAGGAACATCAATCGAATTTGCACCATCAGCCACGATGTCTCGGATTTGGATGGGAAATTTATTTTAGTTGTGGTATTTCTTCAAGTGCGAAGGAAACCAATCCAATGTGCTAAATGAAACTACTTGGCCTTATTTATTTTAGTCGTGACTAAATGCGATTGAACCGCCCTTGCTCGCGACGCGTGCATAACTTGGGATTGATTTTGGCTCCATCAATTCCATCTGCAACATACCAATGCTCAAATTTGTGGCTCCAGTCAATGTAACTCGAGAATTACAGATGTCGTTAGCTGGGGTAGAACCAAACGTGAGGAGCTTACTTAGCAAATATTAGGACATGACTGAGTCAAAATCGTCTTTTGTATTGCTGTCATGGCGAAAGTAAAACTTACTAATTCAATTACTTCAGGCTGTATATGTAGGAGGCTCTCTTCTCAAGGTGTTTGGTAGGAGTTAGAGAGGGTTGGGTTGGCCGACTGCGGATATTGACAAAATTCGGCAATTAACCATAACAACGGGAATATGTTGCCTACTCGTCCAGCTTGCCATGAGAGATAGAAGCGGAATTCAAGAGGAACAGGGTAACAAGAAGTTACACGAATCAATTCTTCAAAAGTTGCCTCACATTTCACAAGTCATGGGCATAGCATGCAGTTTTGGCTATCACCCTCGAAACGGGGACATGGATAAATCTCTACTGTTGTACGGGCTCAAACTAGATCTTATCAAGCAAGTTTGATGGGAGTTACGTTGAGAGGGTATACTATCCATCGTTAAAAGGGGCAATAAAGTAAGGTTTTGGCTCTTCAAAGGCGAGTTCATTTTTGTCGGTACAGATGTGCAGAGTTCGGTCGCTATAGGTTGCAAGTGGTCATTTAATCTCATCTCTGACAACACATATATTCTGAGTTTTTGGGATCGTCTAGCGGTAATGCAGTTGTGACATATGTTAATTTATATCACTGCGGAGCGGAAGTCCGGTCGTAATTGATGAGGCTGGCCATGTTGTGTAAGTACATTGCCACGAACGTGTGATCAAAACTGTTCTTCACTTCTTGGACGAGTTGTAAGCCACAACCTATCGTACTTCGTATCTTGGCACACTCTTGGACGTCTTGGTCCGGTCTCGAGCAAATCTTGCGCAACTCAATTAATTGGTTTGGTTAGAGATGATCTGATCTGGAGTCGAGTTTGCCATGCTCGCGTCTTTATTGCGAATAAACATACCTGAACACATCCATCTGGTCAGGGAGTAGCAGCTCCAGAGATAGCCTCTCACGTAGGAGGGTAGTGTTTCGAAGGTGCCTGAAACAGCATGTCTCAACAGGTGAGGGTAACTCTTGAGTCATTCACCGCGCTGCCTCCTCCACTCTTCACTCCCTGTCTGTCTCTTGCTCAGTTGTTCGAAAGATTCTACTGTTCTCGGGCTCGAAGCTTTTTGTTTCATGTACTCCAAGTCCTTTCTACGACGCTCAAGCACTGTCTTCCTCAAATCAGGTGCAGCTTTCCCGAGAAGATCGTTGGTCAAATAAGATAAATACGATTCCAACCATTCTTCGCTACAGGAGTTGCGCCGTTGCTTCGTAATTCCGTAATCGAGAGTGTACCTCCGTGTCACATCCAAGACTTCAAACTCACTGAACGCCAAACAGTACTCTAATTTTTTGCCCCAGCCAACCTCGTATAGTAATGGTTTGTCGACAGTCGCTTCACAGGAATCAACGTGTATCCAGCGCTCCTGAGAGCTCGACCAGATCTCATTCCAAACGTGATCAGTTGTGTCAATAACAAGGCGAGAATCGTAACCTAAGGCTCTCAAGATCAACAAAAAGCAATTTGCCCATTCGCCACATCGTCCAGTGCGGGTGGTGAGCAGAATTGCGGGGTCATCGTGCCTGATGAATTGGAATTGATAGTCGCAATTCTTGTTCCGGCACCCGTAGTTCTCAACGGGTTTTTTCTCGATATTAGAGCAGCGAGATTCAAAGGTTAACTCGTCTTGACACTTCTCACAGTTTGGAGGGGAGAACCATTTGAAAAATCTAGATTTGAACCATTGGACTAGAATGGGTAGCAAATTATCCTGAAAGTCTCCTTCCAAAACCTCGAGATTTTCTTGGACCAACTCAGCTATCGGAACTAGGTTCCTCGCCTCCTCTAAGGCATATTCATCACTGCAAACGTGTGAGACGAGTCGCAATCCATAACCTATCGTGCTTCGTATCTTAGCATTCGCGTCAGATTCTGTCATAATAAGTGGTTAGGTTTGATGTCAACGTATGACGATCAAGAGTCGTGATTAGCTCATTGTAGATTTAGGTTCAGAGGAAGTCTCAATGACGGAATGTTTCTGAGACAAATGATATTCTTCGACGACTACGACTGCTTGTGCTTCAATTAGTCGACAGGATAGTCACATTATTCCCGGTGGGGGATTTGGAAGAATAAATAGATATCGTTTCAGTAGCTTGTTATTTATGTGCAATTTTTTATTGTGAGACAGATGTAAGCACAGCGCTCGATAGCCTCGATGATTTCTAAGGAACCATGGTCTGTTCTGCTCTGCGTCGAGGTTGTCATACTCGCCCACGCGGATTAATTCATCAGATCGGTTAGCTGATGATATCAAACTTTCAGAAATGGAAACGCCGAAGCAAAGGACTGAGAGGATGTTGTTGGAGGAGAGGCAAAAGGTATTGGAGCACGAGGAGGCGGCTAGGGCCAATCGAGGAAAGAGGCAAGTCCCGCTACGAAAGACTTTGATCATAACGGTGCCATTGGTCGCTATGGTTTTCACTTTATATACCTGTTCATTTTTATATACTAGAAAGTTACGATCAATATTCAACGAGAGCCTACTCAGTGTACCAAATGTAGCTCAAAACGTTGAAGCTCCGATAAACTTGAACGAAAACACCACCGTTTTCGATGACGAATTTCTAATGGACGATCAAAAGAGTTGGTGATGATGAAATGTGAAATAGAATGGTCCCTCAATGCTCTTTTTGTACCTGAGATTTATAATAGCTCGGACCTGGTGAGATGTGTTTAGTTGGTGCTGAGAGGACATATTGTTAACAGGTGATCGTATCTCATGTAAAATTAAGAAATCAATCACTAACCGGCCGGGTTTGCGAGGTATGAGTCTATCTTGACACTAGCTGGATCCTTAGTGCCAGATATACCTGGTTCATTAGTTTTTATATTCGCCCTAAATCCGTTCCTGTCTGCCACATAGACAACTTCACGATAGACGCCATGATTATCCCTATAACCATAACTTCCATGAACTTCCATCGGATTATGACTTCTCTCTTGGCGCCATTGTTTGTTGCCATAATTGTCTTCCACCTGGATACAACGAGGTCATAGTTAGGTTGGATTTCTTCAATTCGACATTCAAAAGGACGGTAACTCACATCATAACCATAACTATAAGGGTTGTATTGATACGGATTGAGATCACTAGCTTGCTGATAGCATTCGACTTTGACGCAAAGAGCCAGTAGCAGACAAGCTCCGAGTGGCCATATTATCGCAATCATTCCTCTGCTGGTCATAATTTCGATCTTAACCTCTGACGTAAAAAGATTGATACTAACTATTATGCAAACAACTGAAGGAATGAGTCCGATCGAGAGAGAGAGCCCCAATTTATACTGGAAAGTCGTCGCTACAGAGGATGCCGCTCGAGAAAGAGAGAGAAACAGGAAGTTGAGAAAATTACTGACATTAAATCATTCATGCGCGACTTTCTAGTGCTTGCCAAACCTAGAGCCGACAAATGCCGATTAAATTTATGAACGCAGGTGGAACCATTGATTGACGGTCAAGCCTGAAGCGAGTCAAAAACTGATAACAAGGCATTAGGTTAGGTCAAAGTGACGCTCCAATAGTGAGACGCTGTTAGTGAGTGAATTATCACAGATGGTCGATCATATTGTCTTATTCAGACACTTCCAGTTCCGCTTCCTAATGCCAACTTGATTTTATGTGATAGACTCACAATGTCGGGTGTCTTAATATCCACTGTCATTACAGTATAGCCGAGCTTGCCGAGCAGGCGGCAAATCAATCTTTTATAGCCGCTGAGTCTCTGGTATCCATCTACATAGTCGTGAGTTCTGGTAGCCAATATCAAACAGTGACGCTCGTCAGCCGGAACTCTTTTTGGCATTAGAGTCTTTTCATCAAAAGAACCAACCGCTTGGCAACCCTTGGTTATTATCAGATCGGCATAGTTTTGATGCGGCATCGTATACTGAAAGTTAAATTTATAATCCGCGGCTTTGAATTCTTCGATCGATGAGAGCGACTTCGCTATGGATCTATACAAGAGAGTATCAACTTGGCCAATTTGATTTGTTGGTTTCAATAAGAAATTCAAGTACTTTATAGAAGAATCTTGTTTTGCACTCCCTGAGTTCCCTAACCTGATCATCCGCGAACTTATTTCGTTGAAATAATTTCCTCTAAGCGGGACTTGTCCACCCTCCAATCTTGAAGCCACATAAACTAACAAAGCCGTTCGGTCGAATTCTATAGCTTTACTCATTTTTTGAAGTCTGTAGGGTTCTTTCGTTGCATGATTGATGTATGACATGAGAGTGTCGTTGTAGTAGTTGAATATCGAAAAGGCCCTGAGTAGAGGCATGAGATGAGGGTACTGCATAGGTGCATCATCTCGAGTTTCTGTCGCAATCTTATGGCATAAATTTGCTAAATTAGATTGAAAATCTTTGCTCAGTTTGAGATCTTGGTAACAAAAGTTAGATAGACTAGTGAGACCATACTGAATATCCTTGATTCTATAGTTGTTATCATCTCTAAACATGGAATTCGCTAAATAATTCAACAACTCGACGTCATAGATTCGATAGGTCTCCATCAATTTCACTGTATGCACTGTATTGTAAGCACTGCTTAAAATTATCCTACGATCGAAATCTTGGGTCAAGTTCATGATGAGATGCTGAATTCGTTCGCGACATTCCGGGTTTCTGGAGTACCTGAGAGCCTTGATAATGGAGCAATAGGCTGGCTGTAGGGGATCAATGTTAGGAAGCTGCTCGACTAGTCTATCAATGATCTTGCGTAGAACTGCAAGGCTCTTGATTGGTGTTTTAGTTTTAAAGTAGGCCAAAGAGATAATAGCTAGCTCCTCCAAAGAGGCGCTATCCAAAACACGGGAAATCCTTTCTTCGTAGTCGGACAGGATTCCATTTTGTTGCCTCTGTAAGATAACCAGAAAGAGCAGATGAAGAAACTGACTATTCGAAAGATTGACTTCGTTCTCTTTTGACAAATAATTGGCCAGAACATGAACAAAATTTGACGGCAACAGGCACTCGTAGAAAATATCTGCCAAATAAAACCATAGATCCAAATCCATCAAGCGGGTCTTTACATGTTTCTTCAAGAGCCATCTCAATTCTATATCGATCCTCTTTTTGATCGTGACGAACTCAGATTCTGTGTTGGCCTTGATAGCTGTCAAAACTATGGCTAATTCCTGCTGGTTCATGGACTTTATCCTGTAAGTGATTGAAGATACCAGCTCATTGATAGCTAGATCGGTGGACGGTTCTCTTGGAGTTTGTGCAACCAATGTTTGCAACTTCCTTATATTGGATTCGACGGGTAAAGATTTCAGCATTTCACCCATATTAGAGAATTTGTCTAGTCTCTTATGGATGTGTCGATAAATAAATGAGTTTTCGTTAAACTCCAAAGGATCGGAGTAGATTTTCCTAGGGAAGACTCTCTCAATGTTCTCACTGTTGTTTTGGCTGTGGTCTGGTATTTTGTTGGCATATAGTCGGTCATTAGAACGTAATAAGTTCAATTGGTTTGCATAGCGTGAATAATAAAAGATCCTACGAGGGATCCTTCTGAGTCGAGTGTTCGATCTAATAGAGTTATATATCGAGAGATTCTTCTGTAGAATCCTAAGACCGCATATTGAGGCCATCTTTGGATCCGATACAGTGACGATCATTCCTTATTTCAATGGTAAGCCCCGCCATGAGTACCCAAGGTTGGCCGAGTGCAACCACATGGGCTCATTCAGGCTTCATGCATGGTTCATATTACAAACTTTGTACGATTCATAAGTACGATATGGATGGGGCGTTCAACAGCTCGTGCACGAGTAAAGCAACTGATTGCTGCAACTTGCGATCATCTGAATACAGTTTAGATTTGTATGTATTTTTGGTTTTGAGTGTGGCACAGTAAACACCACATTTCGTGCTTTTCATCAAGAAGAGTATGAACTCACGACTAGGTTCAGGATCGAAACAAGTTAAATGCCAGTGAATCGTTTCTGTGACGAGCCTGCAAATGACCGCATTGCCATGCTCTGAAATATCCTCAGACTCTCGGCGTTAACCTCTCGACTTCACCGATTCTCGCATCGATAGTATTAGAATTTCGATAAGGCTTGTCCGGAACGGTATTGCTACGTCATGACAAAGACCGACGTGAAAGTAGGGATAATCGGCGGCACTGGTCTAGATCAGGACTCCACTCTGCTCGCCAACAAAAAGCTGATTGACCTTGAAGAGACACCATATGGTCGGGCAAGCGACTCCCAAGCAATTTCGGGCGACATAGAGGGAGTTCCTGTTGTAGTGCTCTCTCGGCACGGTAAAAACCATGATATCAACCCCTCTCATGTCAATTATCGTGCAAACCTCTGGACACTTGTGCGCCAACTCAATTGCACACATATCCTAGTCACTTCGGCGTGTGGGTCATTGAATGAACAAATAGCTCCTGGACACATAGGTATTCTCAGCCAGTACATAGATCGAACCTGTGGAGCCAGAGAGCGTTCGTTCTTCAAAGTTTGTCATGTAGAACAAAGGGACCCGATCAACAAGACAATGCAGGAGTTTATATACGATGCTTGCATTGAGCAAGAGGTCACCTGTCATAAGGATCTGACATGTGTAACCATTGAAGGTCCACGATTTTCAACATTAGCCGAGTCTAGATTGCATAAATCTTGGGGCTGCGATGTGGTAAATATGACATCGGTTCCAGAGGTCTCACTCGCAACTGAAT
>Ga0209372_1000288_pt1:22500-31302 | contig 31302 bp, 28 predicted proteins | sample AgamicAtPe_FD_187170 | JGI IMG/M metagenome (GOLD analysis project Ga0209372, IMG submission 187170) | Agave microbial communities from Guanajuato, Mexico - At.P.e (SPAdes) (version 2) | ecosystem: Host-associated > Plants > Phyllosphere > Phylloplane/Leaf | place: Guanajuato, Mexico... | reverse complement strand
TTTTGTTGGAAAAACCAACGCCGACGTCTCGGTAAGTCTCTTTGATCTTTTCGGGAGCAGAGCAGTTACACAGAATGGAAAGCAAAATGATGGCAGATTCCTTCAGGACATTTTTTCTGGAAATCCCCAATGAGAAAATAGACTATCTTCAAGATCTTCAGGAAAGAGCAAGAATGAGTGCTGAAAGGAGTATCGAGGACGGCAACGGCGACAGCCCACTTGAGCAATTTTCCATTCACCCATTAATTCTGATGAAGATGGGCAACTTTTATTTCTCATTCACAAATCCATCCTTGTCTATGTTGCTAACTCTCGGTTTGGTCCTACTTCTTCTTTTTTTTGTTACGAAAAAGGGAGGGGGAAAGTCAGTGCCAAATGCTTGGCAATCCTTGGTAGAGCTTATTCATGATTTCGTGCCGAACCCGGTAAACGAACAAATAGGTGGTCTTTCCGGAAATGTTAAACAAAAGTTTTCCCCTCGCATCTCGGTCACTTTTACTTTTTCGTTATTTCGTAATCCCCAGGGTATGATACCCTTTAGCTTCACAGTGACAAGTCATTTTCTCATTACTTTGGCTCTCTCATTTTCTATTTTTATAGGCATTACGATCGTTGGATTTCAAAGACATGGGCTTCATTTTTTTAGCTTCTCATTACCCGCAGGAGTCCCACTGCCATTAGCACCTTTTTTAGTACTCCTTGAGCTAATCCCTCATTGTTTTCGTGCATTAAGCTCAGGAATACGTTTATTTGCTAATATGATGGCCGGTCATAGTTCAGTAAAGATTTTAAGTGGGTCTGCTTGGACTATGCTATTTATGAATAATCTTCTTTATTTCATAGGAGATCTTGGTCCTTTATTTATAGTTCTAGCATTAACCGGTCCGGAATTAGGTGTAGCTATATCACAAGCTCATGTTTCTACGATCTCAATCTGTATTTACTTGAATGATGCTACAAATCTCCATCAAAATGAGTCATTTCATAATTGAATAAAAACGAGGAGCCGATCGTTGACTTAAGTTTTCGATTCCCTTCCTACGCGATGTGGCGAAAAAGACTGATTCGACGAGATATGACCATGCCTGCAGGGAGATTTAAAACGTGTCGTCTACTTCCAGGAAATGTTCGGAACAGAGAACTTTCTCTAATACAACGCCGCATTCTCCGAAGATTGAGGAACAAGAGGAGATCCATTAAAAGAAATCTTTCTCTGAGAGAAAATCTAAACAGTAACATCAAATCACAAACTACACGAAAGTTGCCCCTTTATTATGGGGGTTTACCCATAAGGGAGATGCACAGAGGAAGAGAACGAACTTCATATATCCCTTTTCTACTCAATCAAGAAACAAGATCGGACGTGATTCCGGTTCGTCTCCATTTTAGTAACACTCTTCCTCAAGCAAGGCAGCCGATAAGTCATCGAAGGGTTTGTGTGAATAATGGACTGGTAAGCATTACTCATTTTAAAGTTTCCCACGGTGATCTAATATCTTTTCAAGAAAATGAGGCGAGAACCCGCGGTGAAGAAATAAGGAGATCTTTCTATATCGACATATCAGTTGGTAAAATCATAGGCAAATTCCTGCCGGTCAGAATGTGGAGAAGAACCAAAACAGAATGGTTCCGCCTACTCAAAACTCGGAGGGGGTGCCGCCTACTACTCAAATCCCGGTTTTTGCAAGAGTTGCATTCTTCTATGCAAGAAGAAGACTTAGAAAGAACAAAGAAGTTTGGATCCGAAAAAGTATGCTTAGGCAGTTCCTTCGCTGAACACAACAGAATGAAGAGGAATTTGTTTCATTTCAAATACTTCTTCTTATCGAAGAGAAGAAAAGATCAAAACCGAAATCTTCCTACTCGAACAAGAAGTCCTTTTGTTTACAAGTCTTCTTTATATAGTAATTCGACCTATTGCTCCGGATCCCCGTTTACTAGGAAGATAAGAATCAAAAGGATCGAACTACCTACTCATTATTCGGAGGTGAATCATAGAACACCAAAAGCTGTGGTATCTTATGGACCTAACATAGGTCACATCCCTCACGACATAAGATTGAAAGATCCAAACCTTCCTCTTCGGAGCGGAAACGGATATGGCCAAAACATATAAGAAAAGATCGGCGTAGTCGCTCATAGGGACATTTCTATCCGTACCGAGTACCGTCTAGATCGATTCATAGATATATATATAGATATATATATATATCTATCTAATATATAACTCTATATCTATATATATATCTATATAGATATATATAGATAGATATATATATCTATATATTCGAGTTTAAATATTAAGTGAAAACTTAACTCATTTACTACTACGTCGAATTCATTTTTTCCGATTGATTGCCTTTTTTTACTCCCCCTACTATTTCTTATACTTAAAGCAAGGAAACATCGTTTTTCCATTTTTTCTTAATTGGTCAGAGCGTAGACGAGCGAGCAGAGCCCAGGAAAAGAGGTCAGACCGTCATAGAGCAGTCGACTAGAAGTAGAAGACTGCTGGCCTGAGAGAAGGCAGTCTCTCTCGGGAAACATGGCCCAATTTCTCTTCTTTCTTTTCAAACGGGCAACATAGGTGCTGTTAAGCCATTATCAAAAGTAAAAAAGGAAAAAAAAGGGATTCTTATCTTCTTCTTTTGACAAAGGAGGACAAGAGCTCGAAGATCAAAGATTTATTGAGGAAGTGCTTATGTGTTTGTTATTTACGACCTTTGGGAAGAGTTTTCTACTTATATTAAAAAGTAAAGTTCTTGACAAGTCCCAAGTGGAGAAGATTAAGAGGTTATTAATGAATTCTTCCTAAAAAAGAAATTCGAAAATCAAAACCCCAAGAAAATTGTCAACCGTCGAGGAAGTCTTTATCCCTAAGATACAGAAATATCGGGATCTATCTTGTTTTTGTCAAAATGAGAATGACGTCATTGCATACTTTAAGGACATCCTAGTAAAAATCAAAGTTATAGAACATTTCGGCAGTGGAGAAAACGATGATTTTGCTTTGCTCTACCCCCCTCCCTTCGGCGTGACTCAGAGTTAAAAGTATGAACGGCCTTACAGTCTCGCGGTTCATCGCGATTCCCCCCTGTATCCCTCTGCCTATCGGGTGGGCTTCCCCTTCTTTTATTTGCATTTTTCCCTTTCTTTGCACTTCTCTCGATATGCATAAAGGACCAACGAGGAAAATAAAAAAACAAAAAAGAAAGAAAAAAGAAAAAATGAAATGAATGCAGTTCTATCTAATTCGACTCTTCGAAGATATGTTTTATTAACCTTCTCTCATGTGGAAAGTCAGTTTTTGGATAAAGATTAAATAGTTTATCGTTTACGAAAGACGTTCACTTGTCAAACAATCGTCGGTTGGGGAGGGTAAGGGCGAGTCTGGTGGCTTTCACATTCATTTTGGTATTTTTTTTAATTCGACAGCTAGCAAAAACACGGCCACTAGTCAATTGCGGTCTCTTTTCCCGGAGTTCGAGGGGAAAGAGCTCGACGTCTCTTTTCACCGTTCCTGGTCATCCATTTGTACATATGTAACGAAAAAGGATCCTGATGTCTATGTATGGAGCGACCAGAGGCGATCTGAAAAGATCGTAGAAAATAGTGGATTCGAGACGCCAGCGCAAGAGGACGAATCCCACTTTAGCTAAGGAGCATGTGGCTCATGTCTTAGAGGAGAAAAAAGATTGGATTGACGTCTTTGATGACCCTATTGTCACGCAAGAAAACCTTACCTATTATATGTCCATGCGTAGCACCTTTGATGATCTCTGGGTAAAAAAGCGAAGAATAGAGATTGGATGAAATCTTTACGCGATTACTTATCTGATCATGATCATCCTGACGAGTATGATATCGAAGTGCTCAAAGAGAAGTATTTCCTCTTGGACTGGCTTGCAACTAATCTGATTTGTCTTCGACCCATCAAAACAAAGCAGCTCTTTCTCTATGGTCCTCCTAACACGCAAAAAACATTTCTTTTTCTTTCCTAAAGCCTGTATTGATGATCTACTTTGCGTCTTCGCAAAGGAATGACTTTTCCGGAGCACATGACTACTATGACCTCTGGGTCTTTGACCAATGTCACTCAACTAATGATGATAGCTCGATTATGGGTGCTGCGGAAGCCGGAACTTCGGTTTTCAACAACAATCTTTTAAAGATCGTCGGATGGACAAGAGTGTCGTGTCGAATCGAAGGATTCGACTCTCTTTCAAAAGACACGGAATGTACCTATTGTCATGATTGGAAATAAACTTCCCAATTGCATAAAAGAAAATGGGCCCTTCCATGCACGCTTTCATCGTATGCCATTTTTCACGCGATATCTATGACTTGAGAGAGGAACGTGTGATATCCCCTCTCAATGGGTGTATTCGACGGCGTTTGGGCTTATGTTATAAAAAATTCGTTGAATCTCAGAGTATGCTACTAAAGTATAACGAATCGTACCTCGTCACCCTGGAGAGGGACATTTCTGAGATTATTCGCGATCAAAAAGAAGCTCCGACCCAACATCCTTAACTATTCCCCCTTTTCGACGAGCCATTCTTTGGGCGAGAGCGTGGATGCTGTGAGATCTCATTGCAGTGAGAAAACCATCTTGTGTCATGTTTATACGCAGGGGGGGATGCCGCCTGATTCGTCTTACATTATACTGTCCGTCTTGATGGATCGGTATCCTCAGTGTGATTGTGATGGTGAACGATTCCCTTGTGGTTGTAGAATTCGTCCCGAAGTCTCTTTACTCGATTATTTAATAGTTCCGTTAAGAAAGCCCGGGAAGGATTGAAAAATCCTCAAGCGTCGGAAAGGTTTCTTGGGAGGATCAAAAAAATCGTTATCGACAAAAGGATCTCATTCGACGAACTCGACTCCGCACTTGTGCGGCCTAGGCCTACATGGGTTATGCCACTTTTCAATGATGGTGATTCTCTTTGCGCTGTTTGGCGCAGCACCGGACATAGTGAGCTGGACTTTGATACTTTACCCGCTCAAATCGATTCCTTTGGAAATGACAGGGGGGAGATCTCGAAATACGTGAGCGGAACAATGTCTTAATACGACCAATAATAAACGAAAACCGTGGCCATTACTGTGATCCTTTTTAGAATAAAAAGAAGAGGATGCCTTCTTTCGAGCAGATCCGCGGGAATTCGTAAATTCGCTTATCTCACCCCAAAAACTATTCCTTAAGAATTTGGCGGTAGACGACAGGACTCCTGCTGGGCCACGAAAGTCCTTCTTCTCGTCCCCACTGAAGGAAAGGCTTCTTTCGCTTCTTTCGGTACAGGGTCAGAGTCTTCCGCAAACAAAAGAGGATTTCCTAAAAGAAGGAATGTGCGCGCGAGGGCATATCACGAAATAAGTTAAAAAGTGAGTATCCACGGGTCCCCCAGTTCGATTTTTCCATGACACGAAAGCCCTACGCTTTGTCCTCCCGGCAAAAGGCACGAAAGATCGATCAGTCTTAGGCGCCCAACTGCTCTCTTCGTTATAGGCAATATGATAAAGGAGAGCCGGTAGAACTCGGAAATACGGAAAGGAGAAGGGGGTAAGCGACCAAATTAAAGGAGTCTCCTGCGGAATGGCTCGAAAGCCGAACTTGCTTCTCGTTGGCGCTTGTCCGAAGCCTGATTTAACGACTTTAAGTGCGAATTGCCTATTTCTTAATTTAGCGAAAGTCTAGTCCCATAGACGATTGGAGCACACTACTCCTCAATGCCAGCCGAAGGTAAGGAAGCGGTAGAAAATTCTGCGTCTTGCTTTCGGTACTTCTTAGCACAGATTTGCCCGCCTTTCTTTTGGTCTTGACCGGGGAGAGAGGAATGGAGATATCTCTTCTTTTCACCCACTTCTTTTTCTTGCTCTTAAGCACCTAATTTTCTTGCTGAAATAATAGTCACCACCGGTACGAAGAAGAAAGTGAATAAAGCGATGTGAATATATCTGTTCTCTCTGCTGGGAAAGAATGAGTCAAGACAAGGACAGAAAAGAGGAAAGCAAGAAGCGAAGGCCAGTTGGATAATACACCTTTCTTTTCCGGAACGCGTTTGCCGGTTGTAGTTTTAGCAATGAGCAGGAGCTCGGCGGACTACGTTAGGCACGCCCTTCTTCTCTTTCTTCGCTTGGTTCGACCGACAGTGGAGGGAGAGGAAAGAAATGTCATCTTTCTTTAGATGCAAATGACGTACCGTCTTCTAATCATGGTATGCTCTACTATTGTCTTCATTCCCGAAGTACCGATGGAGATTGCTTAGACCCCTGGTTTCCGGATTCCACCGCATATGATGACGAAAGCGAATCGAGACATTCTGTTGATGGCTTGTAAAGCTTCACGTCCTGATGACCTTATAAAATAAACTCGTCAGTCCTCCTTTGGTCCACTCCGGCCGAACATACCACTGGTGCCTCTACGTTGAGTCGAGCCTTTGACGCTTCCGCTCCCTCTCTCACGCATGAACTGACGCTTTCCCTCATCGAGTTTATCTTCGTCCGGGAAGCTCTTCTCTTTCTTTCCTGACGGCTCTTCCCGCTTTGTTGGCGTACTTTTTTAAATCCATTCAACGGGAGGGAGGGGGGATCCTACTACAATGGGGCTTGTTGCTTGTGCAATCCCTTGAGTAAGGTCGAACAATTTCCCCGACTTCGGCTATTGCTTGCTTTCTTTTTGCTTATGCGCCTTACCTGGTATTCAAATGTCGCTATGTGAGTAATACATTATCTTTTTTAGACCATTTTACTACGCCCGGTACTATTTTGATGATATTGTATTGTTGGTACGTAGACCGTCTCTCTCGTCTGCTACCTTTCCCAGATATGATGGCTTCTTTTGGTCAAAGGTCCATTACCGACCGCGCAATCTGGCAGATTGATGCTTCAGCCAGGATATCTGCGGAAGGCAACCTCAAATGTCGGGCCATGTCTCACTTGTTTGTTGGCCTCCCTATCTCCATCTCCATGGTGATGTTTTGGCTTCGAAGCCTACTAAGCCTTTCCTTATCTGCTGATTCAGTGACATAGATCAACGCTGACCTGACTCCATTCTTGCAGATAAGCCTTTCTACTCGATTTTATGCGAAGGGAGATGCGAGATAACATGGTAGATTCAGCCCAGTAGTGTCAATAGTCTAGAAAAGGGTGCCATAGCTTTTTCTTTCTACACCTGCATTTTCTACTCGACGCTTTGTTAGTGACAACAAGGTTCCGAAGGAAAAACGACTGCCTTTCTCACCAGTGGGCAAGTCTGATTGATCCAATCACGACGAATGATGTCAACCCCATCTTTTGCGCCGGAATTGACTCTGATTCCCCCACTATGAGAGCTGATCCAGGGTCCCGTCCGGCTACTGAATTTACGAAAGCCTGTCTTTCCGACTCAATGTATTGCCCTTTGGGACCAGGATCTGACGAGGAAGTGAGAGAGGGGACACCAAACATAGGTGCGTACCATTGCCCCAATCCAATGGACTATGTCATACAGGGAACAACCCATGGGGGTTGGGACAGAAAGAAAGCCGGTTTTGCTTCTGCTTCCTTCGACCCCCCAAACTCTTTCGTCAGTCTCTCGTCAGGTGTGGGTCGACGTTCCCTCATTCGTCGCTTTACTTCCCCTTTGGGGCACGAAAAGATGACTACGACTTAAGTAAGGGAGAGGACAACCCCTGTTTCTGGCTGGACTTCAATGAGTGAGTGCTATTCCCATTCCTGACTTTGGTCCGACCCGACCGGACCTTCTCTTGTTCCCCGACCAGTTTGCTTGCTCCCCCGAAGAGTCAAGCAAGAGCAGCTAGTTTAGGAGGAAGAGGACACCAGGGGCTCTTTGGCCTCACTTGTCGGAGACTGAACTACCTAACCGTCAGCTCGCTTACTTGCTGATCAAGGAAACAACCGGTCATTTCCACTTACTCTCAGCATAGAAGGAAGAAGATTGAAAAACAAACGTCACATAACAAACAAATTGTCGAAAGCCCTACTTATGGGCTGACTTGGCCCAGGAAACAAGGTTATATTCGGCTTGCAGGGCTCGTACCGCTGCTGCTCTTTGAAAGACGAGGTCCAGTGGAAGAGGCAGGTCGGGCAAGTTGAGTACTCAGATTCGGCGCTTGCTTGACATCTCTCTTTGAATCTGAAACCTGACATGACATTGATTCTGTCTCCATTGCAGGAAAGTACCACGCTGGATCTTTAGCTAGCTCATAGGCGGAGGAAAGGTATAGTTTCGTTAACAGATAAGGAAAAGAAAGGGGATCTCGCTTACTGAAAAAGAACGGGAAGAGCGAGAAAGAGGCATCGGCGGGACAGAGAGGGAAGCACCGTGAAAAAAGGAAAAAGAAGGGACCGCATTCGACGAAAGGATCACTCGACGGAAGGAGCGCATTCAGGGAAGGATCGATCAGTTCCGGGTGAGACTGTCCCTTAGGGAAGGAAAGAAGGCGTCAAAGCCGGCCCACTAGCTAAAGCCTGTGTTTTCGTTTTGTTTAAGACTTTCCCTTCTGAGCTGGATTCCGTCAACTTGCTTGATTCACTAACCCCGTCTTCCCATCCACCTCGACGGTCAGGTCGAAGCAAAGCGTTTTCCTCCCTCTTACTATCGGAAAACAATAACCTGCCAGCTAACCTCTCTCTATTGGGCTCCACTTGTACGCTACCCTTCCTTCCCTTCCCCCTTCTTTCCTCAACAGAGACTCTTGCTTCTGAAGAGCGGCTGTAATGGAGATCCGGAGATGGAAGATTCATAGAAGACGACTCGACCTCAGAAGATGTTGGAACTGCTTATGGCCTTCCGAACAG
>Ga0209372_1000288_pt1:5000-17500 | contig 31302 bp, 28 predicted proteins | sample AgamicAtPe_FD_187170 | JGI IMG/M metagenome (GOLD analysis project Ga0209372, IMG submission 187170) | Agave microbial communities from Guanajuato, Mexico - At.P.e (SPAdes) (version 2) | ecosystem: Host-associated > Plants > Phyllosphere > Phylloplane/Leaf | place: Guanajuato, Mexico... | reverse complement strand
GAATAGTTCGGCGTGTTTTGGGGGGGTCTGAAGAAGTTCGGAGATGGAAATCTGGGCGTGGAGAGACCAAATGTGTGCTTCTGACGTCATAGGGAGGGGGATCTGGCGATATCCTGCTGCGGTCACAGAGTGGCCTTTGGTTCCGGATGTCCTTCCCCTACAGCTTGTTCTGGTCTTTCATAGGTAGATCTAGGGTTCCTTACTACCTGTCCTGATCTTCCAAATCATTCTCACAGGAGATCCGGTTTTGATCAGATAGTTTTTCTTTCTTATCCTTCGATAAAAGATTCATTCTATTCCTATAAAATAGGAGGCGATGGAATCCCATTTATTTATCTGTTTTTAGGTTGGCATAACAAAGAAAGTGCCAAGAAACAACACATACCCTTCACTTTTTTAAGGTTCGGGATGGGAGACGGAACTTTACTTCACTGAACCGGCACTACGATTTGTTTGTTGGCTCCTACCACTCGTCCCTCGTTCATCTTTCGATAGATTGTCCTTCATCCCTGGATGACTAAGGCCAGTAGCGGCACTAGCAACTTTCACGGTATCATCTCCAACCGATACTTCAACGAAAGCCGGTACTAGGTTTGCTAATCGCATTCTCGAAAGGTTCTATCATTCTCTACACTCTCAATCTCTAACTCAGAAAGAAGAAAGGAAGGAAGGCGCTCGCTACGCCCTAGTCGCTTTGGTCATTTTTTATCTGAAGATACCGGTGGTCGAGAAAGAGAGATGACTGACTTCCGGACGGACCCACAGAGAGAGAGGCTTTCCGGTCCCCTATAAACGGACGCAAATGAGATCCAATATCAGGTCCAGAACAGAAGTTCCATAATCGAGATCGTCGGCATCCGGATTTTCTTCCGGAGGAGTATACCGAGTAGGCTTCTTCCGCTTAGCGAGTGAGACCAAAGCGTTCACCTAGGCTTGCTCGTGTTGCATAACTTGCACTTCGACATCTTTTACATATCTTCTCCTTTTTTCGCAAGACCTCCAGTACGGATCGCAGATGTTGCACGTGCTCGGACCACGTCTTGCTGTAGACAGGGATATAATCGTCACTACACAACCACGAAATCATAAAGACTCGAGCTTATGATACTGCTAATTAACGTAGCGAGCTCTTCTATCGCTATCGAGTACCTACTTTCCTTTGAGGGCATGGAGTTCCCCGTTTCTGTTCAAAGAAAGTATCCCTTGCTTTCCATTCCTCCATTTGTTGTTGGCCTTCTATAACTTGTTCAGGCTTTTTACCAGGTTCCTTTTTTTTATGTTGTCGACTTGCGGTTGCGAGTCTTCGATTTGCGGGTTTCTTTATTGGTATCGTCCCTGGCTTACAGCGCCTCTAGTTTGAAAACAGCCTTATCTCGGCTCGGGAGCGGAAGGTGCGTAGCAAAAGATCTTTATTCTCCGCTTGAGGCAATCAAAATACAAGAAAGAGTTGCTTCTTCCAGTTCTCACTTAGAGAAGTTCGGATAGGAAACCACGCCTAGAGGCCGAGCCCTTTGAGAGCACCCCTTGTTCTTCTTCCGGTTCTCAAGCGGGGAATGAAGCCAGTGAGGCTCGTGTCTTTACTTCTGAAAAATCTCAATCAATCAGTAAATCGTTGAAGTTCGGATGCTCGATGAATGCTTTCCGAAGGAACGTCTAGGATATCGATCCCACCCGGCTCTTGATAACCCATGTCCGGTCAAAGGTCTCCTCCCGAACGAACATACCGAGTCGATACAGCCTTTCAGCAAGATTTAGCAAGTGACTTCGGAAAAACAAGAAATGTGGCCCGGAGGGGTGAGGAAATCCAGCGTTGGTTGTTCGAGACTGATTCAACAGGGGCTTTCAATCATCTATTTCCTCTAAATGCAGTACTTTCTCTCCTTGAACGAACGGGGGGAGTCGCTTTCTCTTTGAAAGAATATCTACCTCTTTCTCCGGGCTTTGGAGACTTTAAGTGATTGGCTGGTTCCCCTTCGGTTAAGGAAATAGCTAGGCGCTGAAAGCCCTCTAGATTGAGAGCTATGGGGGCAGGTGAAGATCAAACAAATACGTTAGAAGACAGGGGAATTCCACAGAAGTTAACAGCTGATCTATCGCCCTTCTCCCGGACTTTTTAAAACACTGGGAAAATTGTCTTACATCGGATGTTCCTTCGTGAACTACCCCTGAAAGATGGCAAAAAGTACTGGTTTTGCTGCGGGGTGAGATATAAAAGTTTATTTAGAAATTAGACCCCACTCCCTAAGGAAAATGAGCGTCGGGGGATTTCGCCCATAGGTGAGTTAACACGTCGATCGATTCCGACGGTCCAGCTATTGAGGGAAATAGGGCTTTAGTACTTTTGCCACTAGGTAGGAGCTCCTCTTTCCATTTTCACAATGCTACTGCTAAGGGAATCGAGGTTGACTGGTTGTCCATCTAGGTGAGTATCGAACATGGTATCTTTCTACCGCTTGTGAAAGCATTCCTTCATGGCGCTCATTCACTCAGCTCGGTATCGGCTACGGTTAGCGAGGTATGCTTGGCATTATTTAGAAGGCCAGGCTTATACTCTCGCACCATATCAATCAAACGTAGGAAGTTTGTCTTGCTTGCCATCGTGCCTGTCGCTACGCGCCTTAGTTTCAGATTGGTCAGGAAGTAACTCGTCGCCACAAACCCCGTCTTTGACCACGAATCGTGACCCCAACGACGGTTTGACTCCATGTGCGAAGGCAATGCACAATTGCCGTCATCTCCTTCTCCTGGACCGTCTGACGGCCGCTCGGTGTCGTTGAGCTTACAACTCTCGTAGGCTATGGGATGCCCATCGTCGCATGAGGACTCCCCCAATGGCAAAGTCTGAGGCATCCGTATGCACCGATCATGTCTGGGTGTGGTCTGGCAACCAACACACAGGCTCCTTCATTACTGCCTCATCTGCGTCTTAAAAAGCTTCTTGACACCGATCCGTCCATTTCCACGTTCGTTCCTTCTCGCAGGAGATCCGTCAATGGAGCCGCCCGCCTTGAGTATCCGCCGGATGAATCGCCTATCCTATAGTAGTGGACAAGTCCTAAGAAGGACCTAAACTCCGCCATTTTCTTTTTTGTAGGGGGGTCCCACTCCTTGATAGCCCTCACTTTCTCCCCATCCATCCTGATCAAGCCATCACCTATCCAATGGCCCCCTAGGAATAGGATCTCCGTCTGTCCAAAGGAGTCTTTTTTTATCTTTACATAGAGGCTATTCGAGACCTTAATACCAGGAGTCCGGAGGTGGCTAACGTGGTCGTTTAACGACTGGCTATAGCTCACGATCAAAGTATACCACCAGTCGTTTAATTAAGTACGGGTGGAATAGCTCATTTATGAGGGTGCAGAACGTTGCTGGGGCATTGGTGAGTCCAAAAGGCATAACCAAAAAGAAAAGGGCTGGAAAGCGCCGTCGCTTGTCATACAGGTCGTCTTTTGCTCGTCTCCTTCTGCGATACGCACCTGGTAGTAGCCCGACCGTAGATCCAACTTCGAGAAGTATGAAGCGCTCAGTCAAACAAGTCTGCAATCAAAGTGGATACTTTACTTGTTCTTGATGGTTAGGTTACCTGGTTGAGCGCCCGAGTTTCAATGCAAAATCTAATCTGACGGCTCCCGCTTCTTATGGAATAAAAGAGGGGCAAAATATGGAGCCGTCGGAGGCTTAAATATATCTGGCCGATATGACTTCCGGAAATTCTTTCCTGAGCTCAACCAACTGACGGAGGGGCCATCAGCCAAACCAACCCAGCTTTGGCTCCACCAGGCTCAAACTCGATCTTGTGGTAGACTGCCCTCCCCGATAGGGCGTCGGGCAACTAACTCGTGGGGCATGACATCCCCAAATTCCCCAAGTACGTCGCTGCATTTCCTGAGAAAAAAGTCTGATGTGTATTGGATCCGCTCTTCTTTCCGCATGAAGACATGACTCCGAATCTATATATCTTCCTTATTCTAAAGAAAGAGAACCCCTCACCCGAACCTTTCTTAAGACTACCAAGCCCTCTCGAATTAGTTCTACGATAGAAGCTTTCAACGTACACCCGGGGACAAATCTTTCACTCACTGAGAAGTGAAAACCTGTGACTATATCGTCCTGAAGACGGATGCGACGGGAAGAAGTGGCATTTAGAAGTGTTGCTGACTTTACATTTAGGTTTCGGCATAACAAAGCTTGCACTGTCTTTTCGCACTTAGGTGCACTGCGTGCCGTTGGTAATGATTCTACTACGGTGCCGCAAATTCGCAAGCTGGTCCTAAGTAATCGTTGTTGTTCATTGGATTCCGGAGGAATGACTTCGTTAGGATTGGAGAATTGCTGTGATTCTTCCTGAATAGACTCGATTCTCCCGTCGAGAGTGACTTTGAAAGTCTTACCTAAACTCTTCCGACTGAATATGAGAAAGCCTATAAAACAACGAGCTACTATCATTTCTTCATTATAGATTGAGATCTTCTTCGGACTTGATGCACAAATAGATGGAATAGCAGCAAATAGCATCTTTCTATCCTGCATATTCGTTGAACTCAATCTCATTGGGCAAGATTCTTTTTTTTTTCGGTATTCTTTGCAAGGGAACGAGAAGTTGTGTAGGACAGGATGCGCTCGCCCGGCGACCAAGTCAAAAAAGAAAAGACAAAAAAAGAAAGACAGGCGTGAGGAACTTCGTATTTTGTAACTCTCCTTTAGTTCTCTTTAACCTTGAATACAATTTATAGATTCGACAGCAATAGTACCTCGGACTCGAAAAGTTATAACGAAAATGGCTGATCCAATAGCAGATTCCGCAGCTGCCACGGTTGGAACTAATGAAGCAAATGATTGACCCATCATATCATCCAAAGAAACGGAAAAGACCAAAAAGTTCGAATTGACAGCTAATAACATTGATTCAATTGGCATTGACATAATAGGAATATTTCGTCTATTAAGGAGGATTCCCCGAATACCTAAAATAGAGATGATCATAGAAAATGTAAAATATTTGATAGGATCCGTTTCGGAAACGTGGAATATCAGAGAAATTCAAATTAGGTGAGGCTTAGAAGGAAAGAAGTCCAGGGAGAGCCCAGCTCTCTTCTTTCTCACTTAAGGAAGAATACCGAGAGGGAAAAATGGAATGGACTGAAAGAAAGAAAAATGCTTTCTTATTATAAAAAATTTCGTTATATTATAGGCTTGTCGATATCAACAGGGATTCCATCGCCTTTCTTCGACCTCAAGAGATTGAACAAAGAAGCCCCATTGATTGGATATGGTTCCATCTCCCAGTGGTGAGCAAACAACAGCCCCCCGATCAGGTGGTGTAGCCTTGTCCAAATGGCTGCTACATCATGAGTTTCGGGATGATGCTGACGCTACAAGTACAAGTCCGCCTTCGAGGTGCGTGCCTTTCGACGCCCTTCTTTCCATAGTGCTTCTTCCCTGGGAGCTCCAGTTTCTCTAGCCTCACCGGGATGTGGTTGTGTACAGCAATCGAGAACCAGTGGAATCAGTGAGAAAATGCACGGGGCAAAACCCTTCTTCAACCTTTGGTCCTTAAGGTGGGGAGCCCATGGGGGGATCCATACTAGGAGAGTCAGGATACTACGCAACATCCCGCCAGTAAAAGGTCATAGCGAGGTTCGGGTTTTTGGAATGCATTGCCCCAGAGAACTAAGAAGGCAACAAAGCTGGGAATGAGGGGCTGGCTTTCATCCAAAGTCGTCAATTCGATCCGACGTCCTTGCTCCTGTTTTGGTTCCACTACCCTTGTCTAAAGCTCCGATGAGACGATCGATCCCTATCGAGGCTCTTCATTGCCTTTCTCCAAGTCGACGTGGTCCTCTCAATCCTTCTTTGAATGAGTGACCGGAAGAAGCACCAGTGTTTGGTTAAGCAGGCCAAGGAGTCAATCGGGTCATACCAGTCGTCAAGACGCAAATCCTGGTTTTTCTCAGGCTCTCTATTGGCCGCACCTCTCCCGCAAGCCTTTGTGGCTTTCGAGCCCTCTGACGTCGAAGCCATACATAGCAAGACCTGTGAAAGGGATTCCCAAATCCATCCACAATTGAGGGATGTCACCAGGGGTTTCACCGCCTTTGCTCTTCTTCTCTCATTCACCCTTCAGTGGGGGTGCAGCCGGGTCGGAGTCGTAGGCCAATCATCTCTTTTGTCAATGAGTAGTTGTACGGAGTCTACCCGTCGACAAGATCCCTCTGCTCAGCGAAGGGCCCCCTACTCCTACGCCCAACAGGAAGGCATCGGTCAAGCAAACCGAGGATAATCTGTCTGATGACCAGAAGGAGGCGATGGAATCCCAACATTCACCAGCACCAGCCTTTCCCCAAAACGCACCAAAGCTCGTCGGGCCGAAACGACTCCTATTCCATAATATCCAGATCAGAGAGAAAGTAAATCAGGAGCCCTCTTCTTGGTACCGGAAGGGAAAGAGAAGATTTCGATGAATCATCAATCCCGCCCACCTTTGTCTTTGGTTTTTGCTATGGTAGGTTCCGAGCAGGAATGAGCACCCATAATTCAAACTTCTTAAGGTAGTTAGGCTTGACGGAAGGGACTTGAGCCCTACCCCCATCGTGCTATGATTTGGTTTCCCATATGTATGTCATTGTCTAGGGGCTCCTCCTCGGCTGACAAGGGCGCTTCAAGCTCATCGAGATACGTTGACACTTGACCCGCAGGGGACAGCCAGCGGAAAGAAGGGGCTTTGGTGGATTATCCCGACGTTCCATCTTCCATAGAAGGCGCTCAGACTCCAATGTCCCTCTTTTCCGAGCGAGAGTCAGCTATCCAATGAAGAATGAATTCGCTCTAGTCTTTCATCGGTCAACAGAAGCTTTTTCAGAGCACATAGATGGGCTTTCATGAAAAAGCCGATCAGTGGTGTCCGGTAGTTCAATCAGACCAGTCAGCCAAGCAAGTCATAGTTAGGGCAGTCGGAATGGGCAGGGAAGCAAAACAGTCAGCAAGCAGTAGTATTGAAGTTCAGTCAGTCAGTCCCTCCGTATATCCTTCTTTCCCTCACTCCGTTCTTCCTCCCGAACACTCCGAGTAGGCGAGGAGAACTGCTTCTGAATGCAGCCGTTCCGTAGGGGCCTTCCTAGAGGACTCAAAGTAGGCTACAAAATCTCCCTCCTGCCCGAAACACTACCGCTTCGGCTCTTTACACTTGCGGTATAGCAGTCGGTATATTCGTATATATCCCTTGCCTGAGCAGTGAACGATGGGTTAAGGGGGCCCCTCCCCTTAGTAGTCATCTATAGGAATCTGGGATTCGGTATTGAAAAAATCCTCCACTTCGTTCGGTCACTTCAGAAGTAATATGACGATACCTAAATGAAAATCGTTGAGGTCTTTCATTTTTGAACTCCTTTACATTGTTGTTCACATTCAGTAACAGCTTGCCGGTGTCCCTTCAGGTCAGGAACTCCTGCAATAGGCAGCTACCTCATGGAACTAAAGAACACTACTCTCATCCCTCTCCCGAGGTATCTACTATTTGTATTCGTGCTCCTTAAGTCGATTAAGACCTGTATATAAGTCTGATTAAGGAAGGCTCTGCAAGACCATAATATTAGTACTCTTAACGTTCAGTAAGGCGCTTTCCAGCCCGGAGTCTTGCCTTAGGGGAGAGGGGATAAGAGCTTCTGGTGATTGAAAAACGTAGGGCCTTTGACAGGTAGGGCCCACCAGGCTTTTATGAGCTTTGAGGGACGTCTTCTGTTTCCCTTATCAAGCAAGCCACAAGCCGCAGGCCTTTGATGCCATGGTCTCGGTGTCCAGTCCCTCAGTATCAGTCAGCGAGCGCAGTTTGTAAAAGGGCGTAGCACGCCGGTTGAGAACTACACCAGCTCTTTTGAGGCTGAAACGTCCTTCGTCCTCCACTCGCCGGAGACTATGGGGATCCTGGGATTTGAGAACACTGACTGACGGGACTTCGAGGCGGGTATTTGACTGTATACCTATACCGACGGAACGAAGGCACGAGCCCCTACTAATAATCGAAGGGGACGGAGACCACAGCTTGATGCGAGTACGAACTATACCACAAGTCTATAAGCGTCGAGAGCCCAGGCCAAGGAGCTCTATCGAACAGGGAAACTCGAAACCCTACCCTAACACCAGCTTCCTTCCAACCGACGTTTTTTATCCTCTTACGACTCGAACAGGAAGTAGAATTCCCCTCTAGACAGCGAAAGCACCCGCCTGTGTAGGCTCGCTACGTTAAGAAGCACTATGGCGCTTTCCGTTAGTAGCCTGGAAAGCCTCAGCCTAGAAGCGTCTTCCTAAAACCGATCATAGTCCAGGAAGCGAAGTGCCCATCTCGAAAGCCCAAAAGCTCAGAGGCCTGGGAGAACTAAAGAAAGTACACTGTTTTTGAAGCAGTCATAAGAGCAGGAACATCAAAATCTCAGACCATCCCTTCCTGTGAGAATCAAAGCCACAGCTAAACACAAACCCAATGCCGATGAACTCTGTCAAAGACTTAAGAAAAGAAAGGGAGTGGAATTCACGGAGTCTTGTGAATACCTATTTGATTGAAGACCTTCCCGCCTTTATCCAAGAAAAAGAAAGATGTCAAAAGAGCCAGATGAGTCTATAGACGGATCAAAAGAATCCGATCTCGAAAGAAGAGAAATGAGAATGCCTCGTAGCAATTCATTGGCATACCAACGAGAAATTCCAACCGACGTCTTGTTTTCGGTCATTCTTACCATTTCTATTCGACGAGCCGAGTTTCGCGATTTGAACCTCATTCCTCAATTATAGGATGTGGGGCTCAAAATCAAGCTGCTGACGGACTGAAAGCATTTATCTTTCTGTCTAGCTTAGATAGCACAAAGATGCATCGGATTGCACCGCCTCCGCTCGATCCTTTTCCGTTAGAGTCAGAACTAGAAAATGCTTTCTTTGTCTATACCGGGACTAGGTCTTATTAAAATCCCCTCGTCTTTTTTTTTTATAATGCCCTGCTTGGAAATTCAAAACAAGACAATCATAGAAAGTCAAGACAGTTGTCCCTTTCAAGACATTATTACTAATTAACTTAACAAATCGTCGGCTTAATTTGCGCTGGCTTATCTGTATTCGACTTATCCCTCGTGGCGGGGAAGGGGCGCATCATATTCCTCTCTTTATGCTTTAAATCAAGCCATTGCAATTCCAATCTCGATCAGTTCATGCCATAAATCCAGCTCTTTCTTCTCCTGGACCAGATTTCAGTCTCGGATCCACGGAGACGAGCAGTGGTGCAATGAATAGGGGGTGGAAGCAGGCAGCTCAATAAGCGAATCCGGGACGGATTCCATAAGTGCATCGCTTGATGAAAGTCGGATGAAGCAAGAGAGTGAGGTCCCTGACGGAAATAAGAAGGTTGTATAAATGAATGAAAGAGTCCTCACAATACAATATACTCTGAACTAAGGAAAAAGAGAGCTCCGTAATAGGAAAAAGGAAGCACTTTTTTTCTTTTTGCAATCCTGCCTTGGTCTCGGGGTGGCTATAACAGAGGGGAGGCGATGGAATCCCTGGGGATGCAGGGATACAGCCCGACGGAGTCGCCACATCTTTTCATAGAGCTTGTACGAGGATAATGGAACCCTTAAGCTTAAGTCGGAGCCGATCTCTAGCAATATGTTTCGCGTCTTCTTACTATAATAGCGAGTTCTTACTTTGACCCGTATCCCTGCATCCGGATCGATTTAATCTCCTCGTGAGAGAGGGAGGCATTAACGGATAGGGGATTGGTAAAAATTTCTTTCCTTTTGCCCCTTCTGGGTGGGCTTAACGGAGAATGTATTCAATTCCTCTACCACTGCTACGTCCAGCCGGGTGAGGGGCTTGACAAGATCATCTGGTAATTGTTATACATTCGGCTCGTTGACCCAAATGAGCAACTCTTCGTGCTCATCATCATCTTTATGGAAAGTTTCATCTCATTTGGGAATGAGACGAGCGGATCATCATCACTGTCATCTCCCGACGAGCAATGGATGACTTTCACACTTCGGAATCTCGTGCGTCACCTCAACTCTTTCTTTATGCGAAGGCCGTTTCTGCTTATCTTCAAAGCGCGAACGTCAGCGTCGGTATAACGCGTTTCCAGCACAGAAAAGGGATGCAAAGTCCCCATAGATTCTTTTATCTTCGCCGTTCTCATAATATTTGAGGCACTGATGGAGAGTGGAGGGCACGACCTTGTACTTATCACGGTCTCCCAAGTAAAGCGCGATAGGAGGTGTCGACGTCAATTACACCGAATAAAACCTTTTTCTCAAGCTCTCCGACGCCGTACGGGTAGAGTGATCGATCCCCTCGGTATTGTCTCCGACTCGCTTTGATTGAAACCAAAGATCGTCACATCTTCATGCTCAAAATCTTCCGTTGTCATGTTAACCCTCCGAAGAGTTCGATATGGCAGGAGGTTCACTGCAGACCCGGGATCGGTAAGGATGCGCTGGATTTCGACAGAATGCATTTTACTTATATGTATAAGGGCCTATTGTGCTCTCTATCACCAATCATCAGATCATTATCGGTGAAGGTCAAAGCATCACAGCTTTCCCTTTCTTAGCGCTCCGCCCTTGTATGTTCGGACTTTGTACAGTGATTGCAATACAAGCAAGTACGGATTGGAAAGCGCAGGCCTCACTCAACTCTTCCGACAGCATGAGAGCATCATATACGCTCAACAATGCGGGAATCTTCCTCAAATGGGCAAGGACATTATAGTCGACACGCCCATCTTTATTTGAAGCGGCAACAGGCTGGGGCTGAGTCTTTTTCGAGGGCTCCGACTCTTTCGCCTGACTTTTTGAGGACGAGGGCTGAGGGTCCGACAAGGTTTTGCCAGTCCTCAATGTAATCTAATGGTCGTTTCTTCTTCAGGAAAGTTTCACTCCTCGTCTGCGAAGAAATCGATCTTTCCGCAGAATTCATCCCTTGATGATGAGCTGCGGCTTCAAGAGGCACCTTTGACGTTCTGATAATCCTTCCCGCCGTGAGCTCATTCAGCAGCCAATCTTTGAAAGCCCAGCAATCTTCAATCGAATGGCTGATGAGGCGATGATATGGCGCGAAATAAAGGCATTTTTCTTTTTGTTTTCAATCTGTCTCACCTCATCAGGTCTCTTGATCTTCGGGAGGACAACCTTTCCTTCGGAACCTTCATAAGCTGTTGGAAGAGCCATCCCTTGCTCTGCTCTTCTTACCTACAGGACTGCCGGCAGAACTTCGAAGGCCTTGCTTGTCAGCTAGTCATCTGACGTCTAGTTCTCATAACCCCCATTTTTTTACTCGTTCGACATTCCGTTCTCGCATGTGGAGTTGAATGCATTTTCCAGTTCATTTATTCCGAATTTACTCAGCTGGATCATGGATGGCTTAGGGAGTTCTTATAGGTTGATTGGTTTTTCTGAGATGAATGAGACTTCGGTATTTCGTACCGCTCACCACCGTCGGATTGTGAACAAACAGAATGCAAGATAACTACTGATGAGTTGAGTCCAAAGGTTCGGCCAGTCTTGATGACCGGTGATGAAGAGAGTCTCATCTTGTATAGGGAGCCTTTGAGATGAGAGCGCTTAGTGGAACGGGTTTGGTGAGGCAGTAGGGCTATGGTGGTTCTAGAGGCAATAACTAGTGGGGTAACTCAAAATTCTGACTGAATCATCGAGGTGGCGGGCGTTGAGCTTTGTGCAATGTCGAAACAAAAGCTGGTTCATAGATCAGTGCGAGATCTTCTCTACCGAACTCTCCTTTCGACTGACGGTCTAGTACTACTTCCTCAAGGAAAAGCCGACAGAAGACCAGACTTGTTTAATAGCGTTCGACTCCTAATGAGGGGTTCTTTTCACAACGAGAGAATGATTGTTTCGGGGGCTCGGAAGCCGGGTGGTCGGATTGCTCAAAAGCTTTCGCGGATGTCAGGGCAGACTCTTTTTCAGTGGTCCCAGCCCTACCTGATCTTCAGTCTTATTCGAATCCAACACGAGATAATTTGGCAAGGGACTCGTCTTTCACGCCGTCACTTTGATGTGGCTCGGCCTATGCCAGACCAAAGAACAGCCCGAGTGGAGTCTTGTTATTATTCTGTCTCTATTGGAATGAAGTGGGCGGCTGGAGAAAGGTAAGAAGAACGCAAAGCTCGCTCATCCCGACTTTATATTGAAGCCGACGGTTCCGAAGGAAAAGAGGAGCGTCGAGAGACTCGTTTGATACTAGTTCTTCGATCTTCCTCCTATTTAGGAAACCCATTTTGAGAGGGATCGTCGGGGGTTGCGCCCGGTACGTCAGGAGTCTCGCGATCAGGTGAGCATGGTTACTTCGGGTAGTTCAGAAGAGTGGGATAAGCCGACAAAGCATCTCGTTCTCAGCTGGTTGTAGGAGTTGTTGATTCACCGTAGTGCACTCAGAGCCGGAGCAGTCGAAGGGGATCTGTCGGTGAAAGGCTCAGTTCATGTGTCAGTGAGAAGTCATTGCATGAA
>Ga0209372_1000282_pt1 | contig 32112 bp, 14 predicted proteins | sample AgamicAtPe_FD_187170 | JGI IMG/M metagenome (GOLD analysis project Ga0209372, IMG submission 187170) | Agave microbial communities from Guanajuato, Mexico - At.P.e (SPAdes) (version 2) | ecosystem: Host-associated > Plants > Phyllosphere > Phylloplane/Leaf | place: Guanajuato, Mexico | collected... | reverse complement strand
CCGCCACCAAGCTCGGCCGGGGCGAACAACTCTGGCAGCCTCAATTGCCAGTGGCCGAATTGCGGCCAAACCTTTGCGGCAAACTCTCTCAATCAATTCATTGGACATCTCATAACTAGGCACAATTCACTCACCAATAATTCAAGTAGCGCTCAACAGCTAGCGGCAAATTTGGACAAACAAAAAGGTAGCATTAGCATCAAGAATTTGATCGTTGGCCACGAGAGCAGAAATTTAATTGAAACTTTTAACCCTCAAATACTAGCTGATAAAGATACAATTGAACAGTTGAATTTCGTTCAACAATTAGAAGCCAAATACAAGAGAGAGAAGTTGAAACTAATCTCAATGCTCTTGCACCTGAACACCATTGACACGTTAATTGGTGGGCCAGGTAGGCGGAGAAGTGGTGGATTCGAATTAGATAATTCAATGATTGAAAAACAAAACGATGGAGCGAGAAAGGCGGACACGAACAATTGTTGGTGCCATTTGGTCGAGGAAGCGACAAAGATGGGCCACCAAACAAATGGGAAAAATGGGCTGAACAAGCCGGACAGAGCAAACAATCTGACGCCCGAGCGCAAGCTAATGAGCTCCTTGCAATTTGGCCGAGAGCAAACAGCGAAAGCTAGCTCGGGCGGCGCCCCTGGCTCAAGGTCAGCGACGGCCACTCCAACCGCAAACCAAGCGCATTCGCAAACAACAAGAGTCTCGCCCATAAGCAAGAGGCTCCCCCTGTTTGCGCACCAAATGAACCAGGAGGAATTGAACCTGCTCAATAAGCTCATGAGGCAGGAATTCGACGCAATGCAACGCCAACAGTTGCAACCATCATTCCCTTTCACCACCTACAATCACCTCCAGGCAAAAAGCTTAGCCTGCCGCCAAGCTCCAACCGCCGCCGCCTCGTTGACTAAAACTCAGCCCGAATTGAGGACGAGCCATTCGTTCACCTTCGGCCATAGTGGCCCACAGCTTGTCCTTCCGCACTTGGGCGCCAGCCCGATGCCAGTGAAAACTCTTTCACGAGCGCACCTGTTTGAGGGCTCTCAGCTCGAGCCTAGTGCCGATTTGCCCCCCGATAGGCTTCGCATTTTGAATTATGAGCCTACAGATTCATCATCAAGCGCCAATCAGCGCTCGACCGAAAGCTTGGCCAAGCGAATCAAGCTCGATTGGAACGCGAGACAGCAGATCTCTTGCGGCGAACTAAGCGCCATTGATCTATCAGTGTCGCCTACAAACGAGCCACAATATCCAATTTCGGATCAGGCTAATGCAAAGGAGTTGCGGACTTTCGATTTGGGTTCAAGCTCAAACTTGCGTAGCAATCGCTCGCCATCCTTCCAACCAAAACTGTTCGGACTCCATGCGCCTCTAATGCAAGTCAACTATCCCAAGCCTGGCGACTTCTCAAGCTCTTTCTACGACCCAGTAAGACTAAATCATTTGCCACAAACTCTCGCCAACTCATACTCTGTCTCTTGTGGAGCTCAGCTGGCTAGTTCCAGGCTGGACACAAGCCCTAGTGCGAGCAATGGAGATTCAGTTGCTGGAGTTGCCCATGGCGATGTAGTCTTGCCAAGTGCTCAGTCTTTGCCTGGCCAAAGCTCGCCGATGGGCGGCTGCGTCCAGACAGCCAGCTCAACCAAGAGAAGTCGCTCACTTGACGAGTTGGACTCATCCTCAAGCTCCATGTCTTCAACCAGTTCGCTTGATCATGAGCTCACACCCTCAAGCCTGCTTACAGGCTTCTCGATCAGCCCATTCATGGACCATTGTGTTGATAAATCGGCCAGATTGGCGAGACAAAGCTCAGCACCAGTTGGCACCACATTCAAGGGGTTACAAGCACCATCGAATGGCTGCATAAGCACCAATTCAGTAAACCAGTCCAAGAGCCAAGCAAACCGTTCGCCACCCTTCCATAAACGCTACAGTTCGCGTGTTCTCGAACGCACCAACTTGGACATATCTGAGGAAATAGAAAGGAATCGATGCTACTACAAAACTGCTGATGTCAGGCCGCCTTTCACTTATGCCTCCTTGATCAGACAAGCGATCTTAGAGTCAGCCAGCAGCCAGTTGACTCTGAACGAAATTTACAATTGGTTTCAGGAGACTTTCTGCTACTTCAGACACAACGCGCCGACATGGAAGAATGCAGTACGTCACAACCTAAGCTTGCACAAATGTTTTGCACGCATAGAGAATATCAAGGGTGCAGTTTGGACAATTAGGGACGATGACAACGAATACAACCAACGTCAGGTGGCCCAGGCGGACAAGAGATAACCAAGTGCATGACTTTGGTTGCTCTTACAAACCAGTGCACCTACCCACACACGTTGCTCGAGAAGAGGAGTTTGCGCGCTATGTGTGGCTGCAGATGTAGCCGCCTCGACTGGCGCGCAGCGCGCCAACGGCTTTGAAGCACCCGGTTTAACGGATTTTTGGCCAAACCAGCCAAGCGACGCTAGAGATACTTTCGCATGGGCCACTAGAACCCAAAACAGATCCCTTATTTAATAACAACATGGCATGTATAATTTATTATAAAAATCTAGACTATGATCAACTGCCCACCTCTAGAAAGAGACTTTGCTTGTCCGCCTCGAACTCTACCAACACTTCACAACCCGAAGAATATCGCACAAATGAGCCAACTAGAAAAGTTTCGAACTACAAGGAGAAGTCATTTGAGAGTAGCAATCAATGTTACAACTTCTCTCCAGCTGGCCAAAACAGTAGCTTCGGGACCTACGAAAGCTCTGTCAGCAGCGAAAACTCTCAAGGCTCCGGTCAATCTTCGCCATACTTCTCATCCTACAGAGGTGTTGACTCATTCAGTCCACCTAGACCACGAGTTTACGAGAAGCCCAATCCAAAACTGTTACTTGATACATTGAAAAAGTATTTTCACTTCAACTCCTTCAGGAAAAATCAACTTGAGGCAGTTAATGCCACTTGTCTTGGCCTTGATACTCTTATTCTGATGCCTACAGGTGGTGGTAAATCAATTTGTTATCAGCTGCCCGCAATACTAACAGAGGGTGTCTCAATTGTAGTATCCCCACTAAAATCTCTCATAGACGACCAAGTGGAAAGATTACGCAGTTTGAGGATTAAGACTTCAGCTCTGTCTGGCGAAACATCCTCGGATGATGCCAATGAGATTTTCTACGATTTAAAGGCTCAAGAGCCCAAGCACAAGTTACTCTATGTCACCCCGGAGAAGATAAACTGCAGTAATGCTCTCATGAGTTTATTCAGTAGTTTGCACTCTCGTAGTCTATTAGCTAGATTTGTTATTGATGAGGCCCATTGCGTGAGCATGTGGGGATCAGACTTCAGGCCTGACTACAGGAAGTTAGGAAAACTACGCGACCTCTTTCCTGGTGTCCCCATAATGGCTTTGACCGCCACTGCTCCCCCCAAAGTAAGAACAGACATTTTCAATCAGCTCAAGATGAACAAGGAAACCGGCCAGACATTCATACAAAGCTTCAATAGACCAAATCTAAAATTCGAGGTCAGATTCAAAAGCAAGGGTTGTATAGCCGATATTTGTAATTTGATCAGGAAAAATTTCCCGAAACAGTGTGGTATCATATACTGCTTGTCTCGAAATGAATGCGAAACTGTTGCAGAAAAATTGAGAGATCAAGGAATCACAAGCGCACCATATCATGCTGGATTGTCAGACACTCAAAGGAAGAAAGTTTTCCAAGCTTGGTCGACGGGTGTCTTCCAGGTTGTCTGCGCTACAATTGCGTTTGGCATGGGTATCGACAAGTCAGATGTGCGATTTGTGATCCATTACTCTGTACCCAAATCTGTAGAGGGCTATTACCAAGAGGCAGGTCGAGCGGGAAGAGACGGTGAGTTCGCCTCATGTATACTATACTTTTCCAAATCTGACTTATATCGTATGAAGAGCATGCTATCGAAGGGATTTGGACGAACTGCCGAGGATAGAGAGCGTGATCGAGCCAACTTAGAACACATCATCTCTTACGTCGAGAACAAAAACGAGTGCCGCAGAGCCATCTTACTGCGTTACTTGGGTGAACAATTCAATAGAAATGATTGTATAAGCCAAATTGGTACAGCCTGTGATAATTGTTTAGCTCATAGAAGTAATTCTAGCCCATTCCCAACCACCATCATTGACTAATCCCGCCAAGGAAACGATAATACTACACATTTTGTCCATATCATGAATAAATTGACGAACGCCTGCAGCCTCGTCCCCCACACCATCCTAAGTTGTCCAATCGACTCTAACAGACGCAACTTTTCAATCGCCATCTCTGAACTTCCTTCGTCGGCCGGTCATCGGCAGAAATGCCTGGTTGGATACTACCGACAGTCGATTCTGCTGGTAAGCCTGTCTTGAAGCTGATAGCTCCGTATTGGTCGCCTCCTTCAACTCTCCCGAACTGGTGGGGGCTCGGCTAGTTCTCGCGAGCTCTCGTGTAACCTATGTCGGTTGGATTATATCTGTTCCTGGCATCTCGAATCGCAGTGAACAATCCCTTTATGTTATAGGGGTCTTTCGATGCCAATTTCAGAGTTACTGTCCCTGAATAAGATCGAGGCGAAGTTGCGCAGGTACAGCTTTGGTTGAGAGAAGGTACCATAGTTTTGCGAGTATTTGAGCTAAGTGTCAGAGGGCCTAGAGCTTACACAGAATCCTCAGACGCAATGGTACGAGTTTCGCTATAAATCCTCACAACTACCAATTCGCGTGATTAAGAGCATCTTCTTCACAGGTCAGCCACTGTGCTCTAGATCCGCGGGTAATAAAGCAGCGTCATTTAGGCGAGGCCCTGGTTTATCAACAGAGGCCGCGTAGCAGCCTCTCTCTCAAACTCTATCAATGACCATTTTAGCGAGAACTGCACTAATATCCGCCCCTTATTCATTTTCGACTCCAGAGGACGCTTAGAACCTCTGCATAAACTAGGATTATCTTATTATCTGACGAGAATTGCCAACCTGACCAACATGTTTGAAGCGACGAGCGCTAAATGGCCAAACTGTCAAAGTAGCCATCGAGGGCTCCTTGTGCGACTGTGACTGATTGACAACAGTTCGAGAAGAACTTATCCTAGCAGCAAAAACACGCCTACAATTAGATCGTAGGTCAGATATCTAGAGCTGCGAGTCGAAAGAGTCTGATCGAGATGAAGTTCCAATTGTTCGCAATCGTTTCTCTGCTGCTGGTGGCAATAGATTTCGTAGAGGCCGGAAAAGAACGTTGAGGATATAGCGGGGGTATCGCAATGGACCCCAGTGCTGTCGCGATAGGCGTCAAGTCCCCAGCATATTAGGCTTGGGATCAGAGCCTCCTGGTTCAGCCAGGACACTAGGAGTGCTATAGCAGAGTATCCTTCATGGGTGTGGAAAGGATTTTCTCCCGCTCTAAGGTCGCAAATCGTCACCATGCGCAAGAATTGAGACGATCATTGAAGATCGTCGAAGCTTCTTCGACCATCACCCATACCTGTTCGATGTCTAATGGCACCAAAGCGTGGGCAATCACCAAACAGAGTCCAAGTTCATCGGCTCGGTTCACCACTCGACTCGGACCGGACGGCTGCTCGACGGCAACTCGTCGCACGATCATCTCACTTTTCAACCACAGTTTGATAAATCATTTATCCTGCTAGCAATCGTTGTCGAGTATTACATCTGGAGTTGGGATGTTGTGGCCGGAGTTTACGAGCTTGCTCGCAATCTGAATTATTTCAAGTTTGTGAGTGCTCAACTTACAAAGTCTAAAAACCGAGAAAGAACAAAACGATGTGCTGCGTCACCTTCTGCCTGCCCCCATAATCAAGTTTCACTGTCACAGAGAGAGGCACAATTTATCTGCTCTTGGCTTCTCGAGCTGACGTCAGCCAATCAAGGATATGCATCCGGTTGAACGGAAGTGTGCAGAGGTTGAGAGACTCAAGGATAAATGAGGAGTACTATTGTGGTGCGAGACACAGATACGTAACATATTTTCATGACTATCTAAGTGCGTTTTTAAATCACGTTTTCCGCTATATCTCTCGAGTAAACTAGAGTGGTCACGCTGTCGGCTTCGCAAGATATCTGGTAGAGGCTCGAGGGTTCTAGCTTCTCAGATGTCCTTTTCGAGCTAATCAGTCTTATGTTCAGCTCAATACTGTACGGGTTGTTGTTCAAAATTACCGTGACTAGAGTCTTTCTGTTTGGAAGCGAGAATGTAACTGTCTCATAATGGTAATCATAGGCGGCGTTCACCATGACAGTCTTTAGTTTTATAGAGCCGGGCGGTATGTAGCGAGAGAATTGTCCGAGCACATAATACATGGGGCTCTTGTGATAAGCATCTCGAGCTTTGTCGACAATTATGGGACTATCGAGCCTTCCGCCGAGCCAGCCCGGTCCGCCCTTTGTGTCAAGAGCCATGTTCCAGTCGACCCAGCCGGCAGCCACGTTTTGTAAGCTTCGTATAATGTCTAATGCATAATGAATGCCCCTATGCCAGTTTCCAACGAGAGCCTTCTCCATGAAAGGCAGGTGAGCTGAGCAAAGCTCAGTCGGTAAAACAAAAAAGTTTGTGTCATTCAGCTTATGTTTGAGGTAAATTTGTTTCATGAGTGGATATTGCTCGTCTATATAACCGTGAACCGAGATTCCATCAACATACTGTCTAACTCCGGGCATAGAGAGCACAGGGTCAGTATAATTCATCAGAAACTTTCTATTGTCGTCATGAACAATCAATTTGATATGACTCAACCGTTTATCGCCTTTGATTGTGGGCCCCAAGTACTTGGTTATGTAATGGCCGTATGATTCCATAGGAAAAATCATCGTGTTGAAATCAATGAACGGTTGTTGGGCAAAAATAGGCTCATTCATCACGGTCAAGGCCCAAAATTGAAGTCCGTTATCTTGATAAGCTAAAATAAACTTCTTCTTCAGCTCTGCTAAGGCTTTGAAGTATAGCTCGTCCTTGGGATCTTGAAGAGGACCTATTGAACCCTTTAGATAGCCCTTATTGAAGTGTCCATTCGTCTTCATCCAGACCGGAGGGCTCCACATTGAGGCAAACAATTTCATCTGTCTATTCTCGATTCTATATGTGTCCTGAATGAACTTGAGTATCGGAATCTTATTCATAATGTCTTCTTCTCTCAGTTTAAATCGGTCCAATGAGATGTCGTCACTATCGTGTACACTCAGATCATCATTTGTGTAAAATCGTGAGGAGAAATCACTTCCCCCGATCGTTATTCTTAACATGTTGAACATCAGGCCCTCAAATCCAAAGTAGTCATCCAATAGTTGCCTGGTGCCATTCATAGTGAGACTGAGTATGTTGCTTATGCTCGAATCTGACATCGCTCCGCCCCAACCAATGATTTCCTGCTCTTCTTCAGCAAGAAACACATGAAGTTGAGTTTTAAATCTGCAGGGGCTTTCCAGTCGAGATTTTCTTGAAGCTTGACAATCGATGCGCTTCAGGGCAGTCTTTCGGGTCTCCAATCGTGCACCGGCCTTTGAGGTGGTCACCACAGTTGCGAAATGAGACTCGGGTGGATGGAAGTCGAGAGAGCCTAAGGATCTGCATGACTCAATCTTGCTGGATTCGCACTTTATACTCGAATTGAGGTCGTGAATTCGCTGATTACATCCGTCAACTAAACCAACTAGAAACCTACTTGACCTACCGCCGCTTGAGTATGTCCTATAAGTGCCGATGGGCGATTCAACTTGCGAGCCCGATGGATAATTGAAGGCTGAATTCGTAGACTTGCTGGATGGATTTCTCACGTAAAGGTAGCCGAGCAATGAAGCAATTGCTATAGCTTCAAGAATACAAAGGGCGGGTAGGTATTTTCGAAGCATAATGGAGCCTCCTCTTATGATCACCCTATGAATTTTCGAGGTGGCTTGTCCGCCCCTTTTCAAATAGTTGCTATTCTGACATCCTAAGACTGACGTAGGAAGATTTGTTTTCACCTTGGGATGGACTGGTTTTGGTATAGCAGAAAAGAGCCACCCCCACTAAAGTTCAACGTGTTAAACTGTAACTAGATTGAACAAGTGCAAATCAGTAGTTCATTGTACAGTGGTGCAGATATGGAGGTCTTATGAGCGGACGCAATCACTACTTATATGAACTCGGTCCTACTCTCTAAAGTAAGCTTATACGAGATAAATATGGGTTCGGCTTACTTGCGGCAAACGTTTTGTTGCCAAAACATGGTGAGCCGCTGGCTATGTTATTATTTAAGAGACAAAAATCAGTATGCGTCGTTAGGTCTCTTGTTTCGACGCTCTGGCTAGTAATGCACCTACTCTGCTCCAGTTCGGACAAATTTATCGACGATAGTTAATTCAATCATGCCCACAGATCCGTGCGTCCATCATAGTTGATGGAATTCTGTAATTTGGTTGTAGCTCACTTATCATGCGCCAACCATCGAATCCTCGCCAACCAGCGAGGAGATGAATCGCATCGCGGGCTGCCAGCTCGAGATCATCAGCTTCCTGTCAAGAAGCGATCAGCTTGATAATGGAGCGCTCTCGGAAAGATTTAACCAGTCGAATGAAAAACCCAACTAGACTCTGCTAATCTCAGGATGGCTGCATTATTGCACACCGTAGCTACAAGTCAGTAGTCTTAATTTCATTTATTTGGTTTTTAAACAAATAGACGACGAGTGAATGTAGTGTAGTCGTAGGCATTGGGTACGCCCTCATAAGGATCCATACGTGACGCACAGTATTGCGCTACGTCCCTCCTCAAGTTTGAGAATAACTCGTCGGTTGTAACATAGGGTCGATCGCCGTTCAGAGTGATTGCTCTGAAAGCTTGCTCGATATCCTCAGTCGATTGAACGTTTTCTGTCTCACGTGAAATTAAAAAGGCCATATACTCTTGTAGAGATACCTGTCCGTCGCGGTTAGGGTCCACTGAGTTTAAGATTGCCTCAAACTCAGGATCCGGTTGATTCTCTTCAACCATTGGGAGATCGTAACCTAAAGCTCGCAGACAATTCTTGAACTCGCTATGATTCAGACGGCCAGAGTTGTCTTTGTCAAAGTACTTAAACATAATCGAAAATTCTCGGAGAGCATCCTCGGAAACTCCCGACTGATTCTTGGCTTGGATTTGCTGTTCCAAGTTGTGTTGCATACGCAAACCTAATTGTTCAAGTTGATCCCATTGCTGAGCCAATGACGTTGTCGAGTGTTCAGTATACCTGTTGTCCAAAATCAGTTGCGTTTCTTGTAGCTTGCCGAGCTCTTCGATCGTCTTCAGATCGTCGCGTCGGGATCGAACCTCATTCATCTTCTTTATATTCGCCTCCAATTGATCCTCAAGAGACACATTCTCCGATTGGGCACCAGAGAGTAGCCACATCCTTGTCTCTTTAATCCACTCATGAAGTGAATTAGCCTTTTTGGCATACTGTTTTCGAAGCCAGTCGTTCTCTTCTTGGCGTTTAGCTTCTTTAATAAGTTCAATGTCACGATTCTTGACTATCTCCTTCAATCTGGACCAAGTGTCCTCCAGAGCGCTCATTGTGAACCATGTATATGGGTTGTCGCCAACGTTGAAGGCTTTGATCCTCCTATCCAGTTCGGCTAAGTAATCGAAATCTTCCTGCGCCGATGCTAACGACTCTTGAAATTGCGTGTGAGCCTCACGCAATGCACGAGCTTCCTCGATGGAATTGCATCGAACCGGATCCGTTAGATCCTCCTCGGCATTCTCAAACCAACTGTTGAATGCTGATGCACGTTTTGCGAAAGTGAGAAAGTGCTCCTCTATTTGCTTGAATTGATCTTGCATGCGATTCAAACTTGCTTTTCTTGCCTCGGATGCGCCTCTTAGGTCATTCCAGCGTTTCATCACCTCATCATACCTCTGTGCAACAGCATCTGATTTCATTGGGGCTGATTGATCTTTCAACTCGGTAATGCTTGCGATACCCTCTTGCTCGAATGCATCGAGACATGCGTCGAAACGCTCTTGCTTGCCTAATAGTGTTTTGACCGACAGTAGGTCGCGCCCGAAATCATCCGATTTCAATTCTAAAGCTTTGTCATTGATCCAACTATCAACAACATCTGCTCTCCACATGAACTGTAATGTGTTATAGATTTCAGTTAAGCTTGCTTTTCGGCGCTTATTTTTCTCCTGTAAGTCGCTTGACCGATCCCTCAATAGGCCTAACCTGTCTTGAATGCCATCTTTGTGGTGATTACCCTTTTCTATCAATTTTTTGCCTTCACAGGTGAGATCTTCGACACGATCTCGATGGCTCATAAATTCGGCCTCTAGCACATCATGTTTTTTCAACAAACCTTGGACTGCAGACATGGTGTCACCGGAGTCTGGCGCAGATAATAGTTGTTGCTTTTCACGAATCCAAGCTTCCTCCTCGTCTATTCTGGATAGAAATTCCTGATATTCTTGCGACTCTGCGAGTTTCTTGTTACGTGAAGCACTCATGTTTTGTAGTTCGAGCCAATTCTGCTCCAGGTTCTGCAAACGCTGTTCAATTTCAGGTGCACCGACGCTAGATTCAACCATAAGCTTTTGACCTGCATCCTGTACGGACTTGATGGCCGAGTTGTGAGCTGTGAGATCGGCTTCGAGCCTCTTATGCTTCTTTCTCAAGTTTTGCACTCCAGCTAAATCCCTTCCATAATCGTCCGAGGATACTAATAATTTTTTCTCCTTGATCCAAGACTCTTCATCCACCATATCTCTAAAGAATTGATGCAGAGTGCTGGCTTCATTCAGTTTATTCCGCCTGTACGTCGCCAAGTTGGCAAGACGTTCATAACGCTCATTTATGGATTGACGTTTACCTTGAACTGAGTCTGAGTCGAATTGGCCACTTTGTATCAAAGAGCCGGCCAAGGCGTTCATATCTTTGATGCGGTCCTCATGCGCTTTGATATCAGCCTCTATTAGCTGGTGTTGCTTAATGAGATGCTGAACTGTCGCTAAATCCTTACCGGTGTCTTCTGGTTTGAGAAGACTCTCTACCTCTCCGAGCCAGAAATCAATATCCTTCACCGCAGCATTGTACGATCTCAGTTGGCTTGCTTCCTTCAAAACGAAAGATTTTTCGCTAGTTACTGTGGTCAAGTTCTGGTACTGCTTATCAATTGTATTGAGACGTTCCAAAACTGCGTTCTCGGTTTCGCCACACTGTTTGCTCTCAATCAACTTGCGCCCTGATTCTAAAACGGCTTTTATACGCTCTTCGTTAGCTTTAAGCTCGGCCTCCAGAGCTTGGTGTTTTTGATTCTTGGCTTGGATATTAGTAGCATCTCTGACAGAGGATCCCAGGGCTGTAGCTTGTTTTTCTTGAATCCAACTCTCAACTTCATCAGCATCTCTTGAGAACTGTTGTAGTGTCTGTGATTCGTTTAGTTTCGACCGTTTCTCGATCATTGCGTCTTTAAGACGAGCCCATCTATCCAAAACTTGCGCGCATTTCGTGCGTATTTCAGGTTCAGCATAATGGCCGCTCGCTATGAGACTATCAGCATTGGAGGTGAGGTTGTTAATCTTGTTCTCTTGAGCTGCCAGCGCTTTATCGAAATCCTCGTGCTTCTTCAACAATCCTTCAACGCTATCTGGACTGGTCTCCTCTGAACTCTGGTTTATAAAAGCCTCACGATTGGCCATCCAGCTTTCTGCCTGCTCACAGTCTCTATAGTACAGCGCTAGAGCAAGATTCTGCTCGAGCAACTCTTTTCTCGCCATCCAGGCATCTCTAAGGTCTTGCTTTGCCTTTTCAAGTTCATCAAGTTTTTCCTTGATTAGAGGGCTAGCATAGTGCTGAGAATCGATAAAATGCTTACCAAAAGCCTCCAGCTTTTGAAGTTTAGGCAGCCGAACATCTATCTCTGCACGCACCTCCCGATGTCTATCGATGAGAGCTTCCGCTCCGGTTACATCCGGTGCTGTTTCATTTGATCTGACCTGAGCGATAGTAGAATCGATCCATGACTTCATGTCTCTCTGATCAGACAGTAGCCGCTGTAAATTGTGAGAGTCAATCAACTTGGCTTTGCGAGCGTTTGCTTTGTCCACGATCTTCTCCCATTCGCGATTGATCTCATCCTGTTTCGCAAATAAAGCATCAGCTGACCTGGGGTCGTTTTGGCGCAATTTTTCGGCAGTCTCGTTAAGTTGCTTGATACGCTCATTGAGGGCGAAGAGATCGCTCTCTAAGCCCTCATGTTTACGTTGAAGTGCCAGAACAGAGCGAAGATCATTTCCATAATCTTCACTGTTCAGCATGTTGTCCTTTTCAGCAATCCAATCCCTCGTATCTTCTGCTTCGCGCTGAAAACGTTGAACTTCATGAGCTGAGCCTAATTGGTCGCGGCGCTTCTGGGCTACCATCTCGAGATTGTTCCATTTCTGGTTGAGACTGTGCATTTGCTGAACAATTTTGTTGGCGGCATCAGCTTGACCGATTGATTTCAAGTGCTCGGCGACGTTATTCATCTCCTTCAGTCGTACTTGATTCTCCTTCATATCTTTTTCAAAATCGTCAAACTTTTTCTGGAGTACTTCAACTTGCTCTAGATCGTCTCCAACAGTTTCGACCTGGGCGAATTGCTCCTTGTCTCTGATCCATTGAGTCAAGTCGGCTGCCTCGCGAACCACTTGATAAGCTTTGACAGAGTCATCCAACTTGGCAAGTCTCTGTTTGCCTAAATCTAGCAGGTATTTATAGAGATCTTCTATCTGGGTCTGGCGGTTTGGTATGTTATAGGTTTCGCTAAGATCATTTTGGTTTGATTTTGAGTCAATACGTCGGAGGCATGAGGCCGGCACGAAACCTTGACGATCGTTGACTTCGACCTTCCACCAATCGTTATGTAAGGCATTTAACAAGGTAACTGTATCGCCTTTGCGAACTGCGATTTCTCGAGGGGACTTTGGATCATGATCAGAGAGAACCAGAACTGTCTCCTTGCTCGAACCATCAGAGACACTTAGTTCCACAAGTCGACAAGCTTTGGACTGGTCACGCAAGTTAAGAACAGTTGACTTGAATGCTTCAAGATCTGACATTAGTGCTTCATGCTTCTTTAGGAGCGCCTCTGTCGAATCCTCGTCTTTTCCAAGGTCCTCGCTCCCTATTATCGGCTCTTTTTCTCGCATCCATGACTCAGCCTCAGCCGCGTCAGCAAGATACTGATGCGCTTGCAATGAATCTTCAAGTTTACCCCGCCTCTGGTCTGCCTTTGATAAAAGACTGGCCCAGTTGGCATTTAGGGCTTGGCGTTTAGGCTCGATGAGGTCACCAAAGAGTTCGGCACCAATAATCTCGTCGCAACGCCTGTTAATGGCCTCAATATTAGGTTCGTAGTTCTTGATTTCCTGCGTGAGAGCATCGTGCCTCTTTATGAGATTTCTGACACCAAAATAATCACGGCCACGATTGGCGGACGCAACAAATGGCTCCTTCTCCTTAATCCAAGCTTCCTCGTGCTCAATATCTCTAACGAGTTGATCATACAACTTCCTCAAAGCCAATTCTTCATCGTGAATCTTCTGTCTAAGCAAATCCCACAACCTTTGCAACTCGTCCAACCTAACTCGAATTCGATGCGAGGCGAAATGTCTCTCATTGATCATAGCCATCCCATTGTCCTCTACATTTTGTACCACCTTGGCATGATTGTTGATTACAGTCTCGAAGGCACGATGCTCTTGAACGCGGCTTTTGAGCGATGGAAACTCCTTAGTCTGAAGGAGCTTTTCGTTCATCCATTGTTCCAGCTCCTCGGCCTCTAATAGAAACAACTGATACCTATGCGAATCCTCGAGCTTTATGCGCTTATTACTGACATCAGTCAAGAATTTGTCGTAATGACGCAAAACTTTAGTTCTAAGTTCCGTGATATCTTTAATTGTTTCCAGTACTTCAATCTCTTCAGGCTCCTCGATCTCGGAGATACTCTTTGGAATATCGTCCATCTTGTTAGTCTCCAATACTCGTTCTTGCTAACTTGAAGAATGAATTGCTAAAGAATGATTTAGATGGTCGCAGTCAGGGTTAAAATACAACGATCAAAATTACAAATTTCATTTGCTTTTCGTTCCCAAGACTACTGATTTTGGCTCACAATTGAGTCAATATTGCACACTACACGATAGCATCGAACTAGTTGGTCCTCTGGTACTTTGGACCAACTATCGTACCCTCCTCGCGGTGAAGGAACAATAAACTTTCATTGAGAGCCAACAGTAAATTCTCAGTTTTGTATGAGTCCGCATAGGCCCATGCAAAGGGCTTGGTTGATTCTCCACTAGGTGACTGGGTTGGGCGCTGCTCTTTTTGCCCCTGAACGAGCCACACCTAGAAAGCCCCAACTCGTCAGGGTACTAGAATCTCAGCAAAGCTCGACGCTCAAGCGAAAGCAATGGCGCGCATATTTGAAACCAACTAAAAGAGAAAGTGCAATAATTTTTTGAGCCCCAGCTCGAGAAGCCAAGAACACATGTGTAATCTGATTGTTACATGCCTACGCCTCTATAACTCTGGTGGAATATGCTTTCGCTTTCTTTAACTGTTTCATTCATTTCCAGTTAAGCTAGCAGGTCATTGTTTGGAATAGGACAAGATACCTGTCTTCTCGCAATAGATCAACCTCTACCAAGACTAACAACAACAACGCAGCAAACACTGATGGCTGCGCGGCCGCAAAAACTCTGATTCTGAGCTTGAAACCGCGTGGTCGCATGTTCCAAGAGCGCGCATTTAGCCAACAACTTGATACCCGAAACAGATCTACCTTCTGATGCTGGTTCAAAACTATATTGTTCGAATCTTGATCCAATTTCACAAATCTTCTTAGCCTGCCAAAATCCTAGAGAAATTGTCCCCTCAGGTCATTGGAATCATGTCGAGCCTCATCACTTTAATTGGACGAAATGTGATAGGCCCAGCGATGCTGAGAAAGTCGCCACATCCACAATCTATAAGTTTAAGGCTCTGCTATTATCATGCATGTGCAAAAACTTCTGCAATCAACCATCATGTCTTTACAACATCCGGGACGCCAAACTCCGGACTTCATACAACGAGTAGGCGCGATATGTTCACGGAGTATGCCTTAGGTATAACTGCGTTCGATAACAAAAGACAAGAACGAATGCCATTCTCGGATGCTGCGATGAAAGATAAATACATCGCACGGATCACCAGTTTCGTCGAAAATGGTCAGCTCGACTCAATCCTCAGGGAGGATATGGCAACTCTGATGTTGATCGCTGAAACTGAGGATCATCTGAAGCTCATCGAGACTATTGCATCGAAGAAGGATCCAGACATCGGTAATTGGGGCTCTGGTATAGCGCGTCTTTACTACAAGATGGGCTTGGTTGATCGAGCACTAAAAAACGTCAAAGATGTCGAGACTTTCGGAGAGTTTTTCAATCAAAAAACTTCCTACAAAATAGTCATGACAATGCTATTCAACGCCGGTAGATATCAGGATGTCGTAGATTTGCATCAATTTGCCATCGAAAGACTGCCTGATGGAAACATCTTCCCCATCTTGGCGCTCGCCGCATACGCAAAAATCAACTCACCAGAGGCGTTGGCAAGAGCTGAAGAGATATACTCAAAAGAGAGTGAGAGAGAAGATGACCGTCCCATAGGAAGATCTAGAAGAGACTTGATGCTATTGTGTTATCTAGCAGTCAATAATGGCAAGTCAAAACTAGCTGTGAATTTGATCACAGGCAGTCCCAGTAGGTTCTCTTTCCCACTGAGGGAACTGAAAATTGCTGCTTTAGTTCACCTGAAACGTTATGAAGAAATTCTAATTCAAGTTAGGGACTCAATTTCTCGTGTAAGACGACCTTTGAAAGTAATGACGAGAGTAACGCACTCGATGATCTCTGACCACCTTAATGAGGTTGAAGATGAAGAAACTCGCGAGCAATTGGCGGGCATACTGAAAGATCTCACCGAAAATGATTCTCTAGACGATCGGACTCTAGAAGATCTAGTTTTTGCACCTCTTGGTGTTCCCCCGACTCAGGTACATAGTTACGAAGGTTCTGACAGTGGTCAACTCAATGAGATGGATTCAAGACCTAGATTCGCAAGGAATCAAACGAGTTACGATCAGTACTCTCGCCCGGGCTCATACAGTAGACGATATAACAACCAGCGTGATGGTGGCTATGATACAAGAGGTAGCAGGCACAATGATCGCGGCGACAGTTTCGATTCTCTGGGTGACGAAAACCAGATGGAGGATAGCAGTTTCAGAGGACGGGATAGTTATAATAGGCGAGATGGCTTCAGCAGAAGAGGCGGTTATAATAGGGATGGTGGTCAGTACGATTCGCGAAATCAGAATAGGAGGCGCGATCAAGTAGCTAAATCCCTATTTGAAGAAAACGTCCAGAACGACGACACAGACCAGCCAGATTTCGACACCGATTGGCGTTCTCGCCGACAATAGGCTGTTCGATTGTATTATCTCGGTTAACAAATTATCATACCAACATTACACAGCGATTAAAAATTTGTATTATCTATCACTCGTTCGTATGATCAATCAACAGCTAGTTCGATGATTCATTCTTAGTATGAAACATAGCTGAGAAGCACTGGGTGCCCTAATGATGATTGAAACCCTGATTTTAAATTATATTTTTGGAACCATATCTCACCTCTACTTGGGCGCCCTGGGGCTAAATGCCCAAGCCGACTCTTCTGGGTGAGCCAGTCGCTTTAAAAGAAGCATTTTCAATTCAGATTTGCCTCGCAACAGGTTACTTGAATATGCAACCACCCGGGTGGTGTTGTTATCGTGGAAGACTGAATTTCAATAATCGCCCTAGACTAACAACAGGTTTATGATTTATGACTACACGAACCTTAACACTTCAGTGGCCGATGTTTTCTAAACGGTGACTTCTCCACCAGCAAGACCAGCTGGCTCCATACTGGTTGCTCTACATTTGCCTGCTACTTAGGTTATCATCATCACAACTGTTCGGCTGAAAGAAGCCTGAGTAAACAAGCAACAATCTTGTTGATGCTAAGCCGAAAGTTAAGGAACTTTTGATTCATTGCACGACAACATGAGTTAGAAGTAGTAGATGGAAGAAAAAGAAAGAATCGCTTGAGATGCTTGCCAGATATTCCACTGAAGAACCGGATCGTAATGGAGGCGATCGCAGCCAGGCTCTGCTACCTGTTTTAAAAGGTCCATTCACTTGACTTAGAATGGAAGCGGGGCGACTGCACCTGATCGGTGGCAAACGAGAGGAAGAGAGACGGACCACCAAAGGTGAGCGTCACAACTCAACGTGTGGCTAATGGGCAATACATTATCAGCTACTTTGTTGTTTCCAGCTACCATTCTAACTCTGCAGCTTGGCCGGTTGCTCGCTGCTCCTGCTTATTAGGTATTTAGGATTTTGGTTGTCCGAGTTGGCTGGCTCGCTGTCTGGCTAGCAGGTTGCGTAGAAGTTTGAGCCAGCAAAAAGTGGAAGCCAAGTGGATGCTTACTCGGCAGGCCCAACCAAAGTCTTTCGGACGATTCATCTTCCGAGCAAAGTTTGTCTGCCAGAGGAGGGCCAGTCGGAGACTTGACACGGCCAGCTGACTAAGAGCTTCCTGCCGTCGCAAAGCAACAATTACTAATTGATAATTGGCATCGATAGTTAGCCTGGCCGACCGATTGAGATTGAGATTGAGATTGAGATCAGGCTTTCGGCTGCTCCTGGAGCCTCTAACTACTGCCGCCGTGCCTGCTCCACCTCCACCTGCCATCGCTAGATTCTCGGCTCTGGTTGGCCTGATCCAAAGCTAATAGCTTTTCGTTGAGCGCTCGTATCGGATCGTAAACTACACGAGCTTCCCCAGTTGAGGGTGTGTCCGATTTGCTATTAACGTGGAGCGAAGCCTCCGAGGTTCTTGGAATTTTGCGATCAGACTTTTAGTGGCCGCGAACATTCTCTGGCGGCAAAGTAAGGAAGAGAGAGAGAGAGAGGAGCGAGACGACATTTGACGGGCCGAATGGAAACATTACCCAAACATTGGCTCGGCTAGCCGAGTTGGCGCCCAAGGAGGAGACAACGACGCCATTCTAGAGTGGTCACTTCTTGGGCTTGAAGTCTGAGCCAACTTTGACTGATAGAAGTCGTGATTAGACAAAAATCCAGCCCAGGATGCAATGTCACATTCAATTTAGGCTCTCCCCCATAGGTGAGCCATCAAGCAAAGTGAATCAATTAGAAAGTTGCATCAGTTTGAATGGTCGCGCAGATCAATCTAAATCTACTGTGACATGCTAGCTTATATCAGGCTCTTATCTTCCTCACTCTCTCCACTCCCCTCCTCTCCTCCCCATCCGACTGCTCTCTAAGGGCCAGTCGTAAAACCCCATTCGTATATCAACTCGGCCGGAGAATGCCAACCTGTCTGAAAAGCTCTATGGACTGTGCTATTGCAGGAAGGGCAAACGCAGATTTGCCAGGCTCATTGAGCAGGCGAACGCGCTTTCGGCTCATAGTGGGGGAGCTGGGGGATTGACATCGAGCTCATCAGGTTATGGCTGGGCCATCGTGCTCGCTCAATTATCGCTCTCAACGACAGCCGCCTGATCGGTCCATCAGCCTGCGGGTGTTTATTGCTCTCTTAGCTGGCCAACTGAAGCTCGTTCTCGCTCTCTGGCTGCGCTCGACCATCGGCTGCAACAATCTTTCCAGCCAACGCAAGCATGGCGCCAGCTCGTAGGCTGACTTAGTCTCCGCTTGCTCGGCCCGTCAATCTGGTTCCATTTGCAATCTTGGTATTATGTCGGCCAAGGGACGATTAGCTTAACTAAAACTGACCTTCTCAGCCCAATGAACGCCGACCTGACCCTCCGCGGCGAGCGGATGTACCGCTCGACATGAGCAAGCTCGATTCTCGGCTAGCTTGACCGATTGCAACGAGATGCGGTCAAGTCCAGTTTTGTTTCTGCTCAAATCCGTTTTGTTGACAGCAACAGCAGCGTGGCCTTGCCAATTTCTGCGCCCCACTCTGCCGATAATTTCCTAATTTATTCAAAAATCTTGCTTTCCCCGGTAGAAAAGTAGCTCGCGCTCGCAAGTTGCCAAAGGTGTCAGTCTTGGAAAGGAGAGGGAAGCGAATAGAGAGAGAGAGGGAGAGGAGAAAGCAAGCGGAATAACAAATGAGCAGAGGCGTTAGAATTAATATTTTATAATCAAGCAAGAGATAAGCGACTGAAAGTCTGTTGTTATTATGTTCAGACTTGTTCATAATGCATCCAAGCCTTTTGCCCACACTCGGCCGAGCCTTTATAGTCTCGCCCTGTGTCAACCCAAAGCTGAATGATAAACACGAGAGCTATTCGGGTTTGCTCACTTCCAGGCAAACAAACTGAACCTCTAGCTTGGTAGCCTGGTAATGGAATTCCTGGGAAACCATCTTATTTTTAGCCTCCTATTATCGTTGCCGTCACCATCCGTCATCAGGCGCAAGTGCGCAAATGCAAACTCAGCCATCCAGTCCAAGCGCCCCAATCTCGTCGCTAGTCGATCGGCCTTTCAATTAAAAAGCCTCCAGCTTGTTTGTTCCAAATTAACTCTACCTGTCTCTGCGTTGCCCGTTGAAACTTGGCGAGCGAGCGCTAGCTCAGCCTGTTAGCTTGCATGAGAGGCCCAACCTGTCGCTGTTCAGGTTTTTCTTCGCAAGCGCAACCGAGTTCCAGTTCAAAGTGTGCGCTCTCCGCTACAACCAAAACCTAGAGCCCGCTAAGTGCGTCCGCCCCCGAGAAACAGTCTGCTGCCTATCCTGGCTTGCCGGCTTTTCCCTGGTTCATAGGCGGCTAGTGGTAGCACTTAGCAAGTGCACGCGAATGATTGACGATGTTTGCAAGTAACAGGACAAGATCAACGAAAACTAAACGCGCTAACCAAAGCCAAGCAAAACAAGCTCAACAACCAAGCCCTTACTGGTGGCTCGCATCGTAGCAAACTCGGCTGCTACTACCAAAACCGTCTAGTCGAGTGTATACCGTTCGCTCATTACGGTTAATTTGGCCTGTTATCTGCCACCAATCAGCCCAGCGCGACGAGCAAGAGAACATGAGCTGCTGGCCCGAACTTTCCCGCCAGTCTCGATTCCCTCTCTCTCTCTCGTCGCCTCCCCCCCCCTTGGTTTCTATGTCCATTAGCCGAGAGGCGCGATTCAGGTGGGTGTTGGCTGCTTGAATTTCGTCTGCAACTCGTCGTTGAGCCAATCGAAGAGCGACGACCCAATCACTCAGCTCGATGGCCATCTCGGAATACTCTGCTACCTCTCTTCTTCGATCGTTTTGGACCGACCCAAAACGATCTGATCAGGTTCTCAATTGTGTCTCATTTTGGCCACTAGCTAGTTTGCTCAAAACAATAATGAAACGAGAGCAAAGTTTATCGGTAGAGAGACGATCAATCTAGCATGCTTGGGAGGAGAACCGCCAAGGCGGCGTGCTTGCGCCAGCCCAGCAAGGGGTAGGTGTAGAGTGGATGTTTGTTGAAGAAGGATGGGCTAAAAATGAACAAAGAGTCACCTTGAATGCCTCCTCTCGAAACAACAGGCTTTGTACAAGTTTAACCACTCGCCCACCTTGCAGGTAGCTCCTGTATAGGCGACCGTTGATCCATTATAGGCGTGCGTCGCCATTAACCCATTCTTAGCTCTGAGACTCCAACTCGACCCAACAATTCATACAGTCAAGATAACAATGGTGATAATTGGGAGTTCTTCGAGCGGATGGTGAGGGTTATCTTGCGCACCACATCTCGAAGCAACCAAGTTGTGTTTTTGCATAACTAGCGCCACTAGAGTGGGTATGAAAGTAAATTTTATTTTTTCCTAGATTTAATTAACCTATTGCGAGCTGCCACTTGCGCCTGCGTATCACAACCTTCTTGAACTCAATCATGGTCGCCTTTGTTCAGTCAACCTGTCATCTCTTTCCCCTCGCTCTTATCCTCTATCATGTCCTCCCTTCCACCTACCCAAGAGTTACCCACTTCCGTCGACCAGAATTCTAACGGGTGTCGGCCCATTCTCGGGAGTTGGAGATTTGACCAGGGAAACGGTGGGACTGATAGTGGATAGGGAGTTTCGCGAGGAGCAAGATGATGAGGTGGTGGAGCAGGTCGAGGAGAGTGAATTTTGGCGAGACCTTTGACCGCTGATGGCTGCCAAGGCAGCTTGATCCCTCTTACCTGGTTGTTGTTGTTGCTGCTGTTGGGATGTCTGTTTGTCGTGGTTATTGCCATAAAGATGATTTGTAATCATGTTCCCATCGTAGTTATGGAATCTATACGTCCGCTTTGGCTGTTTCAGTTGCTCGTTGCCTGCGCGGTGCTCATCCGAGCTCAAAGTTGATTGTTTGTCGCTTTCAGGATGGATGCTCGTTGCTAAACTGGCGACTAGCTGGCGGATGTTGGCCTCGCTTGTATTGAAACCCTTCGCTTGTCTCACACTAGCATGGGAGCTAAATTGCGTAACAAACTTCATCTTCTCAAACGATTGCGCACCGTTTAAACTGTTTTCGCAACCTCCCTGGGCTTCCTGTACTTGACTGATCGTCATGTTGGAATTGTTGCAAGACGTATGGTCAGACAGTTTCGGCCTCGATTGCAGTTGCTGATTTTGCAAATCTTTCATCCCCTGATCGCCGATCAAACTCGCATTTATCGGTGGATTTATATAAATTAAGTTCGGTGTTACTTGGATTTGAGTCCCATTCTGGTCGCGGTATTGAGTTTGATTTTGAAAGATTTGAGGTGGCGTCGATGGAACACTAACCAGATTGTTGGCCAAAACTTGGCCAGGATAGTTGTTGGACTGTTGTAGAAACTTCAACGGTGTTGCTTGAACACCTTCGTTACTGTTGGCTTTCAGTTGATGAGCAATCATTTCTGGAGGTAATGTTGGATTCTTGCAATCACTAACATTCGTACCCGTAGCTGTTGGCATCGAATCAGCAATTGTCTGCGATCCAATATTGCTGTAGATTGTGCGCCCATCATTGCTTATTATTGCATTGTTAGGAAGTTGCGCTGAATGTTGATGGTGGCCATCGTTCTGATATTGGTTCATTGCTGTTAGTTGTGGTCGATCCGAAGTGATAACTGATGGATTCGTTTGAATTTGAGAGAGTTGGAGATGACGATATGCTGCGTAATTGATTCCGTTTGTTGTAGTTAGAATTTGTGGTTGTTGCACAAATTGGCGCCCGTTTCCAAACTGCACAGTTCGCCGCTGGCCTTGAATCTGGTTCTGGACATTTGAGAGTCGCAGAACGGACAGGCCACTAAGATCGTCCAAGGTTAGGGTTACCTGCTGAGGTTGAGCGGCAATCAGGTTGTAGGGGGGACTCGTATGCAATGGTTGTTGTTGTTGTTGCTGCTGCTGTCGCTGTTGCAAATGGTGAGCGCTCTGCAAGCCGAGCAACTGCAGCGCCTGAGGATCGGACAAGCTCTGGTTATGGTTTGTGGGTATGCCGAGAATGGCCACCGCAACAGGCGTTACAAAGGTCCTATCTTGGCCATTAGCGGTAGGCTGAGAGACTCTCATTTGATTGCAGTGCGGGTATGTGAACTGCTGCTGTTGCTGAGTTTGCTGCTGTAGTGGTATCAGTGTATTAGGTTGATTTGGTTGTCTCAAAAGGTTATTTGCAATCACGATCGATTGATTTTGCGTCTGATTTGGCTGATTTACGACAAATGTTGGTTGCGATACCTGCACAGACTCCTGAGGCTTTGACTGAGCTTTTATAACTTCCAATGCTGGCGAACCGTCAATGGTAGCCCTCACGCTCGACTTCGACTTATCTATTGATTTACGTCGCGTTACTGAGCCACGACCTCTTCTCCTGATTGCCTTGCCGCCTCTTGGATCTGATGCAAGATAACGAAGCTCCTTGTTTGCGCCGGTATTAGTTACAGCGGTGGCTTCATCATTTCGTGCTGCCCCTTCCCTTATCGTAGGGTCAGTATTATCGGATTCTATCGCTGGGTGCTGGTTAAGAACTTCGCTGAGCTTTGCTATGTAGGAAACTGCCAGCCTAAGAGTGGTTATTTTTGTAAGCTTGACTGATTGGGAGTCCGATTGATGGTTACCGCTCGTAGAGGATGATTTATTTCGACAGCCTCGATGGTTGCTGGCACTTGTCTGATCTGATTCATCTCCGCTGGTCGCTTGTTGGATCAGTTCAATGGGTACAACTTTTTTGAGTTTCTCAAACGCTTGGTTTATTTCTCGCATCCGAATTCTCTCCCTTGCATTCGCCGTCCTTCGCCTATATTTGCTCATGTAGGGCAACCGACTGCTTCCGCCCGAAGAGGCCTCGTCATCCATGGATATTTCGCTTTCATCAAATTCGTTTGCAATGTTGTGCTCGCTATCCACGGCGATATGTCTTTGATGAGAGGTATTAGACCGCTTGACAGGCTGGCAAGAATCAGATCGGATAGAGTCAGCACTGTCAGCTGCCATCGATGGAACTCCATTTGAATTCAGTTCTGCTTTGTCATACTCAAATGCTGCCCGTTTCCTCTTATAACGATTCTTGGCTGCCTTTGAGTTCATGGACCATTGTTGCACCGATGTTGTAGCTATACCTTCTTCATCTTCCTGCTGTAAAGTCCGTCTCTTTGTTTGATTGTTCGGCGGACTCTTTGACTCATTGCTATTCTTGGTCTGGCTGGAATCACTTTGCTGCTGGTTCATCTGTTCGCCAGGGGTTGATGTTCGAACAAGGGAGCTAGACTCGTTGGTTGCTGTTGGCGGCCCAAAGGTTGAGCTAACTTGCTGAAAGCAGCTGTTTTCATCACTAGAGTTGTCGAGGCTTGTTATTTTATGGTTAAATTGTTGTTGATCCTTGTGCAGTTGTTCGTGGTTGTGCTGACCACCGTTATCGAGCTCATGATGATCGATTGACAAGTAATGAGCGTCATCCAAGCTTTTGTTGCCAAAGCCCAGTGACGAGTCCACTTGGCAGGTGTCGAATTGGTGTTGTAAATTGATGAAGTCCGCACGATTTAAGTGGCATTCGGTGTCAGCCTCGCCAATCGAATTTCCACAAGGTGAGATGTAACCCTGGCCAGTTGAATCCGGTTTATCTGTGCTCCTGGTGGAGCAAATGCCACCACCAGCGAGCGCATCCGTCCCAATTCCACCATCGATCAGGGGTGACGAAGGAAATGATTCAAAGCCTTCGATTATGGTGGTTAAATGAAGCCTATCTAGAGGATCAGCACGCTGGCTTGTATCATCCGATTCGTTCTCGTTCTCGTCTTCGCCCTCATCGTCCTCCAATATCTTGGTCAATTGCACTCGTTGTCTTTCGTCCGTCAATTCTTGAGCTGTTGATTCCAAATATCTGAGCTCTTGGTAGAGCAAATATTCGTCAGCTTGCGCCTCAATTAAAGGAGGTTCGTCGTTTTGTGCGCAACCCATTGGTTGGTACAACTTATTTATATAACAACGTCTTGTTGGATCATTGTTCAACACTGAGCTTGCGTCCGTGCATAAGGCAACAAAAGTTTCATCATCGTTCGCCTCACAATCATTTATCTTTGGATCTCTGAGCGTTTCTTCAAGATCTTTCATCGAAACATCTTGTTGGTCGGCCAAATAAGTTGAGATTCTTGTTAGAGTTTCCTCAACTGAGTTAATGTTATTTTGCGCCCCTGATTCAACACTTTGACTTGTATTATTTGAATCATCATCATTCAAATGATGCTGGCTCTTGTCAGTTTGCTCAAAAAACGGTTCATCCCTACAATCGGTGGTGCTAAGCTCGGTTTGCTGCCTGGCCAAGTGTTGGCCTTGTGTTTGGATTTGAATTTTTGCTTGAGCTTGGAGGGCATCTTGGTGTGGAGGAAACTCTAAACTATCCATTGTGAACTTGGAAGAGATTTGCAAAGATTCCTTAGAGGACTTCTCGCTGTTGAGCAAATTGCACACTTGTATTGCTGGCCCTCGAGCCTAAAAGAGAGTCGCCGCTTCGAAGTGGAGCTGGTGATGCAATATTGTTCCACCTCTCCTCTCTCGCTCTACTCTTGGCCACGGTGCTAGTCCATTATTGCTATTGTTGCCCTTGTCTTCTCCTTCGCTCTCTTCCTCTTCCTCTCCTCGATGCTTCTCTAAACTTTTCGCAGCACAAAATCTCTCAAAAGTTGAGCCAGTTGACTCTTGTCTCTGAAGCTGCCCGATTCGCCTGCTTGTTGCTACCTGTTGAGCTGGTAATCCAGTTGTTTGGTTTTTGCTCTATTTAGATGATCGTGTATGTTTTTGAATAAAACAAATGAAATAATCGCGGGAAGATTAGATTTGAATTCTCAATGCTCTCAAGCCATCAAACTATCGGCTTTCTCGTTCAATCCAATCGAGAGGGATCAAAACAGAGCATTTTCATTGTTCGCTTAGGAGGAAAAAGTAGCGAAGTGTGCGCCTCTCAAACTGACCGGATTGATGCCCTCAAAACTCTGCTAGCGCACAAACACACACACACACACTAAGCATCCCTGAAGTGGTGCCCAATATCTCACATTTAGTTTGCTTGGCTGACTAAATGGATGCAAAGATCAACAAACTGCCCGTTGATTGATAGATCCACCTGTTGCCCCTCTCTCGCTGCCTCGATCCAACAACTTGCCGCAAGCCACCAACCAAAGCTAAACAACAAACCAACCCGCCAAGCCACTCTCTCTCTCTCCCTCTTGTTTGCTCGCAACTTTTCGCACTCAAGCCAGCCGGCCGGCCAACGTCACCCAATTGCAACCCGGCGGACTTCTGCCGGCCGAAAGGTTACTGTCTCTCTCTGGGGGCCGAAGTGTCGCGCGAGCATTGAGTGACCACTCAAACTTACCTTTCTAACTCGGGATCTCTTCTGAGTCTCTGGACAGATTTGATTCTTCCTATTCAAGCAGTGGACTTCTCCCCAAGTTTGTCGTTGAGTTTTTCGTTCTTCTGCATCGAGTTTTGTCATATCGACGACGATCGAGCGGAGGCGCCGCCAATTGATTCATCTTGTTGGCTCGGCGAGCAGTTTGAAGTGGCTGGTGCGCCCATGATTTGCGGCTGTTTGCTCTCCACGTCTCTCGTTCGCTTCCATTCGACTTACTGGAGCGGCAAAGGCTGCTTTGGCTGCGGCGACGCTCAAGACGAGCGAGCAAGCAAAACTCCCCAATCTGGCTGGCTGCTTGGAAGTAAATGAGCAAGTTTTATTTTTATTATTATCATTAACAGGTTGTGCGCAGTGCGCAGCTCACCTGGCGCAGTCAAAATGTTTACCCGAAAACAGGACCCGCCAGTTCGCTGGCCGCTTCCGCCCCCCCCCCATTCTCTTGGGGCGAGCGGCGCGCTCCACAGGTTGGGCCGCGGGGGTCGGCAGGCGAGAGGGCTGCTCGCAGGCTGGCCGCCTTTTGCGCACCAACTCGGGGGCGCGCAAATCCTCCATAGAGCGCAACATGCACACACACTGCTCGCTGGCCGGATCTCGTCCGCTCACCTGCTCGGAGGCTCAAGGCTCGCTTTTTTTCCGAGATCCTCCTTGAATAGCGGAAGGAGGGAGGCAGCCATGTCGGAGCTGCGGCGAGCGAGAGGAGGCGCGTTTTGTGCTGATGTCATGCCGATTGCTCGCTGCAAGTTTGCGCGGGCAAACCTGCTATCTCCTGCAAGCCAGCCAGCTCGCTCGCCGGTCGGGTTCGTGGAGCTGCTTTCGCCGAATCAATCGGAACAACGTGCTCCCCATCCGAGCAAGCAACGAGCTCCACTTGTTTCCAGTGCTGCGGCCGCGAAAAAGAGCGCACGTCACTCTATAAGGCGCCGGCTGGCTGGCTGGCTGACGTAAGCGCCGAATGGTCTATAAGCGGGCGGCCCTCTCGGCCGGCAGCCAGCTTAGCGGGCTTGCAAGCGTAGACCTTGAAGGGAGCGCGCAGGCCCTTTCGGCTTGCCACTCCGGCTCGCCTGGCTGCTGGCCGGCCGGCAGCGAGGAGGCGAAGAACAATTCACCTCTTCAATCACTGCCCTCGCTCTGGGTAATCAATTTACGCCCACCTGTCGCGGCTGGCCTAGCAAGACAGTCGCTCGCGCGCCGAGTGCGGCCAACCTTGCACTCGGCCGGCGGCAGCAGCAGCAGCGGCAACAACAACAACAACGTTCCTCCGCCCGGCTTTCGAGCTCGGCTGGCTCAGGAAAGCGCTCGGCCGGCAGACAATGGCGCAATCAGCGCTCTGCCGGCGCCCCACTCCGCCGGCACCACTGAGGCTGCGGCCGCGGCCACGAGCGCGGCGTCCCCGAGTGAGGCGGGTCGCCCCTGCTCGCCGCTGGGGGCATAAGCTCGAGCCGGCCAAGCGTTATCCTCGAGACGGAAGCTCGGAGCCGGAAACTGTGGGCAGTGGGCGCTCGCTCGTCCCTGTCCAAGTTGCGGCTTTAAAGTTTTAGCCCTGAGCTCTGAGCTTCGAGTGCAAACAAGCGGATTTGGCGCGCGCAAATTGGAGCTGACAGGTGAAGAAAGGAGCGCAAATTGGGCGGAGGGCGAATGCGGCGTGCGAGCTGAGGGCTCCAGCCGGTCGCAGGTGCTCGTTACTCTCGTTTCGTTTCATTCCTATTCGTGTTCTCGCTCCACTCAGCTCGCCGCCCCTCACACTCAGTCCGCCCTCCTCCTCGGCGCGCTCCAACCAAAATTGGCCGAGGGTCTCCTCTGGCGATGGGGCGTCCATCGGCCACCGGACAGCATGACCAATTGGCACTTTGCGGGCCGGCTGGCAGCTCGCTTCTTGCTTCCAGCGCCAATGCTAATGCGCCGCCGAGCGCCAACTGCCGGCCGGCCGAGTTGCATGTTGGCCGCCAATGAGACAAACAAAACCTCCGGTTGCGGCCAGCTTGCAAAGGCAAGCGGCCAATGAGCTCCACGGGCTCCAATTGGAGCGCCGATCAAAGGACTCGTCTGGGCGCCGAAAGTGAGCCGGCCAAATTTGCAGCTCGAGGCTTCATTTGGAGCCACTTGATTGGGCTCGACTGGCCAAACCAACCAAACTGTTGTCGTCGGCTGTCTGCTGTCAGCTGGCCGAGTTATATTTAGACGAGTTGCGCTGCGCTCCATTTGCATCCAGCCAGGCGGAGGGCGAACACGAACGCGAGAGTCGTGACTAAACGCCGGCCGCCCAGTTCCATTGAGCCATCAGCGTGCGCTCGAGCTCGTTTGCCATCGTGATTGATGGACACTGAAAGCGAGCGCTTGTTTGTTTAGCGGCCCCCTCTCTTGGCCGGCCATTGTTGGCGGCCAGGTGAGCTACGGTTTGCGCGCCCATAGAGCTCGCCGCTCGAAGGGCTTGGCAGTGAGCTCGGCGCACAATGGGCGGCTAACACGCGCTCGGCCAGCCTAATTGCTTTTGCCCGCTCGCCCAGCCGCCGCCGCCGCCGGGGGAGAGTCCTTGTGCTCGAGGAGGCCGCCGCCGCCGCCAAGCTCGGCCGGCCGGACCGCACACTTGAGCCGAGCTCTGGCCGCCGGCCGATGGGCTAATTGCGGCCCATGGACCTTTAATTGAAAGGCGGCCGCCTGTTGATGGTTCAATCAGAGTTGGCGGCGGCCAGGCTCAAGGGTCGGCAACGAGAGCCTGGCTCTTTTGTTGCCGGCTTCATTCGCCTGATTGGCGCTTGCTGGATGGCGCCGTTTTGCTTCGTTGCGGTTTGCCTCTTTGAGATCGAGCCTCTTGTTCTTGTTGCTGCTGCTGCTGCTGTTGTTGTTGTTTGGGCGGATTTGCATAATGTTGCGCAGGTTTGAGTCTGAGACTTTTATGGGCTCATTGTTGTTGTTGTTGTTGGTGTCTCGTCGTCCTCTGGCGCCGAGCTAGCGATCGGCTCGCTCATTTGCTCATTTGCTGGCCAGCTCGCCCAAAGGCGGCCCTCCCAGCCGGCGGATGCTGAGTGGGGGCAGCGAGGAGGTTCCTCTACTCTGCGCCGCCCTGCTCTTGCAATAAATAAATTTCAAGCCCACTTGCACTGGCTCGCTGGGCGGCGCTTCCATTCGGGCGCCCACCTGGCCAACACCCACAAGCCGAGCTCTGAGTAGATCACGGGACTTGCGGGCGTAATTAAAATATCACGGACTTTGTGGCGCGCCGGCCATCAATCAGGCGGCCCGAGGAGGAGGAGGAGGAAGTGCGGCCGCGTATATAGAGCGGCCGGTTGGTGGGGGGCTGCTCTTGCTCTTGCTCTCGCTCTCGCTCTCGCCTTTGTCTGTTGGGGCCGCCGCCAGCGCCATCTGATAGGTGGCCGCTTGTGGCGGCGGCCGGCGAGCAATAATCGTAAAAGCGGCGCGCAATGTCGTCGCATTGCATCTCTCGCAAGCCAAGGAGGGGGGGAGGAAAGTTCTAGCTTAGAGCCAGTTTATTGTGGCCGCACTACTTTATGGCCAACTAATGAACCTGTTGCTGGCCGAGCGCCGCTCCAGCCTGTCCAGTATCTCGCTGCCACAGTATCTGGCTCGAGCGAACTTCTCTCGCTGACAAAAGTGAGCAGAAATGCGCCCGCCGGCCAGGTGGAGATTTTGCGGCCACTGAATGGACGATAAGATTTAATAAACGAGCTGTTCAATTATTACAACTGTTATTGTAACTTTTATCGCCTCCATCCGAAAGTTTGGCGCCAAAGCGGAGCTGGCGCTTGAACTGCGAGCGAGAGCTGGAGAGTTGGAGGGCTCCTATCTGGCCAGTTGGCCAGTTTGCGCGCCGAGCGGCCAAACTGGAAAAGTGAGCCCAACTCGCTTCGCTTATCTGGCCGCCGGATCGCTCGCTGGCGGACTTTTATTGCGTCACTCTGGCCTCGCTCGAGCCAGCTGATCCGTATGAGAGGCACGCACTTGATTTGGAAGCTCGGCCAGCGGGCAACACAAACTTTCATGCCTCCGCCAGCTAATGCAAGCAGGCCGCTCGCACTGATAAGGCGGCCGCCGGCCTGCGCCGGAAGGAGGCCGCCCCGCTGGCCGACACCTCGGCCGGCCAGCTCAGCTCAGCTCAGGGCGGCGGCGGCGGCGGCTGAGGGCGCGCGCAAGGCCGCGCTGCTCCTATCTGATGGCCGTGTGTCTCTCCGGGCTGCCCCTGCGTTTCGCTGCGAGCGCAAATCGGCGCCTGCTGAACAAATAGACGCAGCTGGAGGGGCCCGACGGCGCCGCGCTGCTCGTCGGCCGGCCGAGCCAAGCGGCCAGCGGCCAATCGGCGGCCCATCGATCGATCAGTCATGAGCGGCGAGCGTTGCGCCAACAGATCGCAGACCTGCCCGCTTCCGTTGGCGGCCGCCGAGTGGCCCTCGGCGCCCATCAATCATGGGCGGCGGCGGCGGCGGCCGCGGCGAGCCAGGCCCGCGTCGACACCAATTAGGTGGGCCAACCTGTTGGCCGAGCTCAGCCTCTCGCTGTGTGGCGGCCGCAGCGGCCGGCCGCACCAAGAGCGAGCCCCAAGAGCGAGCGTTGTCACTCGCGCGCCCGAGCGGCCGCCTCCGCCAGAGCCGAGGCTGGCCGAGCTCAACTTGCAGCGCTAATGAAGACTGCGAGCAGCCTCGAGCGTTTTCACGAAAACAAAGTGATGAAACGCGAGCCACTCGGCCGGCCGCTTCCGTCGGCCAGCAAGCCTTGGGCGCCCGAGCGAGAATATTAATTGATTGCGCCTGCCCAAAAGTCGCTCGGCCTCCAGCTCGGAGCTAGTGGATCCACTTTTGGCATTGTTGAATGGGCGCGATAATCAATTATGGCCGGCTCGTTGCGAGCGAGCATACTTTACTTTAATTTGCGCCCACTTTGCAGCGGCGGCGGCGGCAGCCGAAGAGGAGCAGGCCGCTTATTCATGGCCGAGATTCCAGCGAGAGCGAGGCGAGTTCTGCTTGCGCGGCCCAATTTGCATCCAGGCAGAGTCTTGGCGGCGCTGGCCGCTCACATCGGGTGGCGCAGAATTCGGCCTTACAAGTTTGCTTGCGCCAGGCGCATTAATGGCAACGGTAATTGTTTTTGTTGGCTCCCCTTTGGCGGCTCTGCGCGGCGCCGCTCGGCCCGCTGCACCTGTGTCGCGCCCCCGAGCGGCCGGCGAACACGCCCTGAAAAGGCGCCAGTAAGGCCGCCAGTGCCTTACTGGCGCCGCCGCCGCCGCCGCCAACTCGAGCCGCGCGCTCGCTCGATTGTCTCTCGAGTGATACAAATTGCATCGAGCCACTCGAGCTCGCAATTAGGCGCGCGCGCCACTTCGGCCAACAGGTGAGCCGGGCGGCCTGCAATTAAGCGACCTCTCAAAGTCTAATTCAATTTGCCAGCTTTGCTCAGGCGCGGCGCGAGGCAAGGCAAGGCAAGCCAGGCGAGCGCACAGGCGAACACAATGGGCCCCTAATGGTCGGCGCCGTGTGAGTTCCCTCAGCAGCTCGCCGGCCGGCGCTTTGCGGCTGGCTGCAGTCGATGGGCTGGGCCAATTATGCAATTACCTCCTGTCCAGTGACACCCGCGCGCGTCCGCCGCCAGCGCGCCAGGTGAGCTATGGGCGGGCCGGCGGCCGGGCCAAGCGGAGGCTGGAAGGAGGCAAACGGGAGCCGGGCGAGCGAGATGCTATCGCGCGCGGCCGCCGGCTACCGGCGACGCGCCGCTCGCAACCAGCGGCCGCAATCCAATTACTGGCCGCCGCCGCCGCCTGAGCCTCTGGCGCAGCGCCGAGTGGCGAGCTGAAGAGGCAGGTAACTAGATCGCCGGCCAGCTCGCCGCCCGATCATTACGCAGGCTGCGTTTTGTTTTTAGACAAAAGTAATCCGCTTGGAGGAGTCGGCGCGGCTCGGCGCTGCCAAGTTCATTAGCCGGCTCCTATCGCTCGCCCGAATCTGGCCGCCAAAGGGGCTCCAGGCTGGCCAAGTGAGTTGCGCTCGCTCGCGGCGCCAGAGGGGGCGGCTGCAGCTCCCACTTGCGCCGCTGGAAGGCGCTGATTAATTTGTAATCCTTTCCAATTCGATTAACAAGATGGATGCGCGCGATGGATCATGTCGGCTCAGGGCGGCGATCCGGCCGCTC
>Ga0209372_1000281_pt1 | contig 32182 bp, 22 predicted proteins | sample AgamicAtPe_FD_187170 | JGI IMG/M metagenome (GOLD analysis project Ga0209372, IMG submission 187170) | Agave microbial communities from Guanajuato, Mexico - At.P.e (SPAdes) (version 2) | ecosystem: Host-associated > Plants > Phyllosphere > Phylloplane/Leaf | place: Guanajuato, Mexico | collected... | reverse complement strand
TCCTGGCCAACGCAGCGGCGGAAGTGCCGGCCGGAAGCCGCACTGGCCGGGCCGAGTCGGCGCCAGTTCATCTGTGCTCGGCTTCATTCAGTTCAGTTCGGCTCAGCTCAACCTCAACCTCAACCTCGCCCGAGGTCCAGCCGGCGGGGACAAGCTGAGGTTTGCGGCAACAAGTGGCCGCGTCATGTTATTGTGCGCGCCTCCAACTCTCGCAGCCCGCAAAAGGCCCATTGGGCGCCAAACACAATGCGCGACACTCAAGCAGCCGAACTCGTACTGGCCGCTCCCGATATAGAGCGGACAGGTTAACCTGCTCGCTGGCAACAAGTGTGAGAATAAGACTTTCCGCCAGCGACGTTTTGCTTGCTCTCAGAGTGGACTGGCGGCAACAGCGCCACTAACAACGGCAACAACAAACGAGCCGGCCCATTGAAAAACAAACAAACAACAGTCCAAGTTCAATGCTTTGCTGTTGCTCTCGCGGCCAGAGCTCTCGTTCTCGCCCGAGCTCAAGCTTGAGGCTGGAGCTGAGGATGAAGCTGAAGCTGCCCATTTAAATGAGAGAAGATCAGTGCACCAGTTTCATCGCGTCCTAACAAGCGCCAGCAGCAGGTGAGCTACCTGCTGCTGGCGACTTGCGTCGCCGCCACTTCCTCGCCTCTCATTCTTCTCCTCTCCTCGCCCCTCCGCTTTGGAGCTGCACTTGCTCGCCGGGCGAGAGATCACTGGCCTATAGCACAATGATGGCTGCTTTTTGCTCCCTCGACGCTCAAACTTTATGGCCGCTCGCTCGAAGGCCAGCTAATGTCTCGGATTTGTCCTCCTCCGCCTCCTGCTACTCCTGCCTCTCGCAGCGGCCGACCTGTGTGCCCGACTAATTTCCAGAATCGAGAGGAACTCGGCGCGTAGAAGGAGAGAGAGAGAGAGAGAGAAAACACTTTGTAGCTAGCAATTGAATGCTGGTAATGACGCTGCACTGGAGCTACCGCGGCCACCGCCGCCGCTGATGCCGATGCTGATGATGATCATGTTGGCCAGCTAGCCATTACTGTTCCAAGTTCAAGTGCAAAGCAAACAACTGGTCGAGCTGCAAGCCGAGCGCCCAGACTGGAGCGCTCAATATTCTCCACCTGTCCGCCCGGCGATCTGTCTTGGCGAGCGGCAGACAGCCAGCCAGCTTGATGGAGACACTTTAAGTCTGGCCCGGCGCACAGACTATCGATTGCGCCGCGTTGGCTGGCTGGCTGGCTGGCTGGTAGAACAGCAAAGCTGGTAGCTCACAGTGTTTGAGTCAGGCGAGCAAGCCGGTTTGACCGTGAATTGAGCTGCACGGTTTATGATCCAGGTGCCGAGCACCAAATGAGCTCCATTCATCATCATCAGCTTGGTCATTAGTTTTGCCTCTAACTTTGTGCGCTGCTTGCAGAACAGGCGGCTGAGGCGGCCATCTTTCGGGCCGTAATTGTGTTGTCTGCCAAAAGAGGCGAGGAGAACAGAGCAGGAGCGGACATTTTGAGGCTGAAAGCCTTTCGAGTGATTGATGCGCAAGCTCGACAAGCTAATGCAGTGTTGCTTGCAAAAGTGCGCGCCAAATTCGAAAGAATCATGAGCATGGAAATCCATTCTCGCTCGTTGGTCGCGCTCATAGCTTGACAAATTCAAGTTGAAAGTCAAGGCTCTTGCAAACCTCTTTGGCCTGGCCAACGAGTGGACCAGTTTTGTCTCTTGGAATCGAGAGATCGCGCGCACAGCTAAATCTGATCTCGATCAAAGCCCGACTTTCTCTCTCTCTCCTCTTTCTTCCTGGTTCAAGCAACTGCAACAAGGCAATCGAGTTGGTGTCGCCAACGGTGACCGATTGATTGGGTCGAAGCAGAAACAAGCCACCCGCTTTTACCTGAAACGCGAGCGCCTTTGTTCGGCCGCCGAATGCGCCAATTATGAGCGCGCGCAAACAAGAGTTTCGGGTAATTATCTTGCCATAACAACAACCTGGTGGCCACCAATAGCTCAAACTCAATGGCCGAAGCGAGTGGCTGGTCTCCCTCTAATTTGGCCAATCAGATGCAGGCTCTTTAAATTTGGTTCACTCGCGCTCATTGCCACTTTGTCAAGCGCTGACTTCCGCTCCTTTCGAGCAGCCACCCGTTCCAGGTCGGCTCTTAAGCCGCAGAGTTCCATTGATACTTGTTAGCATTGGGTCTCAGTGGTGGTGGCGGTGGCAGTGGCAGTGGCATTGGTGGCGGCGCCAGTGCACTCGAGTGTCCTTAGCGATTTTCATTGTCAATGACAGGGCAATCCAGGAACAAGTGCCGAGCAAGAGAGGGAGGGCGAGCAGAGAATTGGCGGCGGCGGCGGCAACGGCGGCGCAGGTGAGCCAGCTCAAACGTTCACTGCCACAACCTCAACAAGCGACGCTGGCTACAAACAAAGCCGCGCGCTGCTCTCAGCCAGTTCCGCTTCCGTCTTCTTGGTAAAGTTCCAACTTCCAAGTGGAGCGGCCACGAACTTGGAACTTTCCCTGCACTCGGGCAGCGCTGATTCAATTGAGGCAAACTCGATGGTTGAGAGGAAAAAAGGGAAAACTTTCATCAATCGATGTGTCCAATTGGCTTCTCTCGCTCTCCTAAGTCCAATTGTTGGCGGCCAATCCGGCCAACAGGCGCCTCCAGCCGCCCGGCTGACAGCGCAACAATGGCCAGTCTGTCGGCGGCAATGATGCAACTTCCTCCTCGTCCCCACTCTCCTCCTCTGTCCGTCGACTGCTCTTGGCGCCAAAGTTCAAAACTCCTCTGGCGGCCGCATCTCCTTGGAATTCGTCCTCTTGTTCGCTCTCCATCCACCCGAACGTTCACCTGAAGCGCACTTGTCCCCTACGCTTTGAGCTGAGCGGCGCAGGGCAATTACGGCGGATGCGGGGAGGCCCAGGATGAAATCGATCACTATCCGAGATTCACCTGAGCTGGCGGACGCCGCTCCGGACAAGCGTTGGCGCCAACGCAAATGCTCTACCTCAATCTCCATCCCTACCGCCGCCGCTGTCTCTTTCGCTGTATCGATCGCTCGCGCCCACCACTTCCAAATGGGCTCCGAATTTTCAATTTCAATTGCAGTCCTAACTCCTGTCGCTGATTCAAGCGTTTGTAACGTTCCAATCGCGGTCCATTCATGATTTTGATCCATTTAGAGGCAAATCTAGCCCGCCACTGTGGAAACACCGTGATCGCTCATGGCCATCGAAGGCAACCGAGTTGGTTTCACACACATACACACACATGAATCATTCTCACGATGAAGCAGCAACTAAAAATGCATCAACTTTTCGTTGGCCAAGAGCCGTAAACGGGCGGCCCAATAAGCCGACTGCTCGATATAAACAAGGCGCATCAAAGGCGGCTGCAATCACGCTCATGACATAGCAAATTGGCCATCAAGTGAGTGCGCCCGAAATGCACGTGCTCCCCAAAGCGTATCCATCTTGGGCCTTGCAGCTAGTTGCGCAAATTGAGTGCCCATAATAAGCCGTGGCCAAGCTCACCCACTATCGAGATGCAAGGATCTCTCAATCATCTTGCCACAAGCCGAGCAAATCGAGCTCACTCGCTAGCTGGCTTCCAGAATTCTCGCTCCCCCCTCTCGGCTTCGCATTTGACAGTTTCGAGTTCAGAGATTGTTCGGCAAGAGCGAGCGAAGAGCTCATCTTCCTGCTTGTTGTCTCAATAGTGCAAAGTCGTTCGATTACCGACCCTTGTGGCCGCGGTAATTTTAGCGCCAGGTAAAGCGCGCGCTCCTGTTGTGATTGATAGGCGTTTTGTCTTCAAGCAGTTCGCTTGCCTTATTAATGAGCTCGAAGCCGGCCGATTCCTATAGAGAGCTGGGCAGCGCATATGCAAATGCCTCCCGCTCACAATATAGTCTCGTTCGGGCAAGAGAACTCGCCGGTCGGTCGAGTTTGTCTATCTTTGCGTCTAGCTTGCGAGCAAAGATGCCAATCAGCTCGCTAGCACCATCAATCATGCGCGAACTCGCACCCACTTAAGCTTAAATTGAATCCGTGTCAAGCCATCGGAGGCGTTAGCTAGATCGCGCAGCAGAGCAGGTGAGTCTGCAACTTTGCTGAGCTAACTTTTAGAGATCCTCTATCTCTTTGGCGGGTTTATTTTGCACTCAAATTGATTGTATAAGCAGCCTGCAAGTCCAACTGCTTCCGTGCAAGAAGACTCAGGGCGCTTTAGTGCCTGGAGGTCTCCACTCCACTTTTGTCAGGTAATTCGTCAACTCGCGATCGCCAAACTCCAGCCTCAACAATGCCCCTTAGCCCACACAATTGCTTCCCTCCCGGCGGACAACCTTTGGCGATTGATCCTTTGCCTTCTATGGCTCCCGTTTGCCAGCCAGCTCATTTCCTGCCCGCGAGTGACCAAGGCTTACTCGCAACGATGTAAGCGATACCTACTCGACTGTTTGCGCCATGAACGTCCAAATGCTCGTTTGAGCGGCATCAAAACTTTCAATCTTGGACTCAGTGTGGGTCCATAGCGGTAGTTGCCACAGCTGCCCAAACTCTGGCAATAGATGGATGTTTGGAGAAAAAGATGACCGCCACTCGTGTTGGGTCCGCGCGTCTCTTTATCTTCGCTCTCCATCTACAAGATTCAATCCGTCGTCTGTTGGCGACTGGCGAAATATGCACACTTCAATGGAAAAGTGTTGGTGCTGTATGGACAATCGTCATCATCAGGACGATCATCATATCTTGCTGATGGATCAAGGCTGAGATTTTACGCTTGAATGGGCGACTCTTGTGCCTGGTAGCTTTAGGTTACTGGGGGCGCGCTAGCTTTGGCTTAGCAACTCGAGGCCAAACAAATGACTTCTTCCACTCCCTTCGCCCGCTTGCTCAATGATCGCACTCTGAAATGCGCGCGAGATCGACTGATAAGGTTCCAGGATACATTAATAATTTTAACACCAGCTCTAGTTTGCTCTTGCATCCTGGCATATGTGTAGCCTCCTGGTTTCGGGTTGTTGCTTGAGGTTGTTGTCTCTGTAGTTGTGTGGTAATTGAATTAGTCCTGAGTTCGCTAAATCTAACCACCTCAACAAGCTTCTATTTAGATTGACGGCTAATTGGGTCGGCGAGATTCGCAAATCCAGCCAATGGGATGGTTGGCGCAATTTAGTTAAGTAATGCACGATGCTACCACCCATTGGGAGTTCTGGGCCTCCAAATATTGGCTCCAGTTGCTCAATCTTGAGGGCGAGCAATTTCACGCAAATCTGATTTTTGCCAGCCAATGATAGCACGATCATTTGAATTGCATTGAGAGGCGCGAAAAAGACGGAAAAGCCGCCGCCTGAGGAAGCCAAAATTGGATGTCAGAACGGATTTGAATCAAGTATCAATATTTTTAGCCTACTTGGCCAAACCACTCTGGGCCCCAGCCAAGTTTTCGCGCGCCGCCCGCCAGTTCGGTGGTGGGTCTACTACAGGGCAGTGCACAAAAGCCGGATCGTCCGACGGGCCAGGGGAGCGTACAACTCTCGAGAGTATGCCGCCCGTGCCCAAAAGCGCTCCCCATCGAAGTGCTCGCTCGTGGCCAGCTCCATTCAGTCGGGGTCCGTCATTGATTTGCCCAAATGTTTCACAATTGCTGGTTTATCGCGCGCCTCAATGGCCTTGCTCAGTTTCGGGCTGCTGCTCTGAACAGTCACCTGACATTTTCCGTCATCGTCGCAAACTTCAGAGTAGCTCGTTCCCTCGTTGTAGTAATCGGAATCGTCCTCCTCGCGACCTGGCTCTCGCTCAGGCTCGCTAGCTGGCTCATCGGGCGCCAACGCCTTACGTTTCCTCTTGCTAGTTGACCGGTTCTTTCGGCTACTTTTGGTTTCCGATTTTACCTGAGCGGTCTGTTCAGCATCCTCCGCTCGCTGACTGTGAAGCTCGTTGGTTTTGATCCTTGCATTTAGCCTCTTCGCTTTGGGCGGAGTTTTGACTTTAGCTTTCGGCGGCGTTTTCACAGTGGAATTGATCCGCTTCAAGTCTATGTTGATCCTTCCAGCCTCAATGGGCGCGGGAATCTCGTAACGACTATCCAAGTCTATCTCCTTGCTCCCCTTTGCCTGCTTCCCCTTCCTCAGTCGCCTCCGCCGTCCACTCGTAACCTTGGCCTTTTTAGCCCCATGCTCAGGTGAGCGAGAGCCAGAATCAGGAACGGTCCCTTCCCTCTCCTTGGGTTCAGTCCTCTCTCCCGGCTCCGGCTGCTCTGCTGCCTCCTCCGCTTGTCCCTTCTCCTCCTGCTCGCCCTCACCTGGTTCCGCCTCCTCATCAGCCTCCGTCTCCTCCTCTCTGGGCAGAGTGCGCCGCTTAACCTGCTTGGGCTCGCCTCCAACAGCTCGCCCTTGTTCCTCCTCCTCGTCCGGCTCCTCATCTGGATCATCGCCCTCACGCTCGCTAGGCACACGCTGCCGGCGTCGTCTCGTACGTTTAGCCTTTGATGGTTGCCTTCTCTTTGGTTTAACTTTCTTGATTAACACTTTCTTAGCAGTCCTTTTGGTGGCCTTCGAGGGTACTTTTGCTGGGGGCAGGCGAACATGATCGAGGTCCACGTCCTCCTCGTCGGCGGCCTCGAGCTGATTTTGGCCATAAATTGGCACTGGCAGAGTGTAGCTCAACCTGGAAGAGCGGCGCCTCTTTGGCGATGCCGGGTAGAGCTGCACAGTGTCAGTCTGGTTGTCCAACTTGTCAGCCATGTCCTCGAAGAAGTCGCTGTCAAAATATTGCTCCAAATCATCGGATAATTTGTTCAGGCTAACTGATGGTTTATTCGAATCCAAGTCTTTTTCAGCATCTTTCCTCAGATCCATGTCGTCCAAGTGAATTGAGCTTTTATTAATGTCGCCAGGCTTCGAGTTTGATTCAACTGGACCCATGAGGATGGAGCCGAGCAACTCTCTCGCCTGGTCCTGCCGAATTGTATCCTTGCGGCCCCTCTCCTTCTCTGACTCAGCCCTCGTTTCAGCCAACTTGCCTGATTGTTTGTTCTTGTTGAATTCTTCTAGCACAAGCTTGACCAGAAACTTCAATAACTTTCTGCTAGCATCTCGTTCCTTGCTTGGCTCGCGCTTGTTGGCCATCTTGTTGAGAATTCTAATCAACCTTATCATGTCCGTCCTCGACAGCATCTTGTCGCCAACAACCAGATGAAGACCCTTTCTTCGCTTACGGCCCCTCTTTGATCGCCTTCTTCGTTTCTTTCGCGTCCTCTTTGATACAAGTGAATCCTGCTCTCGATCTGAGTTTGCAATCGGTTTAGATTTGATTGATATGCTATCAAGCGGAATCCAGCTATCAGTTCGGTTCAAAATTGAGCTAAAAGTCAAATCATTACCTGGGAAAATTTTCGATTCAATCAGCCTGGACTCGCTGGTGTCCATTTGTGCCTCTCGCGGTAGAGTGTTGTTATTATCCTTATCCCCCTCCTCAGCATCCTCCTCGTCATCTTCGTCATCCTCCTCCTCCTCGTTTCTTCCAGCTCCCCTACCCTCTTCCTCTGCATTCCCTCTCAATCTAGATCCAGCGATATCGCCGTGCTGAATACCGAATGTTGCAAGTCGACTGCTTGACATCAAATGGTCAACCAGCACTTCTATAGGTATTGACTGGGTTAATTTTTGTTCCCCATGCTTTGGCCGCTCCCCTGCAGATCGACCGATTCCCGCTTGCAAATCAAACGAATCAGAATCAACGGGGCGAACACTATCCTCGCTCTCGGATCCCAAGCCCAATTTTGAACCCAACTCAACCAAACCCTTCATAAACAACAAGTCCTCATTGGATTGTCTTGAATTTCTCTTCGGTTCGTTCACTTTGAGTCTTGAATCGCGAGATTCGCTAAAGATGCTCCCATTAACAACACCAACTGAGCCACCAAACAGGTGAGAGGTAGGCAAGACTCGATCCAGTTTATTCTGACGCCGCAATTCATCAATATCATCCTCGTCCACCAACTCATCGTCCTGCTCACTGTCCCTCTCCTCCTCTATCTCGGGCTTTTCCAATTCTGGCCTCTCTCTTTCATTTATTGCGAGCGGTTTGAGACGTTTGAGTAGGCTCTCGATCTCGTCAACACTCACAGACGATAAATTTGGCTTTGAATTGCGACCTTTCTTCTCCAATAAAACTTCGCCCGGCTTAATCAAGGCAGTCAAATTAACTGGTCTCCTTTTGACAACCGATGAAAGGTAAAGTGGGCTAAACTGAGCATTTTGCTTCATTTTTGGTTTATTTTTGCGAAATTTTGTCGCCGCATTCGAAACAACTTGAATCGATTTTGGATGCTCGTGAGCCTGATATAGGTTCGGTTGCAGCTTAATAATCGGATTTTGATTGACATTCGCATTCTTTTGCAGGCTTCGTTTGCCTTCAACTGGTTGTGCAATTTGCTCCAAGTTTTTGGAGAATTTTCGCCTCTTAGGTTCAGACGGATTCACAATTGGCTTGAATGATTGTAGTAGGACATCTTCCATTCCATCGGCTTGAAACTGTGGAAGATTTTGATCACTAAAATCGGTGGGTGAGGGCTCGCCAATAGTGTAGAACGAGTTGATTGGATTGTCCAGTTGGTTCATATTAGATGGCTGGAATGTGTTCTGGAGGATTGGATCTTGACTGCTGCCGGGCACTGCAAATCTGCCATAATGGATTTGTGCAAGTGATTTTGCTGAAACAACCGAATCATTCTCTTTGCTACTCTCATTACCGATCCATTTTAAATATGACTCGCAATCGTGAACACGATCCAGATCGTGTTTTGATTCTTGGAGCCGCATTCGATCGATCGGTCTCGAGATTTGTGCCGCAGCGAGAGCCTGGTCGCGAATTTCGTTGCATTGTTGCAATCTTTTCAGCAGTTTCCGTAGATCTCTATCGCTCAACTCAAGGCCGATTCGACTAGCGCCAACAAAGGCAACAATCAGAACCATAAATATCAACACTCTCTCGCCAATCAGCATCAGGTAGGCAGACATCCTTCCCTTCGAGCGACGATCCACATTCGTCCGCCATTCAGATCGGACTGTTGGACAAGAAGAAGGTGGCCGCTTGACCGCATTGTGGACAGTGTTGAGATTCTCGGGTGTAACGATTTCAGAGATCTAACGAGTTGACGCCCAATAACATTTAAGATTCTCTCTGGGAGAGTCCAATCGAGTAAAGTCGATATTGGAGAAGAAAAAAGTTCGAGACCTGTTTGGATTTGATTTGGCACCTGTAACGGGTGTTTAGAAGTTGAACAAGGTTGAGGAAAGAACAGTTCTCCAATGAAAGCGGTGCAATCTGTCCCTCGTAACTGAGCCCCAAATTCTCGCTAAGATTCTAAGCTCTTGTTCAAGTTTAAACCTTCTAATGGGCAAACTTGCGGGTGGCGCTTTGGGGTGAAAAGAGAGTTTGACCTGTGAGAGTAAATTGGCTGAACTCTGTGCGAAAATGTATCAGTTGAAATGTGGGTGTTGCGTCATTGGAACTAGATCCAAGATTCATGTGCCTTCGACAGTGCAACCGCCGAGAATTCAAACGACGAGCTTGCTGATTGAATATAATTAACCACTATCACATGTTGAGAGCGCACCTGTTCATCGGCGACCATAATCCTTTTGTGAAATTCAACAGCCTCTGTAGGCAAGACCGAGGGAACTTGGCTGAGCAAGGGGTTGAGCGAGCGGGCCGGTTGGAGAGCAAAGCGCGCAAAGACGATGAAGGTCGGCTGAGCCAGGAACTGGTTGGCTTTCGAGTTCATTGGGTCAGCATTTAAGTGAAATGTTTGACTTTGCAATTGAATCCTCCTCATCCGTCCATCCGCCCGCCTGCTTGCTCGATGCACCAGTTACCTGTGTGTGTGTACTCGCAAGAGAAATCACTCACCCTCGCATCCTTTGTTGATCTTGTAAATTGGATTTGGGCGGAGTCAAACTGGAGAGCCGATAAAACTGATAGGTTTGTTTGGCTTTTAAGAGATTTGGGGCAGATTGAAATAGTTGGGCTACCAATCATGTCTGCTCAGTTCATGTCGAGACTTTAGTTCAGACAGTAGAGGGTCCATTTTATTTGAAGTTTTGAGTTATATTGAAAACACTCTCGCAAGTTTAGAAGCCGTGAAATAAGGAAGATGAATTCAATCAAAACAAGCGCAAAAGTCACCTTCGTCCTGTTGGGACTCTTGTTCGTATTCCTTAGCCATGAGCAAGCTCGAGCACTTGCGGCACCCGTGAGCAATTCGAACGAGCCCCAACAAACGGGGCCGAGTTCAGCAGAAGACCTATCCTCCGATGAATCGAATACGGAACTTAGTGCAGCAGAGACAGAGACGGATTTCCTCGACCTTGTCGATGGGCCGTCGGCAAACGCGGCTGAGGAGAGCGAGCCAGATGAGGATGAGGTCCCGTCAGCGGCGGTTTCGAATAATTTGAGATGGTCTGATCAGGCAGATGCGGGAGATGAACCGCGAGGTTCGGACTCGAACATTGAGAACGCAAGGGTGCAAGCGTCGCCGGACGATATGGCAACGGCAGCTGGCCACCATCACCACCATCACCACTACGTGCACGGAAAACTCGATATGGGCGCCCATACGGGAAAAAAGGGTTCCTTTGGCTGGCACGACAAGCATCCAGTTGGCGGCAAGGGGCGCCGATAATTTGGCCTCAACTGGAGCCGAGTTAGGCTGGCGAAAGTGGAGCAAAGAGTTGTGATTAAAAGATGATCCTCTGTAGAAGCTAGTATTGTTTCCAGTAGGCGTGATTCCTCTCTTGCAGCCATGATAGAGCCTGTCACTTTAGTGTATGCGACTCGAAGTGAGAACCAAATGGGCGTCATAATTTCATGGCTCAAGCGCGAGCGAAGTCAATCATTTCGCTTCACTTGGTTTCGGGTCATTTTCCAAATGGGTTCAAGCAAAACGATTTATGCAAACTTGCGAAAATGGAGTTATTTTTCTCGAGGGATTTTTGGCGCGCTGCATTAAGTGATGATGGATAACACTGGCTTGCAAGGAATATGAGAGGCCCCCAAAGTTTTGGCCCACTAAAGCGCCGTCTCCGACTGCCTATAAGCTCGCGTGCTGCGGCCAGAAGGCGCCAGAATTCAAACGTCGCGTGTTTGCAGGCTGCGCGCCTGCGTGGTGTTTGGTTGGAGGCGAACTTTTTACGTTTGTTCGCTCGTGTCCGAACCAGCCTTATCCAAGGCAGCGTTCGCTCGCGCTATCTTGGCCACTTTTTCGTTACTTGAAGCCAATAGCGGAATCAGCTATATGAGAGACCAACTCCAGTTCACCTGTTCAGTCAAGACACACTCGGTTAAATTCCCTCTCGAGGTCAGAATTTAACCATCCGAGTTGAGTTAGCCGAGAGGATTGGGAGAGAGAGAGAAAGAGAGAAACAATCATACAGCTTGAGAGCGACTGCGTTGGGTTGAACTTATCTCGCCATCGCTGTTTGGCAGAAGACGGCAAAGTATTATATATCCTCAAAAGCGAGTAAACTGAGACACACAGCGGCAACAATAAGAACGAAGCCCATAAAGTTCGAGGGCCAACGCTCTTGGTGAGCCCGAAAACGAGCCAACAGGGTAAAACTGTCGCGATAATTAGACAATTCTCAAAACTAGCGCGATGGATGCCTAAGTAGTGAGACACTCGAAGTAGGAAACATTATTTGGTTCCCTCAGTCAAAGTTGGACCGACAAATCTGTTACAATTGAGTGAGTTTAGTCATTCGCTCAAGTTAGCCAGCTACACTCCATGCGACATTTGATAGATCCTTCAAGTAGATCTCAGACTTGCAAGCTCACTAATCGAGCAACAGCTTCGACAACAGACTTGGAGCGAGCGAGAGAGGCCAAATGAACGCACGAAAGCGGCTCCAAGCTCTGGCTGGTGAATATGGAAGAATGAAACAAGTTAGCCAGCGGGATAGCTCAGTGTTGTTCAACATCTTGCATCCCTTGCAACAGATCTCTCTTCGTTGATAAGATATCTTGACGATGAATGATTACCTCTGTAATTACAACTACAGGACAGATTATTATCCCCGCTAATGTTGGCTCGAGAGGTTGAATTCAGTGAGAGAGAGGGAGAAAGAAGCAAAGATCTTTGTCTTGTTCCCATTTAACGCCGAGGGAATTTTCAAAAATCTTGTCAACGAGAGCTGGTACTTAGTTTGCGACTGTCTGAGTACTAAGGTTACATTAAAGTGGGCATTAAATTGAGGATATGCCGCTTGAAGAGGGATAAGAGTTTCAAGCGGAGAGATCGGGAACTTTGCGGGACGATGAATAGAATATCAGAATCAACTCAACCATAGAGGATACATCAGAGCAACAAATATTAACTAACACAAAATCAAAATTGCATGGGTTATTGTTGGAAAGCACTGTTTGTCTTGTGCCAGTTAGATCTTAATGACTATTTGAGTGGCAAATTTTTTTTTATATTCTTACCTTTGTCAAGTTCAGAATTGGAGCTAGCACAAGTGTACTCGAGCCAAGAAAGGCTCAGGGAGCTGAGCCCACCAAACAAATTTTTGGCGAGCTAGCTAGCCTCAGATATAGGCGAGCGAAGCATCTTGATTAAGTAGATGAGAGGGCGCCTATATATTTAGGCGTAATGATTTGTTCGACACATAGTCATCCAATGATGATGGATCTGAGCTCTGCACCAAATGTGCAGAATCATTATCACCAAGCAGCAGCTGCTGCTGTAGTGGCCGCGCATAACCATCAAACCCACCACCAGAGCCATAATCATTCAGAGAACCAGCACCAAGTTCAGCAGATGCAGCATCATTCGATGCAGCACCAAACAGTTGCTAGTTGTTCTGTGGTAGACTACTATACATGTAGAGTATCTTTTAACCATCAATTTTCACTTAATTTACGACTCTCATATTCGTTTACAAGCTAACCCAACACCCCTCTTTGACATTTAGGTCATGGTGGACCAGGAGTGAATCAACTTGGCGGTCATTTCGTCAACGGAAGACCCTTGCCAGATTTTGTGCGCAATCAAATCGTGGACCTTTCCCGGCAAGGAGTGCGACCTTGCGATATATCGAGACAACTGCGCGTGTCGCACGGATGTGTTTCCAAAATACTGGGCAGGTAAGCAAATTCAATTCAAAATGAGGGCGAACATGGAGTGTTCGCGTGTGCTCATTTTAATCTAATGGACCTGGATAATGAAGCCAGAGACAGTGCAAACTGAGCTTTCCTCCGAGTCTGGCCACTTTCGCCGCACTCGTATCAGACGTATCGTACGAGAGAGTCTCTTAGGTCCAATAAGAATCGCAATCAGCGCCGCAAGCAACTTCGAAGTGGCGAACAATTTATATGCCACTGGCCCTGCAAATTTATAACCACTTGCTGGGGCACAGTTTCTGGATGGAGTGCGATTGTCCACCACCTGAAACAATTGAATTTAGTTTCTGAGCTCGCAGTTCCAGCCAAGAACTGAACTTGCTTCCTTCTTCCTGTTCTCCATTGCATGGCGCCTTTAGGAGCCATGCAGATTCTAAACGGGAGCGACAAATAGGAATCATGTGCTTTTTAGTGTTTGAAATTGGTCAATTGCGAATGTTGGTAAATTATGGCGCCTGTCAGGCTTCCTACTGGCATATCTCTATGCGCAGTGCAAGCGTGTATGTGAAAGTTGAACGCTGACCAACTGGCCTCGCCTAGGGTGAAATTGAACGCAAACTTGGCAAACTGTATACGTAGAACAAGTGGACGCCGGGCGCTCAGAGCACAAGCGCTCAGTTTGGAGCAAAAGCGACTTCCGCATTTGTGTCCAGTTCAGGAGGGCTGATGGTGGCCAGTAGTGATTAATGCTCGTTGTCATTTGCTTGATTGCAGGTATTACGTAGCCGTTGCTGGCCTCTAGTTTCCAGGACTCTGCAACACGACCGTTGCAAACGTGCGAGCAGCTGAGGGGAGGGCTCGCTAAATTTTGGTGGACGATAAGCAGAGGCAGCACTTGCACCCATTTTCTCCCAAAGAGGAAGTGTAAATTATTAAGTTTTGCGTAAACGCTGACTCTTAGTGGGCTCCATTTTCAATAGATAATATTAAGCCTCCCAGCTCACATCGTCACGTGGCTCAAAGTTCAATTCAAATTTCAATGCGGAGCAGAGAGGCGTGCGGGGAAAGCAAATTTGCATGCCAACACAGCGTGGGTTACCAAGATGCAGCTCAACCAGCGGACCTATAGCCTGTGCAAAGGGATGTGTGTCGAGGTTGATCCTGCTAGTTCAGGCAGGAAGCCAAGCTTCTTTAGCTTGGACAACTAAACTGCTGGACAGTGAATGCCCGCAGAGAGGCTAATCTTGGCCCTCTTCACTCTCTCTCTCTCTTTTTCTCATCTTGCCCTCTGGACCCCAACTTGGAAGGCCTCAACTCAAATCGAGTGTCGGCCAACAACAAACCCAAGACCGCGAGAAGTGACACTCTTGAGCTCTTTTACTTCCACCACTCGGATAGAAGTAACATTTCTATTAGCATTATAATGGACACTCGCCATGATCTTTGCTCCCAGCCCATGTCAGCTTAATCGTTTGTGCATTCGGTTGAGTCAGTCAGTTGGTCTTGACTCGATTTTGCACATGTGAGCGCGCGTACTCGTGCTCGTGTCTAAGTGTACTGTTATTGTTGTCAACTTAACAATTGAGAGCCGAGAGTTAAACTTATAATGACAAGGACAACGATGGAGCTGGGAGCAGCGGTTTGCGAGGCACCAAACTGAGCGGATTCAGTGAATCTGAGTGGAGCCAAACTGAGAGAGGAAAACCAAGTGAGGGTGAGGGAGAGGCAGCAACAACAAATTGATTATATCACCCAACTTTCATGCCTGGCGGTGGCCTGTTTTTCCTACGGTGAAGCTTGTGAGCTCTGGTGGCCGTTGTTGATATTCCATTTCCACAATGGACTTGAGTGAGTCGCGAACGTCGCTATGCCAAAGTGGCGCGCAAGTCAACGTCAAATAGTGCGTGGAACGCGGAGTAGAGTAAGATACACGTGCCTACACGTAGCCTAGGTGCAAGGCTCTCTCTCTCTCACTGCCTCCCAATTCCTGTCTCTCCGTGGAAACTTCACCACAATGAGGTTTTTGCCAGCCTCCCCCCGTCCTGTGACACGGCCGCTTGATAGATGAAATAATAATCATCATAAAAAGGCACATGAAATATACTCGCCCATTGGGCTTGGACGTCAGAGCCAAGCTCAGGTAAGTCGACTAGCTGGCCTCCAGAATGCGTGAGCCCATGAGGTTTGGCGAATGCAAAGCGTCATTACAATATCATTTGCATTAGCCTGGCCAACGGCGCTCGTCTGCTCTCCAACTTCCGTGCTGAAGTTGCTCGGAGTGGCCAGTTTTTTAGTTGGCCTCGCAAAGTTTGCTCGTCGTTCTTTGCCCGCTGAACGCCCTCCAGTTTGCTCTGACGCCAACTACTGCCGGCTCTGACTAATGGATATTTCATCCACAACATCAACCTCCATCCTCCTCCTCCTTCTTTCGTTTCTATCCCTCCATTCGGCGTTGTCATGCAACTCTCACCTCTATCGTTTCAGGGCGCGAATCCCAGGGGCCAGAGGTATGAGTGAAACTCCGCTTGCTTGTGTCTCTATTTGGCTTTCTCCCCAGAACAGATGTCAGATAGGCAGTGTTGCCAACATTGTTGCGATGATTTACACAAACTGAATTGAATAGTGATTTATCATGAACAGTGGCATAAGTTGTGTTTTCCCAAAAAGCTAGTCCCTCGAATCGTTCTGGCTGAAATGGGCGCTTAGCACGCGAGCTAGAGTTTGCTTCAAAACTATTTGGTGGCCGCGCTCACCTCTAAATTGACATTTCGTCACCTGACCAAACCAATCCAACTCGTTCATTCTCCGCGCACAAATCAGGTTCCAGGAGACCGGAAGCATTCGGCCGGGAGTCATCGGTGGCTCAAAACCGAAGGTTGCCACACCTCACGTTGTTTCGGCAATCGCTGCTTACAAGAAAGCGAACCCAACCATGTTTGCCTGGGAGATTAGAAATCAACTGCAATCGGACGGAATCTGTGATGAAGACAATTTGCCCTCTGTTTCGTCGATAAATCGTATTGTCAGAAATAAGGCTGCTGAAACGGCTAAAAAGGTCTCCTCAACAACTTCCTCAACAAACTCATCATCGCTCTCCTCTGCCTCCTCTTCGGCCTCCTCGTCTTCGTCGTCGGCGCCGCCAACATCGCCAAACGTTGAACCGACATTACCAGCAAAACAAAACACAACCCATTTAGTCCAGAATAACGGGCTCGGTTCTCGTCATGGCGCGGGCACAATTGGTAACCAGGCCAACAATCAGCAGTTCAACGGTAGCCAGCACCAAACCAACACGGGACTCGTGATGAACGCGCCTCCATCGCACCATTTGGACTCGCAGCACTATAATCCAGCGCACCAGCACCATACTAGCAGCGGCAGCAACCTCCATCACCTTCATCATCACCACCACCACCAGCAGCTCGTCAATGCAGGTACCAACCTACTCACAACAGTATCTCACCTGGAGACTTCGCCAAACCAGCAGCAGCAGCAGCAAGCTGACTATCATCAGCTCGTGCAACAATCTATCAATACAACCTCATCTGATCCAATCGCGCACCAGCACCAGCACCATTATCAGCAAGCACAGAACGAGCTTGCCCAGCATCATCACCACTATCAGCAGCAATACTATCAGCAGCAACAGTTTTCTTTGAATCAGCAGCAGCAAACCAACTACTCAATCAACGGAATCCTGGGCATCGAGCAACAGCGACACCTAGAGCAACAACAGGCTCAGCAGCAACAATTGGCCCACCAACAGCAACAGAACACGAGAATCAATGGCAGCAAGGAGGATTGCGAGTCACCCTTGGAGGTGGTTGATTCGCGCTCATTCGAGTCGCTCAAGTTGAGCGGAGGGAGCAAAATGTTGAGAAAGGTCAAAAGGATCAGCGATTCAGAAATGCCAGATGGGCTGAAACTAAAGGCTAAGCAAATTCGAGATCACAAAGAGGAAACGAAAGCGAACCAGTGCGAGGAGAACGATGAGACAATTGATTTGGAATCGGCCACTGTAGCAGGTAAGTTGGAGCTCATAATTTCTACTGATTCGATTGATTCAGCATTAGTTTGGAAGCGGATCAACAGTTCTCGCCATCCCGTCTGAAGTTGGCAGGCCAACTTTGAGGCGTATGTTCTGGGCGCATGATGAGAGAGGGGAGAGATTTGCTCTGACCCAAAATGGAGAAAATGGAACCAGCCTGGTGGTCGTGTATGTAAATCGATTGGGCGGAAGTAGCGCGTGCTCGACGGGTTCCTTATTGTCATCGGGCGTCGATGTAGATTGCGTAGTGACATAGCCAACACTAGATGAAGTTAACTGATGTTTGTTGCGAGTCCATTGTTGTTGACAATTGACTTGTGCCTGGCCCATGGCCAATCAACTAAAGCAGCAAAATTTCGCCCAAATCTAGTGGCCCCACTTTGGTCGGCTGACTTGAACTCTGGAATCAACAATCTGTATGATGAGGATGATTATACAGATTCGTGGCCGAGAAAATGAATAAAAGTTGGCCGCTCTCAGCGAGAGTAAGTGGTTTGCAGTGTGACAGGAAGTTGGGAACGCGAAAGAGTCAACGCGCATCTCGCTTCCTCTTCCTCTTCGTCCCCCTTGCTCGCCCCCCACCCGGACCCCATGAGCCTGGAGCCAACAATTTCGTCCGCACCAACCATCTGCGCCTTTGTTTGTTGTAGCCGCCATTGCTGCTGCTGCTGCTGCTGCTGCTGCTGCTGTTTTTGGTGCCGCCAAAACACTTGAATGGATGATGGTCCTTAACGATAATGAAACTGCTGGGAGCCGAGGGGGGAAGCGGCGGGCAGTTGCGCATGTTGTAGATTTGGTTGCGTTGATTAGGATGATTGATTAAGAGAGAGAGCACCCCATCCAACTCTGGAAGTTCCGCTCCTCTCATCCCTGAAAGGTTGAATCTGTTATGATTATGGTAGATCGATTTGGGAGCCGTTATTGGGGCAGATTCATAGCGGAAAATTGGATCGATCTTGTTGTATAGCTCCCAACAATTTGTTCGTCTCTAGCGCAAACCTCGACGTCGAGCGTTGGGGTAAATTGACTTTTGCAATCAATCCAATCGAATATGCTCACTCGTTAAGTCTATGAGGCGCCTGGTCTCCTGAATGCAAGTTTGAACCGATTGAACCCTCTTACCACTGCAAGCGTCCGGCTTTGAACTTTACGACTCGCAAGGTCGCATGACCCCATGACACATAACTAACCGAAACAAACGTACACGTATCTTTCGTCAAAGCAGGGGAAGCGGATGGGCAGGAGAATAAGGCTAGTAAACGAGCGGCTTTGATCGCGGCTAGAAAGACGAAGCGTCACACGGACACCACAGCCACCCTAGATAGTCTCTCGAGCCCTGGCACTCCCACTCCAAACGCACCGCTATCGCTTGCAGCATCCAGCTCTCCCGGAAAGCCCCGCGCTCGCATTGGCAGCCGCGAGAGCTCCCTCGGTAGCAGTGGGCCCAATCCAACCAGCGCCGATGGAACTATAGCTAGCACGGACACACTACCTGAAACCTCCTATGGACCCATTGTGGCGACGTCCACTCAACCGCTCGCTTACGCCGACTACAATGGCTACCAGCAGCACTCACGCTACCAGCAAGCGGCTATTTGCGAGCAACAAGCGGCGCCAAGTTATCATGATGTCACTCAACTGACAGTTACTTCCTCTCCAGCTGTATTACCTCAATCGACGTCTACCACAACTGTTGGCTCTGTATCCGGCCAATCGACCACATCGACTACGACATCCTCTTCGTCGTCGTCGTCCTCCTCCTCGTCGTCCTCCACGTCGTCGTCATCGTTTGTTAGCGCCGCCAACGACGCAACAGCCACCACAGTCTCAACCAAGAGCAACGCCAACGAGCCCACCGAAAGAACAGGCTACAATCACGTTCACCAGTTTCAACAACAGGCTCCGCCCGGCGCCGACCTGACAAGTTTAGATGCCCACCTGGCGGCCAGCGCAGCCGTTGCGGCCGCGCACCAGCACCAGCAACACCAGTTCACACCCACCTTTGGCAATCATCATCAGTTACATGCGAGCTCCCAGCAGCCGCAAGTTGTCGACCAGCTGACGCTTGGCTCCCTCAGCTACCAGCCTGTTGAGCCAGCGGGCGCTCTCTCGGCCGATCACCTAACTGGCGTCCATCACGGCCAGCAGCCGCACCAGCAGCAGCAGCAGCAACAACAACAGCAACAACAACAACATTATCATCCGCACCAATACAACGGTTTGTCGTCGGCAATGCAACAGCATAGCCACCATCACCATCAGCTGATGATTGAGCAACACTATGCCAGCGCCATGGCCGCGAGCGGCGATCAGCAAGTGCGCCCACCAGCCTCACCAAGTGCACAAAACCTCATGAATTCGATAGGTAGGTCCTCACCTCTAAAGATCTTGCCACACTTGACAATGATCAATTGCAACCACCACTAACTGTACATGAATTCATCCCAATCCATAGCTAATCCATACTATTACAATGCCGCCGTTAGCGCAGCTGTAACGGATGTTATACACCGAAGCGGAAATCTTATCGGCAAGCATGCACTCAACTATTGAGTTCCCTCAAGAATGTGATTTTTAACTAGCGCCCGAGTGAGCTGGCCACCAAAGACAAGCGCTAACCTCCTCCAAATTGAGTGCTAGCCCATAGAGTTTCTTCCTCTAGTTATTACACAATAGAAAGTCTGGAAGCAAAGAATTGATTCAGTTCAGAAACAAGGAAAATAACGGCCGTTAGAGACGACAAGGAGCAAAGGCAAATATAGGTACAATTTGATTGATTGAATTTAATTAGCTCAACTATGCGTTCCTCTCGTCGACGGGAGAGAGGAACGAGTTCGAGCATGACGAAAAGAGATCTGAGAGGGCAAAAGTTAGCCCTTCGAGCGTCGTTTAATCTAACCTATTGACACTGTAACCATTAGAGTAAATTGCTGCCAACAATGTAAATACCAACGCAACTCTCAACTAATTGCTAAGGGCCGAAATCATTTGGTTTAGATTTTTACCACGAAAAGCATTGCACATTGATCCCATTTAGACGGATGCATTCAAGAATCCCTCTAAAAAGACTTCTAGGCGTGAAGCAACAACCAACAAAACCAAACTCGGTGATTAGTTTCAATGACAAGAGTTCCGAAGCTTGGAGGAGATTGTTCTAAGATCCTAACTAGTGTAAATAAATTACTGTAATATTTCAGGAACAAAAAAAAACTCAGAAATAAAGCTTGAAATTATCCATCAAAACAAGGTCGTTCTCTATGTCTCGACTTCAAAGGAGCTGATCGAGCGTTGTCAAGAGCGAGCCAAACTTTGCCCATACCAACCAGGGGCCGATCCATGCAAGAGGCAAGACTAGCGCTGCTGAGATCGCCCATCGCTCAGTTGCGCTAGATTACATGAACGAGCTCTATAGGTATCTCGACCTATTTGGCCACCAACTGCTGGCTTGACTTGTGTTTCTTTCTCCTAGACAAACCCTGGATCAAGCGAGCAGAGCGGCTAGACTGAAGTGAGATCGCGAAGGTCAAGGGCAATTCTATGGCATGCCAAATGAGAGCACCGGATGCGACCATTACGGTCGCTCATTTTAGGGCAATTTTATTCGTCTCGAGTAACTCGAAAGATAATCTTGCACTATCTTCCGCTGTACCTGTATTTCTTGAATTGAAACCGTGATTAGAGCATGTTGTTTATGAGCGGATACCTGTAGCCGCTTTTCAGTAAAATGTTCTAGTCTCTGTTCATCATTCGGAAGATGACATCCTTGTACAGCAGTCTGGCAAAGGCACGTGCAGCATACGAAAATTCAAGTGTGTCGATGGTTGTCGACCCATCTGTTGGGCAAGGGTCTATCCGTTTATTGTGCACTCTTCTCGTCAGACTATGTGGCACAAAAACACGGCAAGCAATTTTCATACAAAGTAATGCGGTGAGTTTGGCTAGGCCTGAGACCCAGCTCGATCAACTCATCTAGTAGGAGGAGAGTGAGCAGTGATAATGCTGATTGATCGCAAGTGAATTTCGAGTCGATCCTTTATCACAATCAAGAATCTTTTAGTTTATTGCATGCTATCAGACGCTGAGCACCATAGGTTGAAACAAGCCCCAGCAACGAAGTTACGCAACCAACCGTCAGACCACCTAACTTCCCTCCAACAGCCACACCGATGGGACCTCCAATTAGGGCGCCAGCCATGCAACCTGTAACTGGCACGAGTATTGTTAGGCTTTTCATGGTTCTGCTCAGGTTATGTTGGCCTTCATAGATGTGATGATGTGCAACCATAATGTTGCCCTCGATAGAGTCGATTTGTTCCTCTTGAGTTTTGACTAGCACGTAAAAATCTGAGAAAAGTCGACGCAATTCCATTGTATCTCTCTCTAGTTTTTGGATCTCTCGCCTATACCTTTCCAGATTACCTTTCTGGTCTTGACTCTGGGCTGCTAATACCTGCTGAAACTGTGAAGTATCCTCACTTGAGCCCAACAAGCTGTGTGGAGCATCTTCCTCTTGTGAGACCTTCTTACTAGATATACTTGTCTCTATTTTGGACTGATGTTGGCCGCTAGGATCGAGATAATTCTGGTCTCGAACGCGAGCATCGATGCACAAATCGTAATCAAATTCTTCTGAATCTATGGGGAAGTCAATGTCACTATTCTCGAGAACAAAATTGTTTAAAGCTTGGATGATCTCAGCTCGAATATCCGAGACCTTATTTAATGCTTCGTCGTGCATAGGGCCGTTGGTTGCTTCCGACTCGAAATGCCTCTTAAGGTGAGTGAGCTCCTTCAGGTAATTGGTCAGCTGCTTGATGGTTTCGATCGCCTTTATTTGTTGGCCTCTCACTTTCAACTTGGAAGTATCATATCTAGACATGGACAGGGCGTCTTGTTGATTGTGGGCATGAGTGCTCAGTAGGTTAGCTCTAGTTCTCGCGATGAGCCTTTGATGCTCTTGTAGTTCTTTTAAGTGATATTGCGCGAATGTGCATAGTGTCTTGCACGTAGCTATATCCGTAGAGGCTTGAACCCAAATACTTGAATCGATCTGTTTGCTTGGAGCGCATGAAATGTAGTCACGATTGTCCATCCTAGATTCATTACTGTGAGATGAGTCGGGCGTTCTCCAAGATTTATTATTTCCACCTGAAAGTTGTCGGCCCCTGTCTCTCATTGACCGTGTGGGTGGAGGGACAACCCACTGGACAACACCAGTTCCGTTATTGGTGGGCTCGATTTGCATTCTATCGAGCATGAATAGAATGACTCGTGGGCAACGAGATGCGAACTTATTGGATTTTAGAGTAGACTTCTGAGGGTAGTCGATCACTGTGACGCTTGGCAGCAGAAAGGGTTGTTTCAATTGTAGGTAACAATCTGTAATAATCTCGGCAGGTGGGCTACATCGGTTCTGTGATTATTTGATAGTTTTGACTCGTCACTGTGCGATTGTTTCAAAAAATAAATAGCCAAATTTGTTGCGTAAGGTAAACAGGGGGTGGAAGCTGGCGAGATTTGGATGCGTGACGGCCAAACTGAGGGGAATGAAGTTGCGCGAGCGGCATACAATCGTGAGAATGAATGAAATCAGTGTTTCGGTGAAAACTTGATGAATTATGGTCATACATGTAAGGCCATCTTTATATTCTCATCTTCTGTACCTATATCTCTTGAATTGGAACCATAATTGGAGCATGTTGTTTATAAACTGGCACCTGTAGCCGCTTTTGTGCGAATTGTTCCACTCTCTGCTCACTATTCGGAAAGCGATATCCTCGTATGGCGGTCCGGCTGAGAAACGTATCACACAGAAATCTTTATCGTCCTTGCACGGAGTCAGAGTGAAAGTGGGGGCCTTCGATTTATCAATCAAGTCAGGATAGAATATATTGAACTTGTACCCCTGAACCACTTTTGGTGGCGGATTGTCGATATCATAGTGAGTCTGGTTGTACTTGTTCCATTCGAAACCGGTATGAACTCGATTAAAGTAGCGCGGTTTTCTGGGCTGATACTTGTCTGCCCATGAGTAGGTTTGGACTCTGTTGTCTGGACCCTTGACGGCGGTTTCACAGCTAAAAGTCGATTCCTCCTGATTGTTCATGCCCTTACTGGCTGCGTCCATGAAAGCCCTCTCCTCGCTGCTCATCGTTGCTAGCTTGGCCTCGTCTATGGTTGAAGCATTGCAAATCTTATTGCGATGGTGGGTCAATAACTCGTATTCAGTTTCATAGTTTACACAAACCGTGCCTGGATCTAGATCGCCCTTGCGATACATTTTCGGCGAATAAGAGCCTAGTTTGTAATCGTTCATGCACTTAGTTCTCGCCTCCTCGAATCCATTTTGGGGATTTTCATCGTCATCATCGGGATCGTCTGAATTTGGCTCATCAACCTGATTTTCCTCCAGGTTTGCCTCCTCTGGCTTGGCTACGCTGACAGTTGGAGCATTTCTATCACTTCCACCTCTAGTGGGCGATGATTGTGACTTTTCAGTCTGTTTCTCGAGTATCTTGTCTTTCTGTCTCTTCAGATTCTTCTTGTGGTTCAAAGTTAATCGCATCTTGGCACGATAGGCGCACAAGCGAGATATAGCACTCTGGTAAAAGGACACATCGACTGAAGGGTTATCATCGTTGACTATGTCTGACATCTCGCGCTCTAAATCGTCCAATTCTTTTATCGACTTGCCCTCAAACAATGACATCACATCAGTTAAAACTGCCGAATTGATGTCGCTAGCAGCCGCTGTAGATTTCATGTCCGCTTGAACTTTTGCTGCCTGGAGTTTTGAAAGTTCATTTCTGGTTATTTCCAGTAGATCTTTCCAATATTGTTGATTTTGATCACAATCAGCGTTCATATATATCTTGATATCCGGCTCTAGAGCTTCGAGGTCGGATTGCCTAAGTCCATTGAACCAATCGCACGGATTCAGAAGCTCTACGGGTGAATCGCTCAGGTCAATCTTCTCCTCCTGGAGGTAAGCAGAGTCTTGCTTGGTATCATCAGCCTTCGCTCCAAAAATGTCGATATAGTGAGCTAATAGATCAATTGGTTTCGCCCGTCCATCTCGGATGCGGATTTTGCTTCGATGCCTATGTTGTTTCAGGACGAAATCGTCCTCTTGTTGCTCCCAGTGTTCATGTTGCTCAGCTTCCTTCTGGCGCTGCAAAAACTCGCCATCACTTAGTTTCTGCTGATATTCGAGCTCCCTTCTCCTCTGGCGCTCCTTGATCTTTTCGAGCTCTATCTTATTCTCTTCAGCTTTGCGCCTGTTTTCCGCCTCAATCTCTTTCTCGTCAATCTTGACACCTAGCTCCTCGTACTTCTTGCGCCAGATGAAGGGCTTGTGCACATTATCTAGGTCCATTTTAGACTAGAGGGGATGGTTTCTAGAGCTCCAAAGATACAATACAACAATGTAATGTTGTCATGGGTGGCCGTCTCATTCGGTTTGACAGAACAGCTGAGCGCTGTTCGTGAATTTATCCGAAAGCGTACAGCGAGAGTCAGCTCCCATTTGAAGAAACTTCCCTCTGAGATATTACAACATGGAAGAGTTTGAAAGTCTTCAACAATTGTATGAGAGGTTGATCGAGGTTACCCAGAATGAATTGGAATTGAGTGACAACCTGCTGCCTTATCAACCTGATGTGGTTGACTACATCGTAGACCAGATCACTCACATGAATGGTGTCATCAACAAGACCAAGAACCGTTGGTCACCGTTTTGTATTGAACAACACAAAATCGAATTAGAAAGATTCAGCTATCTAATAAATACATATTTAAGGACAAGATTGAAGAAAATAGAATCAAACGCGCCTCATCTAATAAAATTACTCAGAACTGATATAGAACGTGCTACCAAGTTCCTCTCTCCCTTAGAAGCTAAATACCTCGATAGATACAACGATAGTATTGATACCTATATGAAAAATGTGATCAATAGTATGCCTGACAATATGCAAAGGTTCAGATTGGCAAGCATAAAGCAAAAAGAGAGGGCAAACTACGCTTTTGTTCTAGGTTGCAGCGAGGCAACAGTTATTGACGGGGAGGCTGAAGTCATACTTGAGCCCGATGTCTGTAGGATACTAACTGTCTCAACGATAATCGATTTGCTAGAGAAGGGTTCACGACAGTTCAAGTTGATTTGATGACGTAGAATCTAATAAACAAAGGGACTTCCATGCGATTGACAATTCAAATCACCTGCTCATCTCCAATGTATCTGAGTCAGCATCTAGAATTAATTTAGCCCATCCTTCTTAGTTCTGTATGTTATCCCACCTCCAAATCGTCCCGTCGTCGCAGGTACAGATCAAGATGTTGGCGTTGTTACTGAAGCACGTCTGTCGGATCGTGCTTTGACATTTAGAATGACTTAGTGTGTATCTGTCTATCGGTTTGCTGTCATGATCATGCGAATCCAAGTCAAAAATATATGTCTTTCCTATCCTATTGCCTAGCGCTAAATATTTCATACTACTATCGATTGAGAAACGTAGGAACCAAATATCACAATCCTTGACATCGAAATTTTCCATGATGGAACAAGTGGTATCTGTAGTATACTTGCTCGGTAGACTGAGATCAGTTGAGTTTTCTAATTTGCCAGGCCTCCAACATACGATGGCATTTTCGCAAGATTTTGAAAGGATAAAATTGCCGTACCATGCAACACAATCGACATAATTTCGATGAATATCACGAGTAGAGAAGGTCGGAAAATGTTTTTTGACCGTTGGGAAGGATTTCTTAGATAAAACATCGTTGAAGGTTTTGCTCAGCTCTATCGCGGCCATCACATCCTTGCCGAAATTCCATATTTTCAAGGAATGGTCCATGCCGCAACTGATGATCTTGTTACCAGAGCAATGAAAATCTGAGGACAGAACTTCGTCCCGATGGCCCTCAACCCCACCAAATATCGCTATACATACGTCAGTTCTTATGTTCCACAATCTGAGCGAGTGGTCCTTGCTTGCGGATAAGACCAATTCCTGGTTTGTAGGTGACACCTTGAGATCATTGATGGCTCCCCCATGGCCTGAGAGATACTTGATGCTGTGCGGGTTGGAGGGGGATATGATTCTAATGATACCATTGGCGCCTGCAGCTAAGAGAACTGTTTCTTTAATCCTGACATGGACCAACGAAACGGCCCAAGCGCAACAATAGAAGCTTTCGTTAGCGCTTGGGTCAGCAAAACAGAGCACTGGTTCTAGGATATTGTCGATGATTTTATAGACCGTGATTCTGTTCGCGCCGACAGTCGCAAACATGTCATAAGTGACGTGACGATTGAACTGGATGGAGAAAATGGGCTTCTTGTGGTCCTCTGAGGCGCATTGGACGAATCTGTATCTAGGTTTCGCTGACTTCATGATGAACCGAACCGGCTAGCTAATCTAGAGTTGAATACATGTGATATCAGTATTTTGAGGTAATCGGCGACTTGACCGCTCCGTTATTGCGCTACTCATTTTCGCACGCTAGACTGGCGAATCGCCATTGGCGATTCGCACAGCACTAATCTGACATAGACGCACAGCTGTTACTGAGGCCTCGCTCCAAGATTCATATCAAACTGCGCCTCAATCCCGGGGCACTTGACCGCAACTTCCGCCAGATAATTTCGCGCTCGAGGGTGGGAAACCTCATAAGTAGAGGAATCTACCAAAGATTCTAACAGAGAGAAAGAGGATGTTCAACCTGTTGATTGTGCGTTGTCCTTGGGATACAACTAAAAATAGAACTCAAGCGTACAGATTTTCAGAATCTCGCTTTTTAAATAGATCTCATGTGGACGTCTCGTTGAAATATGGTTGTTTTTGGATTTATCAAATGGTCTATGTAGAACCAACTCGCTTCGATACGAGCATCGCTTCTGGTCTGGAGTTACAGCATAACCATAATTCGAGATAGAATTGACAACCTCGAAACAGAGTAACGGACTGAAACGGAAACCATGCCAAGGCAACTCGTTTTATTAGGACTGGTGGCGGCGTTGTTTGTTACAATTCACGCTAGAGTAGAGGAGCACATCGACAAGGATGGCGAGGTATTTTTCGATGCAAACACTGAGTTTGAGGACGAGGATGAGCTGTTTTTCGATGCCGAGCCAAGCCTCCCGGATGACGACGAGTTTGGTCTGAGGGAGGGTGTGACGGTTTGTTCGTCGGCTAAACCAGAGGGATGCCTGGATTGTTGCCTAGAGGGAGGGTTCAATGAGCCAAAGTGGATCCGCTCGGCAGGTTGTATGTGTCAGCTCAATTACTAGCCACCTGACCACTTGGCACGGAAGGGTTGTGCGCTTGCCAACAAGACAAGTCGTTGGTGACTCCAGGAGAGAGAGCGAGCGAGAGTGAATAAGAGGATAAGACTGATTAAATGTAACAGCAAAACTCGTAAGCTCGCTAGATATGCACTGCGTGAGCAATTGTTGTGGTGCTCAAATCGAAGGGCATGGTTAGACTTTGGCAACTGTGCCATCTTCGATTTCAATTTGACTGATGCTCCTTTGTCCTATCTATGAGCCAAATCGCTTTGAAGGTTTCGGTATTTATTTGGTGCAATGAGGCAAGATCTCCTAATTGTCCAGATTTATGTTCGATTTTGTTGTAAGACTTTTCCTCCAACAGCAGCTGATCTCAAAGGTCTCTCTCGCTGATTGTCCATCTGATTAGAGGAAACTTTCTTAGAAAGCGCTCATGCTGATCTCACTGAGTCACAAACGTCATACAACCTAATTTTCTCTCATAATGTGATCGTGTTAGCTCCCGTCCAGTCAGCTCAATTTGGCCTAATTTATTTTCACAACTCCTCAACTTCCAGTTTACACTCACTTAATTATGATTAGAGCCAAGGTTTAGAGCGAAGGTGGCGCCAAAAAGAGTCATCAGCGGACGAATCTCATATTGTTGTGTCACTTGGCAACCTGATATACAAGCCAACCATTCGAGGAGGAGGATAGAGGTCACTCTTGGCAAGGAACAATGTCGCTCGCGATCAGTCCAGTTCCAGTGGTAGGCAAATTGAACCGGAGAAAGAGAGGACAGAGGCGCGACGAGGAGACTGAGCCGCTTCGATGGGACGGATCGACCGAGTCACAGGCCACACTCGAGTTGCAAAACGAATCAAACCGAAAGGTATCAGTCCATGAGCTGTTCAGGTTTGCAACCTTTGCAGACAGACTACTCATCATATTCGGCTCCGTGTTTGCCATTGTTGAGGGAGCTGGAGCCCCAGCAATGGCGCTGGTCTTTGGCGGTATGACTAACACGCTGGTGAACACAGTCAAGTATGGATTTGCGCCACCAACAAACAATTCAACCAACAATCCAAATCAACTATTAACCGCCGAAGAGTTTGAATCTAGGCTCGCGATCTACTCGCTTTTCTATGTAGCCATTGGACTGATCGTCTATCTATCATCACTGATCCAAATCACATGCTGGCAAACAGCCTGCGAAAGACAAACGCACCGAATCCGTCGAGGCTTCTTCAGGTCAGTTTTGCGTCAAGAGTTGTCCTGGTTTGACAAGAACCAATCGGGCGAACTTTCAGCAAAGTTCAACGACGACATTGACCGCATCCGAGATGGAATAGGCGAGCAGTTCAGCTCCATCATCAAGTACACCTCGTCATTCCTATCGAGTTTTGTCGTCGGCTTTCTGGTCTCGTGGCGTCTCACTCTGGTCATCCTATGCGCAACCCCATTGCTCGCCCTATTCAGCGCCTACCTGGGCAAGATGCTAGCAACGTCGACGAAACGAGAACAAGAGAAGTACGCGTCCGCGGGCGCTTTGGCAGAGGAGGTTCTGGTTGCAATCAGAACTGTGTTTGCCCTCAACGGTCAGAGGGGCGAGATTAAGAATTATATGAAAAAATTGAACGAAAGTAGGCGGATGGCCCAATGGAAGTATCTCAAGCTCGGCCTTGCGCTTGGAGCCTCCATGTTTGTCCTCTATGCCACCTACGGGTTGGCCCTCTACGTTGCCGCGCAACTTCTATCGGCGAACAAGATAACGCCAGGTAGCGCAATGACGGTTATAATGGCAGTTATGATGGGTGCGAGCGCATTAGGAAACATCATCCCTCCCCTACAAACAATCGTTATGTCGCTCTCATCGGCAGCACTCATCTTCGATATCCTAGACTCAGTTCCCCGCATTGACGCCTTCAATGACCGCGGCCTTAAGCTATCAAGAGTCACGGCAAACATAAAATTTGAACACGTTTCCTTCAGTTATCCAACTAGAAGGGCGGTGCCAGTTCTCAAGGATCTCAACTTCGAGCTGAACCAGGGACAGACGGTGGCCATTTGCGGCCGCACTGGCTCGGGTAAGAGCACCATCCTGAATCTTCTCTTGCGCTTCTACGATCCAGACGAGGGCTGCATCTATCTCGACAATTGCAACCTAAGCGATCTCAACGTTGCCTGGCTCCGCTCGCTTGCCGGCATTGTTGAGCAGGAGCCAGCCCTGTTTGATTGCAGCATCTTCGAGAATATAGCGCTCGGCGCTGTTCAAGAGAGCGACAAAACTTACGAGAAAGTGATCGAGGCGGCAAAGCTAGCAAACGCTCACGAATTTATCGTAAACCTACCTGATGGCTACAACACTCGTTGCGGAGATCGCGGCATTCAGATGTCCGGCGGCCAAAAGCAGCGGATTGCGATCGCAAGAGCCCTCTTATGCGACCCAAAGATTCTTCTGCTCGATGAGGCAACTTCTGCGCTCGACTCTGAGAGTGAGTTCATGGTTCAATCGGCTCTCAATCGAGCAAGACAGGGCAGGACAACCATAATCATAGCCCACAGACTGTCGACAATTCGAGACGCGGATCTCATTTGCGTCATGCTGGATGGGACAATCGTTGAAATGGGCCGACACGACGACTTGATGGCGAACAGGCGCGAGTATTACAACCTGGTCACCAATCAGGTATTCAATGACGAGCGAGGCGAAGGTGAAACAGATGCCGATTTGAGCCAGACTGACGATCTTAACTCGGACTCAGATGAGCAACAGTCCAAGTTGGCCTCAATCTTTCTAGAGAGAACAACATCATCAACAGCCCATTTGCGCGAAACCCAAGAGATCACTCGCTCAACTAAGGGATATTCACCAACACTCTACGAGTACATCAACGGACCGCTGAGAAGTTTGGTCGAGTTTCAAAACAGCATCACGGATAAAGTGGAGCTCCCAACGGCAGGCGACATATTTAGGTTGGTAAGGCCGGAATTGAAGTACCTGATCATCGCAGTGTTAGCCTCAATTTTTGCTGGCGCCCTGTTGCCGGTGTTTGCCCTGTTCTATGCCCAAATCATAGAGACGTTCACAAAGACTGGCCAGGAATTGCTCGACGGTGGATCCTTCTGGGCCTTGATGTTTGTCGCCTTAGCTGGTGCCAACTTTTTCGCTATGTTCTTTCGAGTATACCTAATGTCATATGCAATTGAGATAACAATGGCGCGAGTGAGATCCCAGTGTTTTAGAACAATCCTGCGTCAGCATGTTGGCTGGTTTGACTTACCAAACCATTCGCCCCAAAGACTAACAACCAGACTTGCGACCGATGTGCCCCAAATCAAGGCCGTTCTGAACGCTCGAGTATCGAGTTTAATCTCAGGAGTTGCAACCATCTTGGCTGCCCTGTTTGTTGCCTTCTATCTCGGCTGGCAGCTGGCAATTCTGCTCGTTGTTGCCTTGCCAATGTTACTTTATGTTGGCTACCTACAGATGGTTTTCAGCCGCGGAGATCGGGCAACTTATGTAAAGCGGATGGAGGATGCATCAAGACTTGCAACTGAGGCTATAGAGCAGGTCAAGCTGATACAAGCGATCAATCAGGAACGTTACTTCTTCGACAAATTCAACAAGGAGCTCAAAAAACCATTGAAGGAGAGTCTCGCATCAGCACGGAGGTTCGGTCTCATTTATGGGCTCTCTCAGAGTCTCATCTATTTTGTCTACGGCGCCTCCTTCAGGTGGGGAGCCTACTTGATGGCTAGAGAAATATTGGACCCAATAACCGTGTTTCGGGTGTTCTTTTCGATCGCTTTCACTGCCGTTGCCGTTGGTCAGTGGGGAGGCATCAGTGGCGATATGAGCCGGGCTAACTATGCAATCGGACTCATAATCAAATTGCTCGACACTCGGCCAGCAATCGACAATCTCAGTAGGGGAGGAATCAAGCCTGTTTTCAAAGGAGGAGTGATGCTGCAGGACGTCTACTTCAAGTATCCCTCTCGACCCGATACGCCGGTGCTCCAAGGTTTGAGCTTGCGCATCAAACCAGGCCAGACGCTGGCTCTCGTTGGGCCCTCAGGTAATGGAAAATCGACGATTGCATCTCTCTTGCTAAGATTTTACGATCCCGATCGCGGAGTTGTTCGGGTAGATGATTATGATATCAGGTGTATCAACTTGGTTCACCTCAGACTCAATATCGGAATTGTATCTCAGGAACCGATCCTTTTTAAAGCTTCAATCAAGGACAACATCTTATATGGTTTAGATAAGTCACATTATAGCATGAGGGACGTCGTAAATGCAGCCAAACTGGCAAATATTGATGAGTTCATCTCAAGCCTGCCACAGGGCTACAACACACAAGTTGGTGAGCGCGGGACTTACATGTCAGGTGGACAGAAGCAACGGATTGCGATTGCTCGAACTATGATCAGGAACCCAAAGATTCTCATTTTGGACGAAGCGACAAGTGCTCTGGACGCTGAGAGCGAGGTTTGTAGATGATTTTGTGTACTTTGGGTGGAATCTCGAAGGGAATCTCTTTCTAACGATAACAATCTCAAACACAACCGGTAACAGGCACTCGTAAACTCTGCCCTTGAGAAGGCGTCGGCTGGCAAGACGTGCATCAAAATTGCACATCGACTCTCCACAGTCAGGGACGCTGATCAAATTGCTGTCATTGAAGAGGGCTCCGTCGTCGAGCTGGGCACCCACGACGAGCTCATGTCGCTC
>Ga0209372_1000280_pt1 | contig 32238 bp, 15 predicted proteins | sample AgamicAtPe_FD_187170 | JGI IMG/M metagenome (GOLD analysis project Ga0209372, IMG submission 187170) | Agave microbial communities from Guanajuato, Mexico - At.P.e (SPAdes) (version 2) | ecosystem: Host-associated > Plants > Phyllosphere > Phylloplane/Leaf | place: Guanajuato, Mexico | collected... | reverse complement strand
CTGACTGCTGACTGCTGGCCACTCTCGCTCCTTCGCCAGGCTAGCTCGCCCGCCAGCCAGCCAGCCAGCCCGCTCAAACTACAACCAAACCAGCCAAATCTCTACAAACAGAGAGGACAACATTCTGGCTCACAATTTGGGCGCCGCTGGTCCACTTCGGCCTCCTCGCCCAGAGCTGGCTCAAAGAAAAACCAGCGCGCCGCTCGAATCGCACACAAGGCCGCCGACTGGCCGCCGGGCCCCTCTCTGCAATCAAGTCCCACTTGGCCCGCTGCTCGTGCGACTATAATGATAAAACTGATGCTACCATCACAGCGCTATGCTATGTCGCTGTTGCCGTCGCCGTCGTCGTCGTCGTGGCCGTCATCGTGGTGCTTGGCGCAGCCGCTGCCTTGTTTGCGAGCGCTGGAGTCGAGGCGGCTTGCTGAGTCCTCCTGTTGCCGCTCTTCGCCTCCTGGCCAAAGGGCCTGAAGTTGCTCTCTGCAATCAGCTCCCTATGAGTTCTAACCCAGAGATTCTTCGTGTCCACACTGTTGGCCTTAAGGATGATCTTGCAAGTGCTATCACGCGACTTGAGCGACTTGTTGCAATGGATGAGCACGAACTTGGTTCCGTCGTTTCCGCCTCGCTCGGCTCCATCGGCGGGCACAGTTATGCCGGCCAGAGCAGGCGAGCTAGCTTGCGTTGCGGAGGAGGCGGACTCCTTGGTGCCACTCCCACTGCTGGGCTGGTTTGCCGAGTTGCAGGCGCCGTTTGTGCTCGCTGAAACATTTGCCACCGAGCTAGTGGCGCTACTACTGCTACTGCCGCTGCCACAGTCGACTATACTAATTATGTCCGAGAGCATTATCTTGTTTTTAAACTGATAGTGCCACTTTTGCTGGGACGATTCCACTTTAACTTCTTTGGCAAACACTAGATAAAATTCAAATAAAAATACTCTCCTCTCGCGAGTCTTCCTCAATAAAGATTTTGGTTCAGTAACTTGAAAAAAGTCTTGCAATATCACTTCTCCCAGAGCTGATATTTGTATATCACAGCCAACCAACATGCTCAGATGCATGGCGTCATTTGCCTTCTTCGGAACTGACATCATCACCTCAAGTCCGTCCTTAATCTCGTTCTGGCCATTTTCATCACAGGATTGTAGCAAATCTTTCAACAACAATTGGTACTTTGTTATCCTTTGCACTGGTTTGATCAGATAGGCAGACACCGGATGTGTTACCTGGTGTCGTTGTTGTAATTCGTCGAAGAAGCTCGCGCTGTGTTGCACAATTAACTGATTTGATTCAGGTTTGTTCTTGCAATATTCAACATAAACGTCGAAACTCTTGGCCCAAGTGACAAAACAATGGCCAACATCCTCGGGCATTGACTCGTATTTTTCCAACTCCTTGAGAAATGTGTTCCTGTGGAATCGATAGATTTCCTCAATGTTCCCAAACAAAGTCGACTCCTTGTCCTTGATACCAACAGGAAGCTGGCCGCCCGCCTCCCTGTAACCTTTCAAATAAACTCTTATGCAAGTTTCTAAATCTTTAACGTAAGTTCTCTCAGTTGTCAACAGTTCGGCCATAACAAACTCCTTCCTAGTGAGACTCTTACGTTTTTGTTCAATTGAGATGGAAAGCGATTGAGTTTTGATCGCATGATGATTGTCTACAACAATGTTGTTGTTATTGTTGTTTTGACTTAGGTTGGTTGCCGACGATAACTGCAAGTCGGACAAAACTCTAGAGCCCCTCTGATTGGAGTATTGGCTGCACCAATTTGGGGACGCCAACGATGTGGAGCAGATGTCAGAGTTGGTGTCCTTCGAACTAATGCTGTCGCCCTCAACACCTGAATCGGAATTTCTATCCTTGTTTTGATGCTGACTGTTGCTTGAGCCATAACTAGCCTGAGATCTGTTACTTTGTTGGGTAGATTGTGACCTTGAAAGACCGCTGTCTATGGAGTCCGCGTATTCTCTAGAGGTTGAGCTTTTGGTTGGTCTCGAAACATCATGAACATGCGCTCTTTGTTTCAACTCCGCCGATTGCTTTTCGAGGAAGAAAGTTGATTTACACTCCTCATAACATTCAACGAACTCTTTGAACTTGGCATCTAGGTACTCGACGCATTGTTGTAGGACAGCAGCGTGAGAGTGACCTCTCTCAATAACACTGTAGCTCTCGTGATAAATCTTCTTGACTGCATCCTCAGTGCCCTTGAAGGAGCTCTCGAATTCGCGGAATTGTTCCCATCTTACAGAATCTCGTTTCGATGAGATGGCTTCACTGTTCTGTCTTATCCATTCGAGCAAATGACAGGCACAATTCTCAACAAGCGCAAATTGTTGACAGTGGTCGATTTGAGTTTTACGAGCTGACCAAAAGCCCAACACCCTGTTCTCTTGCTTCAAGATAATCTCAAGCTCGCTCTTTACCCTAGATTCAGCGTTCCTTATCATTGATTTAGAGGCCTCTGCGTTTGATGCAGAATAGGTGCGTTCAGCACAACGAATCGAGTATTTCAAAAAAGCCTCCGCTTTTCGACGAACCAAAGTGCAACCCTTGAGAAAAGCCTCCTTCTGTTCACGATGCTTAGCCTGTTGCTGCTGTATCATCATAGTTAAACTGTTACCGGTCCATTTACCATTCACAGAATGAGGCCTACTTCTCGATTCCTGGGCAGCCGCTTCCTTTAGACACTCGGCAACCGATTTAGCTGCATATCTCTCAATCCCACAATAGTCCTCCACCATTTGATAGTCATTTTCGAGACTCTCGAGGACTTCGCGGACTTTGTCGGAAGTTTTGTAGAAGTTTATAGCCCCTTTGATCAGTTTGAATCTATCCTCAGCATGAGTCATGAGTTGCTGCCACATTGATTCAACCTCTGCGGTTATCTGATTTATACTATCCTCCTCAAAATAGTCTGCTTGTATCAAAGCTTGAGCCCTTTGTTTAAACTGCAAAGTGCTCGCGTGAGATCTCTCGAACGCTTGCTGGAACTTCTCGTGCGAGGCCCGAAGCTCCTCGGCTTCCTTTAACGAAAGAGGTATATGAAATGAAGCCACTAGCATCATTTCACCTTTTCTGATCCAGGATTGAACTTGCTGAGCATCCAATTCGAACTGTCGAAATTTAATCGAATACTCGATATGCAATCGCCTACAATCAGCCAGCTCGTCGGCTTCCTGGGCCCTCTGATCCATGTAATCAACCAGCATACTGATCTGATCAACCGCACTTTGTTCGTTGTCGATTATTATACCGCATGGAGATGTTTTTAAATCTTCCATGACTTCTTGACCCTTCTTTATGATGGAAAAGACAAGTTCACGCAACTTTTTTGAAGTCGTGTTGTGTAATTTTAGTAGCTTCTCGCCAGAATCAACGGTTTGAATATCAGGTAGCTTCTGTGCAGTATTTTGCATATCTTCGATCGTTATATCGAGCTGCTGCGAGGTATCCAAGACATCTTTCTCATAAACTTTCAATTGGAGACACAAATCGAGAGCCTGCCTGTGCTTCTTGTAATAATCGTCCGTCTTTTTGAGATCTTCTGTTAATCTTTTTATAATGTTCTCAATAGCCTGTATGGATATGATTAGAGAGTTGAGCGGGTGATTGGATGGATTGGTTGATGAACTTGGTTGGTGTTCAGTGGCTCCAACACCATGATGCTGATGGTTGCCGCTCGGAGTTGTCTTTGACGTTAGATTTGATGATGAGCTATGATGGTTGGAATGATGACTTGCTGTTGTCTGATTTTGATTCGATGTAACTTGACTGTAGGATGATAGCTGAGAAGTCGATGATTGCTCCTTACGACCTTGTTGGCCACTAACATAGTGATTTGAGGTAGGCTGTTGGCCCGTACCTCCGTTATGGCCGACGTTGCATCTATAATGACTACTACTTGAGCCTTGAACATAGTTGGTACTGTTGGTAGATGAGGCTTGGGAGGATTGTGAGCTAGTTGAGTATGGCCTGCCATTGTAATTGGTTGCCGAGTTTGAAAGTATGTTGGTCATAAATTTAGATAGGGGCTCGCCATTAGTAAGCTCGGCACCCCGCTGCCTTAGGAGTTCGAGGATAGAATCGCCGTGCTCAATAACTCTCCTGACTGAATTGAAAATGTTCTTCTTCTTATTGTCTAATTGCACAATAGCATCTCGAGCGGATTCAATGGAGTCAGGACATTGCAAACTAGAGGCTTCAATGACAATAAGAAGCTGCTTAAATTGCTCCAATCTTTGACTGACTTGCACCTCATCTTTGTAGAAGTCGACAACTTGGTTGAGCAAACTTTTGCGCTGCTCGACTTTTTGCGAGAATTGCTGAATCCTTGCGCTTAGATCACTAGCTAATTGGCACATCTCCCTTGAATCACAAGTGCCAGTTTGGGCAAGTTCGTGTGCCGCTCCAAGAAGCTTTCCAGCATTTGTGTAAGTATTCTGAGCGACCTTATCGAAGTGTTCGTAAGAGTTTTGTAGTGCTCTAGTCTTTTGGAGGTTCCTGCCAACACCGACGTGTTTGTTCAAAAAGCCCTCCCCGTGAGTATCAATCCACTCGATCACCTGTTTCACATCCTCGACTAGTAAGCTGATCAAATGGTTTATATCCATTTGGTCGTATTAGTTGTTGATCCTTCTCCTCCTCTCTCCAATTACATATAAATAAATGATCAACTAATACCCCCTCTTTTCCTTCTTCAACCTGTCTATTCATAAATTTTTATATGCATAAATCTCTAGCTTCCTTTCCTAATGCGCTTCTTGATTCTGTGATGAATCATAGTAGTATGTCAACAAATTGTTGTATAGTGTTGCGATGAATACTGGGTTTCAATCCATAGCTTATATTCATTAAGAATTTGCATTAAAATGCTTGCGGCAGTTTGCGTATAGGGATACTTGTCAACTTTAATACCATCAGATGGTTCTTGGGTAACTTCCTTCAGCTGATATATTGTGAGATTCTACTTGCAATCTTGTTCTAGTTTCTCTCCTTTCAAAATGCGAGAGACATAAAATTAACCCAGATTTTCTTAATTCATCAAGAGCGTAAATAAACAAACTGGAGAATTTCTCCCCCGTCTTCTTGATTCGAATATTGGTAGTGTTATTTTGGGCTTGATATGAGTTTAGATGAGAGTTGCTTGATCTAATAGTGTTAGTGGCAGATTGGCAGGTTGCCATCGAGTGACGAAATGAATCTCCATTTTTGTTGCGCTCCCATGGGATCAAACTCTGTCCACTGGCCGCCGAAACGCTCGTCTCCCTCCTCCTTTCTTCTATAGCTTAGCGCCACCAACCAAACGCCAGCAAAAGACAGGCCCATTAGTGTGAAAACAACCAATCAGAGTTTGCGGTTATAATAAAAATGTTTAGTCTCTCCCACTTTGGCTTGCGAAGAAAATGTTATCATTATTATTACAAGTTTATTGTTTCCTACCTTCAGCTCGCAATCGCCAGTGGCGCTTGCGCTAACGCTTGTCTGTCTTAGGTAACACAGAGAGTGCGCTTGCAGTAATGGGAAGGATGAAAAGAGCGAGCAGCCCTTCTTTGCTTCGTCGTCGTGGTCGGCGTAGTCGTACGTTTTAGCCGCATTGCAGGCAGAGGGCAAGCGGACTCCATGTCTATCCACTCGGCCGCCAGTGTATGCGCGCTCGCTCCCCAAATGCAATTTTCATTCAAGGTAGCGGATGGACCGAGACCAACGCCGACCAATCTGGCAACCCATTGCATGCTGCGCGCTTTCAGAGCTCCCTTCCTGAATCAAACCCGAGTTTACCTGGCCAAGTGTTGCTCAACTTGGCCAGCCAGTGGCCCGTAGGGCCGAGCAGGCGCCAATGGCGACGCCGCCGCCGCCGCCAACAAGTCTCCCTTCGATGGGCACGCGAACCAGAGTGTTGAAAATGAATCCAAAACTTGCTCGCTCTCATCTCAGACGAACGATGAATGAATGAACGAGTATGGTCTCTCGGTCGCTCTGTCGGTCGGTTGGCCGGTCGGTTGGTTGGCCGGCCAGCCGCTCGGTCGTCAGTTTAGCCAGCTAACCGCATCAGTCAAGCAAACTTACAGGATCCAATGACGAACGAAACTGGAGGCTGTGAAAGCAAAGCCAAAAGAAGGAAAACCAATTCCGCCCGCCCAAATCTCTGGACCATCCGAGGTTGCCAAAGCTCTTGAGCAGTGCTCGCTCCTATTGCCTCTGCTCTCGACTGGGTGAGCTATGGACGAATCAGTTTGTTGGGCCATAACAAGCTCGCGGCGTCGCAAGATTATCCTGGCACTGGGGAGCCTTGCTTGTGGCAGTACATGTAAGCGGCGGCCTGTAATTGTGAGCGGTAAGTATTTGGAAAGTTGTATCTTGGACAGGCAAACTGGCAAACAACAAAACGGCAAACCTCTAATGACTGAATCAATCAAACGCCTAGCCGAAGGAGATTCCCTTCTATACGAGCCCTCCAACTACCCTCAAGTAACCATCCTTGGGTGGAGCCCATTGCTGATTCATCAAACGAGTGTCGCGCGTTAGCCGCTCATTACAAAGGGTGTGTCGTTGCTACTTTTGATCGAGTGCCATTTGCATACCAGGTGAATGCTAGAGATCCACCGTTAAAGGTGCAATTTGCGCCCACTCTCACTATCTCGCTTGATGAGCGCTCACCAAACCAACTTCCTCCTTAGAAAGCTGCTTTTTAAACTCTTGCCGATGGACAACAAGTGTCCTCTTGAGTTGGCAGAATCTGAGTCAACATTGCAAACTATTGGCCAGTTTACACTAAGTGATCAGCCCTCACGCATCTTCCGTTTTCTTAAGGTGGCAGCGTCGGGAACAACCATTCACACTGGAGCACCTTTCTATGGTCGTGGATGCCACATTAATCGGAGTTTCTATTGATTGAAGATCGAGTTTGTTAGAGGTGCTAATAGCAATGCTCGAATTCTATGATGGGAAGATTGTACAAAAAGTCGCCCACGACTCATGATGAAACCTGTCGCTGGTACGCACGAGACCTTGTTTAGACGGGACAAACTCAAACGCAGCGAGCCATGCGCATTGCAATGGGCCAGCTCTCCGCCCCCTTGCTTTCCCACCCGAGTCAAGGAAAACAAACACCGGGCCACAGAATCCCACACATAGATGGAACCGATATCAGTTTAACCTCATTTATTTCTATTTCACCCATTTCCATATATCAATTGGACGACAGTAGATTTTAGTTTCGACCATGTTGAGCTTAACTAGACCAAACCTCGTCCGAGGTGTCTTGCAGTCGTTCAACCAGAGAGCTTACCTTAGCTTCAATTTGACAGAACAACAAACTGACATCAGGGACTTGACCAGGAAATTTGTCAAGGAGGAGATCATACCCAAGGCAGCGCACTATGACAAAACCATGGAGTATCCTTGGGATATTGTCAAGAAGGCAAAGGAAGTTGGTCTTCTCAATACATCAATCTCGAACAAATACGATGGTCCCGGCTTAACTCTCACAGAATCTTGTATTGTTGCCGAGGAATTGGGTTATGGTTGTGCTGGTATTGGAACAGCAATGGAATCCAATGGACTTGCTCAAGCGCCTGTGATATTGTTCGCCAATGAAGAGCAGAAGAAAAAATACCTTGGCAGATTAATGAACGAAACGGATTCAAATGGTAACCCACTGATGAGCGCATATTGTGTCACTGAACCGAGCACTGGCTCAGATGTTGGCGCCATCAAAACGAGGGCTGAGCGTCAAGCCGATGGAAGCTACATACTGAATGGCAGTAAAATGTGGATCACTAATGGCGGGGTCGCTAACTGGTACTTCGTGTTAGCTCGAACTCACCCCGATCCAAAAGCAAAACAGAGCGAGGCACTTAGCTGCTTCATCGTGGAAGCGGACTCACCTGGTATCTCAGTTGGTCGCAAAGAGATCAACATGGGCCAGCGAGCTTCTGATACACGCGCCATAACCTTCGATAATGTGCACATTCCAAAGGAGAACATACTTGTTAAAGAGGGAGCTGGCTTCAAGATTGCCATGACAGTTTTTGATAAGACTCGTCCGCCAGTGGGAGCCATAGGCATAGGATTAGCTCAGCGAGCCTTGGACGAGGCTACAAGATACGCTTTGGAACGTAAAACATTCGGCACCGAGATAGTAAACCACCAGGCAGTCCAGTTTATGCTAGCAAACATGGTAGTCGGAATCGAAACAGCTAGACTTGTTACACTCAAAGCTGCCGCTATGTTTGATGAAGGGCAGAGAAACTCTTTACATGCCTCAGTGGCCAAGTATTGGGCTGCTGAGGTTGCCAACAAATCGGCCACCGACGCTGTCCAGATCTTTGGCGGCGCAGGCTACAACACCGAGTATCCAGTAGAGAAGCTCATGAGGGACGCAAAAATAATACAAATTTACGAGGGAACCGCCCAGATTCAAAATCTTATAATCGCCAGGAATCACATAACTAGTTTTAAGGCGAGCAACTAATCATCTGGTTTAACTGACCTATACTAAATCTATGGTAAGGCTTGTCTGTTTTTAATAAAAAGATTGATTACTTTCCTACCGAATAACAATGAGAATATCAGTAGTCACGCGGAAGCGTGGATGTCCTCATTCTGTGCAAGTTTCCTTAACAAGTATTCGCCGGCTTTATACGACGATCTCACTAATGGTCCTGAAGCAGTGTACAAGAAACCAAGTTGATCTCCGTACTCTTTCCATTCCAAAAACTTTTCCGGTGTTACGTATTCCTTGACTTTAAGATGCCTTTTAGTTGGCTGCATGTACTGACCTAGGGTAACGCAGTCGACGTTTGCAAGCCGCAAGTCCTTCAGAGTTTGCTTGATGTCGGCATCCGACTCTCCAAAACCTAACATGATGGAGCTCTTGGTGAGGAACTTATTCTTGTTCAAATCAGCTCTCGATCTCGTATGCTCGTTGCCGAATTCCTTGGCACTCTCTAGGACCTTGAGCGATTGGCGATAACCAGCGCGCATATCTCTCACAAAAGGTGTAAATTTTTCTGTTGTTTCGATGTTGTGAGCAAACACATCCAACCCGGACTGTGCAACAATCTTGACCATATCTATATTGCCACCGAAGTCTCCGGCTAAGCACTCAACCATAATGTTAGGACTGAACTTTTTGAGATGTTTGACAGTGGACGCGAAGTGGTTGGCGCCGCCATCAGGTAGGTCATCGCGATCAACAGTGGTCAAGACGACATAGTCAAGACCCCACAACCCGATAGCTTTAGCCACATTTACTGGTTCCTCAGGATCGAGAGGCGGAGGCTTACGGGAGGTCTTAACCGAGCAAAATCGACAACCTCTCGTGCAGGTATCACCCATGAGCATTATAGTTGCTGTACTTGTCTTGCCCCAACATTCACCTATGTTCGGACATTTCGCCTCCTGGCAAACAGTGCTCAGGTTCAGTTTCTTCAAATCGTTCTTGAGTCTGAAATAATTATCGCCCTTTGGAATCTCTCGTTTTAGCCAAGAGGGGAGTCGTAGCCTATCGTGGCCGGGGATCGTCTGCTTGGCCAGTTTGGGCCCTCCCTCTACAACGGTCCTTATCAGACTACTCATAGTTTTTAAGTACTCTGCAACTCGTCATATCGAGCGCCGTGGCTGGGACATGGTGAATTCTTGTTTGGTATTGATCTTAGGAAATTTTACCGGTTATTAATGGAGACCCTTGTTGGCAACTCTCGAATTTGTCCTTGGAAAAAACAAAGTAAATAGCACAAACATGGATTCTGTTCGGGAACCATGAGCACAACGTGCATTCTCTTCATCCATCTTTATTGAATCTTGAACGCACTCTGCTCGCAAGCTCGCGGCTCAACATGAACTCGCCTCGCCTCCAAACGGACTTCACCAAGAGTTCCGATTTTGCTAGTTCATCCTTGAGGTTATGAGGACTCTTCTTTACCAAAAGAGTCGACGTTGAACCGGACGACTGAGATATAAATCGATCCGCTTAGAAGACATTTTGAACCAATTCTGTCTGGAACTGGTAGAGCTAGGCGAGACCTAACTAACCTGATAGATCCTGACTCCCTCAAATCATCTATGCTCCAGATTCAGGTAATTTTTTGCTCGATTTACTTTTGTCCTGCTTGAACATTCTTCCGACTTAAATTTCGTCGACGAGCGCTGGAGCTTGCACTTAAACACAAGCTTGTTACAGGTCTATATCCCGGAAGCAATCAATGTAAACTCGGGCTAATGTCTAGAGAAGTCAGTCCTCTCATGGTAGCAACTCCTTATTTATTTTATTCTTGGGTGCACACTGGATATCTTTCAAGGAAGCCAGAACACATTACCTCGCGAACCGGGCCGGACCACCATAATGACGTCATGAGTTGAATTGCCGATAGTTTTCGGAGCACTTGAATATGATCGAAGTTATCCTCTCTAGTTTTCGAATTCCTGAGTGACGGTTTATAGCTTTATTTGTAAACTTTTTGATCTATTAGCACTCTGTGGGATCTGGATCAACTCAGCCTCCCTTGGGTCTGCGGGCGGAGCAATAGCAAACTGGTCTAACAACCCGTTCACATCATAACACCGGGCTGCCCAATGTTAATCGAGATCAGAGCCGAAGTCAACGTTGATTTAGAATCTCAAAAAGAGAAATCAGTCAATAGAACCTAGCTAGAGCACAGGCCAACAAATGAAATTTCTATCTCCCCCCTCAAACCGGAATCTAAACTTGAGCTGAGTTATCATATTTTCAGCGCTCCGAACTATACTTTCCTTCGAGGTGTGTAGAACACCTTTAGTTTCCTCGGCACTTTTGATTTTGCGTTTTGATAGATTATCAAGTATATTGAACACGGAGACAAATTGAATAGTGCAACCAACTGATTACCGTTGGTTGCGCAATGAGTGGTCAAATAAAAGGTCAAAACAGGCTCAACGAATCGATCAGAGGGAATGCCAGAGTGGTAACTTATCTCCTCTCAAATGGGACGCTCGATCGATTTAAAAATGATCTTGTTGAGCGTGTCTTCCGGTTTCATTGTCTTGGATCGATTTACTCAATCCAAGACAAGCTCCTTTCAATTCGGCTGAGAGGGTCCAGTTTGGGATAGACTGCAGCATACGCGTTGGCCCCATATATTTAAATTCGCTTGACATCTAGCCTCGCTTCCAATTGGTTCAGTCTGAGGTTCAGATATCTGAAGTTCTAGTGCGTTGCTCGCGCGATACTCAGGTACTACTCTCGTCTGTTTGACAATGCATAGAATCTGTGAGGAAGCTCCTCCGAGATCATGAACAAGATTCGTCTTAACTTGGCGAAAGATTGCGCTTCGTTTGATTGGCCAAACTGAGGAGGCCAAATCGACATATTATTATTCATCATTGGACATTTGAGACAACAGCCCCTAGTGCCTCGATCCTTTTTATCGGCGCGAAAAATGGCGTCGCTACACTATATCTGTTCTGGGGCATTCAATTTCATATCTTCGCATCTCAATAGTGAACTTGTGTCAGAAATGCTCTACCACTAGCCTTGTTAGTTGCATTTTGATGGAGCATGAACGTCCTGCAGCGTCGTGCTGAATTGTACATATCTTTCACGACCAAGTTAAGGCAGTCGTGAGTGCAGTAAATCTCTTGCCAAGACGATCTTGGTGCAAGTAGCGAGATGTTCCCCGTTCAGCTGCACATTCGGCTGAGGGATCTCTCATGTGTAATATGCTGGAATCACGCCGATTGAGTTGCGTGAACTCGACAAACTTTCGAGCTCACATTTTGTTGAAATGTCCAGTCAAACGGTGGTGCACAATTTCGAGGATCAAAACCAAGAGGGCAAATAGGATGCAAAAGAACATTAGCTTGTAAAACGAGGCGAAATGTTGCACTGATAGTGGCTTGTACTTTTGGTTGGATGATGATGCGGCCGCTTCCTCAGCCAGCCCAATCTCGCTTGGATCCACCTTCTTCTCGTAGGTGTCATAAAATTTTATGTAAGTTTCCTTTTGCGCCTGATACCAGCGATGGATGAGACCCATCTCAAACAGTTGCACTAAACCGCGTCTCAGTTGCTCCTCCAAGGTTGCGTTCAGGTCCTTCCGATACATAACTGAAATGGGATATTGGAGGTAGGTTATCTTGGATTTGTAGAGGGGAAAGTATTTGTGATAAATGTCGTAGATTGTTTCAATCAATTCGTCGTCGCCAAGCAAGGCCTGTTTACGTTGAGAGACTCTCTCAATGAAACGGCGACTGTAGACTTCTGGCCGGGGAATGATCTTGGTTAAATTGTGTAAGGTTAGCAAATTTTTGTCCAAACTTTTTAGCATCAAATTGTAAGTAAAGTCGTCCTGTCTGATCACTGGCTCGATGAACGGTTTTGAGTTGATCAATTGTGCAACAGTGTCAATGTTTTGATCGGCGTGCAACAGTATGACTGCCAACATTTCGCCCGAATATATGCTCGCCATTATAAAGCTAGCGGCCGACCAAAGATAGCTAACAATCCGGATAGACGTTGGCAAAGGTTTACGAGTCTTATTTCTGGCTATCATAGAGTCGTAATGCCTTTGCAAGTGCTCGTGACCCTCTAGGAGCTTTCGGATTCTATTTGCGTCCTTGGCGAGATGTGTGGCTGGACGCTTGTGCTTATGGATCGCGTCGCGATGTTGGGGCCAGACGTAGTCGTCGAACTCGAGCGAGGGTTTGTTGAGTAGCATGGTAAGATAGATGAAGAAGAAGTTTTGCGCCATATAGAAGAGACCGCTTTCGCCAGACCCTTGATGGCTCGCTTCGTGCGACGGCCGCCCCAGATCGCGATCGCCTAGCTCTTGTCTGGCGACCAGCTGCTCGATGGCCGTGTCCAAGGCCCGGCGCTTTGTATGCTGCCAGTGGACTCTAAAACTGGCCAAGATCGACAAAACTAGCAACAGGATTGTAATTGTCAAATAAATTTCACTCCGAATGTTTGTTCCAAAGGATGAGGCCTCAATTCTTCGCGAACTCCCCGTTAGCATGACAAGCTTTGATTCAACCGCAAAGAAGGGACCAAATTTCATGTACGGAAACTCCTCGTCGTAGGCGAGAAAGTTTCCGAATGCGAAATCGTAACTGTTTATGGCATCGCGATCAACCGTAAGGCCGCTAACAATGCCCGTCCAGCTGCCATTGATGAGCTCGCTCCAGCCTGGATTTGGGCGCCTATACTGTAGGCCCATGCGCATAAAGTTGGTCACAACTCCAATACCGATTTGTATCTTTATGCCACAAAATATCTGCTTCCCAATCTCGCTAGCGTTCAACCTGCCGGCTTGGGTCAGAGCGTTAAGTTGTTCGCTTGAATAGTATTCATTTTTGCGGGTAAATCGCACGTAACTAGCTAACTGTTTGCCACTCACTGGATCCAAATAACCTCGGTGCGCATTCTCAGAGGTCGAGTAGTTTCTGTTGTAGGGAACCAAATTTGCCGATTTAACACCCAAAATGTTGCTCTCAAAATACTTGATTTCGTGGTCCTTGAAAGCATAGCAATCAAAACCATAGGGAATCTCCATTTGAGAGTTAGTTTGGGAGGCAGCCTTTTTCCAATTAGTAGCTGGAGTAAACTTTTCTAACCTTTATTTGTGCAAACAAAACTCGACTCAAATCTAGAGCAACCGATTGACTATCTACACTGAGCTGGCTCCCTTCTCATCTCGGCAGCTCCTATATACATTGCAATATACATTCAGATGCTTTGGGCAATGGCATGGAGCCCCAACAACCGGAGACGCAACTTGGCCGGGATGCTCGGATGCATCGTGGGAGTGGGCGTTTCACGCGCTGTCTAAAGCTATGGGCGCATCTGTAAGTGTCAATTGACTGAGAATTGAGCCTCCAGATAGTGGCCATTCTAGTTTGGCCCAGCTTGCAAGCTGTTCAGACTCAAACTTTTTGGCTCAATTGGCCACCATTTGGATCCTGAGAGTCCTTGATGGACTTATCATCAAGTTTTTGGCACCTCGTATTCAGAATGTGGACACGACCACTTGGGCTAGTTGGCATACAGGAGTTGGAGGAAAATTATGCAAGCGCTCGAGCAAACTTTCATCCCTGGAACAATTTTCCTAGCTTGCTCATTGGCCCATTTGCGTACTTTGCCTGCTCGTGCTCTGGGAGCGTCAAATAGTAGGGTGGTTCCGCCTTCCCGGGCTTCAATTTTGGGTCAGGATACCTGAGGTGGCCCTTGATTAGGTCGGCTCCCTTTTCGCCGATCATGATGATTGGCGCGTTTGTGTTGCCTGAGACAATTTTTGGCATTATGCTTGCATCAATAACTCGCAAACCCTGAACCCCGTACACTCTGAGTTCGGGATCGACAACTGCATAGGGATCATCTGGGGGCCCCATTTTGGCTGTTCCCACTGGATGGTAGATGGTTGCAGTGTAGGATCGAGTCAGACATTCGAGATAGAGGTCCCCATATGGGGGGTACTTCTCGCATCCAAACCAGATTCGGTCCCAGATGCGCGGCTTGAACTTTTCGAATGGTTCCGACATGCCCATTTTGATGGACAGTTTTAGTGCATCCACGAGAACCTTCACGTCGTCCGGATGCGATAAATAATTTGGCTGAATCACTGGCATGTCATAGGGATTCTTCGAGCGCAATTTGATGTAGCCGGTCGACTTTGGTCTGAGCAAAACTGGATAGTAACTGTAAGCGTCGTCGTACAAATGGGGAATGTAGGCCTGCTCGTAGACTTCATCGCGCATTCCCATTGCCTTTCTGACTGCCTCGCCACCGTCGGCCGCCGGACAGGAGGGAATAAAGTGGATCTCAACATCGGGCCAATCGTCGGAGGCATTAGCATACTTTGTTTGAATAAAGCCAAGCCCGTCCAAGCCGCCAAGCATTGTTAGCGGGCCAATTCCAAGTGTTGAAAATTGGGTGAAAGACTTTGCAACATAAACTCTTGGCATTACAACTGTAACGGGTGCCTCAGTTAAGAAGTGTAAGCCGCCAGTTCCGATGTGATCCTGTAAGTTTTCGCCAACTCCAGGCGAATGGTGTAGGACAGGTATTCCCATTTGAATGAGGTGTTCGGCGGGCCCAATTCCGCTCAACATTAGAAGTTGGGGCGAGTTCACTGCGCCCGCAGATAGGATAACCTCGCGCCTTGCCATCACCTGATGCCGAAGTCCGCGCCTATCGAACTCTATTCCGATTGCTCGCTTCTGATCGTTGAATAGAACTCGAGTTGCTTGGGCCCAAATAACAACGTGCAAGTTTGGCCGCTTGCCGCGAATGTCGCGCAGGTAGGCCTTTGCGGTGGAGCAACGCGCGCCCCTCCTAATGGTGCCCTGTGGAATCGCAAAGCCTGTTTGCTGGGCCCCGTTGATGTCGATATTGGGGTAGCCGAACTTCTTGCCGGCCTCAATGAAGGCGCCGCCGATGGGCGTCGTGTAGTGTGGCGTTGAGACGGTTAGAGGGCCTCCGTGGCCATGGTAGCCATTTTTGAGGATTTCTGGGTCGCGATTGTCCTCCGACTTGACGAAATAAGGGAACACCTCGTCCCAAGACCAGCCATAGTTGCCCATCCTGGCCCAGAGGTCGTAGTCCCGCTTGTTGCCCCTAACATACAGCATGTAATTCAGCGTCGACGAACCGCCCAAAACTTTTCCCCGCGGCCACCTAGATCTGTTCTCCTTCAATGCAAAACAACTGTGCCTTTGCGGTTCAGTATAGTATTGCCAATCTTGGGATGTCATCTGCAACCTACTCGCCATGATTGGGATCTCAGATTGCCAGTTCTCGTAGCCGCCAGCCTCGAGCAAGAGAACCATGGTGTTTGGATTCTCGCTTAGCCTGTTTGCAACTACCGCGCCAGCTGAGCCAGCGCCAACTAAGTCGCCATTTGGGAGGATAAAAATGAATTATTAGCAAATGTTATGTTAATTGAGACCTGGTGGGCAAGCGGCTCCTCGAGATAAGTAAATTGTTTTTACTCTCTCTCTCTCTCTCTCTCTCCCACTCTGGAAGATGAGCGGCAATTTACACGAAGAGAAACAAGTGCTGGCTTAATGGTTCGAGCGGGCAGAGTTAGTTGGGCTTATAATTTGATGTTCATGCAAATGATAGAAACGATATCTGGTTTACGGAGACAAGGTGAGAAAGTTGATGGTAGCCAGAGTTAGCGGACAAGACCAATGGGCTCTTTGGCCCCGCAATCGTGACGATTATTTGCGCTTTGGAAGAGTCCCTATCTGGATCATTTTGCAACAGGTAAGCCGGTCAGTTGGTGCGACCATCGGAGACAACCAGTGGCGGCAGGCTGCTGCCTCCCACATTGGGCGAGGGCGTTGAGAGAGCGCTTGCGACGAGGACGACGGCGACGAGCTTGCGCCACCAGCCACTGGCAGCGGCTCAAACCTTTCCGATTGGCCAACACCGGACAGCACGATAAGCAATTAACATTCGGAGGCTTCTGTTTTAGTGTTGCAGCCTTCCGGCGGCCAAACAACCGCTTATTTATTGCCTCTCCACCAACGAGCGGCTTCAATTGGTCTGCTCGCCAGCCGTTTGCTGGCGGCGAAGGAGACTTAATGGACGATGGCTGACCAAGGAGGCTGGCTGCTTGGTTGGTGGGCTGGCCAGCTGGCCGATCTAGCAACGTTATGCTCGGCAGTTGCTGTTGTCAATATCTTCATCGCTCTATCATTGAGCAAACAGACCACCAGAGCAGCTCGATGTTGCATTGGATGAGCGATAAACGCAGCCCCTTGGTGGGCAATCGGCAAGACTGATTGATTGTACCTTCTGCTTGATAGACAATTCGCCTAGCTATCAACTCGAGGCGTGGACAAGCCGTCGATAGAGCAGAGCGATGTCGGTGTAGGTGAATGCTTGCAGGCGGATGGGCAAGCTAGTTAGGGAGCAAGTAACTGACGGGTTGAGAGAGATAAAACGGGAATAAAACGGGCCAGTGTGCAGTTTGAGCCAGAGACAAATTACTTGATCAAGGATGAGGAGGCAGGTAGAGGCTAGATGAGCGAGTTGAGGGTCTTGGATTTGATTCCCTGAGCTTTCGTTGACTGGAGGAGGATTGCTGACTCCTTTCCGCTTGCAGCGAGCAGGCGCCCTTACTTTGATGCCCGTTTGGCTTGACTGCAAGGGGACCGAGGCGCCACCCAAAGCCGCCACCGTGGCAGCATTGCCGGCCATTTAACGCGGAACAGAGCCTCCGCTGAACGACCACAAGGTCCTGCTTTTAATTAAGCTACTTGGAGCCTAATAAAACCAATACACTTGTCAGAGTTTTCGCCCAAAGCGCAAAGGCAGGGAGAGATATGGAGTCAAAGTGGACCCTCCAATCTAGCCACCGATTCAATACAAGAAAACCGCCTTGCCGGCCACCAGATTGGTAAAAATGTTGCCCGAGAGCGATGAGCCTATTGATGGATGGGCAAAGGTGCAGGAGGAGGAGGGTTCGCCGTCGAGCTTGACTATCCACGAAATTTCTCACCGCTACGCCAATCGTACAGGTTGGATTATTTTTGTTTTGAGATTTTCCGCGATAAAGGATGGATTCGCAGCGATTGCGCGAACCATCCCGGGCAGCAACTAAGTGGCCGGGCTTGCAAAAGTGGACAGGGAGCATCTAGGCAAGTGTGCGCAGGTAGCCAGCCGGTTGGCTACCAGCGCCAATTCGCCCCCTCCGCTTGGAGGCAAAGATGGTCAGATCTCTCCACCCTAGAGCTGCAAAAACGACCAAGCTGGTCCAGTTTTGATGATCATGTTGCTCCTTTCGGCCCGCAAAACTTTCTTCAAGGCGACAGATTTAGCCCAGGTGAGGGGATCTACGGCCCTTTCAGAGCATGAGTGTGTTTGCATTTTCGGCCGCCATGTCCATTGTTGTGGGCGAGAACTGCGGCGAGGCTCTGAAAGCTGTTTTAACATGTAGAAAGATGTTGTTGGGGTGGCAACAAAAGCGAAAGAAAAAGGGGGAGAGAGAGAGAGGGCGGCCAACAATGGAGATTTAAAGGAGGCGAGAGCTTTTCAATAAGACAAACATCTCACCAATTTTAAGTTGCACAAAAATCCCACAAGCTTGCCCGACACGCTTAACCTGGCCGAAGCGTTTCCGCAATAAACTGTTTCCATCCCCTCAGCTTCCGATCGAGTAAGCGGCCACAGAATGGCAGAGGCGCGCGACAGGAAGTCTGATGTGCGGCATCTGTGGGCCATCCATTACTGCCGGCTGCAATCTGAAGCCCGCAATTGTTTGCACCCTCTCGAAAGCTGGCGACTATTCTCGGCTCGGGGGGCTGATCTATGCGCTCCAAAGCGTCTGGCTGCAAAAGTGAACGGTTCTGATGGAGGTTTATTTATAACAACCGAACCAAAACTTATCATGCACCTTTGCAGCCTCTACCTGTTGTGGCGAAAACGAGCTGTCCGCTCAGTTTGTTGCGAAAAGTTTCGATCCCTCATTGGCAGCCTTCGAGGAGCAGCTCAATTTCGGAAGTGGCGAACGTGTTTCTCTAGGTGAGATAGAGACAGAGACAGAGACAGAGAGGAGGGCTTTGGAGCTCCCTTGCTTGACTAAAAATGAGTGCCAGCCCCAAATCTTGGACTCTGCTTTGGTTGCTTGTGGCTGCAACACAATGCAGCATAAGGGCCACCGCTAAAGCAGCGGATGACCTAGATGTGCTTGATAAAGTTGGAGGTAGGATGACTGATGAAACGATTGGACTTTCTGAGGACGAACTTGGTTCCATAATAACAAACTTTGGCCATGAATTAGGATCAGTGATAGACGGTGAGCTCAAGAGTTTGCTCGAAACTGTGGAAAAGGATGCGGGCGAGGGTGGTGAAATTGGAAGGGGTGAGCTAGAGTTGCTGAGGCGCGCTGGCAAGGAGCTTAGCGAGAGCGCGGAGGAGAGGATTGCGCTGGTCGGCTCCACAAACGAGGGCCAACTAACCCAATCGTGGGCCTCAAAATCAGGCAGAGATTCTGCCCTTAGCCTAGTGAGCCGGCAACTCCAATCTGCGGGAGGCTTTATAAAGAACCGGATGGACACAGTGGGCAACTTTTATGCTCTGAAAGTGAGAGGTAAATTCAGTAAGGTTCCCGCTAGATTGCAAAAATTAATGCACTGGCCAAGTTTTCTCAGCTTCAAGATTAAGTTTGCAAAAGTTTACAAGTCTCTCAAGGAGGAGATTTATCGCCAAATGTTGTTCATGCGAACGCAAGCAATTGTTGGCATTCACAATGTAAAATACTTACTCGGAAAGAGGACTCACTTGTTGCGGGCAACCCAATTTGCCGATTGGACGGGCAAAGAATACCAAGAGACCTACGACAACAAGCTGGCCGAGAATAACAAGTTGAGCGATGCGCCAAAAGAGGCTGGTCTTGGTGACAAAGAGAGACGAGAGCTCGAACGATTGGCCGCCCAAAACAGGAACATTTTTGGCCAGGACATGCAGAGTGTACTGGATGAATCGCGAATGAAATCGAGCGCTGGAAGGGCAAAGCAGCGCCCCAAAAGGTCGGCAGACGAGGATGATGAGATGTTTGATGCGGTCGAGCACAGGAACGAGCTGGATGAGAGCGAGGACGACGACGACGAGAGTTTTGAGGATGCGCTCGATGACGAGATTGAGAACGAGCTGGCCGACGATGTTGCAGATGCCATGATTGTGGACGAGTACGCGGCCAAAGCGAATGGAGTTTCTCAGAGTGACATAGACGACTTGGAGTCAATCATGGACGAGGCGCTGGCCGACGAGGGCTCAAACTTCAAGCCGGTTGATCTGAGGACGACCAATTGTATTCAGGAGCCAGAGAACCAGTACAAGTGCGGTTGTTGTTACGCTTATGTTGTAACCACTGTTGCAACCTTTTACAACTGCATCGTATCGCCAGAGCGGCGCACAAAGAGATTGAACACCCGATTCCTCTCCGACTGCGGCCGCTACTTGCAACCAGAGGGAGTCAGGCCGGCAGTGAATGGGTGCTCTGGCGGGCGCCTCTCGCAGGCGGTCAACTTTGCCCGCCAAGCTGGTTTCCACGCCTTCATGCCGTACGCGCTCGCTCGAATGAGCTTCAACTGGAACTTCGAGGTGGACACCTGCGCCTATCCGCGGCCCGCAGACATCAACAACTGGGCCCCAATTCAGGTGCCCTTCCTCAAGGGCGCCCGCTTTGTAACAATCAAAATGGAGGAGGTAAATCTGCATTTGCGCACCATTGGGCCCGTCTTTGTTAATATCCGCTCGTGGGCCCACTTCGAGCAACAGGGCGGCGGAATACACGATAAGTTTGACGAGTCCCCAAATCCAATCATACATTCAATGCTCATCATTGGCCACGACAAGGATCAACTTGGAAGAGACTATTTCATCCTATGGAACTCGCACGGGGTTGCATGGGGCGAGGACGGTTTCGTGCGCATTTATAGAGATTCGCTTGAACATTATACAGTTTATCTGGCCGGTTTAATGCCAATCCTCGAAACCACTGAGTAGGCTCAATAACAAAATTTAGTTTCGGAAGAAACTGCGCACAGTCACCTGGCTCTGTAGACCAAATGGTATGGCCAAATGACAAACTAACGACCAGCCAACCAAACTCGCTCATTCCATCCTCCAATCACGCTACTTACCAACAATGTAATCGTACTCATGTAGGAAAGTTTCGCTCGTAAAAGGAGTCTTGCGTTCCATCATCTTGAGCGACATTAGGATCATGTAGGGCACCAAAGTTGGCAGCGAGAGCAGCCAAGCGTCGTGCAAGTTTTGGGGCCACATGTTTCAGGTATCTGGAGGTGTCTTCTCGATTATTGTTGTTGTTGCTTTTGCTCCTGCTATGATTGGTGGCTGTTGGTGATGCTGCTAGTTATGCGCTAGTGCTAATACTCAGCGATCGAGGCCTCGCGCTACTATGTTCACATTCACCGCTCTATCTCTCTTCGGGCGCTAGGCTGCTGAGCTTGGCTGATTGGAGGCGCGGATTGGATAGAATTGAATTGGCGGGCAAAGTTGTGGCGCGAGAACAAGTATGCGCGCGATTCATGTTCGGGGGGGGGCACGTTGTTTCAATCTAGAAAATAACGGACAGAGACAGAGCAAAATTGGACGCGAGCTTCTTACCGAAAGCTGGACCAGCCGCAACGAGGATGGTGCTCCCAAGCAACTGCAGCCGCTGCTGGCATTCAATCTAACACCTTAGAACGTGATCAGCTTCCTAGGTGGAAGCCGCTGGACACACAAACGGAGCTCAGAAAGTGCAAAAGCCACTTGCACTTGTTGGGCGGAGTTGCAATTGTGAACTTTCAAACAGGTAGTGCAAGTTGGCGGGCAGATCAGGCCAGACAGTTTGAGAGCCGGCGGATGATGCGGTTTGTTTGCAGTGGAGGTGGCCGAAGTCGGCGGGCTGAAGACGGAGCTGGGCTGGAGCTGGTGCTGGACTTGCTCACGATGGTTAGTGCCGTTGCTGCCGGCACAACGGCTGCGCCAACAGAGATGGTCAGTTCAGGAAAAACTTGCTAGCCTGTGATTCAGCAGCCCTCTTATCCATTCATTTGCTCATCAAGACATTATTGACTCGCCAGCTCGAGCTGGCTGGCTAGCTAGCTGGCTGGCTGGCTGGCTGGCTGGCTGTGCGGCTGGCCTGCCTGCCGATATCAGCCCGCAACTTGGCTCACCAAACTGGGAGCCAGAATTGGAAACTAAGTAAATAAGTAAATCTCGCCGCTTGCAATTGATATCCGCCAAAAGTGTAACTTTCCCCCCTCGATTGCTTGCGTGCCTACCGGATAGTCGACCCGGAGCCGGTTAGCGGCAGGTCGGGGCGACAATTTGCATTCAAGGAATCCCCAGTTGCCATCCTTCGCCCAGCATCTCTCCCTCTCCCACCAGTTTGAGCTCGAATCTGATGATGCCACAACGAGCTCAGCGTTTTCGTCCAAGCAGATGAGACAAGGACGACAATTTGCCATGAGCTTTGGGCCAACAGCTGCCGAACGCTCTCCTTCCACTGTCCATAGTCCAGAGGAGTAGTTAAAAACTCGCTCCCATTTCTCACAGGTGAAGATACGCGGGCGAGCCTAGTGCACAAATTGGCGGGCGATCTTGCCCGTTAGCACATGGCGACTGATGACTCACATGGGGCTGCAAGAAGTCTACATAAAGTGAAATCGAAGAGCTAACTCTGTCTTGCCTCTTTGCTGCGTCAACTCTTGGCGCTACTATAATTGATGGATAATCGATCGCCGGCTCGGAATCTCGGGCACAATTGAGATGTTTTCAAACTCTGGTAGTCTCTCAAGTCTTCGTACGACTGCCAGACGCGTCGTTTGACTGGCAAACATGAGGGATCAGACTCCCAATTAGACTTGCCCCTAAGCCAGCGGCACCCAACAGGTGCTAGCGGAGAAATTTGGCCCTCGGCGCTAATCGTTGCCGTCGAGGGCCGAGATGCAATTCGCTCAATAGAGAAACGCTAATTTGGCTTACAAGTCAAAGTTCGGACTCCAACTAGATGAATTTGCGGCCCGAACAAATTAACACCTAACCGTGCAAGCCAGGCAGAAAGATGAACCGGGTTGGGTTGTATACGGATGCACCGAGTCTGAATTTCGTGGTCCCTGGCTTCCCTTTCCACTCATCTTCATCCTCGATAGCCCACGATGAACCTTGGAGCTCCAGCCGAGTGTCCACCAAAACTCTCATCTCGCCCATTCCGTGAGACTATCGTTTGTTCGGATTTCCTCTCCATTCCTAAAGCCTCCGCACAATTCAATCCTCTCGCTCGATTTCATCACCTAAGCAAACCTCTCACCTGAGTCGAGCCGCTGGCCAAATTTTAAATGGCGCGCGTGCGCTACTATCGAACTGGCCAACAATCCGTATACTGTAGACTCCCTGATACCGGCCAATGCTCGCCTGTCTCATTATCTTAATGGGAATCCTGGAACGGCCATCACTTAATACCAAAACCCGCCCGCTACAACTGCGACAGCCATGTACACTACTCAGCAGGCTCAGTTTGCAATGATTAATGCATCAGGATCATGAGTCTATAAATTAATTCAACTCGAAGGCGCTCAACCTGCTGCCTCTTCAATTATTCAATCATGTTAAACGCAAACTGACCTATTGCATGGTGAGCAGTTGATCTCGCCCATCCGATCTCCCTCTCTCTCTTCTCCAACCCCCCCCCAGCCAACTGTCTGGCCAACCGATCAACTATATCAAGTCGTCCCTCCGTTAGCCTCGACTTCCACGATCATCACAGTTGTCTTACCCTCAATTTCACCTACTCTCTTCATGCCGCCTGGTTGTTGAAAATATTGATCCTGCCTCCCGGCTAGATGAAAAACAGCATCAACACAATTCGTGGGTTGGAGGTAGCTGCACCATCGTTCACTCCACACAAACTTCTTTTGGTTATCGAGTTTACCAATTTTATCGACTCAAATTTAATTCAAATTTAGAATGGCTCATTCGGAGGCTGCAAGAAAACTTTACTATGTTTGGAACGATCTATTATAATCAAAGTAAATAGCTAGTCCATTGTTCTGCTCATTTCCTCTAGCGAACTATTGTTCCTTGAGGTGAAACTCGAACTAACACTGTTCAAATCGATCAGGCAAGGTTGCGTTGCCGGACCTAAATGGCTTAGGTGCTGAAAGTCTGAGGGCTCAGAAATATAAATCTTCGACACTTTCCTATGGAAGTCAATTCCACTTTCCGATGAATTTCTGATCAATTTTTGGACCAGATTACTCTTTAGAGCTAGGGGTTGATTCCAATTTGTCTTTGATTGAGCCAACCGATGCTTAGAATCGCCCTTTCTAGTTATCTGAATCAGATGAGGCAGATCAAGGGCGCCAGTAATACATAGGAGAGAACCAACAGCTTGGTTTTGCAGTGGCTTAGTGAGTCTAAGGTTGATTGTTTGCAACCATTCACTGGTTTGTGCATCATAGACATCAATGTGATCTAGAGAGAACGCCAACAATAGAAGTTGAGAATTTTCTAACAATAGGGTTGCAATAGCATTGCACTTAGTCACGAACTGTAGATCGACATCGTCTGTCTTGAATCCGAAAGAGTTGACATAGACCCCATGATTCTCAAACACGAGGAGCCATCTTTCTTTGGAAACTTGAAAGCACCCTAATGCCTCAAACGGATTCTGTATGATATAGATCAATTCAACGCAGTCGTTGCTTATCAAATACAACGGTGGTCCATCACGAGATAGTATGTTGTGCACATGGAAGTTTGAACAGGTGCCTATTGCAATAAGTGGGCCTGAAACGTTCAGGGTCTGTATGATTGCATTTGATTGAATTTCTCTCCATGGTGCAAAACGAAATTGACGTCGAGTAATCTCATACACATATAGAGATTTCTTGACTGCAACACTCACAAACGATCCTGGAAGATTTCTGTGACTAACAAAGCAGGTGGCGTTCTTGGTTTCCGGCATTTTGATCCAGGCGACATTATCGTTTTCGAGAGCTCTCATAGGAATCAGCTTGATATGACGCTGGCGGCCGCTCATGCTTACAATCAGTTGCTCGTTCTCGAGCACGTCCAATTGCAAGACTCGCGCACCTTTCGGCAATCTATGGTAAGCTTGTAGATCGAGGTAACAGCAGATTAAAGCTTCATCAGTTCCAAGCAGCAGTTTGGGCCCTTCTTCAATGATTGCACAGCAATGCACGTTTGCTATATTTCTCAGTTGGCTCAATTGAGTTGCCTTCATTACGGGGTACGCAGTCAAAAGATTTCTCACTGGCAAATTATTTCTTTCAGCAATCCTATGAAGCTCATTCAAAGCTTCAATCCATTTGAGTTTCTCACTCTCTTTATCGACTAATATCAGCTGGTAGAACGTACTTCTTTGAGTATAAATAGACTGCTCGTCTCCGATCATTGAAGAACTCAGTCGAAATATACATGAGATGTCTGTCTTAGATGCGTGTATTACATCATTTTCAAGCACTGAAGTGACAGAAAAATGTTCATCTCGTAAGTCGACTATGCGGCTAACAGAAACGCCCGAGTTGCCTTTTGATGAAATAGTGTCATCTCGGCCACTAGAGCTACCGACTAGAGAGACACTCGACGAGCTAGGACCTGAAATTTCGTTGTTGATATCATAGAGGAATAGCTTGAAATCACAGACAACTACATAAATGCGCATCCAACCCTTCCGTACTCCACCGGGTCTCGGTATCCTAACATAACCAGAATACGCTGTCCCAATACCCCTATGTGGATCCAATCCAATTAGTTTCTTGTCATCGTAGGGGCAGGCCGTGTTGGATAACGACTTGGCACATAGTGCGTGGCAAGCGAATCCGCAAGATTCGCAAACTAAGCCTTGACGTATCAAACCTATCATCAGGGAGGTGCATAGGTTGCACTTCAATGGCATTATAAAAGTGCGAACGACAAACATGTGTCTGCTATGGCTTGAGGGTACCCTGTCAGATATTGGTGATTTCAGGCTTCTATCGGTGCTCATCTGGACACTGGATTCATTGTTTTGGTTTAGATTAGCATATGTTCTTTCTCGAATTGGATCAATACTGTCTGTCATGGGAATTTTGAATTGGCTGAGGTGGGATGGGAAATTTTGATTAACAATTTGATGATTTTGCTTGATAAGTCTATAGGCTGACTCGGCCTCAAGATACTCGTCTTCGACACCGCTACTTAAATCGCCGATGCAGGAGGATTGATTTGATGTATTGCTATTGATTTGATACGCGCTCACTTTGTTTTGATTGCTGCCAAAGCTAGAATCTCGCTTGAATGAGCTGACAAAACCAGAGGAACTGGCATTGGGTGCTTCAAATAACATGGACTGTGAAACGATGGGTAAGGGGCGGTTGGTCATGCTACTTGTCGTACTTCGTTTTAGTTGGTCACTTTTGATCTGGGCCAGCTCAATCTTCACGTCAGCTAGATCGGCTAGAGCTTGACACAGTTCGCGTTTTCTATCCTCTAGTTCATTCTGTACGCGCCTTTTATCTTCGAGCTCGTTTTGCAATGATAGCTGCAACTCTTTAAATTCATGCCTCTCAGCTTTAGCCGACCTGCGCTCTTGCCAGGTGGTGTTGGCGTTTTGTTCGATTTTGTGATTCTCCACTTGATATGAATTGATGTATATGTTATCAGGATCAAGGTTCTTGAAAGTAGCTACCTGCTTGTCCCAGTTTGGTTGCTGTTGCTGCAATTTCAGTACTTGCTCCTCTAAATGAGCAATATAATCTTTCTGTTGACTCATGATCTCCTCGTTCGCACTCTGAGCGATAATACTCTGGTTAGTGTCGTCAAATTGAACCTTAGATTTCACCATTGTCAGCTCACTTTGTAATGCGTGTAGTTTGCTCTCGAGATTGGACACCTCGATTTGGAAGTTGTAGTTCGTGCTACGCTCTCGATCCAATTCTATGCCCAGTCTCGATATTTCTTCTGCTTGCTGGCGCTTCACCTGATCAAGATTTGTCAACGTCTTGCGCAACTCGGTCATCTTCTCTATGTGCTCTTCGAATTCACTCTCCTTCGTTCTAAGTTGTGAGGACAAGTTAGTCTTCTCTCGTCGTATTTCGTTCACTAGAGAAGACAACTCAACCCATTGTTGTCGAGCCATAGAAAGGTCAGACTCTAGCTGTTGCACGTCAACTGGACCAAGACTATCATCATAAGCTTGAGCGCTGACAACTGAGTCGGATTCTGGTGCTCTTTGCCTATCGGTTAGGTTAGAACCTCGGCTATTTACCTCTTTTATCGCATCTTGATTATCACTTCGCGACGGAGATATCGCTTCGAGCTCTTGAGTTGAAAAAGTGGCACTAAAACCGACAAACGGGAGGTGTAGATCTAATAGGTTGTTCTTTGTGCCCCTCAAAGGCGCGATATTGTTTTTACAATCGTTGGGATTTGATGGACGCGATTCGTCAATGTCAAAGTTTGAGGTATCGTCTGGTCCAGATACAACAGGCTTGTATGGAGCCTCAGCATTCCTGAGATTGACCCAATCAATCGTCTTGAACCATTCGTGTGATTTAAACTGGTCAATGTCGCGAAATCGATCTGAACGACTGCATACCAAATGCGATATGAGATCCTTAGCATCGGCGCTCACATCCATATCGTCCGGGAATTTAAAACAGGCCTCATGATTTGTGATTTTTGAATAAGTTTCCGCCAAAGATTCAGCATAGAATGGAGTCTCCCCGAATAAAGACTCGAAAATAACGACTCCTAGCGACCACCAATCGACATCGTAGTCATAAAGCTGACCCGACCGCTTGTCGCCCTCCATGGCCTTCAAGACGTCGGGACTAATGTAATCGGGTGTTCCAACCGCAATCGTGCAAATACCGTCGGAAGAAATTTTCGAAACTTTGATACAGGAACCAAAATCAGCCAATCTTGCATGACCGTTCTTGTCGAGTAATATATTATCTGGCTTGATGTCTCGATGGATATAACCCATTTCATGCAGCGCCGATATGGCCATAACCATTTGCGCACAATAGAATCGACTCATATCTTCTGGTAGAATGAAATCGTATTTTGAAAACAGGGTGAGTAAATCTCCACCTATATAATAATCCATAATTAAATATAGATTGGTTTCGTCTTGAAATGCATAGTGAAGTTTAGTGAACCAATCGTGAGAGCTTCCATGTAGCAATACGTCCCTCTCCTCTCGATAACAGGCGGTTTCGGCCCTCTTGAGCATCTCGATCTTGTTCAATGTTTTCATCGCATATACTGATCCATCTTCTTTCGATTTGACGACCGAAACCTGGCCAAAGTTACCGAAACCTATCACTTTGATGAGATCAAAATCTTTAGATTGCAAACGAAGTTGATTAATCTGTCGAATTAATGGGTCAACGAGCTCTATGAACTTCTGTTGATTTTTGTTTCTAGTTAATCCCGAACTTTGGCACTCGTAGTAAATGGCATTGAGCAGATCGATAAGCAGCTCGCAGTTTATAGAATGACAACCTAGCATGGTCGGCCGCGAATGCATGAGTCCTTTTAGTGTTGCAAATCTGGATCTGAGATTCGGAGGAGTTCGATCTGTCTTGACAAGGCCGTCGAAGGTATGACTGCTACCGTTGCGGGATGGTTGCATCTCGGACTCGTATTGATAAGGTTTGTGGTGATTATTTGCATCGCTTTTCTCCTCTTTAGAGGATGATGTCGAGAGATTTGTGCATGTGGTTGATTCGGCACTTGGGGTAGAGTTGGTTGATGATGGGTCACAGTTGTTACCCGTGGGTGTGTCATGGCTCTCTATTGAATTGATTTCTTCTTGTTTGTCTTTATTCCTCTCCTCTATGACCAGTGATGATTGTTTCTGGATTGATTGTGGCGGTGGTGGAGGGGGTTGGTCAGGCTTGCGGGAGAAACGATCCTCAAAACTGCCGGATGGCCGGAGTTTCAACGGGGAATCCCCCTTCTCCATCTCAATTTACTCAATTTGATCCTTTTGTGATGGTCTGCCAACCGTCGTCAACAAAATAAAAATAATTATTTTGTCAAGTTTTTGAGGGGGCACGCAATACATAAGGACGCTTGCTCGTTCCTTCTAGACCGTATTGAGTGTAGCCCCTCTAGGCGAAGTTGGTGGCCCAACTAGTAGATAATAAACTTCTCTCGATCCATTTCCATTTAATTGTGTGATTATTACTTAAATTATAACATCTAGCTCGATTCTCTCACCATGCATTCGTTTCTCGACCTGGCGAGTGTTTATGCATCCAATGCACAACCGATTCTGTTGAACAGAGTAAAAACGAATTCTGAGTGGTCATCTCGAACATGATTCTCAATCCTGCGTCTCAACTCAAGTAATCGTGGTCTTAGTTACCTTAAGACTAGCATTTGAATCGATATTAAGCGTTTACAGAGCTTCAAATAATCAGGATGGGGATGTGCCGCTGACTCTTGTAATCATTGGGTCCAAATTTTCATCCGTGTTCGCCTAAAGATGCGGGATATGGCCCAGGATCAGCAAAGCCTAACAAATAACGGCGGACTCAGCGGGTCCCAAGACCAACAAGCAGTATGTACCGAAAAGGACGCTGAAAAGGCTGTGGAGCTGTTGAGAAAACTCCGTCAACAAGCAGTGTATCACAAATATCGGACAAACCCGGTAGCCATGGAGCAGCTGGACCTCCTAGAACGGGCATTCGATAGCGACCTCTTCAAGTCAGTTTGTCAAGTCTACGACCAAATTTACGACACCGCAAACATCTCCGGATCTTCCGAGCTGAAGGCATCTGCCTCTGCAAAGGCCACTGTAGCAGTATTTTCTGCAAGCATAGGCCACAGCCACCCACGAACCGTGGAGTTACCCAAGACAGAGGAGGGTCTGGGCTTCAATGTCATGTCGTTCGACGGATCAGCGGTTTTTATATCGCGGATAACTCAGGGCGGAGTTGCCGACCAACATGGAGGTCTTCGTCGTGGTGATCAATTGATCTCTATCAACGGTATAAACGTCGAAAACGAAGATCACATCAAGGCTGTAGAATTGCTTAAGGCTGCTAGAGGTCGTGTGTCGCTTGTGGTGAAATATATGCCCGGTTTGTTGAATCAGATCGAGGCCAGCTATGCTACCAAGCAGCAACAATTGCAAAATCAGTGAGCCATCTCCCATAAGGGACCAAATGTTGTAAATATTAGCCCGATCGACTGCAGGCCGCAGCTTAGATCTCAACAGTACTGACAATCAAAGCATAGACTCAATGGCCTCTTGGAACAGTTTATTCTGACTGTTCCAAGAGGCCATTGAGTCTCTCGCTCGGGAAATGATTGAATAAACTCATTTAATAAAGATGGTTAGCACAGCTTTCCGAAGGCTGTCAGCCTATCAGTACAAAAATGAACCAAAGATTCAAAACCCAAAATATATGTTCATCCTCGATTATATCTATTCTTGGCCTCTTGAGCTACGGAACTGCAAATCATACTTCAGATTGGATTGATAAACTCCCACTGAGAGCAGAAGCTTCAAGTAGATCGCAAGCCAGTAAATGTGGAGACTTGATCCGCGATCGCGCCCGCTCCATGCATTCTAGGCCGGCTCTCATTCTGCTGGCCGACAATGAAACAACGTATCATCACTCCTTAACCAGACTAGGGAATCAACCGTCTTGCATGACGTCGATGTAGAAACAAAAGCTAAATGAAGGCTAAATGTCTGAATCAAGCAGATCGGGTCCTGATATGAGATCAGACATTTTACGCACAGCTTCTTGAAACTATTGTTGAGCGTTGGAAGTGGGCAATGTGAAGAAAACAATTCTTCCAATCCTTGATCCGGTAATTCACACATGTATAAGTTCCATTAAGAGAAAGGACTGTCCAAGTTAATTCAGTTTAGTCTACAACATATTTGGCTGCCATGATCGTGGCCTCCAGCTTCAGATTGGCTCGACGTTGTGCCAGACACATAGTTCAAACTCGCAATCACATCTCAACCAGCTCTATCGCCTCAGCCAGACTCTTCACCGAGAAACACGAGTGGGTTGCAGTTGAAAATGAAAATGAAAAGCAAGTAGGTCGAGTTGGTATATCCCAGCACGCTCAAGAGGCACTCGGAGATGTAGTTTTTGTACAAGTCCCAGATATTGGCGTGACTCTCAAGCAATTCGATGAGGCTGGCGCAATTGAAAGTGTCAAAGCAGCCTCGGAAATATTGTCGCCTCTATCTGGCAAGGTTGTCGAGGTAAACTCAAAACTCGAGGAGAAACCAGGTCTAGTCAACACCGATTGCTATGGAGATGGCTGGTTGTTTGATATTGAGATTTCAGACAAGCAAGAGCTCGATAAGCTCATGAGCGAGGATCAGTATGTTGAGTTCCTAGAAAAGACAAAAGACTCTTGATTATGATGTGATTAGTATATTTTTACAAGCGATTTCTGAGGACAAAGAATCGATAAATTCCGATATATGTTTTGTTTGAGTCAATCATTATTTCATGCTTAAATCTTTCGGACTTCTCCAGATTCTAAGCTGCGAACAGATTTTGAGAACATCTCTCGAATATCTCTGTATTTGGCGGCATTCTTGGGGTCCGATTTTTGTTTTGACTTGCGGTAATTTCGAGTATACGATTTACTCATTGGAACGAGCTGCTTAGAGGAGGATTGGTCTTCGTTCAATGATTGAGCTGCCTCCACGGCCAACACGGATCCCGTCTTACCTCGTGGAGCCTCGACAAACAGTTGATAATCTTCATAAGGTAGGAGACATTTAGCTTGAATTGATTCGGTAATCCATTCGGGCCTGACAACGCGGTCATCAGGCCTTAGCTGCTTCATTCTGGCCATCGACAAATTCGTTGCTATCATAAATTTTGTTGTCTGATACCTATAGTATGGATGGTAGTCGCCTCCATTTAGGAAGATGAGGCGTTTGAGCTCATCTGCAGTGGGTTGTGTTCGTCCATTTACATTGATCGATATTCCCTTGAATATCTCAGTTCTTGTAGTCCTGTTTCTATGCCGGAGAGCTTCACGGATTTCGTCATTCTGCTCAGCTAGTTTGGATTTTTTCACTCTCATGTAGTCTCTGGAGTCGTCGTATCCATTGGTTCTATCTAGCTTGGTTAGCCCCGTGCGATCTCCCATCTTTCAAGGTTTTTCATGGGCATTTGAGATTTAAACCGAATCGAAACAAATTTTGGATCTGAGGGCCGACAGGTAAACAATTCCTTATGACCGTTGACTTTTGAATGAATCATCCAGGGTAACGAAGTTTTATTAGCAGACATGGTTCACACACAGGGTAAGAAAAATGGGATAAATTCATATTACTCGGCAACGTTCTCGTCCGCGGCTTGATCACACGAGCAAAGGTAGGGATTTCAATCTGGCAGCAGTTTCCTATTCGATTTTATATGCTTACATTGTATTTATCTAGGTTTCTAATTTCATAGCCTTTTACGTTTATTAGACTCTGCTCTTTGCGTGAAGGGAAGCGATGCCTTTTGGGTCGGTGGATATCTATGTTTCTGGCCTATTTCAGGAATAGCTATCCCTGCAGCTCCCTACTCTAATACCTGTTTGGTCCACGGTTAGTTGGTTACGGATGGGAAACTCGCCTCTAGGGGCGGGGGTCCTTCCCCGTGCTGGCTAATTCGTGCTTTTTCAATTTTCTACTTGAAAAACTAATGACAGAAACAATTCCCCCGATAGAGGGCGCAGTATAAAACTCTAAAT
>Ga0209372_1000278_pt1 | contig 32381 bp, 18 predicted proteins | sample AgamicAtPe_FD_187170 | JGI IMG/M metagenome (GOLD analysis project Ga0209372, IMG submission 187170) | Agave microbial communities from Guanajuato, Mexico - At.P.e (SPAdes) (version 2) | ecosystem: Host-associated > Plants > Phyllosphere > Phylloplane/Leaf | place: Guanajuato, Mexico | collected... | reverse complement strand
GCGAGCGAGCGAGCGCTGGCCGATCGGCCCTTTCGAGCGGCGCCGCCAGCAGCGGCCAGTCAGGTCCAGTTTGGCTGACTCGAATTGGCAGAATCAGTTCAGCAACATGAGCTGAATGAGCGGACGCTCGTTTGCGAGCCACTCTCGAGCTGGCGGCCTTGTTTGGCTGGCCAGCCGAGCCGAGCTGGGCGCCGAGCGAGCGAGCGAGCGGGTTGGCGATTTTCACTTTGCCGGCAGCCATAATTGAAGCGGCCGCGCGGTTTTATGGGGCCGCCGCCAACCGGTTAGAGTTGGCAGAGAGTCTCAGTTTGGCTCGGAAGTGAAGGGAAGAGTTTTGCTGTGAGCTCGAAGGCGGGAGCGAAAAAAGATCAAGCGGCGGCCGCTTGGAGCCGGCGCATGGAGGACGGCGGACGTTGGATCCAGCTCCAAACGCCGTCCTCTTGTTGGCGCCAGCTTTTGCTCCGAACTCGCAAGATAGCCGCTAACTGGCCACTGCGAGCGCGGCGAGGGAGCGCCGCCTATAAGTTGGCCCCTATAGGACTCCCGCCGCTGCTCCTCGGCTTGCTCTTGAAATTGGATTTGTTGTCGCTCCTGGATCGCGTTGCTCGTCGTCGTGGCCGAGCTTGCTCTCAGCCAGCGCGCGGCCCTCCTCACTTGCAGCTGTCGCCTTTCGGCCGCTGACGCCGCCGCCGCCGCCAGCTGAGAGCGAGTCTCGCTAGTCAAATTGGCGCCGGATGCTGCGAGCGCCGCCGCTCGGCTCGCCCCTCGGCCGGCTAATTGATTAGCGCCTTGAGCTCCGGGCGGCTGAGCGCGTTTGGCGGCTCAGCGGAGGGAGAAAAAGAGAGCGGCTTGCCTGCGCAGCTCGCTCCTCCTCTCTGTCCGGCAAACCTCAAGGCGCCTCGCTGGCTCCTGGATTCGTGCTCGCAGTCTAAGCTGCTTGGCTGGAGCTGCCCATGATGATGCAACAGCGCCAATCCGGCCAACAACAATAACTGTCGAGCTCGGCGGCCACTCGAGCGGGGTTCATGTCACGCCAATCGGCGTTTATCTGGCTGGCCAAGCGCTTCAGCGCCGCCGCCGCCGCCGCCTCGACCGCCAGCCAAGCTCCGCTTCCTCCTCCAACGGCGCCGACCTCTCCCACTGTCTTCGCCTGCTCCTCGGGCGCCCGGCAGGCCAGCGAGTGAACGCGATCCGGCTGAGCTGGCGCGCGGACAAACGGCGCCGGCCGGCGCTCGAGCGAGCAGCCATTCCGCTCGCTTAGCTCGCAAATGGGCCGCCGCCGGCCGCTCGCCTGGCCCGGTGGCAGGTTGGCCGGCCGGCCAGTCGGCTGGCCGCTCGCCCGACGACAAGTGGCCACCGGGCGCACTGCACACAACAATTGATTCATCACGGCGCCTTTCGTGCTGCTCGGCGGGCCAGCCAGCCAGCCAGCCAGCCGAGCGCCAAGGTTAGGGGTCGAGTGTCGTCGGGCGGTTGCGTGATGGCCGCCTTGCGCTCCCTCACCTCAGGCGCCCGCTCGGGCAACAAAGGGCCGCCAAAGTCTCCGAGGGCCAACTTGCCGGCGCTCGGCTTGCCAGACGGGCGGCCAACTGGGCAGCCAGGCAGCCCTAACTCGCCTGCGCACACAATACACGCAATTTGCAACTCATTTGGGATTCCTCGGGCTCACTTGGCAAACGCGTCTTGGTTCATGTGAAACACAATGCCGACTCACAATGCGCCCGCGGCCACTCACACTCAGGGGGTCGCCGGCTCGAGCTACTCCGAGCGGCCCAGTGGCTGGCCGCCGGCAGCGCCTACACTCGGCTTGTCTGAGCGCAAACTCAAAACTGGGTCAGCGCCGAGCTGCTTGGCCTGATTGGCTCTGCCTCCCTCCTTCGCCGGCCGGCGCGATGATTTCTTCTTCCCAATAATTAAATTAGCTTGCCGGCGCTGAATATATAGGTGGCTGGCTGGCTGGCTGGCGGAGAGGGAGGCGCGCTGAGCTCAAAAAACAAACTGATCTTTGCGCCGCCAGAGCTCGAACCTGCTCGGTCTATAAGCCGGCGCTGGCTGGTGGCGCCGCCGCCGCCAGCACCAGCTGAGCGCGAGCGACCAAGCAGCACTCGCCACCGCTATTGTATAATTACAAGCCAGAACGAGAGAGAGAGAGAGAAAATTCACGAATCCTGCGGGGAGCAAGGACTGGGCGGCAGCAAGCAGGCGGTCGGGGGCTTTTTAGCGCAAACGCGAGCGCAAGAAACTGGCCACCACATCCACACACTCGGCCTTGGGCAAACGGCAGCGCTCGCTGTTGGTTGGCCGGCCGGCCGGTCGCTCGTTTAACCTATCGCGCAGGCGAGTGCGATGCGGTTGGCGCGTTCGTGAGTCGCCCGCGAGCCTTTCCCGCTTCCCCTGCCGCCTCTAGCAGAGCTGCGCTGGCCAGCGGCCTGCAAGTAGGAGAGAAAATTAGCTGGCTAATCAAATGAAAGCCAGCCAACGGCGAGAAAAATCATTCCCCCTCCTCTCGGCTGGCCCACTCAAGCCGGCAATGGGCGCGCTCACACACACGCCGCTCGCAAGTCGCAACCAAAGTCAGCTGCAGCAGCAGCGCCGCCAACTATATTCAGCGCGCGCCTTGGATGCAGCGAGCAAGAAATGCTCGCTGCATGAAAACGCTGTCCAATGCAACAAACTGGCTCCATCCGAAGACCCGCTGAGGCTAGAACAAGGCGGGCGAGCGAGCTTTGCAGTTGCGCTTGCAATGGTCGCAACATTTTCATCCTCCCTCTCCTCTTGCTCTTCGCCCTCCCCGCCGCTAGCATGCCGCCCTGACTCCCCTCTCGCTTCTTCGTGCCAATTCAGAGCGCAGAGGCGGCTCCAAGAAGGGCGAGCAAAACTTGACTCGCCCGCTTGAAAACTTCATCTCTCGCTCGCTTGTAGCGCCAAGAGCTCCGAGTGCTAGGCTCCACTGCGCCAGCCCGGCAGCGGCAACAACTAGGATCTTTTTTCCTCCTTGCCGGCGAGCTGGCCGCCCTGTGCAAGCTCCTCCAAGCCGGCAAATGTATTGAGTTGCAGGCTGAACTCTGGCGGCCAGAGGCTGAGTAGTGTGTGTTCTGCTTGGCGCGCTCGGCTCCAACCATCGGCGGCGCCATCGGCCGAAATCCACGAATTAGCAGCTCAAACGCTCGGACACACACACACTGGCTCACTAACAGCCATCAAGCCGAGCCAAGTGGGCGAGCGCCAGCGAAGAGTTAGGCGCGCGAGCGGCCAAACACGACCACTCGATTCAGCGTGAAATGATATTAGCGACGCCTATAAGCGGGCGCAAGTATAGGGCCACAAATGGGCGCCAGTCGGCCAGCCAGCCAGCCCGCCAGCCCGCCGCTCAGCCGGCGCCAGCTGGCGCTTGGCCATCGGGCGCCCCGCGCTCGCGCTGCAAGACTTGCTTTCGCCGCCAAACCTGGTGCCTCCGTCGCTCCCTGTCTGCCTGTCTCGCCTCCTTGCTGCTCCCTCCGCCCTGATGGCTCCACTGACAGCCATCTCTGCAGCTCGCGCGCGTTTACGTCAGTGGCGAGCGCACGTTAAAAGTTGCGAGGGCTCACGCTAGCAGCTCGCTGGTTGATCCTGCACCTGGTTGAGCGAACGCGCTCGCTGGCTGCCAAGCCGAGACTGGATGCGAGCTTGGCGCCTCTCGTCTGCGAGCGCACGACGCTCGGCGGAAGCGAGCGCCTCACAGCCTAGCTCGGCCGAATGCTGAGCCGCAATTTTAAAGGCAAGCGAGTGTGATGCTTTCAAGGCGACAGTTGCAAGATGGAAGTGGAGATGCGTAACCATCATTAAGGTTGGGCGGCAAATTCTGCTGCTGTAAAATTGACTCGCAAATAGGGCGGCCAGACGGATGATGCAAATAATCGATTAATTAACTCGGGAGAGCCGCTGAACTTTGTTGTCATGTTGCTCCGCTGACATTAGCCAGCCGCTAGACAGGGCGAGCAAATGGCGAGACTGGGCGGCGTTATTGAACTTGCCGCTAATGATGGTCAACGCGTCCGCAGCTAGTGCAGGGATGGTTAGGTATAAGCGAGCGCAAAGTTGCGTTCAAGCTTGCATTTGGGCGCTCGTCGAGCACCAAGTTCGCCTGCTTGTGTTGTGCAAGAATTGTGCCATTTGCGCCGCTGCCCCTGCATTGGTCGGTCAAGTGCGACGAAAAATGGCGCCAACAAATGATTTGGGCCAGGAGGATGCTGTTTGTTTTGAGAGGCCCGCTCGATAATCATCAAGATATCGCACAACAAATGCGTGGGCTCAGTATTGTTGAGCCTAGAACGAGCTCACTGAGGCTCCAAGGAGATTCAGAGGGAGCGGATCCATTTAGGTTTGCGTCCAGCCACCAAGCGGACCCCTAGCATCCGATAATAATTGGCCGACAACGAATGGAAGGCAACCAAAGTTGGATTGGATTGGCCCACACAAACTGCGCCAAACTTGATTTATGATCTCCACGTGGCGACAGTTGTCACATGGAAAACCATTAGCGTTGGCGCTTTAAAACACTGATTCCAGTTTGTGCACCGTTCAAAGGCATGTTATTGCTTGAGGGCTTCTTGTTTGGTCAGTTTAGGATACTGCAGCGATTTTTCCAAATTCAGACCCATTTGTTTACGATAATAATGATAATTTGCGGTCGATTTCGCGCATCTCCTCCTGGCGCTTTGGTGGCGCCGGCGAGCTCGAGGGCTTGCTGATCTGGCTGACTCTTTGTTACCAACAAAACCAATTGCCAAATCGATCGATCTATCTTTCTCCCTCCCTGTCTCTCTGTCTATGTCTGGTCAATTTTCATTTGCCACAACCATACTATAAGTCAGCTAGCCGAAAGAGCGGCCACACAATACGATTATAGTTTCCAAACCAACAGCTTGTCGCTCGAGGCAAATCAAGCAAGCTGAGATTCTCAAGGTGGACAAGTTTCGCCCTCTTTTCGAATGCTTTCTCAAACAGGACAAACACTGTCGCTGAGAATTCACGAAACTCCTCAAACGAAAAAGCGTTTTTCGCTATTAGCGACGCACCCATTTTTGGGCCGTCCCCTGATCGGCGCTGATCCACAGGTTTGTAGGTGTGCGTGCTTGGCTAGCGGCTCGCTAGTCCACGAAGGTTCCCAGCTACGGCCAACCACTCGAGAGCTGCAGCCGTCGCCCTGGTTGCTTTGCTTCTGGCACCAGGATCATGATGGAGAGGGGGGAACGCGCGAGAGTTGACTCTTCGCCTCTGGGGCGACTTGGTTTTTTGTCTCGTAAAGGATGATCGATTAGTTGTGGCGCCTCGGTCGCCACAGCCTGCGCTCTCGGCGGACGCATCGAGGGTCAAACGGAAACGGCGGCCGGCGGCGCATACATGGACGCGCTCGCCCGCCGCAGGTATACTACAGAGCGAGAGGTAACTTTTCAATAATTGAATTTTCAACGCTCTGCTACGAACAAACGACTGATAGGCAAACGAATCCGAGAGAGACAGAGGAGGAGGGAGACAAAAATGAGCACAGCCGCCTCTTATAGATAATTTCGCCTCTCTCACTCAACTCGCACACTAAAACTTGCAAGTGATTTCAATGTAACTTACCAAATCTTAACTTGAGTCTCATTTAGGTTCAAGTATTGTGCTATCTCGATCCTTCTTGCTCTCGTTAGATATTTGTTTGTATGAAACTCTTTCTCTAACTCTGTTAGCTGGCTGTTGGTAAAATTTGTTCTACCAACGTTGCCATTCGTCGAGGTTGTTGTTGTTGAAGTTGAAGTTTGTTGCTGGTTTCTGGCTGACGTTGAGGCGCCTTGATTCACCAAACTATTGCCGCCACCATTGGGAGTCATTGGCAGATGGTTGGCACTAGATCCATTGCACAATCCGCCACCGCCCATGTTTCCTGAGCCAACAATGGATGAGGAGGTTGTTGATGAGGCTGATGAGAGTTCGCTTGGCGAGCAAGTGGCTCCAAGCGGATGCGAACCCGGTGGGCCCTCCTGACAATCACGACCAACCATTGTCATTGAATCCTCACGTTTCACCATGGCAGCTTTAGGGGCATTGCGGCGCAATTGCATCCAGGGAAAAGTTTGGTTGCTTGGCGGTGTTGGCTGGCCATTGGTTGCGTTAGGATTTGATTGTGATGTTGGTGTTCTCGATTGCTCAATTTTGACTAAATTGCTTGCATGTTGACGGCTGCTTGTTTGCATCTGAAGTTGGTGGTTTTGTTGCTGCGATTGCTGCTGCTGCTGATGGCTATTGGTCAGGACAGCATTTCCACTGGCCAGCTGATGGTCTGCTGATGTGGCTTGTGCTGGCCGGTGCAAGGGTTGCAATTGGTTGTAAGTGGGCACTGAGTATTCGTCGGCTTGTTGCATCTGTTGTTGTTGGATAGTTGAATGATGCGATTGACTATTTTGGTTCTGGTAGAGGAGTATTGTTGGCGCTACTTTTCTCTCGTTATAATCATCCGAGGCGCCACTCTCATCTGCTTGACCAATTAAGCTCGCTTGCGCTGGCGCTTGTGCAACGGAAGAGGTTAAATTTGTCATATGATTTGGGCTGTAAGTTTGTGGATGGTGCTGTGTAGCGGGCGAATAGTGATAATGTGAGTGGTGTGGTGGCATTGGTTGCGAGGGAATATTTTGGTGGGGTGGTTGAACCATATTGTAATGGTGGGCGCTTTGTGATGCAAGCGCAGGTTTAATGTACATTTGCTCATGGGCTCCGATTGCCATGCTTTGTGTTGGCTCGTAGGGTAGAGCGCTATAGGCATTATGGTAAGACTGCCTTGAAGTTGGCTGCTGTTGGTCTAATTCTGCTTGAGCTGCGTAAATGTGATTCTGTGGAGGCGGCGGTAGTGGAGCTGGCTGGTGTGTTTGATGCTGGTGCTGATGGTATGGGGGCTCGTGGCTATAGATGTATTGGCTTCGGTAACTGTTGGCAGTTTGGCTCATATTCAATTCATGTTGCTGTTGATCCAATTGGCTTGCGGCGCCCAATTGAGCGCTTGGTGTTGATTCCAAGGTGGTAAGACTATTCGTTGAGCCCATTGAATCGACAACAGCTGCAGATCTAACGCTGTTCTGGTGAGAGATTTGCATTGGATGATGATGGTGATGATGATGATAGGCAACTGTGTCACAGTAGGCATTGCCGCCAACAACTTGGTTTAAATGGGGCAGATGATTCATGATTGCGCGTTTGCTGAGTTGATGGCTCCTTCCTCTCGCCCACTACTCTCGCGCTCACTCTCTCGCCCTCACTCCTCTATTTGTCTCTCAGTATGATTCTCTCTTGTTCTAGACCACTTGTTTCAAGTAAACGATTGCAGCAAGATGCAATTGGTCTTGCTGGGCCGGGGATGGGCAGTCTAATTTGATTGAGGTTTTTCGTACACAAATATTTGGCTTTGAATCTCTAATATGGGCCAATTTTGCAACCATCTAGTTCGTTATTAGCAGTTACAGTTTCTCTTATAATAAGCATCTAGCTCGATACCCCCGAGAGATTCTCGCCCCAAAAAGGTGGACAGAGAGAGAGAGAGAGAGAGAGAGCGAACCCCCTGGCGCCCAACTGATCGTTGCAAGCCTTACTATCTCCCTGCCTCTTGAATGGAATCACACGCAAATTCGCTACCCTAGACAAACATGGCGAATCTAACTGACTACTCGCGCAACTAACTCGCTTGATGGGCAGTCGTCGGGTTCAACGACAGAGCTGAGCAAGGGGAGCGCGAACGAAGTCGTCGTCGTCGCCATAGAGGTGGCTGTAGGAGCCGCTGCTGTCGTCGTTGCAGCCAGAGAATTGGCGGGCTGGGAGCATGCGCAGTCGGATTTGGCCAGCCAGAGCGGGCGGACCAAGTTCGATTCTGCGCTCGTCCTGCAGATGGTGCGGCATTTCTTAGCTGCAGCTTGAGAGAACTTGGCGAGGATTTGCGCTCGATGTAGACGTCTCGCCATTTTGCCAACGGTTCGCGCGCAACAGAGAACGAGCTAGCGAACTTTTTGGCACGGACAGAATGGAATTGCGTACGTGCACGTTCAAAATGGAGGCCCCATTGGCAGCCCCTGATGCAACATTCTCACCTCGCCTCTCTCAAAACACACACTTCACCTGGCAGCCCGTCAGACAGATTCAAACTAGCGGCTTGGCGCAACAAGAGAAACATGAGCTCAGCAAACGACCACTCTGAGGGCCCAATCTCGATGGGCTCCACCGACCATCTTGAGCCAAACTCACTCCAAGATGACTATCAAACGTGTCAAGCGCCAATAATGGCCATATGCACCGATTCGAGCCGCTGCGGTTCGGCCATCTACGCGGATTCAAGCGTCCATTTGGTTGCGGATAGAAAAGATTTGGGGGACCCATACAAGGGCCTTGATATTATTATACAAAGGATCGATCCTCAGGTTGTAATTGTGAGCTCTGTTCAGAAGAAACTCATCACATTTCTTGAGAAAAATTTTAGATTTAAAGTTCTTGATATTAGTCGGAGGCAAACAAAAACCAAATCATCATCAGCCTGTATCAGCACATTATCCCAGGATTCATACAATCAAAGTGACCCCCTCGCCTTATCATTGAGAGATATTCCCTCAAATCAGGGGATCGCATCTGAACAGCTGCAACCCGACCATTCAGAATTTCAAGGTGTTAGCGAAATCTCAGAATATTCGTTCACGCTTGCAATCGTTCCTAACGTTTGGTTCTCCATGAGTAGCGGGATGCAGAAATTATTAGATAGTGAGCTCGTCAAGAGCAGAGGACTGGACGATCCTGAGGAGAGATCGTTATTCATAACTTCTAGAGTGGAAAAATCAGCCGACGTTTGTGCAATACGGGCTATTTCTGCTCTGGATAATTATATTTTGCATACATTCACTTGTGAACCAAACATAGACCCTACCACAGATTCAAATCAAAGTAACGTCGTCCAACATGTAAGAAATCTTCAATCTCAAAGCCAGCGCACACAAGCGTCATGCATATCACGACCAAGTTGTGATCTAATGCCAATTTTAGAGGTGAAGTATGTTGACCCGGGCCCCGTGCTCTCGATTGATAAGTTCAGCTTGGAGGCACTAGGGATATTCCACCACTGTGCTAGAAGATTGCCCGACGACAATGGATTTGAAAATCCTATCGATTCCGACAGAAAGTCAATTCCGAGTTTGTTTGAGGTTCTAAATCTATGTCAGTCCACCCTGGGCAGGAAAAGATTGCGTACGCTAATGATGTGGCCCATGCAGAATCTTGAGGAACTTAAACATAGGCACGATGTGTTGGACCACTTTATCAAACCGGAAAACGAATTGCTGCGCGATCAGATATCTCTACAGCTGAAGAATTTGGTGCCTCTATCAGGATTGCTGACCAAACTTAATCACTCAGTCGGCTCATACAGAGAATTGAGTACGATTTACAAATCCCTTTGGGCTTTCTTCGCCATTATAGATTTGATCAAAGCGAACATTGTCAACAATTTAGAAATATTCAAACGCTTAATCGTCCTTGATTGCCCGAGACTAAGAGCAGTGGTGGATTCGTTTATTAATGTCGTTGACTTTGAGGCATCGCGGAAAGAGAAACGGGTTCAAGTTTGTTTGGGAGTGGACGAAAATGTTGACGAGAAACGAGAACTAATCAAAAATCTGAAGCAATTTTGTGATGAAATAGCAGTCCAAGAGACTGCAAAGTACAAAGATTTACTCGGTAAACCATGTAGCATTATATACTTGCCAAGAATAGGATTTTTATGCAGCGTGAACTATTCATCGACATCCGAGCTCATGCAGATAAAAACCAACCGGGAGTTTGATGTGCTGCTGCATACTGAACAGTCGGTATACTTCAAGACAGCCAGGATGGAAGAGCTAGATAATAATGCTGGAGACATAGCCTGTGATCTCATAGACGTGCAAGAGAACGTGGTGATAAATTTGCAGTCTGACTTGTTGAAGCATACTGAAACCATACTGAACTTGATGGATATTCTCGGGGAACTCGATTGTTTGATTGCATTTGCAAAGGTTTCATTCCAAAGAGGATACACACGACCCGAGTTCGTGTCATCTACCGAAGAGATTGACATTGTACAGGCTTATCATCCTCTTCACTGTATCAAATATAACGTGGTGCCTAATGACATCCGATTCTACAATCACACGTCAGAACGGCAGGTAAAAGTTATGGTCCTAACGGGACCGAATTCTTGTGGTAAAACAACCTACATGAAAGCAACCTGCCTTGTTATATACATGGCACACATCGGTTGCTTTGTGCCAGCATCACATGCCAGAATTCCGATGGTCGATGCCATATTGACCCGGATGCACTCAGCGAACTCAATATCCACTGGACTCTCTTCGTTTGCAACTGATCTACACCAGGTTAATTACGCGCTGAGTCGAGCAACAGAAAATTCGTTGATCGCAATCGACGAGTTTGGCAAGGGTACTCAGACTCGAGACGGTTTTGCCTTGCTGAAAGCTCTGGTCACATATTTTGTTATTCGAATGAACAAAAGTCCTCATGTTATGATCGCTACTCACTACAATCGTTTGATTAACCACATGCAAAATTACAGCGAGTACATCATTTATAAAACATTCAAGGTCACGAAGGATCTGTCTAAAGACAACATAGTTTACGAATTTCGATTGATAGACGGAGTTGGCGAGATTAGTCTAGCGGACCAGGTGGCATTGAGAGCGGGCGTACCGCAGAGGATCATCGAAAGAGCCGCTCAAGTGCGAGAGTATATCACTGGCAGTATGCCTCTCAAGCCTCGACCTCCGTTGGGCGCATGACTTCAGTGCAAGAGGAAACTGAGCTGCCGCATTGATAGAATGGTTGCACACATGTTTATGGTGTAAATCGCGCATTCAGCTGGACAAAATAGATCAACTGTAAACAGATAGATGGCGAATACAAACAAGACATGAGATTTCAAGACAACTGATAAATTGAGAGGGTAAACTTAACTGAAATCTACCATCCTGTGATATTTCGCTGATGGGAGGTGACCACACACCCTTATTTTCTGCCTCGAGTTATTGATTGAGGCTGAGTTGAGGGGCCATAGAGCATGACTTTTCTGGATTGATAGCTGACAGAAGTCAAATCAAAGTCAGGTGATAAAGAGGAGCTACTTTTTATATCTGCTCGAGAATAGGGCAGGTAAAAATACATAGTGATAATGTCATCATCAAAGGCTGTCAAAGCCATCCTATTCTCTGCTCAGGCTCAAGAGCACGACGTTCTAACCAAAATTAAGAATGTCCAGAAGTGGTTGAAATCAGGCTACAACATCAAGGTCCAGATCAATGGAAAGGCTGACAGACACAAAGCTATTGAGGCTTTGTATAAACAAATAGAAACCAGCACCAAATTGGGTGCCGAATTCACACAGAAAGTTGTAAAGCCAGAATCGATAAAGTTCATTATGAAACCCACCCCAGGCGCGGATGCTCTCAAGATTGATGACTCAACTGACAAAGCTAGTGATGAAAAAGAATTGGAATCAATTATGTCGGGCGTAGACGTATTCTCCGACGAGTTCGAAAAGCAATTGGCCGAATCAATCCGACAGGAGAGGCAAAAGAATAAAAAAAGAAGTAAGCCTTGAAGGAGCCAATAATCCTTGGATGTCGGCTCCCCCTGTTTATCTACGCCTTTTATTAGATCCCCTAGTGGTTAGAATGTCTCCAATGATCTTGACGGTCCTGGCTAACTGTTTGGTACCGGGGGGTGCGCTCATAGGCTGATTTGATTGCATCTTACGGGCAGATTTGATCCCATCAGTGATATATCTTGGAGGTCTAACTGGGGCTTGCATAGTGACCCTGGCTGGAACAACCGACGGTGGAATGACGGGTGCTCTAGTTTGAATTTGATCTAAACTGTTGCTTCTTGACGCGCTTTTCGAGTGAATGGTTCCAGGTGACGCCCTTGAGGAATGCTCTGACATCTCTTTCTTCCAACAACAACAATAATCTCGAATAGCTTGGAAGAAACAAATAAGGAATATAAGAACAAAACAGAATAAGGCCGTGCCAGCGACCATATAAGGCATCCATGCTACATAGGGAAATTCTATTGATGGCTCTGTGAGGTTTTGAGTTTGCCTGACCGCCGTGATTGTTGGTCGTTGGGAACGAAAACAAGGCCAGATATCTGTAGTATCGACAGTGAGGCAACTCTCTGGAGTCTCAAGGGTGCTGGCAGCGTCGGCAGTCTTCGTGGTTTCAGTGATTTCAGTAGTCTGAGCAGTGTCATCAGTTTCGTTCAATTTTTGTATCATTACAGTAGACCATTTTGGGTTCAGATTTGATAAGAGCGAGAGGCATCCTGTGCCAACAGTCAAGAAAATTTCAGCGCGATAAGTGGAGCCAAAAGATAGAGTAATTACAGGGCCGAACCAAAACCAGCACGTGTTTTTCTTTGTGGCAGATCTTTGAATTTTATTTCACTCTCTTGGTCATTGAACATGTTTTCAAAACATTCTTGTCCAATCCTTAAACTTATGAGTATTGTTATAGAACACAAAACCTTGAAATCATCTCCATCCTGCAGCATTAGTTGAGCGGCGGTTAGCATCAATGGATTCGGCATGAGAGTCTACCGAGAAAGCTTCGTCCAATCATCTTTGCCGATTGTTGGTGAATTTTAAACGATTAAACTCACGAAACGATGATGGGAAGTTGGCATGAAACCACCTCTATACTAAAAGGACATGTGTTCTGATTACTATTGATTAATATTCTAAACAAGTTTTCTCTATTGAAGTTACTTGAAACTTCAACGCCCGGAAGTGGGATTTTCAGTCGATTATTCAATAACAGCACATTATGTGCTCATGGAGACTTTGAGATTATCCAAGACGGAGATATATGTATCTTGTTCGGTGAGATGCTAGTGAACCTCTGGACTCAACATTCACTTCAACTCATAACACTTGTCACACACTCGGACGCTTGCATCGCCCCAGCCTCTTTCTGGCACGGGCATGGATTTAGTGGAGCATTCATGGCAAAAACCCCCACCACAACGTCTACAATGATGAATAGAAACCAGCTCGTAGAAATCTTTGCGACATAAGCCGCAATTTGATATTTGAGAATCTGGAAGCCAGTATTCTGGTCTAGCTGAATCCTTGATTACTCCCAGAGGATAGTCGATGGCGGTTGAGACTACGGTTTTAATCGTGTTCTGCAGGACTTCGCCCAACTTTCTCGCTGTTATAGCCGAGCCAACTTCAGCACCGTTCATGTTCGATGGTAACTGTTGCGTGTAGCTATTGGCCACAACTAACCGAGACTCTGCTGCTGTGTCCTTTGTTTTTTGTTTTCGGTCAATGAGATTGTTGATGCCACTTTTAGTTGCGTCAAGAGAACCATTTTGTTGAAGGGGCGGTAAGACAGATTTGTGGTCACTAAATTCATTGATAAGCTGGTGGTTGTTACTGTCCGAGGATGAGGACCCAATTGATGAAGAAGAGTGTGGCGTTAGAGTGGTATTGCTGCTACCACTTGCTGTTGCACGACTTACTGGGATCGGTATTGAGCTTGTTGGTGATGGGTTGTTGCGGTCACCAAGTTTTCGCTGTTGCAGCTGTGTTTGATTATCGTTGGTGTGAGCAGTTTTTGCATGGAAGCCATTTGCATTTGATGCACTGTTGTTGCCTTGGTGCTGTTGCAGCTGCGTTAGCATTGGTGGTAATGGTGGTAGCGAATTAATTGCGCTTAGATTATCTGAGCGCTCATAACATCGATCACAGACTCGAACGCTCGTCGCTCCCCAACCTCTTTCTGGCACGGGTTTCGATTTACTTGAGCAGGTATTACATAAACCGTTCCCACACAAGCGACAGTGGTGCTTCTGATCAAATTGACCAAATTCATTGTTGCACAGGGCGCAGTGGAGGATTCTCGAATTTGGTATCCAATAGTTGGGTGCGATCTGATCTGCAACCCACTCTGATACCAATTTTGTAGGCTTTGCACTGATACTGGTGACTGTTTCAGTGATATAATTCACGCTATCTAAGACCCGCTGTGCTGCGTTTTGGGCTGCTTGCATCTTGTTAAGTTCGCCGGGCCAAACATGCTTAATTTCAGTGCGAACCGACGATTCCCAGGTATCTTTATTTCCAAACCAATACTGTCTGCTGCGATGTATTATCCCACAGCGTGGACACTCAAGCACATAGCCAGCCCAAGCGTATTTCGCCAGTCCAACCCATGGTGATTCATTCGAGGAGCATGTCTTTGGATTTACGATAACTCCCTCGCCGCGCTCGTGACACGCACGACAGAATAGTATGTGGTTGTTAAACTGGTGTTGATACACGCACTTCGAGTCAGTTGTGTGCCCAAGACCGTCGCGGTGATGATTCATAGAGTTAGTACATCGAGCGTTGCAAGAAAGACACGTCGTTGGACAGGTTAAGTACTGATTTGGAAACATTGATGGCACTGTTTTCTCGATGTCTCCATTGAACTTCTCGTTCAATGTTCTCAAGGTTGTATAAATGACCGAAATTGGTCTTGGCGCTCTAGTGGCAGAGTTTTTTATGTGCCTTTTGATGCATACTTTCAAGGCATCGAAGTTTGTTGGGCGAACTAAGGTTTGTATGCCAACGTATTCAATCGCAGAGAAAGCCTCTGTTGTCAGGCCCAACGTCTTGAAACGTGATCTGATGATGCTTTCACGAGTATGGCTGACTTCTTGTTTCAATGGTTCGGTGTCTCTTGTTTCCTGGAAAATGATGACAACAGGTCCCAATTCGGAGCAAGATTGCCCATTCAACTCTGGTAAGCGCTGGAATGCGTTTCGGATCTCCTTGAAGAAGTGTTGCACGTAAACGCGCGATGCATCTCCCAGGAATGTGAAAAGATTGTCCTCTAAACGTTCGGACCTGGTCCTATAAATAACAATGTCTGATATGGCCAATACTTTCAACAATAGTCTTGTTCGGCGTTGGCAGTTTGCGGACACCCCCAAGAGACCCTCAGTGTCCAGAGTGATAACGCGTCTTTTTTCGTCATAAGCGGCCCATATTCCGATGGTGCACGAGTCTTGACTGGAAGATGTTTGAAAGACCTCCTGGCAGCCATAGAAAGTGTGATTCAGCGTGTAAGATTTTCCATGGCCTATCGAACCAAAAATGGACACAACTTTCACCAAGGCTGTGGGCGAACAGCCTAGTCTATCAGCAAAGTCATCCGCACAGTCAATTTGCATGAACTCATTCTCGTCAATCAGAAGAAACGAGCCTAGATGCTCGTCTATGCTCTCAATCTCAACTTGTTTCCTCCTTGGTTGTTGAGCTTGGGCTGCAGGTGATTGTGAGCGCTGGTTCAGGGTATTGTTTGAAAGATTCTCAACTTGAGTTGGCTCATCGTCTTCGTTTTCCATCTTATGCTTCTCTTGGCCAACCCGACGATTCGGTCGGCAGGAAGGCGACTTCTTGCAGCTCTTCTTGCCTTTGGTGCCGTTGTGGTTGTTGGTGACTTTGTTGTCGTCAATGGTGCTTTCAATGTAATTGTTGTTGACGCTCTTGTTGATGACGATTGCTTTGGAAGGGTTGATTTTTTTAGTAGAGATCATTCAAATGCTTAGATTGTGCCCAATCTAGCGAGTCAAACAAATGTTAGTACTAAGAGGAGATGGAGCTGTATGGTGTTAATATAAATACGCAATCGATTTGAATAGATGGATCTTAATGAGTCAAAGTTCGAGCGCAACGTTAGCTTGGTGTTATGGAACAGTTGTGGTTGCCACTTCAAGGCAAACAATGAGCAGTGGCTAGATGACAGTTGCAAGTGAACGATGTTTGATGTTCAACAGAGATTAGCTTGAACTTGGAACAGCTGATCTCGGCGAAGCTCTCTCTCTGGTGCGCGCTTTGACATGCAGATGTGCTAGGATTGGGTCGATGCAGACGGAGATAATTTGGGGAGGGCTTGGCGCTTGGCAGAGTTGAGGATAGTTTTCAGGCTGCAACAGGAGCACCAACGAGAGATGCCTCGTCAGAGTTGGGCAGACATTTTGAGTTGTTGGTCTGCTGGAGGAGAAAGGCGCGAGCAAGTTTGCGTAAAGGGGGCGCAATTGTTTAGGTCCATCTGAGTGTGGCCAATGTCAAATAGGTTTGTTATTCGTTTGTCCTCTGCGAACGCGCGGGTCTATTTATATCTCTTTGCCCTTCGTCCCTTTTCAGCTTTCGCCTTCTATACAACAATAATGATGATGATAATAGTAATGAGAAGAGGAGGAATAATAATGGCGGCAATAACGTTGATAATGCGAGTAAACGAAAGATGCGTCCCCCAGCTGAGCGAGTGGCTAAAGTTTTAGAATTTTTGGAAGACACTGGGCGAGTTCACACTATCGCAACGGTGGTTTTACTGTGAAATTGTGATGTATAGGTAGATGGGGTTGTTAGTGTTGCTGCTGCTGCTGGCTCTCTGCTTTGGCCCGTCTAACTCAGACGCCTTTCCAACATCACAATCTCATCTGTCTACTCGGGCTGGCTGCTCGGGAAGCCAGGCGGCTGCATCTGGTTGGTTTGTTCTGGCTCTTGCTCTTGGTTTCGGTGGTTGTGGTTGCGCTGTTGTTGTTGTTGTTGTTGTTTTTGCCTCTAGGTTTTGAGTGCGAGAGGCGCATAGTTAGCGCAGCCTGAGCGTTGCACTGCCAAAGGTTCCACTCTCCGCCCGTTCGCTTCTACACGGTTCTCTTCTACTCTGTTCTGCTCTCGCTCTCTCTCTCTGCCACACACTTGCCCGTTCATTAGGTCCCTTTTGAGTTTTAAGTTTTGTTCGCTCCAACTCTCAATGTCTGTCGCTCTGTTTCGGGTTCGTTGTTGTTGTTTTTCGCCCGCTCGCTCCCTCCCCCTCGCCGCGCCCCTCCGCCAGCCAGCCTCTGCAGTGGCCGCCATTTCTGCTTGAACTTGATAATGGCCCAAGCGGGCAGCAGCAGCAGGCCCACTCTCCGTCCGCCCGCTGGCTGCGCATTTGAAGACTCCTCGACCCTTCCCCCACTCGCCGCCCCCAGCCAGCACAACAGCTACCAATTTCGTCATAGCGAATATTGGCGTCCTCTGCACAGTGGGCTTGCTCGCCAAATTCAACACACATACTGGGCGCCCTCTTGCTTCGCCTGCCTCCGCCTGTGTCCTAGGGGTGGCTCCCATTCTCACTGCTAGCACTCGTCTAGTGTTGAATGCTTGCATCGCACTGCAAGCGCCAAACTCGACCCACCCTCGCGCTTAATCCTCGCTACTTGCACCATTTCCCATCGCCAACTTCTCCTTCTCATCACATCACACAGAGGACGTCACGGGCGCGCTGAAAAGTTTTTCCCATCGCAACGAAGGGGAAATTGCGCAATTCAACCCAGGATCGAGCCCCCCAAGATCCGACCTACATCGGCCCCGTCTCCTCCTTTCAGGACCCTTGGGGGCGCTTCGATGGGCCAGGATAACAAATCTGGGTTAGTCTTACACCCCAAACAAGCCGAATTCGGTAGGCTTGCTGCCGAAGTTACAAGTTAGTTGATTTGCTAAGCTGAGCAGAGGTTAGACGCGCGCCTAAAAGCGGATTGAGTCGGGCGCCCTTTTTGAGGGATCTTGATTGTTCTTGTCACTCTACCCTCCTCGCCGAACGAGGGTTCCGCTTCGAGCTCTCACATCCATCAGCGGGCGAATCAGAGTAATTGTTGCTTCACATCTCCGTTCCGAGCAGATCCACCCACTCGATGTTCACCGTTCTTGTGCAAACTTCCCTTAGACACTCGGGCCCCATAGTTAGAGGGGTGAGGTGAGAATTGGATTTGCTTGCCTTTGTTTCTCTCGGGCGAGTTGTCATATCATGTCAGGGGCGTGCTCGCTAGATCACCTGCCCTAGCAAATCCATGGAGACTGCAAACAAATCAAGCGAACTGAAGATGTGACACTTTGTCGATCCTTTAAATCATGATCTAGCGATGCAAGTATTAGCGATGAACGCGTATCAGACTTGTTCATGGTTACTGAATGCATTCAATGACCTGAAGGTCGGCCTTTCCCCGTAAATCGCGGAGAGTTAAACTAGGCGAGTCTATGAGAGCTTCCTCAACTCCTAGTCGGAATCCAAATGCTGATAGGCCATCGAAGTGTTCTATCGACCTTTGGAAGGTCAGTATTATTCTAATGAACAGATCTTGAGACCATCATTGAGGACGGCGCCTCGTGCACTTTTTTTCTCAATCTTGGAACTCGTGAAGAAAGACTCTTGGATCGAGCAACCTGACCGTCAAGCTCTATCCGCGAGGATGAGGTCTGTTTTTCTCAGCTTATCTATACCCGTGATACCCCTCAACCAATCGTAGCCATCTCCATCCAAACAGACGCCGATGATTGCTCGATCTCCAAATCCTCAAAGCCACTCGAAGCAGGCTCCCGTGCTGAATCCCACTCGTAAACTATCCACGCTTTAGATGTGAGAAAATGCTGGCGTAGCTATTGGATAGTCGTCACTCTAGATCAGAAAGGGTTCTCAACGTGGCATACAGGCTGCATATGACATGATGTACCGTTCAACATGAAAGAAACCACACCTAGGTGCTGATACAAGTCAGGTATATTTTGTGCAGGGGCTACAGTTCAACACGGTCAGCTCTATTCCGATATATCCGAGACCTCAGGCATTAGATTAAATTCGCGCTAACCAACTCGAGCATCTACAAATGCCAAAGATACCATCCTGACATGGCACTGCAGGACCGTTTACGTTTCTGCACAATCAATGGGCATTGGCTAACTGCAGAGGTGTGCCTGATTTTCAAGGGCTGATCATTAGCAATCTCTCACACCCTTAACAATGAATTCAGTCCTTGGAAGTTGAGATAAGAGTATCATGCTTCAGCTCTTTGTATCAGTGTAGATCATTGGGATAGTAAAGAGATTTATCATTTGCAATACGACGTGAGCTGTAGCAACCAGTTGTTGCATCACCAAGTTTGATGGGGTAACTTTATTGACTGCATGTATTAAAATAGATAGAATCTTGCCCACCCAATTGAGGGCTCAACAGTTGATCGATCACAGAGTTTGGTAGCGGAGACAGGCTCCAACTTTTAGAGCCTTTGTTGCTCAAGATAAATGATAACTCACTCTCTTGAGTGTGGACTCAATCTGCGAACGACAGTTTCAATTTAGTAGAAGAAGAATGCTGATTACCTGGGATGGATCTTCCCGTCGACAGTTGTGACCTTATAATTCCACCGCTAGCTCGAGTTTGAGTTTCCACTGATGGCGCCAACTGTGTACTTGTCTCCACGTTACAAGCTTCAGCTTGGTCATCACCGCTTTCTTCAGCGGCCTCATCTCGCTTGTAGAGGCTCGAGATGCTTGTCAGCAAGCTGGAGGAAACTTTGGCCGCTGATCTCAGTGCTCCAACCACCTGGTTGCTCCTCAAGCTAGCAAACGAGCTCTGCTTCTGGAGTTTTGATCTTGTTGTTGCCAGTTGGCCATTAGCTTGCTCCTCTCTCATGCCACCAGCAAGTGGAGCGTTTTGGGCCGACCTATCGCGGGTTCGATAGGTGGCTAGCGATTGGTTGTCGTCGAGCATGAGCATGGTCCTATTTGCCGGGTTTTCTCTGTTCCGACTTGAGGCGGCGCCACCGGGTCCGCCTTCCAGGCTTGCAGTTGTGTTTGTGGCAACAGTTGTTGCAAGACTGTTGGCACCAATCTTGTTCTGGCCACCAGTTAAAGGTCGGTGGGAGCCCGTGTAAAAGCTCGAGCTGAAGCCGCCGATTCCTTGATGGCGCCCATACTGGCTAAATCTAAAACTCTTGTTTATTTCGCTATAATGCGACCGGTGCCGATGCCTGTGCCTGTGACTGGCCTGGCGGCAGAGCAATAGTTGCCGAAAGGCTCGTCGGAAATTTCTATTGAATACTGTGTAAATAACTGGATTTATTGTCGAAGAAATGTAGCCCAACCAGAGGAAGGTTGTCATCATTTCGTTTGAGATCCATTTTGATAGCTCCTCCCTCTCGACAAAAGCTTGCGTAAAGTTTATAACGAAGAATGGAGTCCAACAGATGACAAAGGTGAAAAACACCAACCCAAGCACCTTGGTGGCCTTCTGCTCGCTTCTAACCTGCATTGAGGATCCCAGGTATCTTATCATTTGTGGCTCATTTCCATCAGTTGAGCTAAAATTCAGATGAACCTGATTCATTGTTGTCGACTGATTTCCGCTACTGTTGTTGCTTGAATTTCGAGTCACTTGCGCGTCCGGCGGCCTGGAACTGGCCTCGGCGGCACCAATTTCAGTGGACCCAATTGAGGCCTCGCCGTTGGTGCCCATTGAAACAGGCAAGGCTGCAACAATGATCGCCGATTCGAAGGCCAAATCCACGCTTGGCACCAATGGATTTGGCTTACCACTCTCAGGTTGGCTCTCAGTTCGCTTTAGCCCAGCACCGTCGACAACCTCCATTTCCAGCTTGCCAGCGCCACCCATTGCTCCTCTCATGGTAGCGCTGTTCTCTCTTGCTGGCGCCTTGCAATCCCGCGCGCACCTGTCGTAAATGGGGCAGCCGCAATTGATGAAAGGCCGCTCGTTGCTCCATTTGTCGCAGCTTGGCATTGAGCTCGACGACAGGTTTGCCCTTTCGCTCGCTTGCACCATTTCGCAACCAGAGAATGAGCCAAGAATCGAATCATGACCGTTGCAAATCCTCTGGCTCGAGTTTGTCTTTAAAATTGGCAAACTTGCCTTAAGTTCAATCCGTTTGCGACAGCTTTCCTGTTCGCACCTTCGAGGCGCAAATTTAAGCTTATCCAAGAATTGTGTTGAGCGCGTCTCTTTTCCATTGGCATAACAAGCTTCTTTGTTCAACTCTAGCCTCGACTCGTGAACATGCTCGCCCGCAAGTCGGCCAAGTTCATTTGAGCAATTTGAGTGGTTATCTGGATGGAACAGATCCTGTTCATGCTGGTGGGATCGGTTACAATTGTGGCCAGCCGGTTGCCCACTATTGTCACACTGGAAATTTGAGTGATTTAGCCCACCAGCGTGTCGGTGGCTCCTCGAGCAGCCAGCCGCTATCTGTTTGCGCTCCTCGCGCTGGCTGCCGCTTTCCTCCTGACCCTGAACTCGGTGTCGCCGATGACGGTGGTTGCGATGGCAGAGCCGATGATGATGATGATGATGATGATGATGATGACGACGGTGCTGGTGGCGGCAATGATGACGATGGTTGCAAGCGCGGCTGAGCTCGCGCCGGCCACCCTCAAGGTTACTGGGCGACCCTCTGTCAAGTTGGCCAGCGCCGGACACTTGCTTGTCACGAGCGATTGGCTCGGATTCGGCCGCTCCACCAAATTCAGGGCTGGAACAGTCGGCCAACTCCATCCGCGTAGGACTAGCGGCGCCAGGGGCCTCGCGCTCAGGGTCGCAAGAAAACAAACGCCGCTCGGGAGCCGAGTGTGGCGATTTGTCATCCCTCAGATTAAAGCCGAGAGGATCCTCTCGCTTCTGTTTGCCCTCCAGCTCAGCGCGAGTTGCGAGCTCAACAATCGTTATTCCAGCCATTGAAATATCGTCGTCTCTGCTCTGGGACCATTGTTGTTGGTTGCGCTCATTGGGAGGGCGCATCGTTTGTTGTTTTGGCCCAACAACTAGACAGGCTCGAGCTTGGCTCGTTTGCTTGCGATCCTCGCGCCCCCTTGCTCCACCTAATGAGTAACAAGTCGGAGATGATGAATCGCTGCATCCAAATTTTTGTTGATTTTTGTCCATTTGGCCATTGTTGAATGTGGCGCCAGATTTGGGGGTTGTAAGGATCGGATGGGGCAACGATTAGAATGTAATATATTCATGGGGAATAGACAAATCGATTGTTATTTGTCGTGAACTAGACTGGAGGTTTCGCCTGCGTTGGGCTGACCTCGAGTCTGAGCGGCCGGCGAGCCGAGAGGAGGGGAGATTTGCTTGCTCACTAGGCTGGTTTGTTTGGTCTGCCATCATTAGGAGTTGCGGTGGCGGCCAAAGCGCGGCAAGTATGGCTCGGCCTTCCAATCAGAGCAAATAAGCCGAGAAATTGTCGCACGCGAGCAAAGCCCAAACAGGCCGCCTCCTAACGATGGCCGCCCAGCCTAAAGGTGCACCCACAGCGCGCCGATCAGCCGCCGGCCATCGAGCAAGCCACTCGCAAACGCCCCTAGGTCCCCAGTAGGAGGAGGGGCCACCCTTACAGCTGCACAGCGCCGGCTAATGGAGCATTAAGGGCTGATCCTGTCAATCATCATAATTTAAGCTGTCGGCGCCAGCGGCTGCCAAGCCCCAAATCTAATCCAAGACTCTCTCCAGACTTGGAGAACTGCTAACACTCGATGGCACGGAGACGCCAATTGATGGCCAACAGAGCAAGGCGAAACTATCTTTGGCCAGTCTGTCAGTCGTCGCTCTCGGTTGAAAGACGCTTACCTGTTTAGCTGAAAATTGTCCAACTCTTGCGCGGCCGCTTGGCTTTGGTTGCCCGTCATTGCAAGCTCGGAGCTCCGCTTGCTCGCTCCGAGCGCCAGTCCAGAGCGAGGGTGTCCCTCGTTTACCTGGTCAGGTTGTTTTTGGCTGCATTGTTGGTGTTGTTGCCGCTGTTGCTGGCGCGACTTTTGGCGGCCATGTTGAGCGGGCCTCCCACTATCCTGGGCCGACGATTGAATCCCGCCCGATTTGATGCACTCGGACTGCCTCGCCGCTGGCTGCCCACGATCAGAGCCACTCGCCCCGCTCGCAGCTGCCCGATCAAAGCCGGAGGCACCAACTTCAGCCGAGGAGACCCTCTCTCGCTCGCAAACCCCAAAGCTCGTCCTCCTCTCCAGTTTGGTCAGCTGCCCGAACTCGGCGCTCGCTGCCAACTGCGAAGCCGGCGCCAGTTGAAGCCTCGAGGGACCACGAGCGCTGTGATCATTGGCCACGCAAGCGCTCGCTTTGCACCTGAAACACGAACAGTGGACAATGATAAACTTTCTGGCGCATCGTTTGCAGGCTGTGTGCTCCAAGCGTCCGCCCCTAACTGACTTTGCGCGCCCACTTGGTTGGAGGCTGGCGCCTCTCAGCGAGCGTGCGGGCGAAATCTCTCGCCTTTGAAGTTTATCGGCTGAGCGAGTTTCATTTCGGCCCGAAACTGCTCGCCTTGGCTCCTGGTGGGCGCCGAAGAAACAAGTGTCGCGCAAGTGGGCGCCAGTTAGTTTTGTTTCAAGAGGTTTGCCTGAGGGGAGCGAGCCATGGCCATTGGGTGGGCCAGTTGAGTTTGCCGGTTGTTCAGTTTGCCCATTTGTTGGCCGCTCAAACTGTCCCACCATCTCGGCCAGATGTGGCGCATTCGTATTGTCCCCTAGCTCCCGGTTGCCGCCCGCCAGAAAACCCTCGTGGGTTTGGGCGCTTTCGGGCCGCCACTGGCGCCCGCCGCCAGGGGCCCGCCCACAGTGGCTCTCGGGCTCAGATTGCTGGTTGTGCTGACTTTGCGTCCCACCATTAGGCTGCCTTTGGGGTCCGGCGGCGGCTAGCTGGCCAATTACCTCCTCCCGATTGCGAGCGGCCACGTCGCCGCCAGTGGCCGCATTTGGGCCGCTCGGAGGCGAGTCGGCCTGTTTGTTTTCGGCCTCGATCTCGGCCGCTGGAGCTGCGGCGGCGGCTGCGGCTGCGGCGGCTCCCAATTGCAAGCCGGCCGAGTTGGTCAGGAGGAGGCTGTTGTTTCTGACAAACTTTGCGCGCCTGCTGAGCAATCGCACTGTCATAACATAGGAGGGAACCATTACAAACATGGGGATGAAAAAGGCCAACATGGATCCTGTTCAATTAATGTGAATTGTGCTTTCCAGTTAGCCTCTAAACTCTAGCCAATTCTCGCAGGAATCTCGTTTGTTGCCGCCGCAGCTGCCCAAAGGAGGCCGCTTGTTTGTGCTAAGGCTTAAACTGTTTACAAACAACTTTCAGCCCACAACAATCAACTTACCAAATATAAGAAAGTACTTGTTTGATATGGCGCACTCGTTTGCGCTTGGCACAATGTTTCTGTGGTCGTGCAACGACATCATTGTGATAGGTGACGCAATTAAGGCCGAGGAAAGCCAAGCGATCGCAATCCTCCAAAGGACAGCTCGGCGCGAGACGAACAAGTTTGCCTGGCGAGCGTGGAGCGGATTTCTGATTCCCAAATAGCGGCCAACGCTTATGAAACACATGTGCAAGATTGACGACGAGCAGGTTAACACGTCGCAGGTGACCCAAAGGTTGCAGATGCGCCAGTCGAAGGGCCAACGACCTAGTTGGGTGGGTGGCGGCGAGTTTTGGGGCTAGAGAGTTAGTTTGGCTGCGGCTTCTCCCGCTTCAACCGCTTGCATGGCTGAGGGCAGTCTGGTGGAGTTTGGTTGCGGACGAGGGCTAGTTTTGGAGGGCAGAGAGTGGAAATAGTTCAACTTTTACAAGATGAACGATGAGTGTCGATTTTGCCCGCCGACTGTTGTCGCAAACGAGCCCAGCGAGAGTGGCGCCAGCTCCATTGGACGGCTCTGTGGAAAGGCTCGGAGTTTATGGGCCAGCCAAGTGCGGCGAGGACTGGAATGGGCTCACAATTTCAATTTGGAAAGGACGATTCCGAACTGGCCGCCGATAGAACAGGTCGGCGGCGGCGGCCAGGCACTCGGTTAGGCGCCTAGCGCTCCAGAGGCCCTATGCGCGGCCGAGAACATCGTTGCAGATTTGTGCAATTTTAAACACAAGTCGCAGATCAGCGGCTAGCAAACTGATTACTTCAAGCCCAAGCACATCGATACAGGGCCAGTCTCGCGCGCAAAGTTCAATGTGCAAATATATTAAATATGCAAGTCGACAACTCGGCAAACTTGATCCAGCTGTTCGAGTTCTAATTTCAACTCAAACTTTACTTTAGGCTTGCAATCTAATCACAATAACGAGCTTGCTCATTTCAGGGCAAAATTTAAGCCACAAAGAGGCCGGGCGAGCGAGTGAATGGTTTGAGCGGATTCGTGCAAAGGTGAATTTGCGCTTAGTTATCATCAGCTCTCCGCTCAAATAACTGAATTATTCCGGCCAGCCAGCCAGCCAGCCAGAGTGGCGGACGAGTTGCGTTTGCGGGTCCCTTCGATGCGGCTTTGGCTGGAGGGAGATGCAAATTGTTTTAGCGACGCCACTGCGGCTTTGGGCGCCGCTTGAGCCCTCCGCTGAAACGAGGCCTCGCACCCAATTTGCCGGGCGGCTCCGGCTGAAACGGCCCCTGGCTCAAATTGGCGCCACCGCTGGATTTCAGTGGGGGCTCGTTTTGCCCTCTCGCCTCCCCCCCCCCGAATTGCTCATGATTTTTGGTTAATTTTGCCCAGTTTGGCTGCTCGGCTCTGATTGGGCCGAGCGAGAGGAGGGCCGGCCAAGCCCAGGGCTGCAGTCATGTTTAGCCCTGATAAGTTCAGCGCGGCGGGAGGAGGAGAGGAGAGGAGAGGAGTGGAGTGGAGAGGGGAATATTCATCAAATCACCGATCAGCGTTCCAAATCTAACCGATAATGATGTTCCGCCCACTACAACTGCGGCCCTCTGGCAGGTATTAGCAGGTAGCGCGCGGCCTCTAAGCTGATAAGCCGGCGGCTCCCTCGGCTGGCTCGCGCGAAGCGAAAAAGGTTTGATTTAGTTGTTGGGCTTTGGGGGCGGCGAGTTGGGTCCACACAGTGGGGTTTGTGTTTGCAGAAATTGGAGTGCTAGCGCAAGTGAGAGGAGCTGGAGTTGTAGTTGTAGTCGTATTCGTATTCGTAGTTGGAGTATGAGTTAAGAGGCAGAGAGCGGCCATAAACAGGGACTATTCATCATCATAACTCGATGGCTTGCCGGCCGAGCTTATCTTGCTGGCTGCGAGCCTCTAGTTTGGTTTATGCGCTTGTTTTATGTCGCGCATTGTCTGGCGACGTTTCGCGCGCCAGCTTTGCGTTGCCATGATCGTGGTCGCGGCCGCTGGCGCCCGCCAACCGGAGGATCGATCAGGCGGCTGGATGGAGCCTGTTCATTAATGGGCCCTTCAGCGGCCCCGAGGCGGCCCGATTTGGCGCCACTCGTTCCGGGTTGGCCGAGCCGCTCGCATTAGATAATGGCGATTCACATATGAAATTGGCAAATTGATTTTTCCACCGCCGGCGCAAACTCTCATGGGATCAATTAGAATAGTGGCGAGCCAGCTTTCGGGCCGGCAGAGTTAAAATGTTTCAATGCGGCCCCTCGCTGCAGGCCCGCCAACAACACTTCAGCCCCCCCCCCCGCCCAGAACTCAGCACTTGGCACTCAGCACTGGGCTGGCCAGATTTGAGGCCCACGGCGGCCGCCTCGGGGCCGCGCCGCTCACTTCCGGGCCCCTGAATGAGGCATATTTTTAAACTGCCCAATCTAATTTGCAGGCAGCGGCTTGCCGCGTTGGGCCAGATCTGGCGCGCAAATTCAATTACTCGCTTTAACGGATTGCGAGGCCGGATAATTTGGCTTCCGGTTGGCGGCCAAGCGGCGCGCCGACACGGGCGATGAGCGTCAAGATGGGACGCTTTTAGCGCCTTGCTGCAGCCGCAAAAGTCCGCGCCAGACCGCAAGCAAGCGACCCATCCGAGCTGGTGGCGCGCAAACTGCCCGCATTGGGGCGCAAAATAAACGCCACAATCGGCCAGTTTAACTGCTGAGCCCTCCTCTATCCATCTTTCAGGGGGCCAATTAGTTCCATATGCCCAAAAGTTTTACCCCAAAGCTCGGCTGGCCGCCCAGCACTTGGGCCAAGCGGAGCCAAAACTGGCGAGCAGGTCGCTCGGCCTGAGGATGGGGCGAAAGGGCATCAGTAATTTAAACGACGTTTGCCTGAAAGAAACCTGCAGAGTCGCGTCCGATGATCTAGATAATCTTTCTTCGAGAGAGAAACTCTCAATCGGCGTGAATGCGCTCATAGGCGGCCCGAGGTTGGCCTCCTAGTTTTAAGCACTGCCCTTGCGCTCTGAGGCTGGCTGATCGAGCGCACCATCGAGCAGCCTGGCCAGCTCTCACCATTAGCGGCGGCCATTTCAGCCCCGCGATCGCTCCTCTGGCGTTCAAGGGGTGGTTCCCTGACATTGTGACAACTGTCGCGAGTGGGCCGTCGCCGCCCTGGTCAGAGTTGCCGCTTGGTCAGGCCGACCGAGGAGAGTGGAGCGCCTTCAGGAGGCTCGATTTGAGCTAGTGCTCGAGCAAAGGTAAAAGTGGAGCGAGTGTTTGTCCAGTTTGCGCTCGCTGGGGCCAAACGGAGCTCCAGTTCCAGTAACTTGCATTTACGTGAGACAATTCGAGCCGCCCTGCTGTCTACAAGCCGAGGCTCGGGCCGCCCCAGCCTCAACTCCAGCAAACAAGCTGCGCCAAAAAGCGCCCCAGCCAAGGGGGGCGGGAAAAGGCGAGCCGGCAGCAAGTCCAACGAGCGCACACACACACACACACACACGCATGAGCATCCAAAGGTGACTCGCCCCTTGATTTACTAATTGCAAGCGGCCACTTTGGCAGAAATTAGACTCCCAAGGCTGCGAATCGCAACCTTTGAGGCGGTTGGGTTGGCCGCTCGGCTTGGGAGGCCGGCGGCAGTAACAGGAGCTCGAGTTGTTCGCGAGACAGGAAACGTGAGCGGCGGCGCGCTCAGAGCTTGCGGCCAGCAGTCGACGGGCGCGCGAGTGGGGCGCTGCCAATAATCAATATTGATCTTCGGGCGAATTATAACGAGCTTCCGGATGCTGATTGGGCGCCTTGGAGAGGCTGGCCGGCTGGCCGGCGTCATTCGTATGCGGCTGCTTGAGCCTGGCGCGCGCGCGCGGCCCTCGAGCAGTCGGCCGAGGCTCTGAGGGGCCGGCCGCAAGTTGGCGTCTTCCAATTCGGCTGGCCGGATTTGCCGAGACGCATCCGTTCGCGCGCCTTGCAGCTACAAAGCGAGCAAATCGCTGCCATCAAGCCCCGCTCATCCGGTTGCGCGACACTCGGTCCAGCTGAGGCCGCTTTGCTCTGGCGGCCGCTCAATTGCTCGCTTCCGTCCGCCTGAGAGACTCCCGGCGAGTGGCGCCGGCCGAGCAGCCGAGGCGGCGCCAGGTGAGCCGGAGCGAGGAGACCCACGTGGCCGGCGCTCAGAGGCGAGGGTCGGCCGTGAAGTGGCGGATGGGCCGCCGCCGCCGCCGCCGCCGCCACTTCTCGGCCGCAAGCGCCGCTGCCGGCCGCAGGCGCTCAGGGCGGAGGTCAGGAGGGGGCTAAAGTGAGGCAATATGATCCGATTATAAGATTGGCGGCCGACTTGAATACGGGCAGCTCGGCGAGCGCAGAGCAGATGAGCAAATAAGACAAGATTTGTCTGCTCGCGCTGGCGGCGCCAAGTGGGCGACCGAATCTGGGCCGAGCCTTCTCTCTCTCTCTCGGCGCCGCCGCCGTCGCTTGTTTTTAGCTGGCTGAGCAGCGCGAGCTCGCCGTTTCGAGCCGACGAGGGCGGCAGCTTGCAGATTTGTCCCGGCCGGCCCAGTCCGCGCTCGGCTCGGTTCAGCTAAGCTCGGCTCGGCTCGGCTAGACAGGCCGAGTCGGCTGACACGGGCGAGCGCGAATATTGCAAACAAGCGGCAAGATAAGGCCGAGAGATCTGGCCGAGGGAGCCGTCTGAGGCCGCGAGCAGGGTCAAGCCGGCTGGCTCTTTGTTACCGCCAGCCAGCCAGCCAGTCGGCCCTCCGATTGCGCGAGCATCGAGGCAAAAGAATTGAATCTCGACTGTCACTTCTGCTATCGCGCCTCCACACGCTATTTGCTGAGCGCGCTTATTATGTCCCACCGCCGCCGCCGCAGCCGCCGCCGCCGCCGCCAAAGCGGGACGCCTCCGTCGGTCGGGCGGTTGGGCCAGCGGGGGCTGCCGCGCATCCGGTTTGAATCGCGCGCCCACTAATGCGGCCCAACAACAGTTGCCTCGCCGCCAGCAAAGCCTTGGATGCTCCACCCTCAAGGCGCCGCGTCGAGCTTGACTGGCAGGAGCGGCCGGTGCATTGCACCAAGGTTGCCCGGCTCGGCTCGGCTCTGCTCGGCTTGGCTTGGAGCCAGCGCCAAGCCGTCGCCGCCAACTTGGGCCGGAAATGCGGACCAAGTTGGCGCCCCTGGCCGGCCAAGGCCACACGCCGACCCACGTCAGATGGGCTGGAGCGCCCCATGTGCCGCTTAGCAGAGCAGTGCTTGCGGTGGGCGCGACTGGCCCGGTCGGCCCAAAAAACTGGCGCCAACCAACGGCGCTGGCCTATTTGGAACCTGCAAGCGATCGCCATTCTGCAGCGCGGCTGACCCGAGCTCGGCGGCCCCGAGCAAACAGGCGGCCGCCGTCGGAGGGCCAAGCGGATCGTGACTTTTCCAACTCGGAGGCGGCCAGCAGTGTCATTGGGCCAGCTAGTTGTTGGCCCCCAATTAACGCTGAAACGGTTCGGCTCTCTCTCTAGGCGACAGGTGCACCTCCCTCTCTCCTTGACCACTGGACGTAAGAGCGGAGAGTTTGTTGGCTAAACTTACCGTAAAACTCGTAGATGATTCCGAAGGGCATGACGAGCGTGCAGACAAGCAGATCTGCAACGGCGAGCGAGAGCAAGAAGTAGTTGGTTGCCGTTTGAAGTCGCCGCTCGCGCCAAACTGCCATGCAAACCAGGATGTTTCCGGTGGCGCCGACGAACATGAAGGCAACCAAGCCTATGAATGGCCAGCGGTAGGCTGGATCCTGCTCAAGCTCGGCGCTCGCGCTTCCTTGCTCGCTGGCTCCAGTTGAGTTGTTGGTGGCTTCGCCTTTGCCCTGTTTCTCGCCGCTAGTCGGGGAATTTTGCAGTTGCGCGTCGGCAATTTGGGACTTTTCACTGTCCGCAAGTGTTGCGGGCTCCGTCAGCGAGCTCTTGTTGCTTCTCGGCCGCTCGGCCTGTTTGAAGCGCACCAATTCGCCAACCTCGAGCTGGAGCTGGCCAAGGGCGCCGCCATCTTGGGCCAGCCGGCTCCTGGCGAGCGCAATCTCGCTCTCCCGAAGCGCAAGCGGCGGCGGCGGCGGCGGCGGCGGCGAGAGTGGCGACATTGGCGGCGGCTCGCCGACCTGGTTGCAGCTGACGGGCCCCACGAAAAATGGCAATTTGAATGGCAGGCTGGCGCCCAAATGCGCAAACTTGGAGCTCGGCGGCGGCCCAAAGAGGAGGAGGAGGAGGCACAATAGGAGCAGGTGAGTGCACAGCTCAACCCTCGAGCTCTTGCCCCTTGCGCCCAGTTGGCCGAGTTTTGCCAAGTTCGGAATATTTAATGCGCCTCCTGGCTTCACTTGGTGCCATTGAAAAGGGGTTAAATTTTGCAACCGCTTGCATGCAACCGGCGCTCCATTGCGCGGCTGGCGTTGGTTGGCTTGCAAGGGTAAACGCAAACACTGGCCGCCAGCAGAGCTCGCCGCTTCAGGTGGACTGGCTGCTGAACTTGGCCGCAAATTGCGGGTTCTGGCAGCGCGAGCGGGCGCCAACCGGCCAACTTGGACTTGATTGATGGCGCCGAAAGCGTTGGCCTGCAAACTGTTTGCGGGCGACTCCCTCGAGCGGCCGGCCGGCCAGTCGCTCGCGGCTGTTGACCAATTTGCAGCTCTGTTGACCTGTCGCCTGGCGCCGCCCGGTCTTGGCGCGCAACTCTCGCTGCAGTCGCTCACAAGCGGCCGAGCCGACGTGCCGAGTGCTGGCCGCTCGGCCTCCTTTGCCTCCGCTTCCGCTTCCGCCGCGGCCGGCGCAACTCTGGCCGGAGCGCCGCTCGAGCCGGCGCCTCGCCCAGAGGCCAGCTCGAGCGGCGAGCTGCAGCCAGCAGTTTGCTCGGGAGGCTGCGAGCAGACTTTGGCCGCCGCCGCCGCCGCCGCTTGAGAGTAAATAGCATCACAGGGAGCATCAATCATCGTGACGCCGCGGCCGCCCAATCGAGCCAGAGGTTGCGCATAACAACCAGCCGGCTCGGATTGTTTCTTCTTCTTCTTCCTCCGCCGCCTCCCTCTGTCCTCAGCGCGCTCGCCCGCCCGCCCTTGCGCGCACCTTCCGTCAGCTCGGCCCGCAAACCCAAATCTCTGCTCCACTTTCCAACTCCTTCCGTCCCGAGCTTTGGGCCACTCGACTGCGGCGGTGCCGCCGCCGCCGCCGCCGCCGCCAACTCCGCCCGCGACAACAGTGACAGCGAGGCAAATGTCTCCCTTGCCAAAATAATTGAGCGCCCGCTTGTTACTGGCGGCCGCGCCGAGGCGCAGACAGTAATGAGCGGATAGGCGAGCGCAGTAATCGGGCCGATCATGGCCGCTGCAATGCGCTTCCAACGTCCACTTGCCGCGGGCGCCAAAAACGCGCCCGCTCCTCCCTCGCCGGCCGCTCCTGCTCCAAAGTGGGGCCGAGCTTTCGCCTGGCGTCCCCCAATTCGCTCGGCTCGGCCCTTTGCCTGGCCCGCAAAGGTGAAGCCGGCAAGCTCGCACTGCTCGGCCCTCCTCGCTGGCCACGGGACTGCCGGGGATCCTTCCAAGCGGCCCGCCTGCTCGCCGCGGCCGCCCGCTCGTCGCGCCAAGCCTGCGCCTCTCGTGGGCGGCAGAGGTTGGCTTGCTCGCTCCAATCAACTTGCTCGGGCACGTCGGGCCAACTAGCGCGCGCTTGCCCCTCAAATTGTGCCCGCAACTCAACGCTTGCAAAACAATTCCATCATCAGCGGGCAGGTAAGTGGAAGTAGAGGGCCACATCCCCTCTGTTGGCTCTAGTTTGCTTTCCTCGTTCCAGGAGAAGGAGGCGCCAATTTGCTTTCGTCGGTTGCGTGAGATATTTCGCGCCCTTGAGTTGACGTTGTTTTGGCCGGCGCCGGTTGGTTGCGCACGACGCACGAGTTGGCCGCCGGTGGCCAGCCTAGTTGGCCAGTGGCAGTCTGAGTTGGGCTCCGCTTGCCGTTGGCCCAGCTGTCGCTCCAGCTCGCGGCCAGGCTCTTGGCGCACGCAAGGCTGCGTGGGCGTGCAGCCGGTCAGCTCTGGCCGGGCGCTCCCGTGAAGCCGGCTCAGGCGCCGCCTCAACCGGCAGCCCCGGCACCAGCAGCAGCGGCTCCGCCCGCCAGCCGGCCGCCTGCCCGAGCATCCTGTCCTTGCGCAAACCTCGGCCGGCCGCTCCTCTTCGCGCAAAGCCACTTGTTTCATTATTCTCAAATCCCTCAAATCTTCCTCTCCGCCTCGACTCTTGCCAAACCTAAGCAGCCATCCCCTCGATCTCTCTGCCTGATCTCTCAACCTTCAGACTGCAGCCAGCCAAGGGCAACTCTAACTTGCCAGCTAACTC
>Ga0209372_1000277_pt1 | contig 32407 bp, 30 predicted proteins | sample AgamicAtPe_FD_187170 | JGI IMG/M metagenome (GOLD analysis project Ga0209372, IMG submission 187170) | Agave microbial communities from Guanajuato, Mexico - At.P.e (SPAdes) (version 2) | ecosystem: Host-associated > Plants > Phyllosphere > Phylloplane/Leaf | place: Guanajuato, Mexico | collected... | reverse complement strand
AGATCAGGAGCAGCTGCAGCGAGCTGTCCGCTCAGCTCGCTGATGGATCAATTTGTGTCAGCGAAAGCAAACACCGCAAATTGCTTGCCGCGTCCGCAGCCGAGCCAGTGATTGCGGCCGCGAGTTCGAGTTCGAGTCAACACTGGCAAGCTTGGCAGTCTCGCCGCCACCGTGCACGCGAGTCCGACTGCCGATCCAACTGTCGGCCCAACCCTCTGCGCTCGAGTTTATGGCCGATCAATTAGGGGCCATAAATTACCGCCGATGAGCAGTTTGCGCGCAGCCAGCTTTGGGGCCGCGCAAGTCGGCTTGCGACCGGTGAGCTGATTGCAAATAAATTCAAAGTGGCGACGCAATTGTCTCGCCGGCCACTCTGCGCTGCCCTCCACGTGTGTCGCCTTCCAGCCGCCGGCTCGGCAAGCTCGCGCTCGGCCCCAGAGTTGCGAGTTTCGGCCGGGGCAACGTGGCACAGGTTTGCCGCCAGAGGGACGGGCGCCGAGCATGCGTCTGTGCCTTCGAGTTGGCGGCCTCCTTGGCGCCGGCCCGCCTTGTCCGAGTGCGAGTCTCGCGCGCATGTCCGCCCGCTGGCCAGCCAGCCAGCCGCCACTCTCGCCTGGCCGTCCGCCCTTTCAGTTGACGAGCAATCGGCCGCTCAGTTCAGCCGACCAAACAGAACCCGCCACTTTCTCCAACATCCAACTTGATTGGCCAAAGTCGGCGCCAGTCTCGACCAAGCGGAAGTGCCAGTCTCACCAAAGCGAGCGAGCGAGAGCGGAAGTTGGGGGCAGCGAGAACGCGAGAGGAAGAATCGTATCAGAGAGTTGGATCGACAGCTCCGGCTGAGCGGGCGGGCGGACGGACGGACGAACGGTCGGACGGAGGAGCAGACGAAGGTAAGCAGGGGGCCGAAAGGGCGGCCGTCAGCTCAGATGCGAGCTAGAGGGTTGAGCGTCTCGACTGGATGGGCCAAGTCGGCCGGTTTGGTGGAGGAGCGCGAGCGGGTTTTGGCACTTGGATTGGGAGGAGAGGCGAGCGAGCGAGTCTTGCGCGCAATTTGCGCCCCAATTCAGCGCGACGAGATTGGAAAGGTGGACTCGAATGGGGGGAATATGCGTTGGGTGATTAAGCGCGCGAAAGGGCTCACCTGGCGCCGAGCTAAAGTGCGCATTGCGGCCGCAAGCTCGAGCCTAGAAGCGGACAATTAAATGCACACAACTGCCGCTCCTGCGAGCGCCACTCGAACAAAGAGTTGAATCGAGTTCCGGCTCCTCTCCCTAATTGCGCCTCCTCTCGCCAACTCGCGACTCTCGCCGGAAGTGGGCGCCACGAGGCCCAACGAGGCAGGCGGCTCCCCTGTGGGCGCCAGCCGCGCGCAGCCAGCGGGGGATGTCTCAATGGCTTCCGGCCGGAATGGACCCGCCGAGAGTTGCGAGCTCTATTCTGCGCGCGAATCCCACTCGGCGGGGGCAACTTTTGCCGCCGGAGAGGGCGGCCGGCCCCGCCCCTCTTATAATGGCGCCCAAAACACCATGCAAGCGAGCGCTGCAAATCCAATAAAGATAAAAGCCGACTGCTCGCGCCGAAGATAAACTTGCCCGGCCTCTCGCCTCCGCCAATGGGAGCGGCCCATGCAAGCTCGGCCAAGTGCCACGGTCAATCGGTCTCGGCGGCAGAGCAAGTCGATTTTGGTTGGCTTGAATCAGCCACTCATCGGCCCCAAGAGGGAGAGAAGGGGCCAGAGGCGCCCCCACTATCCGCCACGCACGTAAGCGAGCTCCACGGGCGCCAGGTGGCGCTCGAAACGCTTGGAGTTGCTTGAGAGAGGAGCCAGATGGCGACACTGGCGCCTCCTCGCCGCCCACAGCCCAGCACGGCCGCCAGCCGAAGCGCCACGATCGATCTGGCCGAGCTGTCTTGGGATTTGGGCTTGATCGCCTCCGAGTCCACTTCCCCTTTGGCTCACAGCTCCTCGGCGAGGCGCCTTTTTGCGCCAAATCCTTATCTCCGGCCGCTGCAGCCCTGGCGCCAATGTGAGCCGCATATTCGGGGCTCATTGCGGCCGCCCGATGACAAGTTCCAACAGCGCAAATCCCGCGCGCCGCCAGCTCCAGTCGCAACTCCGCCAGCCAGCCGCCCCCTTCCGGCTCGATTGGCGCCTACGCTCGCTCGCCCCGAACAGGCTATGTGAATGCAAAAACAACACTCCCCTCGGCCGCCCACCGCGCGCGCTCGATAATAAAGACAAAGGCAGCTCGGAATTGGCCGCCGAGGCCGGAAGTGGCCCATCGACGGGTGAGGATGCTGGCGGCGCTCAATCCCCTTGACGCACTCTCACCGGCTTGCTGGCGACAGTTTGCAACGCGGAGCTCGGCTTGCGGGCGCAACGGCTCCAGTCTGGGATGGGAGTTTGCTCGAATTGGCGGGCGTCATTTTCCGCAGCTCAACTGGCTTCAGTTTGTCCGGCTACAGAAACATTGGGCAAATATTGTCAATCCATTGTTGCTGCGAACGCCCACTTTCCTCACTTGGAAGCGGACGCCGCTTGACAGGTGAGGCCGGCCGAGCGAGCTTCGCAGCGCAAGCTCAAGGCGGCCGGCCCAGCGGAGACGTGATTACAATGAGGAGGAGCTGGCCGCCTTGATCGCTGCCCACCGGACGAGGCCAGCAGAGGGCTCACCCGACTTCCGCCCCCGAGGCGGCCAAATTGGAATCCATTGGCGCCGCCTTCGGCTCGCTCGCTGATTCGAGCGGCGGGCGCGCTGAGCCAGTCGTCCAGCTTGCCCGCGGCAACAATGGGCGCCCCGGGCTCGCTTGTTGCCAGCGCCGCCGAGCTCGCCGGCAGCTCGACACATTCTGGCCAGATAAGCGACTGGCGGCGCCCTGTTTGTCCGGCGGTCGCTTGGCAGCGGCGAAAAAGTGGAGCCTAAGGGCAAACACTCGCCTGTCCTTGGATCTTTGCACTCGAAGTGCGCGGATCCATCGGGCCAAATTGGATTGTCGCCCGCTCGCCTCGTGGGCAAACTTGCGAGCGGTTTTGAATCGGGACGCCAGAGAGGGTTGCTGGCGGCCGAGCAAGCGAGCGGCGGATGCAGATGCGCATGCCGACTGCACTGGCACCTGGCCGCCGTTTGAGGGACGCTCGGCTGCGCGCGAGCTGCCGCCCCTGGTTCTGAGTGGGCCGCCGGCTGCGGTCAGTGTTGCACCGCACTAATGGATTCGCGCGCTAAAGCTCAGTCCGCTTCTCTGGCCGCGCTCAGAGGCGGCCGAGCAGCGTTTGCGGCCGCACAGAGCGAGCGTCATTAACATGTGACACTAGAGTTCGGGCGCGAGCTTGCCGCACTGCTGGCGGCTCGAGGCGCCAGGCAGCCGGGGCCGCCGCGCCGCCCGCCAAGCTAGTCTCCTTGCCACAAAATGGGCCCGCTCGGCGTGTTGCCAAGTTCGCGCTCGCTGACAGAAATCGGCGCCCGAAGTGGCGCTTGACCGGCGGGCGCGAGGGGCGCTGGCATCGCCTAGCGACCGAGCGGCGCGTCGCCCAGAGCGCCGCTTCGTCAGCACGCCGAGAGCGGCTCGGCTTGCGTGGAGCATCCGATTGGCTAGTGCGCAGCTCTACTTTATTACGTCGACTTGGCGCCAGCTCGGCCGGAGTTGCAAGCCAGTGAGCGGCGCCGCGCCAGTTTGAGGCCGAGCGGCGAGAGGAGAGGCAAGTGGAGGAGGAGGAGGAAGAGGAAGTCAGTTTGGAGAGGCTGCGTGTGTTTGCGCGAGCTGGGCGCCAGCCAACCGCGGCTTGCTCGCCGGCCGCCCGGCTACAATTAGCGGCCAGAGCTGCTGATCGATCGGACGAGATTCAGTTGCGTCAGCGGGCGACTGGCGGCCAAGTCGAGTGTCGGGTATCAGAGCAGCGCAAATGCCCGCCGCCCAGTTGGCCTGAGCAAACGAGAAGCAGTTTTCAGCCGGCGGCTCGGGTTTCCAACTTTCAAGCTCGGCAACCAGATGGCCGACGGGCGGCAAGCGGAGTCGGCACCCGACTTGGGCCGGCCGAAGATCGCAGGTGAGAGTTTGCTCGGCGAGGTGGCTCAATTTGCATAAGCGGGCTTGAGCTGGACTGGAGAGAGGGGATCACCTGCTGCTGCTGCTGCTTTTACGCCACTGCTGCTCATGCGTGGCCACTAATTCGGGCCGATTCTTTCAGGAGGAGGCGAAACTAACGATCGATCGTCCCTCCCATTCCACTGGCGCCGACCGCCGAGCAGAAGGAGTAGATTTCATCGAGACTGAAGAGGACGCGGAAGCTGTTGAGTCGGCGGTGGTTAAAATCCAATCCACCTTCAGGGGCAAGAAGATCCGCTCGAAGTTGGGCCAGAAACAAGCAGCCGGCGCAGCGAGCAAGCAGCCGCAGGGTAGCGCCGCCGAGCAAGCGAGCCGAGTCGAGCCCAGGCAGGAGGAGGAGGCCGAGCGAGCGGCAAGCGCGGCCAGCAAGACGAGCGCCGCAGACAAGAGCGAGCCAGCGGAAGGGGAGCAGCACGAGGAGCTCGGCGGCAGGCTTTCGAGAATGCAGGTCAACGATAATAGTAGCGCAAACAAGGGCCCGCAAAACGTAAGTAGCGGCAGAGAGCCGATCGGCGCTCCTCCAAGTTGGCTGGCGGCGGCCGCCGCGAGAGCTCTCCGCCGATGGAACCGGATTGGCAGCTCGCTTTTGGCGGGTTAGGATCCTCCATTCGGGCGCTCGCATCGCTCTCCATTTGCACTCGTCGCGGCCCACAGAGTTGGGCGCGAGTTTGGGCTCCCCCTTTCTCGCTTTGGCGCCTCGCCTCGGCCCAGCGCCCGCTGGCCCGTCGCTTGGAGGTTAGAGGAGGCCGCTTTGTTTACTTAGGCGGCCGAAAGCGGGCCAATCGTTGTGTCAGCCGGCGCGCCTGATCGATGGGCCAGCTCGCGGGCGCCACTTCCAGCCGAGCGGCCGCCCAGAGCCGACAGCTCAGCCAGCCGCGCGCTGAACTCGCAACTTCTTGCCAGATTCTCGAGCCAAGTTCACATGCTTGGCCGGCCAAGTGTTGGCCGTAAATCCACGAAGACTCGGCGCCCCTGTTTCGAGCTGCAACAAATTGAATTATCAGCGGGCTGGGTCGGCGGTCAGCTGGAGTGGAAATTGGAGAGCGAAGCCAAAACGATTGCGCCATCTTGCCTCTGGCGCGGAGATTTGCATTCGAGACGCGCGCACCTGTCCGCCCGCTCGGCTTTGGCGCTGGGCGGGTTTGTTCAGCTTGTCTCGCCGCCAGTCTGCTCAGAGGCTGGGGCTTGGGCTGGGGCTGAGGTGTGGGCGACGAGGCCGCAAACGCGCAGAGGGCCGCTCTTGGCAGCTCGCGCCGGGCTGCAGGTGGGGGGCGCGAGTGGGCGGCGGGCCGGCTCGGCTCGGCTGGCGTGCGCTCGCAGATGAACTTTGGGGCGCCGAGTGGAGCGAAGAGGGCGAGCACGAACTTGGCGATGATGGACGGACTGGCGCTCGGCAATGGGCGCGCCGCTCGGCCCTGTCGACCTTGGCCGTGGCCGCTCTATGCGCGCGGCCCTTTGCAGCGCGCAGAGAGCGCCGCCAAACCCGACGCGAGCTCAGAGCCAACATCGGCGCTCCGGGCGGCCACCTGTACAGAGCGAGCAAATTGCTCCCAGCTCGACCGTTATAGTTAATTAAGTGCATGTTATTAGCTGCGTGAATCTGGCCGAGCGAGCGCGAGCTCTCATGTCGCGGCCAATTAGCTTTACAGCGCGATACTCTGCGGCACAAAAGCAAGCCCCAAATTATAAGCAGCGCCGGCCAACTAACCAACTGGCGCCCATCTCTCGCCCAACGATTGCGTTTGCAATCGCAACTTGCAGCCAAAACAGGCGGGCAGCTCGAGCGAGGAGGAAGCCGAGCGCGCGGCCACCAAAATTCAAGCCGGATTTAAGGGCTACAAGACCCGCAAGGAGCTGGAGAGCAAGTCGGCCGGCCAGCAAGCTGAGCTGGAATCGGGCGCAAACAGCTGAACTCGCTCGGGGCGAATTCAAGGCCGCCAACTGGAACAGTATGGGCTCGATGGCGAGCATTTCAAGGAGCGAGCGATAGTTCAAGGCGAAAACTTTGTCAACTGCCGATCAAAGTCTCGCTTCCGGAGCTTCAAAATGAGAGACACCAACTGAGGGATTTGGGGCCGAGCTTTGGGAGGGGCTCTCGTGGCGCCACCTGGTGGGCGCCCATGGAAGCGGGGCTTGAGGAGACCTTTATATGATTGCTTGAGCAAGTGGTTTACAATTAAAAGCTGAGAGCGGGAGCCTGCTCAAAGTCGAGCTTGTCGTCCATGCATCTGATTGTAATCTTAACCCCCTCGCCCCTGCAGCACAGCTCGAAGGCTCGAATTGCGTCCTCGAGTCTGAAGCGGTGCGTGACGAGCGGACGGAGGTTGATCTTGCCCGTCTCAACCAGCGACAGGGCGAGAGGGTAGCAGTTCCTGTACCTGAACACGCCCTTGATGTCGATCTCGCGCATCAGGGCCAAGTTGAGCGGAATTGTCACCGTGTCCGGCTGGCATCCAACGCAAACAATTTGCGAGCCCATGACCGTGGACTGGATGGCCAGGTTGAGCGAGGATTCAGCGCCACTGCACTCGAGCGCCACATCGACGCCATCCGAGCCAGCCTTGATCTTGGCCGCGTGCTGGCGCACCTTTGCGGCCAGCTCCATCGGCGAGCTGTTTCGCTGGACCAGCAGCGTTTCGTCGGCGCCCAATTGGCGCGCAAAGGCGAGCCTACTCTCCAATACGTCCGTCACAACCACATGGCTCGCGCCAAAGGCCTTCGCGGTCAGCATGGCCAGCAGGCCAACCGCCCCAGCGCCGCAAACCAGCACCATATCGCCCAGCTTGATGGGCGCCCGCTGGCAGGCGTGCACGGCCACTGCAAGCGGCTCGAGCAGCGCGCCCTCCTCCAGCGAGACAGCCTCGGGCAGCTTGAAGCAGAAGTCGGCCGGATGGTTGAAGTAGCGGGTTAGGGTTCCGTCGGTGGGGGGCGTGGCTGCGAACATCATCTGGTTGCAGAGGTTGTACTTGCCGGTCCTGCAGAGCGAGCAGCTTGAGCAGGGCAGACCGACCTCCACGGCAACCTTGTCGCCAGGCCGCAGCGACTTGACGTTCTCGCCAACCTCGATCACGATCGCGCTCGTTTCGTGGCCCAAAACTAGGGGCTTGGTGACCACAAAGTTGCCTATCTTTCCCTGTTGCCAGTACTTGACGTCGCTGCCGCAGATGCCAACCGTGTGGGTGGCCAAGGTGACCTCGTTGCCCTTCGGCTTTGGGGGCAGAGGACGCTGCTCGAGCTCCATGCGAAGCTTCTCGTGCAACACGAGCGTCAAGTTGCACTTGGTGCCTCCCTTTGTGGTCGCCTGCTCACCTGGCGGCGAGTTTAGGCCGGAGTTGGAGGAGCAAATGCTGGACCCGTTTTGCTGCGGCTGCTCCTGATCTTGCTGGTCAGTTGTCATTTTGGCCTGCGCCTTTGCCTGTGCCTTGCTTGCGCCCTCTGAGCTCCACTGCCAAGTTTGTCGGGCCGAAGAGGGAGGAGAACGGCGGATGGAGGGTGGCGAATAAGCGTGGGATTTGCTCCTCTCTTGGTGCTGAGGCTGGCGGAGATGGAGTCTGCTAGCTTGTGTCGTTCAAATGAAGTTTGCTAGATTGTCCGTCCGATCCTCTGGACGCGGACAGTTTTGTAAACAAAGCAGCGCAACCAAGTTAGCGCCAAGTCAGCCCTCTCGCTCTCGCTGCGTCCTTTCTCGCCCCCCGAACTCTCTGCGCTGGCTGGTGCTCGCGCGCGGGGCAGCACCCACGTCAAGTGTAGGGCCTAGATCTTTCTGCCTGCAGGACCGGGCTCCTGTTCGCGCATGAACTCCAGCTGTTGGGACGAGCAGACCCTAGCCGCAACACTGCAGGCTGCAGCTGCCTCTCCTCGCCTCGCCTCGCCTTGCTGAGCTCTCCTCGTCCGTTCATATTTTGCGCACTTTCATCTGCGGCGTCTTGATGAGCTCGGCATGTTTGGTCTGGCCAGCCTCTCGCACGACTGCGCCTTCAACAAGCGCCCGCCGGCTGAGTCAAGAGCGCTTCCAATGGTTTAGGCGTTGAGTCGATGGGCGAGATGTTGATCGCTCTTGTGCTTGAGATGTCGCCGAGTACGTCTCAGCCCCATTGCTGCGGCGGCCGGCGGGCGCATAACTGGGTTCTGCCTCGGGCCAACGGAAGTCTCCCGCTCTGGCGGAGAGCTTGCGTAACGTTAGCGCGATCATGAGCGCGACCTTGACTCAAATCTAGATCTCTTGACATCGGGTTGCGAGCACTGAGCGGTTCACTATGTAATAACCTGCGCTTGCTGGGCTGCAAAATCTCGGAGGTGGATGCCGCGAGGAGAAGGGAGCAAAAGCAAAACATCGGCAAACAATAGTCGTGAAAGTAAACAAAACTGAGCCCTCGGGAGTCAGAGCTAAACAAAATAGGCACCGACGAGCGGTCGTCACAGCTTGGCTTTGTCGGCTTGCTGCAACAGAGTGCAGCGAGCGGAGTTTGAAAACAAAGTAAGCCAACCCATTCGCGGGCGGGCGAGCGAGCAGCCACAACAACAATGATCTCGTATCCTGGCTTAGCCTCGCTCCTGCCGCTAGTCACCACAGTGCTCTGGGTTCGCTCGCCTGAGAGCCGCTTCGAGGTTAAGACGACCGGATGGAAGAGCGAGTACGACTACATTGTGGTTGGCGGCGGCTCTGCGGGCGCCGTGGTCGCAGGCAGACTGAGCGAGATGCGCGACCAACAGGTGCTCCTGATGGAGGCGGGCGGAACGGAGAACCTCCTCTCGGACATTCCGCTGGCCGCCGGAAACCTCCAAATGTCGCCCATCGACTGGTCCTACCAGACGGAGCCGCAGAAACACTCCTGCTTCGGCCTGGTCAACCGGCGCTCGCGTTGGCCGCGCGGCCGAGTCCTCGGCGGCTCCTCGGTCCTGAACTACATGCTCTACCTGAGGGGCAACGCGCGCGACTACGACAATTGGGAGAAGATCGGCGCCTACGGTTGGTCTTGGCGCGACGTGTTGCCCTACTTCATGAAGTCGGAGGACAACACAGACCCGCGAATCCAGACCAACGGCTACCACGCGCGCGGCGGCCCGCTCACCGTCTCCTCGCCGCCCGACCCAAGTGAAATCGGCCGCGCGCTTCCAGAGGCGGGCAGGTATCTCGGCTACACGGGCGACGATCCGAACGGTCCAATCCAAGCGGGATTCACCATTCCGCAGGGAACCATTCGGCGCGGCTCGCGCTGTTCCACTGCGCGCGCCTTCCTGGAGCCGGCGGCCAAGAACACAAATCTGGACATCATGATCAACAGCTACGCAACGCGCATCCTCTTCGACAACTCTAAACGCGCAATCGCGGTCCAGTTCGAGCAAAACGGCCTCAACTATGTGGTCTACGCGCGCAAGGAGATCATCATCTCCGGCGGCGCAATAAACTCGCCCCAACTGCTCATGCTGTCCGGAATCGGGCCGAGAGCCCATCTCGAGGAGCTCGGCATTCCCGTCCTGGTTGACTCGCCCGTCGGCCAGAATCTGCAGGACCACATTTACGCGGGCGGGATGCACTTCACAATCGGAAACGAGTTCTCGCTCATCCAGCGCCGCGTGGTAACCTTCGCAAACCTGCTCAAGTACTTCACTCAAGGCCGAGGCCCGCTCACCACTCTGGGCGGCGTCGAGGGGCTCGCCTTTGTTAAAACTAAATACGCCAACATGACAGACGACTGGCCCGATGTTGAGATTCACGTCATAAGCGGCTCGCCAACGAGCGACGACGGGACCACATTTAGGCGGGTGCAGGGCTTCAGCGATCTCATGTGGCACTCGGTCTACCTGCCCTACTTAAACTACGACACGTTCAGCCTCTTCCCCGTTCTCCTCAGGCCAAAGTCGCGCGGAACCATCAAGTTGCGCTCCTCTAATCCCGCGCACCCGCCAATCATCGACCCAAACTATCTTAGCGACGAGCGCGACGTTCTCACGCTCGTCGAGGCCATGAAGATTTGCATTGCAGTTGGACTCTCGCCCGCCTACAGAAAGTTCAACAGCAAACTGTTCGAGACCGTCTTTCCAGGTTGCGAAATCTACCAGATGTGGAGCGACGAGTACCTTGCTTGCGTGGCGCGCACTTACACTGCAACCATCTACCATCCAGTGGGCACCTGCAGGATGGGCGACCCAAACGACCAGCGCTCAGTGGTGGACCCATTCCTCAGGGTGATCGGGGTTGAGGGTTTGCGAGTGATGGACGCGTCCGTGATGCCCGAGGTTGTGTCCGGAAACACGAACGCGCCCGCGATCATGATCGGCGAGCGGGGCGCCGATTTTATCAAGGGCAAGCGGCTGCCGCCAGCAGTTTTCGCCTCGCCAACCTCGTTCGCAATGGCGCCCGGCTCAGCGCATGGCCAGCAGGCGGTGCCGACCTCCCTGTCGCTCCTAGTTGACCCGCTGCTGCAGGAGCGAGTCCAGAACGGCATCATGAAGGGACTGCGCGATGCTTATGGGAACAAGGAGCTGGCCGGCGGCTTGCGCCCAAAGCCGCTCACCTCAGTGGACGGAGGCGTGCCGGTTCAAGCGCAAAACCAGCAACAAGTGCCCTCCGCCTTGGGCGCCGAGGAGCAAGTGTTGCCGCCGTCGGCAATGCGCACGATGGCCAGACTCCAGCGCCACATAACTGCTCAAAACGGGAGCAGACTCTTCGGTGAACCAGCCCAAACTGGAACTCCGTGCGAGCCGCTCGCCAGCCAGACGAGCGCCTAGACTGCGCGAGCTGTCGACAGGCTGCCAGCCAGATTGTCGCGGGCAATTGTGAGCGTGAAGTTGGCCTGATAAGGATTGGCTTTTGAAGGCTGGAGGGCGCGACTTGGGCGGAAAGTGGAGCTGGCCCAGCTCGCTGAGCGCGAGCTTGCAATCAAGATCTTTCATCACATCGAACATCTCCGTTGTTGTCGACGTCCTGTCTTACAATCACGTTTGCAATGTTGTTTATGTGTAACAATAGAAAAGTCTTCATCGTCTTCATGGCACTACGAGAAATTGCGCTGAAAATATTACGAGCCATAGCGCCATCATTTGATCGCTCGACTGTCCATTAAACTGAGGAGAGGTGTTTGTCAACTTTGCGCCAGTTATTTCAGTTAGATTGGACCGAAATCAACCGTCGGCTTGATATTTGGATTCAAGCTTACAAACCAAAGGGCAAAACGAGCAACAAACGACAACAATGTCGTCACTAACGGGCCCCCTCAAGAGGTTCTTGTACAAGTACGCGCACTTTGTTGATTTCCTCAGTGCAAGCTTCATAATCTGCCTCTGTCTCATCGTGTTATTGCCAAAAGTCCATGATTCCTTTCATGCAACGCGAATACCTCATGGAGAGGAAGCGATCTCAGTGGGTTTCGCCCATCTCAGCCAGCAACCAGACCACCACGAACGCCATCACAAGTTGCCCCTAGGCGAGGTGCTCATCTGTGCAGGCTTCTTCGCGTTCTACTGCATCGGCATGGTGATAACCAAATTGAATGTGAGAGACACAGGCCTGCTGCTCCCCTTTGAGCGGAGGATCTCCACCGTCTGCTGCTCTAGCACGAGATGTCCCTCTGGCCAACGGGAGGTCTTGGAGACAAGCGAGGGCAAGAACGGGAACAACTCGCACGAGGACATATCTGAGGGAGCCCACCTGCTAAGCGAGCAGAACGTCGACGAGGATTGCGTCCTCCTCCTGAACCGCCACCACAATCATCACACACACAACCGCCACCACGACCACCGCAACAACCAGCCGACTAGCCAATCTAAGAGGCCGCTGAATTACGGCTCAACTCTAGGCAACAACGTTGTGCCAGACCTTGTGCAAGCTGGAAATACTCGGGTCAAACCCACAACTGTGTATGTTGAAGAGATCAGGATATCCAGAGTGACTGACGACCAGAAAGCGCTGCTCACATGGCCATTGTCAACCAGAATGACACTGTTCAGTTTACTATTAGCCGGTGCACTTATTCTATTCGATATGAACATACACGGACTCATGATATCGATCAGGGTTTTCAGAGCTGCTGCCACTGGTGCCCTCCTCTATATCGCCTTCTTTCTCGTCCTGCCCAAAAATCTTGCCGGCTGCAAATCCTGTTCACTAGAAGAGGCTTGACAGGAGGCCAAGATCTGCGTTGAGAATGCAGCCAGGTGTACAGTAAAGTGAGAGGACTCCGGGTCCAAATGAAAGTACGCGCTTATTTCCTGGTCCATCATATCCAGTTTATAGATTATGGCATCGTCCTTATAGATTTAATTTCCTATCAATCTCATAAACATAACTAGCATGTCAAAACCGCCGACAACGAGAACAATCAATAACAACAAAAATAGTGTTGTCACAAGCCGGTGGTCGTGCCGAATCTGGCGCTCAAGTTGCCTTTGAAGCTGCTCCATCTTGAGCTCCCTCTGAACAACTTTACTCTCTAGTGACCTTATCAATTTCGCATCCTCCTGTTGGCGCATCTCATGCTTCTTTATATTATCTTCTAAACTTTTCAACTCTATTTCGAGTCTCTGGGCGTATTTTGTCTTTTCATCACATGTAGTTTGCAATTCATCTATTTGCTTAGCTAGTTGCTCCTCCTTGTTTTTGGCATGTATTGTCATGTCAGCCAACAAATGCGCCTCCTCGAGTAGATCCTCGATGGAGCTCAACTTTTGGTAGATTTGCTGCTCCCTCTCCAACATTTGAGTATAAGAGTAATATGGCGGCAACATGTTTGTCGTAGGAATATTTAACATGGTTGCAGGTCTTGAGGCCTCTAAGCCGTTTGGGTAGAAGAGCTTTATCCGCAATATGATGCAACCATGAGTTATCTTACTCGTATTATCCACAACCTCAACACCGAATTGTATAATATCATTAGAATGAATCTCTTTGACAGGAGAGTCTTCGTTGGCAGGGCTTAATCTATTGTTATTTATGAAGGTTCCATTGGAACTACAAGTGTCTTTGATGAAGAACTTAAGTTTGGAGAGGATTGGCGGGTCAGTATTTTGGGCAGCTTGCAAGCACGAGGGTAACTTATTGAGAGGACTCACCTTGTCGTTTTCGAACCAGATGACCGCATGACTTCTTGATAGAACTTTACAGTCAAAAATTGCATTATCACCTTGTGGTTTGCATTTAGCCACCGCCCGACCAACCTTGACCAGTGCTGAAAGGTCAAGATTCCGCTCCTCGAACGGATACGAGTTGCTATGATGCTTCAAGATTGCTCGCGGCCTCATGGCTGCGAGCAAGATCTTCGAATCCGGACAGTCTAACAAGCCGCTATTTGGCTCCTTATTCGTACATCTCGTTCCAGTCGTTTATTTGGCGCGACCACGTGAGCATTGATACGATAGTTGTGACTCTCCAGCTTGCGTTCCCAGTATTTCATCTGTAATATTGATGAGCCAAGAAGCCAGCTTGAATGAACTCGTGAAAGTTAGTATCTTTGGTGAGAGGGGAGATTTTAAGTGAATAGTTTCGGGGGGCGACAGTTATTTTATTGTTGCAAAATCGCATATGACACGAGACATAGAGGAAAAAAGTTTCGTAATTGATGGATAAGGCTCTGCCGGATTCTCACGGCAGAGAAGCGCAGCTGCCTCAAGCGTTTCTCGACTTCTTTTCCCCGCACAGCTGTTTAAATAACCGCCTGGCACAGCACGAAATGCGAAAACAAAGTGGGGGTTGACAGTTTGGCGCTTTGCTTACTCGAAAACACGAGGAAATGGCCGCTGGTCGAGCTGACTTTATCAAAGCCCCTAGTGCATCGGCAACCTTTTTAGCCGGAATCAACCGCTCCATTTATATCTCTAGAGCACGATGCTGAAGAGGCCAGGTGAGCCAGATCCGTCGGTGGTACACTCATTTGAGCAGCATTGGCCAAACATCCAACCCGTCGTCGAGAGATTAATTCACCAGGAGCCAATCAGCAAGTCGCAATGGCAAAATCTATTCCACGAAGTCCACACGATCTGCTCGTGGGATGAGCTCGGCTGCCAAAAGCTTCTTGGAGCTCTCGAAGATGAATTCTCCTATTTGAACGAGATCAGAGAGAGCCTTACATCTGTTGAGGATGGCCAGCAGCAACTGAAAGAGTATGTCACCTCCTGGCTCGAGTTCAATCACCATTGTCAGCGCTTCTCAGTTGCCTTCCAACAGCTCGATCTCGCAGCAAGTAAAGATGTCAAATATTTGGCAGTTCAGATTACACGAGGACAGCGAGGTGGCATAGTCAGAAATATGATGCTCAAACTGTGGAACTTGAACGTTGTGATGCCTCTCCGAAATAGGTTACAAAATAGCTCCATGGATTTACTCACTGCCGAAAGGGATGGCAAGCTAATCGATCCTCATTTGATAGTCGAATTACGAAACTCATTTAGTTGCTTGAATAGCGAGTACGTTCATCTATTCGAGCTACGCTACCTACAAGATATAGAGATTTATTATTCTTCTCAAGCTCATGAGCGACTGAAATCTCAGAATGTTTTAGACTACATAAAGTGGGCAACGTCAAAGTTGATCTCAGAAGAATGGCGCGTAGAGCGATACTTGAACCAACAATCGAAGCAGAAGGTGCTCGATGTTTGTACCAAGATTCTGATCTCGAACTTTGTGGACCAAATTGTAGAAGAATTTCCCCGTTATTTAAGTGCAAACGATTTGCCAAGTGTAAATATGATATTTTATTTTGTTGACAGAGTCAACGGTTGTGCTGAGAAGCTATTTTACTATCTAAGCAACCACCTTGTAACAACAACCATGAGCCTCTTGCTAGCCTCAGGTCCTTCAATTAGCAGTAATAGTGAGAAGTACGTTGGAATGCTCGTTGAGACTTACAATCGGTTTCATCAGATTATTGCAACCTCTTTCAACAACGACCCCAGGGCAAAGGCAATACTCGATCCTGCTTTCGCAGCGGTCATCAATGATACTCGAATTTTTCAAACAATCGATACTGACTCTGGCAGACCCACTCAAACTGAATCGAAGGCTGCCGAGTTACTTGCAAACTACTGTGATCTCTTACTCAGGAAGACTTCGTTGAGTCGCAAATTTACTGCCAGCGACATCCGAGATCAACTCCAATCTATATTACCCTTAATCAAGTTAATCAACAACAAGGAATCTTTCCTTAAATTCCACAAATCGCATCTCACCCGAAGACTGATCCTAAACACCACAAGCAGCGTAGAGAGTGAGGAGCAATTTGTCAAAAATCTACGAGAACTTCCGGGGGTGCCGTCGGAGCAAATATTTAAACTGGTCAGAATGTTCAAGGACTTGAAAGCGAGTGAGGAGCTTCAAAAGCAATTCGAGAAAACATTACATGTATCCCCGTATCCCAACGAGCTTTCGCCCTTCCACGACAACAACAACACCATCCAAACTCTGGAATCACAGGTTGGCAATTTGGCGATAAATAGAGACGATATCGCCTCCTCAAACAGAACTGGAATTGAGAGAGTGCAAATCAAGGTGATAAATCCTAGCGCCTGGATGCGAACGAAAGAGAAGTTTCCCATCACCTTACCGAGAGATATAGGCACAATTATACCTCTTCTCGAGGAGTTTTATTGTAAACAGCACAACGGTAGGAAACTGGAATGGTGTCATCAATTATCAAATGGAACTCTATCCTTCACAAACAAAAAAGGTAAATTTGATCTAGATGTCACCTTGGCTCAGTTGGTTGTTCTCTCAGCATTCAACAGTCGGCCTGGATGCAGTATGACCTTTGAAGCCTTGGAAACTGTTTCTAGTCTGAGTCCGCTGGAGTTGAGGAAAACTCTATGGGTAAGCGAGGATACCCCAGTTCAACTGACTGCTCGGTGCGAACAGAAACTAACAATGGTCCCACTCCTCCCAGTCTCTCGTCTCTAACCCGAAACTCAAAGTGCAGCTGATTACTTGTAATCAGATCATTGAAAGCATCAAACAGATTGATTTGGACACGAACGAGTTCAGCGTAAATCAAGACTTTTCAATAGTGTAAGTTTATCAGGAATTCCTTTTGGATATCACTTGTCGTCAAATAGTTATCACGTTGCTTTTGCGAGTTCTGTCTGAGGGGAACCCATTTTCTAACAAACAATCTCGTTTCACAAAAATATCACCCAAATGATAGAAAAAATGGTAAATCACAATCCAGGGGTCGTGTCAGTCTCATCGGTAGGCTTCAAATGTAGAGAGGGAGCGGAAACACTGCTCTAGTTGATGTGACAGATCCAGCTGGTGGCAGGTGTAATCGCTGTTCAAGGATTCCATGAGCTCAACCCCATAGTTGGCAGCGTAAACGCAAAGCTCCTTCAAGGCCAACCTTGTGTCGAATCGCTCAGTGTTTGAGGCTGATAGAGAGCCCATTTGTTTGATGATCTCCTGATCGCTCACCGGCCGCATCGATGCTATATCCCGGTAGAACTGCTTCACTTGGCCCCTGTACTTTGGTATATCCTTTGCAAACAACATTTTGTTGCAGGAAGATTTCTGAGGATCGAGGTTTTAATCAGAGCGAGGCAGCAGATTAAAGTGGTTAATTTTTTATTCAAGAGGTTATTCTAGCGGTAAACTGGATCGGCGAACTTACCTCAGTTAGTTGTTGCTCTGAAACTGAGCACGAATCCATCAATGTCTGGGCCACGACTGAAAGTGTTGCGTCGAGAGTGTTTGTCTTCTCAACATCCAAAACGTAGTTTGGATTCTTGATCAAGTTAACCCAGAATCTGAGGAGAAAGGCGTTGCTCTTCCAAGCATGAATCACATCCTCATCCGCAATACCGTTGTCCGCGGCAGCCTCATCGAGTAGATCAAACAACCACTTGACAGCAGGTGGACACGCGCCAGCCAGATTGGAGGCGGCCTTCCTGGACATGGCGCCACCTTCAGCGCAAAGAACTGAGTTGAAGTTGTTGAGCTCGAAGGCTTGACTGTTGGTTGATCGAGCGCTAAGGATAGTTTTAAAGAAGTCGTCTATGTAGCTCTGCACTGTTCCCTTGCTAGTGAGCATTCGGGTCAGGTAAATCTGCTGCTCGCGTTCGCGATCAAAACCATTCCGTTTCATGGAGTTCGTCGCCTGGCTCGCTTGGCAGTAGACTCGACTAGTGGTGTTTTGTCCAATTTGACAATAGTAATCGTTGTTAGCGGTCTCATGCTGACTGGGCGCGGAGGTTGATCCAATCTGACAATAGAGTGGTTGTTGCTCGGCGCGCTGCTTGGCCAGTGTGCTCGGCATGTTCATTGAGAAAGAGTTTGCTGAGGTAGAGTTCGTGTCGAGCACGTTTGCTGTGGAGCTAGTGGACGAGGAGGAGGGGTGATAAAACTGCTGCTGAGCGTTCATCTTGAGACTGGTTGGCTGGGGCTGGATGAGGTTCTCGTTTCCGAGCAGCAACATGGACGGCGAGTTCGAGGAGGAGCTTGATTCGTTGACGGGGCTGTCAACTAGGTGGCCACTTGACTCGCCCGACTTGATCAGGTGCCAGCTCTTGGCTTCGACGGCTCGTGGTTGTCGCAGAGCTAGGCTGCTATCGTTGCCCACCTGCTGCCCGAATCCGCCAGCGTTGCCGTACTGGATCTCCGAGTAAGGATTGTTGTAGTGCTCGTCCAGCATGTCCGTCAGGCTCGTTCTGTTTGGTCCATTGCCAAACCTGTTGAGGTGGACCAGTTGGCGGGCTCGATTGAGGGTCATGATGGCCTGATCTGCAACCCCGTAGTGGCGCAGCGTATTGAGACGCTTCAATCCATTGAAAGTGGCCACACTGCTGTAATCTTCATCGGTGAGAGTAACCGAAACGTAATGGTTGTTTGCAACGATAGGTTGCGCGCCCACTGGTTGCTGCTGGCGCAAGCAGAGCTCCACCTCGTCCACGCCCAACCGATGGGAGCGCGGCGAGTTCCTGTACAGGGCGCTCAGGATCTTGCCCTTCACCTGGCTTATTGTATCACAGTCGAGCGCCCTAAGAGCGAGGGTGATCGTGTTCGAGGTTGCGTAGTAGTTGGAGCGGCCGGAAGGGACACAGTTGTCCCCATAAATTGGCTGACTAGTTTGGTTGTAGGGCAGCGTCGAGCTGCTATCGAGGAGGAGGTTGTTGCCGTTGCTTGTCGTTGTGCGCGAATTGCCCATCGGCTGCAGGATGTCAGTGTCGACGATTATGTACAAGTTGACAGTATCGAATTGGATGTAAGGTGCGCGGAGTAGCTTGGATTCATTCAGGGAGTAGTAAGCGTCGCCGGTGATGCAATCGATTGGTCCGCGTTCCAGCTGACATCTGAGAGCCTCGAACAGCATGTAGAGCGACTGGCCAACTTCACCCTGGAAGTAATCGTACATATTCAGCGCCAACCAATTGGTCAGCATCTTTTCCACCACCGAGTCGGTCCTTCGCAGCATCAAGTGAGGCCTGTCGCCTGTGGATCTGATCTCAGGGTTTGATTCCAGATTGGAGCTCACCCGTTCTGGTCGCTCGCTGCCGATGGTCTTGATTGAAGTGTGTCGCCGGTTGAACGCTGTGGTGCTCATACTTTGGCCGATGCTCCCGCTCGCCGCCACCTTGTGCTGGCCCACGTAGGTATTGTTTGGCTGGAGGGCCGACGTTTTGCTGCCAATCCTCGATAGGAGAGTCTGGGCGGCTGCACTGGTGCTGGCCATGAGGCTGCTCGCGCTTCCTCCGACCGCCCTTCCCAGGCCAACGGCCGCCGGCGAGCGCTTGCCGATGGGTAGTCCGCTGAGCAGGCCCGAGGTGGCGCATGCAAACCTCGAGCTAGCCTTGCCAAAGTTTCGTGGCTCGCCAGCCTCAAGTGGATCGCGAGAGGTGATGGTTGATCTCTGCACCAGTTGGAGGAGGAGAGTGCGCAAAATGTCGGTCGCGTAGTCGAGTCTCTCCATGAGGATGATCATGATCAAGGAGGCGACATTCACTTTGTCCCTGATTGTGAAGCTCGCCTGCGCTTCTAGGGTATTGATGAATGTAATAAGGAAGGGTTTTGTGAGAATCAGCCGCTCGAAATGGTCCATCGGAAAGTCCGCGCTCGATTTGAGCGGATGTTGGATGGTCAAGTTGCCTTGGTGTTGGGGAATGGCGAAGTTGGCGCCCAGATTGGTGAGCGTGTTGAAATTTGCTCGCCGGCAGCCGGCTTTGCCCTCGTTTGGCACCATTTTCACCAGAAGCGGATGATTGTTGATTCCAGGAAAGAAGACCTTCATAACATAGTGCTTCAGTTCCAGTATTGGGACGCCCGATAGGTCGACATGACGAACGAGCTCATTGAGATCACCTTGTAAAGCTAATTTTGCAACGCGACACTCGCTGGCCACTGACTTCTCGAGCGAGTCGATCTTTGACTTTATGCGCCTGAACTCGTGTTCAAAGTAGGAGTGTCTCCTGAATGTGTGGCTCAGCGACAGAGTGGAGTAGACGCAAGCCAGCAGCATGGAGCCGGCGGCCAAGTAGAAGACCAGGAGTATTACTGTGCCAATGATGCCGGAGACCCTCTGAAATAGGCTCTCGTTTTCTCGCGGCATGTACTGCGGATAAGTGGGCCGCATGAACGGGAGCTGCTCGCTGGAATTGGCAATTGTTTGCACGATTTGCTCGACGAGCAGCGGATGGTACTGGACGAAGCCGAGCTCGTAGCGCAAATTGAAGCCGATTCGCACGACGACCAGAGGAAGGGCGCGCTGAGTTTGGTGTCCCTCCTCGTCGGTGGGCGTGGCCATGTGGTCGAGCGGAATGAGACAGAGGAGCTTGGAGTGGGTGAGTTGGGTTAGGTTGCACAGGTCCTGTCCAATGGTGACTGTAATCTCGTACTCGCTCACCGCGGCGCGCAGGTTCTCGCCGTAGAGCGCGAGCGAGGGTTCGCCCGGCTGGAGGAGGAAGGTGTCGGCGTCGAGTTGGTAGGACTGCTGGCGGGCCAGGTTTGCCTGCTCGCTGGGGCCAAGGGCGAGCTCCTGCGCGCTCTTGTACTGCTCGCTCGCGAAGGGGTACAACTTGGGGTCGCTCGTGTAGGCGATCTCGGAGTTGAGCGCCGGGTAGCCGGCTTGGAGGTCGCGGAGGCGCCACACGTTGTCCATGATGAAGCTCAGCCTGAACTTGACTCCCTCCTCCTGCTGCGCCAGTTGGCCTGGGGCCGGCTCGAGGCCCATTTGGTTGGCCGGCCTGGAGCTGGAGCTGGAGGGGAAGGCTTCGTATTGGGCCGCATGGTGTTCGGCCCACTCGAGCTCCATCATTTGCAAGTTGAGCGCCGGCGATGGGCACTGCATTCGCGAATCGTCCTGCAGAATACAAGTGGACTCATTGATCCTCTTGCCCGTTGAATCCAGAATGGCCACTCTGGGCGCTTGCACTGAGGTCAGGTTTGCGCCGTAGACGTTGATTGGGCGGCCGCCGCTCATGTAGGAGCGGAGGGGCGAGATTTTGGTTATGATTGGGTCTTGCGTGTAGAAGAAGACGTCGTCCTGGCGCACAATTTGGGCGTCGTCGACGATCAACTTGAGCTGGCGCACGGCCCTGGATGGATGGCGCGAGGCTGAGGTGCGGCAGACAATCTGGTCGGCGCTCAGGAGACTCGGCTCGAGCTGACAGGGGAGCTCGTCGAGGAAGACCTGAATGTTTGAGCCGGCGTTGAGGTTTGCGCCGGTCAGCGTGAGGCGAGTTCCGCCCGATTGGGGCCCGAATCTGGGCTGGTGGTCGCGCAGGAGGATGTTCTTGAACTGGAACTTGGAGGGCGCTAGCGAGTAGCCGGCCCTGTTTCCAACAACCACGTCGCCGAGCAGGAGCTCGTCCGCGCTCGCCTCCTGTTGGTGCGGCCGGCCGCCGTGCTTGGCCTGGAGGGGGCCGGTGAGGCAGACGATCCTGTTTGAGGGCCGGTACTCCTGCTCGAGGGGCTTGCAGGGCACGTTGGCCACGCTAACCCTGCCGGCGATCTCCTCGAAGGATTGGCCGAGGTTGCTGCCCTCGATGGTGAGCTTGGTGCCGCCGAGCGTCGGGCCGCTGAGCGGGTGGATGGAGTCGATCCTTGGCGGCGGACAGGCGTCGTCTGCGGCCTGGCCGCAGCTGGCCGCATGGCGACAGGCGCCCTGGCACCAGGCGCACTTGAAGCGCGGCTCGATGAGCTTGCAGAGCGAGCAGTCGGGCCGGTTCAGGTAGGCGCCGAGGAGGTGGCACTTGTACATGGTGAAGTTGGTTCGGTCGATGAAGATGTTGTTGTCCGAGTAGACGACCACCAGTTGGCCGGCCAGTTGGCCCACCTCAGCGGCGTACGAGTACTGTAGTGGCGATTGGAGGCAGTGGGAGAGGTCAGCGGCAGTCTTGGTCGGCGGCTCTCAGGGGGCTGGCTGGCCGCAGGGTACTTACGCTCGAGTTCTCGCACACAACTCGATCCTCCTCGATCCTGGCCTTCAGGGATATTTTGTCGCTCTCGATTTGGACGAGGCACTGAACGTTGCCCTGTTGGGTTGATGTGATTGGTTTGCGAGCGGAGAGGGCGGATAGTTTAGTTAGCGATGCTCGTTCGGCCTTGGCGCAGCTTGAGCGCCAATCAATCTAACTTAGCGATCGGCGCGCAAAATCAGTCTAATGAAAGCGATGCAGGTGAATGGCGCCGCTCGGGTTGCGTTCATTAGTTAAATGAATGGTGGGAACTGAAGACGTCTGAGCTCGGCCGGCGCCGGACTAAACCGAGAGGATGATAGATGGGAGGCTTCTATCTCGATTTGGCTTTAAACCATCAAATTAAAATCGCCTTTGATGGATTGGGCGCCCGCTCGGGAGGCTCTGCGCTGGCCATGAGAGCGGCCAGCGGCCATTGCGAGTAATGGCCACTGGCCGCGCAACGAGGAAGATCCTGCAGAGGGTCCAGTTTTGGCTCGGGCGGCGGGATAATTGCGCCGGCTGAGATGATTGAATTGGGCGACAATCAACAGTCGCGAGCACGTGTTATCACGCGCCGCCAACCATTATGTGCCGCGCTGCCCGTCCAAGCGAGCGGCGGCCCCATCTTGGAGGCGCGCAAACGGAAGCTCGCGCTGCTTCCGAGTGGGCGGCTCGGTGCGCTTTTATGGGCGCCAGAGGAGGAAGCTGGAGATTGGGCAGGGCGTTCTAATGGGCAGGGCGGGCGGCCAATTGCGGGCCTCCTGAGTCAGACAATGGAAACAGGAGTTGGCCTGCTCGCCGGTGACGCAATCACAAGTGGCCCAATTAAGGAATGGTAATCGAGTCTAGATTTATGGCGCAGAAATTGACAGCTTTCGCGAGCGGCCGGTATAAATTATCTGGCTCCTCGGCTGGACGGGCGGGCGGGCGGCCGGCGAGGCTGCTTGCTGGAGGCGGCCGCCAGGTGGCGCTCGCGAGCAGCAGCAGCCCCAACTCAGCTCGGCCGGCCAGCGTTGGGCGCGCGATTAAAGTTGCGAGAGTCCGAACATGGCCGCCAGATTTGGACGAGCGGAGGGCGAAGAATCAGGCCGAAATTGGAATTAGAATTAGAATATATCCAATAAAACGGCGATTAGACGAGCTCTCCGGCGGCTCTTCCACTTTTTAATTGAAGCGTCGTGAGTCGCGCGCCCGTCTTGCAGCGAGCGGATGGCGGCGGCCGCGCCGGCCACCAGCGATGGGCTTGCCAGCGGCGCAACCATCCCAGCGGCCGAAGGTCGAGCAAGTGCCGCTTGTTCCGCCCGAGGCAGCCGCCCTGCAAGCGCCTAACTGTGCGAGTCGAGTCGGGTCAGCTCGGCCGCGCTCTTTGTGTTGGCCGGGCGGCGGCCAACAGCCGCTCGCTGAAGCCCATCGGCTCGCATTGAGTTGCGGCCAAGTTTGCTCGGAGGTCAGCGGCTTTGGCCCGAGTGCGGCAAGCTTGCGGGCGGCGAGCGGCGGGCAGGAATGTGATCGACGCCGAGTCCATTCCTCCCCAATTAACCGATTCAATTTGGTCCACTCGATTTGTTGGCCCGAAGTGGCGGCTGAGCAAACAATCGGCCGTGTTTGTCCTTTTGGCCTCCAACTAGGCAAACACGTTTGGCCGGCCGGCCGGCGAGTGGCGCGCGAGTTCCTGTTGCGCCGGGCGCGCTTCTGGGAACTTGCGGCGTTCTGTTGGGGCGCAGCTGAGCGCCCAAGTGGCCGGCGAGCACGCAAGTCTGCGGCCACTTCTTCCGGCTTCGGCCGGCCAAGCCGGAGCGCGAAAAGTGAAATTGGTTTCACTGGCGGCCGAATATAGGAGGCCGCTTGCAGTTGAATGGCGGCCGGTGGAAGTGGGAGCCAGAAGTTGGGAGTCACGCATGAGGGCGAGCGAAGTCGGGCTGAGCGTTCGCATGAAGTTCGCGAACTTCCAATTTGGAGCCGTGGGCGCCGCGCGGGCCGAGCGGCCGGCCGCCACACACGAAGTCCGGCCGCAACTTGGGCGCAAAAGTTGAGCGCCTTCAAGTTTGAGCGCGATCTCGTTATTGTTGCCGGCGAGCGGCGCCCTCCGTTGCCAGGTGAGCGACAGGCGGGCTGCTAATTATAGAGGCTGGCCGGGCGCAGCTCCAGCCGGCGTCACTTGTTCCTGGGCGCCGCCGACTGCAACTGCAACTGCGGCTGCAACTGCGACTGGCGCCCTGAGCGGGCGGCCCGGCCGGCGGAGCGGAAAGCGGCAGACGGGGCGGCCGCTCTATAGGCGCCGCGCGGCCAACTCGCCTCGCGGGCGGCCGAGCGAGACGGCGCCGAGTTGGAGCGAGGCGAGCGGCTCGCTCTATAGGAGCGGACAGGTGGAGGCGGCGGCCGCGCCCATCAGGCGGCTCAGGTCGCCCATTAGTGCTCGGCGCCCGTTTGCGTCATGGAAAGTGAATCCAATGGGCCAGATTCATCATGCAGGCTGAGCAGCAGCAGCAGCTCGTTAATTAGAAAGCCGGACGGTAGCTTGCGACCTGTTGCTTCGGCCGCTGGGGCGCTCGCGGCGGCCGCCAGTCTGTTTTGACAGTTCCAGCCACTCGATCGTTCCTGTCCGGCCGGCTCGAGTGGCTCGGCAAATATTGACCAAGGTCGCGCTGGTTTGCGAGCTCTCCGCTGGCGGCGCAGGCCGAGCGGGCGCCTCCGAGCGAGCGACTGGGAGTGGAAATGGAAGTGGAAGTGGAAGTGGAAGTGGAAACACATGAGCACGAACGGCGCTGCAGAGCGGCGCCGGCCGAGCAAATCTCAAGCTGCGACCACTCGGCCCCGCGAGTCCCGCTGGCCTCGGCGCAATAAAGTTTGTTTGCCCGAGCGAGGCGGGCCGCTGCTGCCGCTTGTTTGCTCGAATCTCTGATCAGTTCATGTTTTGCCAATGGGAGTGTTTTACAATTTGACGATCTGTTTCGCCCCAAGAAATCGGGCATAAAAAGGTCGTAAAAGGTGGCTCGAGTTTCAGGCTGCTTGAGAAAGCTCGGCGGCCGCAATCACCTGATGCAACGGGATGCTTGCGGCCGCACCAGTCGCGCACTCGAACAAACAATAATCCGATTTGTCGCTCGCCGGCAAAGACGGAAGGAATTCCTCCTCGTCCTGTAGTCTTGTGGTTTCGGTTTGTTTCAACAGGCAATAAAAGCGCTCCAGCCCCAGAAGGGCGCCCTTGAGGCTTGTGTTTGCGCTCGGGCCGAGGACATAAAAGAGGAGAGGAGAGGCGGAGGAGGCGGAATGGCGAGGAGAGGCCGGCGCAATTATCGTGCTCATAATCGCGCTAGACTCGAGCTGCGGCCCGCTTAGGTGGGGCTGCCGCTCGCGGCTCGGCCAGTCAACAGGCGAGCAGCGAGCAGCGAGCAGCCAGCAGCCAGCAGCGAGCAGCCAGCAGACACAATGGGCTCCGCTTGTGGGGCCGAGCAGCCGGCCGAGTTGGGCGCTGGAGGGCGGGGCTTTTGTTCTTGGCCGCGCTCGGCCGGCTGAGGCCGCCAAATTGGGCGACTAATTTCACCCAAACCAAGATGGGCAGCCAGTTGGTGCTTTTGATGGGCGAACAAAGGGGATTCTTTTCGCTTGAACAAAGAGCCGAGCTGAGCCGAGCTGGCCGCTCACACGCTGGCCACCAGGTGAGTTTGGCGCTTAATAGGAGTCCAATAATGACGAGCAATAAAAGGCAGCTCCCTTTGTGTGTGGCTCCGGGCTTTTGGCTTCGAGTTCCGAGCTCAAGGCTGGCTCTGGGAGGCCAGTTAGTCGGGCGACGAGCGTGCGCCTTCGGCCGATTCATGGCCAACTTGTTGCTTCCTGCCGACCGCAAACTCGAACAGCTCTCGGCGGCGCCCACAGTGCTGCACCGGGGGCTGCGGCGCCGCCAGCGACGAGGAAGCCAGCCATTACTCATCCGAGGCTCCGTGTACAGTGCGCTCGCCTGGCTGCCCTCCACTTCGAGCTGCGTATCTCACGCCGAGCTCGCCCCTCGCTCGCCCCGCGCACTCCGCCAGCAGCGCTCCCATTGAGCACCGGCGAGCGAGTCGAGGTGCTGAAAAGAAGCCCGGCCTGGCGCCAGACAGCGCCGACCACCCCGCAGCTCCACGCTCGTTGCGCACCTATCGTGATGATATTTCCCTCTAATTGCATTACACAAGCCAGCCTCTCGCTCGCGTGCAAGCAACTTGTTGATGGGACTGGCGCAGGGCAGCGCCCATTGCGCTCGCCGGCCGACTAATGATGGTCTTGGCCGGCTAGTGTCATTGCGGCGCCGGCCGAGTGTAATTGCAGCCTGCGCGCCCCCGTCGGCCGGCGAGCTGCCGCAAAAGGTAAACAGGCCGGCGAGCAGCTGGCCGCCGCGCTCCGGAGTTGCGGCCGGCGGGCTGGGCGTGTCTGGAGCGGGCACGAAGGACGCCCAGAGCTCTGATTGATTGGCCGCTTGGCGCCCAGTTGAGCGCACGCAGCGATAATTGCCCGCCGCCAGTCTGGCCCCTCCGAGACTGCGCGCGGCGGGCGGAAGGAAGTGGCGCCCCCAGTGGGTGGGCGTGTGCGTGTGGCGGCTTGAGCTGGAGCGGCGGCCACCAGGCGCCACGTTGGCCGCCAGCTGACAGCGCCGGCGAAAGGCTGTCCAATGTCAGGGGGGGGGGACGATTCTCGCCTCACTGGGCGACAGGCGAGTCGCATGCGACTGCTCGCGCCGGCATTGGCGGATCGGAAACACGTTGAGGCGGCCGAGCTCGTCGGCGGGCCAAAGCGAGTCTCTCGCGCTCGAAATGGGAGCTCATGCTCGAGCCGCCGGCCAGTCGCGTCATCGAGCGGCCGCCCAGTGCGTGGGAATCCCAGAGTCTCGCCCCCCACTCGAATCACGACCGTCCCTCCACCTGTAGACAATCATCGCTTTGCCTATAGAGTCGCTCGCCCGACCGAATCTGGCGGCGAGAACGACGATTTGTGTGGTGGACAGCGCCTTGGGGGTTGAGCGGCGAGTTGACTCAGAGCGAGCGGAGGTGCGCGAGTGGACAGTTGGAGTTCCGTTTTGGATTTTCAGCTCAGCTCGGCTCGGCTCGGCTCGAGAGTGGAGCTGTGAGGCCTGGCAAGTGTTTACGGAGGCGACCACTCAGCGGGAGGCTGGATGACACAGGCGAGGCCAGCGGGATGAACTTTGCACGCACGATTGCCCAACAATTCTCGCTCGTGCGCCGATCAATCACTCGAACAAAAGTCCGCCCTCATGTAAACTCTTCCTCTTCCGCTTTTTGCGTGATCCTCTTATTGGGGCCGCGAGAGGCCTCGGGGCGTCGCTTGCGGCCGGCACTTTGCTGCCGGTCAACCGCCGCATGACGGATGAATCCATGCAGTCGACATTCGCTCTGTCGACATGCCAGCAAGCTCACAAGTTCATCCGCAAAACGCGCCGCCCGCAACCAAAGGAGATGCTTGCTTTGGTCGCCTAAAACCAAACCGGCGGGCTGATGGATTGGGCCCATTGTTGGCGGCCGGAAATTGGGGCCGAGGAGGTTTCAATTTGGAGAGCTCAACTTGGGGCGCGTGTTCGGCCGAAAGCGGATTAGAATTTAGCGTGTCAATCGAGTTATTGTCTCGCAAATTCCGCCCTCCTCGATCCACTTCCGCCCTGATTGCGCAACACTCTGGCTCTCGCAGCGCCACGCTCAGTGTTCGCGCGACCCTCCGCTGCGGGCGCCAGTTGTCGCGCGCAACGCGCTCTCGGCTTGGCGGCTCGCGGCGGACGATGATCGATGGGCTTTGGCTTGTGGCCGCTCCTGTCGCCAGCAGGAGCGGAGGCCGAATTAAACTGTTTGGTCTCCACCTTGCACTTACCTTAAATTGCGGCATATTTCTCACTCTGATTGTCAGCTCCCTCTCGCTTCCGTCGGCGATCAGAATGTCCTGCTTGTGGCCGACGTCAAAGGTTGGACACTGGCCGACTAGATGGATGGTGTTTCCGGCCCGTTGGCCAGCTTGCACAAGGCTGGTGAAAGCGTTTCCTCCGCTGCTGCTCACCGTGGTCAAGGAGAGCGAGGATCTCTGGTTGGCCCCGTTGCTTATGGTGATGATGGGCGTTTGGGTTGTGGGCGAGGTTGGGCCAGCTTGGCGGCCGGCGAGCGACTGCGACGACAGGTTGCCCTCCAGTCTGCTCCCCGTAAGGCCCGTTTTCTCGCACTTGGACGTATCGAAGAGGCAAACGTTCTCGTTTAGGCACCAATTGCAACCCCAATTTGTGGTCAAACAATCCTTGCATCTGTTTTGTCCGTTCGAGGCGGAGAGGTTAGTGACCGCTGGATGGCGCCACTGGGCAGAGAATAGGCTCGCTCGGTTGTTGCCCACTACTCACGTTGTGTGCAGCTGACACTCGAAGAAGGTTAGCTTTCCATTGAGGAAATCTGTATTCGTTTCACTGGATCTCACTGCCAAGTCAACAATCACGTGGTCTGCGTTTTGGTTCGAGGCGGAAACAAGCGGAATTGGGGAAGCGATTAGAGGCTTGCAAGGCGACTGGGTGCAGCAGAGATGGCGGCACTAGATTGCGATAGATACCTCTGCCTGGCGGAATCTTGGGCCGATGCATCAGTTTCGGCAACGGACAGCTCAATCCGAGCGGGGCCGCGCTGGCAGTGGTCTGCTCCTTCCTGTCAAATATGCACTTGTAGCTGTGCTCCTTCGGCAGTCGCGGCAAACGATCGATATGCAAGTCAACCTGTTTTGGTGAATCGTTTTCGGGATGAGAATGGGCGGGTGTGAGTGTGGCGCGCTTTGGGGGAGTTGCGGGCCGAGTTCGAGGGGCCTTGATGGATGCGGATGATTCATCGTGTTTGTGGCCGGTGGAATCCGGTGGGAATGGCTCAGGTTTGGCGCTGTGCGGAATCTCGCCTGTGTCGCATGCCTGCCCATCAGCTCAAACCTGAAACTGATGCCTCCAGTGATAAATCCGCCGGCCGACGAGCGGGCAGCTCGAGCAACACACGCCGGCCGAGAGTATCGATTCCGCAAGCTTTTCCAGCTTGTCAATCATAATTTCCCCTCAAGTGGATTCCTCGGCCGAAGCTAATTAGCATGCGCGTTCAAGGAGTCCGCCACTCTCTCTCTTTGCGCCACTCGAGGGTTCGCCAACTCACCTTTCCCGTGCTCGTTATGGGCACTCTGTTCGGCACAATCGATTGCAGGTCGATGCATTTGCCCGCCGACTCGTTCGAGATCCACTTGAGCTGCTTTGCGCCGCCCGACTCCGCGGAGGAGCCCATCTGGCCTCCGGCGGGCAGCTCGCCGCTCGGCCTACCTGAGGAGATGCAGTCGCTCTTGGTTGTGCAACTGTTGAGTGGTTTGACAATTAGTGTGAGAGCTTTGCCAGGGGGAGGGGCGAGATGAGGGGGTGGCGCGTGGGCCGGCTGAGCGCGGACACGCAAGCGGCCGGCCGGCTCAAAGTGGCCCCAAGTGGCCCAAGGTGAGCGGATTCATGGCCAGCAATCCGAGCGGCTAATCCGGCCGCCGACCGCAAGCGTATAATCCCGCTCCAGTGGCCTGAGATCGGCCTGAGAAGCCGGAAGAAAAGAGCACCCGCGCCAACAACAACAACAACATCCACAATCCACAATCCACTCCAGCGCAGGGGGCGCAAAAAGTTACCTGGAAGGTTAATCCTCTTAGCGAGCCCGCTGGACTAGTCAAGTGGCTACTTGCGGCAAGACAATGCGGCTGAAGCGAAAGCCAAGGCTGCGCCAGGCCCAGCGCCGGCCGAGGCTAACCCGTGCAAACTGGACTGAGGAGGAAGTTGGCTGGCTGGCCGGTTGAGGAGGAAAACTTACCTTCGTTTTAGCGAGCACCAGCCGCAGTATGGATTCCTCGACTGGCTGCACTCTCGGCAGCTCGAGTATTGGGCGCAGTTGTAGGTGGGAACCTTGATAACCTGGTCGGGGGATGGGGCGGCCGGTTAGTGGCGAGTGTGGCGCGGCGCCGTCTGTGCGCTTGGATGGAAGAGGTGGCCATATGGCGGCCTGAGAAATGCAGATTGCCGCCTCCCGCCGGCCGCTTGATGCCGGCCCATTTCTCCAGCGGCGGCGGCGGCGGCGGCAGTGGCGACGGCCGACCGAAAATCGGCGGCCAGAGTGCAATGAAACTAATAACAGCATTATATTATATTGGTTTATTTGCGCCACTAACTGGACGCCTAATGGATATCCATTAGAAGGCGCTGACTCTGCGCAGGCTGCCGCCAGACGGACTCTACCTGAGAGCGGGGCCGCTCTGAGGCGATCGCATATCCGAGCGAGCAACAATGGTGATGAGTTGTGAACTGGTTCATTTGGCGCGTTTCCATTGAATACAAAATAAGGTGAAGAGGGAGAGACGTGCATTCGCTCTTTGTCATCTCGGCCTGCCGGCGGCCAAACTGCGAGCCATTTCCAATTCTTTCTGCTTCCGTAGACACCAACCGGGCGGCGCCCAATTTGGAGTCTCCATTTCGGCCGCAAGGCGAACGCGAGCCTCCGAGGCGAATATTCACCCCTCGGCCAGGTAAGCGCGCGCGTTCCAGTTTGAAACGGCGCCGAGAATGGAGCGCAAAATCTATTCCAGCTCCCGTCGCTTCCAAACTGTTGGGCCCGCGAGCAAACTACACAAATTTGCGCTTGTTTTTGTGTCGCCGGCAGGCCAGAGCAGGTAAGCGGATCCATGCTGGCTGGCTGGCTGGCTGGCCGGCGGGCGAGTGTGACATTGAGAGGGAATGGGGCCGAAATTGATAGGCCGAGAGCGGAGGAGCGGGGAAATATTGTTGGAGAGGGGCCGCGACAACAATCGGACGCGCGGAAGCCATTGTGCGCGCTCGCGCTCAACAAGACGAGCCGGCGCTCGGCTCGGCTGCTCGCGGCCGACGAGAATGCGATTCTTGTAATCCACTCCAGCGGCGCCGCTTGGCCGTCAAGCCAGAACAGACTGGCCGCCGACTTTCGTGCAGGACACTCGAGTTGAGACTTGCGGCCGCAGAGTGTTGATTTTGGGCCCGAGATTCTGGTGGCGCAGATTGGTTTGGCTCCAGAGGAGCGGCCGGCTAATGAGCCAAAATGGGCGGCCGGCGGAGAGGATTCGGGCCGAGTTGTCGCCGGCAGCTGGAGAGGAGCGTGAAATAAGTGATCGAGGCCGCTCTGGTGCAAGGCGACAAATCGGCGCCATTGAATGGGAGCAGCTCGCGGTTTCAACGGCCAGCAATGGGCCACGTTTGCATGCATGCGAGTGGCAGACAATAATTGATTGGGCCGCCAAGCCCACTGCTCCTGTCTGCAGCTCGGCCCAGTCGGGGCGGCGGCCAAGGCGAGCCGCCCGCTCCCGGCCGGAGGCGGCCGCTCAGTGTTGCTGTTTTGCGCTTACCTTCTGCGGGGTCGCCACGATGAGCTGCTGGCCCGACGAGTGCAAGTGGAGGTCGCCCAAGATGGGGCTCGAATCCAGCTGGAGATGCTCGAACTCGATTCCGTTCGAGGCATTGTTTAGGAGGATCTGGTTGGTTTGGGGCGAGAGGAGGTTGGCTGGTTAGTTTTGATTGCCCATTTGCGAGAGTCTCAGCGGCTGCAGCGGATTGGGCGCCGGGCGCAAAGACAATATTTGCGCTCGCCAGTCGGTTGCAAATTGGACGCCGGCCACGCGAGCAGAGCGACCCGCCCGCCGGCCTCAAAAACAGGAGCAAGTGGAATGGAATAAATAATAACAGTTACGCCGGACGGATCAATATTGCCGGCAGGCCGGCCGGCGAGAAGCCCTGCTCTTGGCTGATATGATCTAATTAAACTGTCTGCGGCCTGCGAGCGGGCCGGCCGAGCCGGGCGGCCCCAGAGTCGGCCTATCTGATCTTGGCGCCGCTCGGCCCCATTATGATTGCGATCATATTATTATTGGACCCTCTCGCGCTGGCGGCCAGCCGCAGGATTAGATGGGCCTCTGCCTTTGCGCGCGCTCGGCCCCACTGACATGGGGGCCGCCGCCAGCTCTTGGCCATAATGACAGCGCCGATAATGGAGAGAGCGCGCGCTGTCCACTTCCGCCGAGTCTCGAAAGTTGGCCAAGGGAATTGAATAGGCAAATCGGGCGGCTTGCTGGCGACTCGGGCGGCCAAGTTTGGCAACTGGGCGATAAGCGAGCCTTGCGCGGAAACTGGCGCCCATTTGAATGGAGTGGGCGAGCCTTGGGCGAGAGTCGCGCAGGAAACCAACTTGACGCCAATCACAATCCTCTGGCTGCGGCGCTCCACTCGCGCCGGCCGGCTCCATCGGCGGCCAGATATTTATTCAATTTGGTTTGCTTGCGGCGCATCCGCTGCAAGAGCAAGCCAGTCTGAACCAGACAAAACCAAGCCGAGGCGAGCGAGCTGGCCGGCCGCCCGTCCGGCAGAGGCCAAATATTTCCGGAATAGATTAGGCCAAATCAGCGGACTCGGCCCACTTCCGGCGGCCGGCTGAACTTGGGCCAGCAATTCAATTAGAGGCGGCGGCGGCGGCGGCGGCGGCGGTTTGGCCTGCGCAAGATTTATGCTGCTCTGCGTTGGGGTTGGCGCTCGAATTGGATCGGCGCCGCCTGAAGTTGGCTCTGGGGCGCCGGCCGCGAGGGGGCCACCTGTCTGGCGAAACTGGAGCAGCCGGCTCGCGAGTAATGGATGATTGTCATGGAGGCGACGAGCAAAGTGGGCCGCCGCGCACAATGGCGGCCCGAGTCAATCAAGTGGCGCCTCCAATACCAGTGCGCGACTTCGAGAGCTCGGCTCGAGACAGGAGGAGGCCGTCCGCTTGGCAAGTGGGCGAAATTTGTCCACTCGCAGCGAGCTGGCGGCCTCGTTTTGGCGGCCGATCGCTCATGCTCGCCGGCGCCCCCTAATTGGGGGCTCGAGTGGGCCGGAAGCGGCGGCGGCGGCGGC
>Ga0209372_1000272_pt1 | contig 32908 bp, 16 predicted proteins | sample AgamicAtPe_FD_187170 | JGI IMG/M metagenome (GOLD analysis project Ga0209372, IMG submission 187170) | Agave microbial communities from Guanajuato, Mexico - At.P.e (SPAdes) (version 2) | ecosystem: Host-associated > Plants > Phyllosphere > Phylloplane/Leaf | place: Guanajuato, Mexico | collected... | reverse complement strand
GAGCGAGCGAGCGGGCGGCGCTCCAATTGGCCGGCCATCGAGCGGCGCCTCAGACAGGCGAGGCTCCACCTTTGGCGCCCGAATCAATGGCGCCCAAATGGGACACTCGGCGCCAGGTTCAGTTCGCGCCGTTTGCAAGCGCTCGCCTCGCTTTCGGGCGGCGGAATTTGCGCCAGCCAATTTGGGCGAGCGGCTGGCAGAGGATTTGTTGCTTTCACTGGCTGGCTGGCTGGCTCTTGGCCAGAGGCGCGTCTGCCGGATGCGCGCCGGATTCCAGCGAGCGGCGCCAACTCTGCTCCTGCCAACTGCAGCGTTGGGCGTGAGTTCCGCCCGCCAGCCTGACAGTTTAAATGAAACTTCCCTCCCGTCTGTCATCCGCTCTCAAGCCGCCAATTTGGCCCCGGCTTCACTGCCAGCCCCAGCCCCAGCCTCTGCCCGAAATCCTGCCTCCGCCGCGCCAGCCCGGCGGCGGGCGGCCCTCCGATTGCGCCGGCCGCCCGCCCGCCGGCCGCCCGTCCAAGCCAAAACTGCGCCGCCGACCCCAACTGGGCCGGCCGGCCGGCAGCACCGGAATCCAGGTGCAAACCGGCCGCCTCTTCGCGTGCGCGTCGCCGGCGGCTTGAGCGAGCGGGCGAGCGTGGAGCTGGCAAAGTTTATCACCACGCTGGCCGGCCGAGCGAGAGCCTGAGGAAGGAGAAGCCAGGAGCCGGCTTTAATGGTCGCGCGGCGGCGGCCAGAATGTTCCCATGGCCGGCAGATGTGTTTGCCGACTGAGCTGAGCCGAGCCGAGCCGAGCCGAGCGGAGCGCAGAGAGGCGGCTTGCGGCGGGCCAACTAAATGTAAAGCCATGTGGCCAGCCGAGTGGATCGCGGCCGCCTCAGCCGCACTGTCGCCCGCCGCCAGTCTCTCTGGCAACGCCGCCCGCTGGAGGCGCCGACGCGCCGAGCAACACTCCTGCCGGCGCCCACTGTTGCGGGCCAGGTGAACCCGATTTGCATGCACCTGGCCGGCCGGCCGGCCGCCAAATAGACTCGTCCACGCAGACCAACAAATTGGCCCTCCGATTTCGGTTCATTAATCATCTCATCGCGCTCGCCGCTCGCTCTGCTCGCAGCTCCGCACTGCGCCGAGCACTGTTGCGAGGGCGGCCCGCCGAGCCAAGTTAATGGAGCCGAAACGGAAACGGCGCAAAGGCGCCCGATTAGCATCTTGCGGCGCCGGCGCACTTTGCAAATGAACACTCAAAAGTCCCCCGAGAGTTTGGCCGCCGAAGAGCGTCCATTGCGCGCTCATTAATTCCGCAAAATTTCATTAACTTTCCTCCTCCAGCCGCTTGGCCTCTCGAGGCGGCCGAGCCGCTCGCTGCCATACTGCACATCAATCAGCCCTCTTATCTGGTTGCGCGGCCGGCGCCCATTCAGGCCGGGAGGGGGCCGAGTGCAGTCACCTGCTGCTCGGCGCGCTCGCCCCAGCAACACGGCGCCAACCCCGACCTCGGGCTCCCATTGTGAGTGATACAATTTCTGCGCTCTGCCCGCTCGGGCGGCTGCCTCCCCGCTCAGACAATGAGAGCGGCCGCTTGGATTGGAGCCGCAATGGATTGGAAGCGGAGATTTTCGGGCTCGCGTTCCACTTGCACGCCGGCTCAGCTCTGCTCTGCTCTGCTTTGCCCGGCTCTGCTCGGCTCAGCTCGGCTCGGCTCGGCTCGGCTCGGCTGACCTGGCCGGCCGGCGCAGCTTGAAGCCAGCCCATCGACAGGTACAAAAGGCGCCCGGCTTGTTGTTGGCGGCCGCAGAGGGAGGAGAGGCGAACAGAAGCGGCCGTCCAATCGAGTGAAAAATGTTTTGCCTCAACGCGCCGGCCCAAGTCGGGGGAGGAAATCGGGCGAGCGGGCGAACGAGATAAGAGGCCATGTTTCTTTTGTAGGCGAGCGAAAGAATTCCGCCCTCAAATAATAAATAAACACACTTCGGCCGCCATTGTGAGCCGGCGGCCGCGCGCAGCCAGCAAGCCTGGCCGCCCTTACCTGCGCTCAGGCTTGCGCCCGCCTCTGGCCGCCAAATTGGAGGCTAGGCGAGGCTGGCCGAGGCAAGGCGAGCCGAGCCGAGCCGAGCCGAGGAGCCTCCGCGGGCTTGGCAATTGTTGCTCGCCTCCCGCCGCCACTCTGCTCTAATTGGGGCGGCAGAGTGGCGCCGGAAATTGGCCGGCCGGCGGGCGGGTTGGGCCGCGCGTTGACACCGCCGCCAAGCCCAGCGAGCGGCGGCATTGATGGGCGCGAGGCAATAAGAGCCAATGGACTGGCGGCGGCCGACTGCTCGGCGGCGCTCCACTGGAGCAACAACTCGCCGCCGCCGCCGCCGCCATTTGCATCTGGCTTGCGCGGCAAAGCCTCTCTGCGGATGTGCAAGTTTGCGCGCCACCGGCTGCCTCCTCTTGCGTGCCCGCCGCTCGAGTCCGGCCGGCCGGCAATCCTTTGGCCGGCGCCGCTCGCAACCCATTGCGCCGCTTCCATCCGGCAGCACCCCTTGAGCCTCTCGTCTTGCGCGCTCCTTGCCTCTGCCGCCGCCCGTTTATTATTATTTCGAGCAGCCTCGATCTATCAATTTGCGGCTTTATGCGCCGGCCGGCCGTCCAAGGCCGCCAGCTGAGCCGAGCCGAGCCGAGAGGAGCAGAGCCAAGCAGAGCCGAGCAGAGCGGGCCGGCCGCCGGGGACCAACTTTATGGCCGGCGTGTTTGCATTCGCGAAACGAGCAGGATGCAGACCAACAACAACAACAACAACAACACAACTACACCGACGACGACAGCGCCAGCTTCCTCTCGGCCGCCTTTTGTTCTCGGCGGCGGACACAATTCGGGCGCAAACATGGCGGCCGAGCTCACGCGAAGACGGCCGCTCCCTCTGGCCGCCGGATTTCCTCCGCTCGCTCGCTCGCCACTCGAGCCGGCCGGCCAATCAGACTCGCGCCAATTGACACTCGGCCAGGGCGGCCAGAGCGGCCAGACTCACGCGAGCGAGCCGAGTTCAGGCTGGCGCCGTCGCCGCCGCCGCCGCGACAAACTGGCCGCCGAGCGAAACACTCACGCCGATGACTTACCTGTGAAGCCAATTAAAATTAGGCCCAGCAACAAGGACAACGAGTTCACCTGCGCGCCTCTGCTTGCGCCAGCTCCTCGCCACCTCGCTTGCTGCCCTTCCTCGCTTCTAGCTTCTCTACCTTCTCCATCTTCGCCAAGCCGGCCGTCTTCCTGCAAGCTTCTGCCTCTTCGCCGTCGTCTTCCCCTTCGCCGTCTTGGCCTCTTCGCGCTGCCGCCGCCGCCGCCGCCCCTTGAGCCTCCAAAACCAAGTTCACGGCACAACTCGCAACTCGTCGTCTTCCGTCGCCGGCTCTTCGGCTCAATTCGTCTCCATTTTCTAAAATCACTAAGCCGGCCAAGGGAGCCCACAAAAGCGGCCGCAAGGCTCATCTCTGCGCGCCCAAACACAAAGGGCCGGCCTCTCGTTTCGGGCGCCAAAGTGATGCCCTCGCTCGGTGTCCTCGCTCTCATGCTCGCTGCCCGCTCATCCTAAGCCTCTCCTCCTTTGCCTCCACCTGTCAGCTCGCCCCTCCCTCTCTACCTCAGAGGACTCTCAAATTTGGCCAACATTTGGGCAACACGAATGCGGAAACACAATTCTAATAGGAGCTGTAATAATAGTAATTTCATTAACAATAACAACAACAACAACAACACTCGAGAGTTCACAAAGTGGGAGAAAAAGCGCGCTTCTAACGCATCAGCATCAGCATCAGCTCGTTGGTTTGCGCTGAGAGAGAAAGAAAGTTCACTGAGCTGGCGAGAGAAAAGCGCCTTGAAAGTTTGAACAAAACTTCAGTTCGTCTCGTGGCCGCGAGAAAGCGCCAACGAACAATGCGCCTGCGCAAATACTCCTTGAACGGCCGATGACCAACACTCTGCTCGCGCGCCGGCTTTCTCCACGCTAGCGCCACCCCGTGGCCCAGAATGCTAACTCTCACCTGGAAGCACCCAATCGCTGCCAAGTGGCGGCGCCAGCGCTCTCATCGAGCCATCACAACCAGCAACCGAATGGCTACCTCCAGCTAAGGCAAAGAGCGTTGGACTCTTATGCTCGTATTGCAGCTCCCTAAGCCTGTGGCCCGCTCAAATGGAGCCGCCTTCCACCAAGGTAGCTCAACAGTTTCACCCTCCAAATGGCCGCACGGACACTCGAATCTTCTTCGAAAGTTTGATACACCAGCGCTTGGCTTCTCCTCTACTCTGCAAACTCATCTCACGCCTAAAAATAGCCGCCCAGAGCAAGCAAGTATTTGGAAAGAGAGAGAGAGAGAGAGAGAGTATGTTAGATTGTCATAGATCTCGACCACAACCGATTGACCGCTAGAGTCTCAGCGCACGGAAGTGCAAATTGTAGCAAAATTGTTGCTCTCATCTGTTGAACTTGGCCCACGAAAGCAGTGGCTTCGCTCTCTTATAGGTGGCTTACAGTGTTTATCGCCGATGCGAGCTCATAGACAGTGCAAACAAACCAGTCACTTTGGCCTGAGCTCCGCGCGCATCTGTCAGCTTGGCCGCGGAGGGACACTGCTAATTAATTCGCATGCACAGGTTGTAAAGGTAAAGCGCCCGTCGGCTTGTAATTGAATCGGCGGCGAGCTCTGCAGGCGGAGGTTTGCTCGTGGGACGAGTGGCGTCGAGTGGTAGAGCTTGCGGCCCAACGAGGAGCTTCCAGCACAATTAGGTTAGGCCAACAACAGGGCGCTTGGCGGCTTTTGCTGGGCACAGGCTCGGGCGAAGTACCAACGCTCGCACTAATGCGCCAAATAGACGCCAAACAGAGTCAGGCCTCCTCTAGTTGGGCGCCGGCGATCATCGTGCGACAGGCCGCACCATGATCGGCGCGCCGCCCAGAGGCCCGTCCAGTGCGGATAATCCGCCCGCTCGGCCTACCTGGCCGCCTGGCCGCCTGGCCGCCCGGCGGCCCGACTGCCTGGCTCCAATCGATTGAGCATCCATATTTAGCTAATCTCCCAGCGCCGAGCTCCTTTACACAGTTTGCCTGAGCCCGTTTTGTGCAGCCGAGCTAGAAGAGCATTGAGCCGGCCGAAGCCAACTGGCTTTGCGCTAGCTCTCTCCTCCCCCCTCTCTCTGTCTCTCTGTCTCTCTCTCTCTCTCTCTCTCTCTCTCAGTTTGTGTCACAGAGCCGGCCGAGCCAAACCAACTTGGCTCGGCTCGTTTGCTGGCGCCAAGTGTGACAGGTTGCAGTTTGTTTGTCTTGCATTAAAAAACCGCCAGATAACAGGTAAACATTGGAGCGATGCAACAACTGAGTGGCGAGTGGCCAATCGGAAGCACTGGCATGGTGCGCTTAGATAAGGTTCCATTGGCTCGGTTGGTCTGCACTCGCCTGGCCTCATCCAAGTCGAGCCGCAGCCAGTCTGGCTCACAAGCCGATGGTCGCGCCGGTTCAGCTTCAATCGTGGCTGCCACTGCAACTGCGACCCCGGCGGCACAGACAGGAAGCTGTCGAAGCAAATGATGCAGCAGGATTGGTAGGCCGGCATTGAGTAAGTGTGACTTTGCATAATAACGCCGCCATTAGTCCAGAAACAGTGCAAGTTTTTACCAGAAGCGGCTCATGCTCGAGCCGCTGATCACTGGTAGCCAGCTCATTGGCTGAAACAATACAATGCAACGAAATGTAAACGACAAAAAGGGGACCCAAGTTGGTTGCATCGTAGTTTGCGTGCAACTTTTCCTAGGCTTGAATGGTCGCAAACAAGAAAGCGCTTAACTGAGGAAAAAGTTCACTTAGAAACTCGTGAAGCCAGAATAATGAAGATTTTTGGTCAACTCGTTTTGGTTAAGGCTGCTAAAGTCAGATGCTTAGTTAAACTCTTTGATATTTAAGATGGTCATCTCCATGATTGAAGCTCCAACAAAAGTCAGTGAGTTTTGTAACTTTTCTCAGCCCGAATTTATTCTCACTCAAATGAGATGCTTTTGGCCAACAAAGACACTGTTGCCGCCAGCTAGCAGGTGCGAGCACCTGGCATAGACATAGAGCACAAACGATCGCTTTAATGAGGAATATATTCCGGCTGGGAATGGCTTACGATAGCTCTAAGCTCGCGCACTGCCAATCTTTAACTTTTGGAGAAGAACGAGAGGAAGGTTTCAAGGTGAGAATGAGACTTTTCGAAGCGGTCGGCTGAACGGAAATCGGAAATTGAATCAGGTAAGTAGAGATCGCCTTTATGATTTGCGCGATTCGAGTAAACCAAACGCAACGCTCGTCGTCCACAGATCTTGGCTTAGCAAAAGCGCGAGCCAAGTGTAAATGTGCGCCAGGATTGGAGGTTCCAAAAGTGGAGCAACACTTATTTACAGTGTTTGCAAACTTCGCTAGACACAGCCCCTAAGCCAGGAGTGCTGAACTGAACTGGAAGGCGGCAAAAAGCGCCGGACAAGACCCATAGGCGGCGGGCTTTTTGTCCAAACTGGTGGCGATAGACGGTGGAATAGTCCGCGCGCTGGCTGAGTTATATTTGACCAAGCTACACTGACCATGCAGGTAGAAGCAATAAAATCCAACCCCAAACTAACCACAGACAAACAAACAAGCAAACTCTCATTAGTTGCCAGCCTTGCCGGCCGACCTATCGTTTGGGGCGCCATTACAGCAGTGGCGCCTGTTTTGTGTGCAGAGTGCGCGCTCAAAGGCAATCCTTTTTGTCACCTGTCGGCGACGGGAGCCACCGCTTCGATGCAATGGAGCGTAAATTATCCGCTTAGCTTAACGGTTGGATCATTAGCCAAAGAGTAGCTCCCACTTTGCGCCACTTTTTATCCACTCAAAACTGGCCAAGCAAAGTCGGCCCTCCTCTTGGACGAGAAAGTGATGCGGCCTTAAGAGATGGGCGGCGACTCTGCTTGTGTCCGAGTTGCCTGGTCAAATCGGCTCCACTAACCTGGCTCACCAAGCGGTGTGTCTATATTTACGGCCGTCAGATCTCTCGGCCCAGAGGCTTTCACTTGAGTTTTGCTCGACTTGTGTGAGCAACAAACAAACATCTCGCTACGCAACTAGATTGTTCAAGGAGTTCTGTTATGGAAGATAGTCTGCTTAGATTAGATTCTGGTGGAAGTGGAAGAAATATGATTGAAACTGGACACTCGGAAGAAGATCAACTTAGCAAAAGTGGCGCATTGAAGACAAATGCTAACAGTTGCGACGATAAACCTGAAAGATACACCGATTGTGCTTGCGAGAATCGATCCTCTAGGCGCGAAAGTGAGCTAATTTTTGGCCAAGAATCAACCCTAGATGCCCAGTTGAACAAGCAAACCACCGAGCCACTCCCGGCAAGGCTCATCCCTCTAACTGCGCTCAAGCTACTAAAGTCAACCAATCTCTCAAGATCGCTGAGAAAGATAAGCATCGTTGGCCAACTAAACCATTCGACCAGCAAGGGGTTCCTCCTGGCCCTAAACTCAATGATGCTCCTCGCACTGCTCTCGCTTGTCGCCCTGAACTCTGGGATCCTCCTTGCAGACGGCTCCGTTTGGTCCCTGAGCAAGTTGGCCAACCAGGCGGCTGGCGCGAACAGCAACAAGAGCTCAAACAGTAATCGGGTTGCGCGAAACAGTGGCCCTGGTGAGGGCAGTGGCGGCCAGCAGCTGATTCCGGCCCCAATCTCGCAACAGTTCCATTACTTTTGGAACCACGACAACATTGAGCCAGCAGCGGTTGCAAGCGAAGCAAACAAGATCCTCGCCGAGGCCCAGGTGAAGACCGACCAATTGGCCGCTGGCGCTCCCACTGCTCTGCCCCAAACCGGCGACGCTCAGGCGATAAAACAACTGAAGCTCAGTAAGAGACAGGATTCAATTTCATCCCTCGTAGCGCCTGGATCCCATTTGGGCCTCGACAGTCAGCCGATTTTGATTCCGCCTGCAGTGCAGCAGCAGCTAACGGCAATGGTGCTCCAACTGCAACGCCAACAACAGATGTCCATGATGATGCAGCCCAGATTCGAGCCTATCAGCAGACTCGCGCCTCAGTACCAAGCGAACCCCATGAGTCGATACTGGGCGTCCAGCTCGAGCCAGCATCCAGTCATAGCGGCGCCACCGATGCTCAACCAAATGCTCCATGCAGACCCAATGCAGGCTGCAGGCAACGAGATGGGCGGCTCCCTCTACCAACAAACTCTCGCCGCACAAAGGGCGCCAGCCGCAACCTTGGCCGGCGGCGTGCCCGTCTATGGGCCCTACATGGTGGCGCCCTCAGCGCGACCGCCCATTCAAGCTGGCATCGGGCTGCAACAAAGCTTTGTTGCAACGCCTCAATCGGTCAGCAAGACAGCCAGCGGCCAGCCCTCGGCCGGCCGCTTTGCAACTTCCTTCCTGAGCAGACGAAAGTCTTGGCCTCTCTTTGGACTTGGATCAAACACGAGCGATCGCAGCTCAATCTTGGCCGCGGGCTCGCATTTGCGTCCAACGCTTGCAATGCCGCCACAATTAGCACCAATCCCCAAAGCTGCGCCCCAGGTGACTTTAAACTTGCCACCCGAATCCGTGGCTTTGCTCAATCTAGCCTCAAGTCAGTTGGTTAGCGCGATTGCAAATCAAATTCAAGCTAAAGCAGCTCAGCAAAAACTCCTGACTTCGCTCGGCTTGAACGGCGAGCAGCAGGCACAGGACATGCAAGGGGCTGGTTCAGTTTTGAGCCCCCAACACGAGAGTCTAAATCCAGATCAAACCTTCAACCTCGAGGCTGGCAACCAGAGGCAGCCTCTCCTCCAGCCGCCATACTCGATACCAAACTTGAATGCACCACCAAAATTGGGTCTGAGCAATCTTGTCAACCCGCTTCTCGCCTACTCGCAACCGTCGCAGTCTTTTGAGCTCTTTGATGGAGCAAACAATGCGAGCAACCTGCCTTATGGGAGCAGATTAAAACGCAGACATCTCAACACTTTGGCCTCGACCGCAAGAGCAACAGCAAAGAGCCAAGTGTCGGCCGGGGATGGTGGGTCAGCGTTGTTTGTTGGAAACAACGATAGCTTGCATGAGGTGGCCAAAGAGGAGGAGCCACTCGTTGAGCAATACTTTTCCACCTTTCCCGACTTCACCAACAACGACTCCAATGAAGCAACGCCGGACATAATCCTGAAGGGTGCTTCAAAACCCAAGAACAAACAACAAAGATCCGCCAATGGACAATCTCCAAGCAACAAGAGGATTGTGAAAAAGGATGCGTCTGACTTGTTGTTGTTGGGCGAGAGGAAGAAATCTGACCAGAGATCTGCTGGCACAAACCTGCGCCAACTGTTCAAGATTCTATCCAGCGAATCAAATTTTGCCTCCGAAAATCAAGCACCTAACTGGAGGGACGCCGATTCAACTGCAGACGACGAGACTGTTCAGGAGCAGACCCAATTGCGACGCCTGAGACGCTCCATCGACAACTATCACGTTTCAAGGGCTCTCAAGTCAAACTCTGGCTGGAGCGCAATATCGGACGCATCCAGCGAGCTTGCCGACCAATCGGCAGCCGCGTCAACAAAGTCCAAGTCTTCCATCAGAAGCACGGCAGCGCGAGATGCAACTCTTGCTGAGAAACACGAACAGTTGGCCCCGGCAAGAACATCACAGCTTGGCATTGCAACCAACGAAGCAGATGCACCGGCTGGAATCAGGTTGTGGTCCTCGGTCGATTGGGCGCGCAGATCCGTCAAGCAAAGTGGTGTTGGCGCGGAAGGTGCGAGTTCCTTGCTTAGGCGCCAAGCTGAGGTTGGCGAGCAAGCGGCAAGCGCGAGTTCATCAACGCAGCAGCAAGGCAATGGAGAGCAAAAGGCTGCGTCCGCAAACAGTGATAAGAGTCCGCTGGCAGAGGCAACAGAGGAGACTCAACGGCAGGAAAAGTCGCTCAAGGTCAAGCGGATAACTGCCAGCGCATCCGTCATTCATCATCCAGTTTCAAGGGTTTACGAAAAGTTTCGCGGCTCAAGCGCAAAGCGAGGTTTAGTTTTATCTGGTTCACCGGTCCACTTTCAGACAACGACAGCTCTGCCGACGACAAGCAGAGCTGAGCCCAGTCAAGAGTCAACCCTCGATCCCATGTCCGCGTCTCTGTCTGAGTCTGCCCGAATTGTTAACTACTTCCAAAACGTCGACAACGACTCGTCGAAAGCCTCGACAGTGTCGCAGCAGTATCAGCAAACAACTGCTCAACCTGAGGCCGCAAAAGAGGTCCAACTGCCCAACCTGAATGTCGGCTTTGCCGCCCCTCCAAAGACCATCGAGAGCCGGCAAAACGAAACAGTAAAGCAGCAAAACAATCACCAGCTCGCCTATTCGAGCAACCAGCGCACTCAGAGCGCCAATCAGGCTTCGGGAAATGGATTGTTGGTGCAATCGGGCGACTTTTCGCCAAGCTCGCCAAATCTGCCAGCAATGAGCGCCTTCCGCTCGGCGCTCGCGATCAGCAGGCAACGTCAGCCCTCGCAGCAGCATCACCAACAGCAGTTGTTGGCCGCTGCAAACAGCGCAGATACATCATCAGCTGCTCAAGCCTTCAAAGCGAACAGCTTCGGGCGACCTGACGGACAGCAAGGCCAGCGAGCCCAACCAGCGCAAAACCCTGCGAGCTCAGCCGGCCAATCGCAGGCCTCGCTTCTGAACGCGCTGCTCAATTTGAACTCGTCTCAGCGAGCCTCCTCAATGGTGCCCATGTTTGGCGCAACCAGCCAGAATCGTCACTCTATTGTTGCACCAAACAGCAGACCAGTCGGCCAGGCTCAAGAGTTTGCATCGCCAGCTGGAGACCAAAGCAACAACTACAGCGACGAGATCAACCAGTCCTCTCAGTCGAGCGGCTCCAGCCTTCAGGATAGCTTTACCACGGGCACGGTGGGCGAGGCGTCTGGCCGCAACCAGATTGCAAACAGCCAGCCCTTCAATCAAATTGACTCGCAACCAAACGAGCAGCAAGATGTAAGTCTCAGCAGCTTGAACTCGTTAAGCGATGGCAGTTTTGGGTCGAGAAACTTTGGTGCAGAGAACCCGGTGGCCGAGCAAGGGATCGACTTGAATCGGCTGAGCCAGCAGCAGCAATACCAATTCCAACCCCAAGGCCAACAATTCCTGGGGTCGCAATTTAACCAGAGCGATCAATTGCTCGCTGAGATGCCTGACTCTTCGCTCTACGGCTCGAGCGGCGCCTTCAACCAGCTGCCAGCTCAATTGCAGCAGCACCAGCACCAGCAGCAATCCCAGCCCCAATCGCAACCTTATCAGCTCCATCCAAACGAAGCATCACTGATCGCGGCCCAGACTAACCAGCCGCTCTCGCCGCAGCAGCAGCTTTACTCGCAACAGATGCAGGCACTTAATGCAGCCGTTACAAACTTTAACCAGCAGCAGAGGTTCAACCAGCAACTGGAGGACACAAGCGTTAGGAGTTTCACTCCACAGACGAGAGCCATGAACCTGCAACTGTTCGATCAGATGATGATGAATCAGAGGAGCCAGCTAGGTGGCTACCAAGACCAGGGTGCGGCTTTGTATGGGGCTGTCGACGAGGAGGCTGCGGCTGGAACGGCTGCGGCCGCTGGCATACCCACCTATCCCACCGCGGCTCAGCTTGCTGCGCTCCAAAGTCAGGGTCACCAGTTGAACGAGCTAGGCGGGATGCTCATGTCTGGATCGGAGAACCGAGAGCAAGGCGACAGTAGCAGCAACGGCAACTCTGGCGGCGCCAAGAAGCCAAAGCGGAAGAGCGTCAAGCAAGTGTCGCACCACTATCATTTCAATAGTTTCGGTTCGCCGCTTGAAGACCCAGAGAGCCAGTTTGGCTCATTGAATCCGTTCGAGCTGGCACACACCCTCAATGGCCAAGAGAACAGACCAAACAGGCAAAAGCCAAAGGCGAACAAGGAGGAGGAGAAACAGACTGAGGAGGAGGAGGAGGCGAAGCCAAAGAGGAAGAAATTTTTGCGAAGATTCAGTCTGAGAAACTTGTTCAAGAAGCTCAAGAAGGAGAAGAAGAAGGGAAATGAGAGCGGAGAGAGTGGAGGCGCAAACAGCGAGCAAAGCTCAGAGTGAGGCCATCGAAGATTGGGAGTTATAGTGTTGCGCATGTAACCTTGAGATGCTCGACTGACGAAAGTTTCAAATAAAGTTGAACCGAATTCTAATGCGACTCTAAAATCAAACGAATCGAGCGATCATTTCGCACCAACTGACTTGGAAAAGTATTACCTCAACCTGGAGAAAAGAGGATCACATTGTAGGTCATATCGAAAGTTGATACAAGTGTCAATTTGCGACCAGAGCAAAAGCTGCACTAAGACGATGCTCTCCACCCACGCTCATGGTCGCTGCTCGAGCCCTGGTGCACAACATCGGTCCCGTTGATCTCAAAGGTTGAGCTCCTTCCCTGAAACATTACATGTATTTCCTTCATTTATTATTTTCGTAAGCACGTACCCACTGCACAGTCTCTTGAGTTCGATCCAACTGTTGGCAAATCATCTCGAAAAATACTCTTTAACGGACTCAAAGTCGCGAGCTAACCAACTTGCACTACTTCTGATTGTCTCGATAGACTGTTGCACAGTTCGCTCTGCTCCCGGAAGAACGTTGATGGCGAAGAATTCGCCCACTTCCTGAGCTTTGCTTTCGCTCTTCAGGTTCTTCGTTGCGTTTCGAACTAGTCTTTGTAGCAAGAAGCTGCCAAAGAATATGGTTTTAAAGTTTTCTATATGATCTTGGAGCAACTGCCAGGCGAGTGAGGGATTGGAAACCCCAATGCTATAGAAAATGGACACCAAGTCTTGTTTTCTGACTTTGTCGGAGAGGACAAAGCCAACTGCACGTTCGAGTCGGCGAGGATCTCTCGCTTTTACAAGTGCACATGCAACACGCACCTGCTCCTCCTGCAAATCAGTCTTGTTGAAAACCTCAAACAAGCCCTCGAATTCTGAATCGTCGCCAAATTTAGCCACTGAATTGTAAATTGCGCTTCTTAGGTCAGCAGGGATCATTTCTGAACCAGACAAGTGCCTTCTGAACCTCTGTCTAGCCTCTTCTACGATTTTCTCATCATTGAATGTAACAAGTCCACTCAAGACTAGCGCTCTGGTCATCGCATCTGTGTGTTTTTCGCCTGGTTGTGCTGACCATGTTAGCTTACTGAATATCACTTGGTAGAGATCCCTTCCAAAGGAGTGGAATTTGTCCCAGAAGTCAGTCTCAGCGAACAGAATGTTCAACTTGCCGAGGCATCCGTCGATTGAGCTCCAAACGATGTAGTTATCTTCATCAGTGAATGCTCGTAACAGCTCAAGTAGGGCCACAGTCTGCACTTTTCCCGCCTGACAAAGGGCGAAAAAATCGTCCTGTAGACCAAGACGATCCATAGCCGGCAGACTCTTGTCCTTGATTGCTGGTTTCATCTTCATGACCAGGTCCTCTGGATATGCTGTCCGATAACAGCTTGTAGTTGCGGGATTCAATTTGATCCAGCCGTCGGCAGCATCATCTATCACGAGCTCTGTCTTCTCATCCTCCATCAGGCCTAAGGGCATGACTCTGGTTGGATCAGAGCTCTTGATTGCAGAGAGAGGTATCATCCAAGTAAGATTGTCGTCCTCGGATGAGGTGCGACCATCGGCAGTAAATCTGCGCTGCTTTAGATGGAGCCTAACAGACTTGTCGTCGATAGAAGAGAGAGATACTGACAACCATGGGAAGCCTCTCTTCAAAGTCCAACCAGACATGAGCTTGCGGACAGGCTTTTGACTCGCCGTCTCCAGTGATTCCCACAGATCCTCTGTAACGGCGTTCTTATAAGCGAACTTGTTCAGATATTGTTTCATCCCTTTTCTGAAACAGTCGTCGCCAATGTATATATACAACATTCGAATGATGGCAGACCCTTTGTGGTAGGATATATCATCAAAGATTTCATCAATCTCGGCTGAGCGCATGACGGGCACCTCAACTGGATGGCTATTCTGCAGGGCATCAAGCTGTAGGGCGACCATGTAGCTTTCGGTGGTAAACTGTGACCAGATATCGTAATCGGGAAATATGTGATTTACGCAGAGATATTCCATGAAGGTAGCAAAACCCTCATTCAACCATAAATGAGTCCACCATTCCATTGTCACTAGATTACCAAACCACTGGTGTGCCAACTCGTGGGCAACAATCAAGGCAACATTCTGCTTGACACTTGTTGAAGTATTCTCGAGATCGACAAGGATGCACCGCTCCCGATAAGTCACTAGGCCCCAATTTTCCATCGCTCCGTAGGATAGGTCAGGAACAGCTACGAGATCCAGCTTATCTAGAGGGTACTTGATTCCAAAGTACTGCTCATAGAATAATAGAGATTTGGTCGCGACGTCGAGCGCGTACCTGCCTTGCTCTGCCTTTCCTGGTGTGGAGTAAACTCGATATTTACGACCACCAGAATCTTTCGTCTCAATGTGATCAAAATAACCGACCACGAATGCTAACAAGTACGTCGACATTTTGGGCGTCATCTGAAACTGGAAAATTTGAGACTTGCCATCAGGCCCGAGGGATAGCTGAGCAACGGGCGTGTTCGAGAGGCAAACCATTTCATGATCAACCATGAAGTCTTTGAGACTAGCTATGTTTCCGTACTCGATGGTGAGAGTGAAGGTCGCCTTTGTTTCTGGTTCGTCCCAACATGGGAAGCAAAGACGTGCACTCGTAGGTGCAAATTGAGTTGCGGCGGCACTTATTTCACGACCCCTAAAAAGGTATTTAGTTCTATAGAATCCCTTCAAGCTGTCTTGAAGCCTCCCTTTGAAATGAAGCACGAGCAGGCCTGACACAGGGACACCAGAGGCGAACTCAAGACAGGCGGTTTCCGTGTCTTTGGCGTAGGTGACTGTAGATAGCAACAGTTTGTTGTCTCCCTCGTCCGTGCTCTCGATGTGGCCCGCGTAGATTTCGAGATCGAGAGCGTGTAGGACAATGTATGGCCTTCTATCCTTGGAGTCTGGCGAACAACTGTAGCTGATCTTGACAGTTCCATCGAAGATGAACCTTTCTAAATCTGGATTCAGTCTCAGGTCGTAGTGAGTTGGTCGATAGTGAGTTGGTAACCTGTAGTCAGTGAATTTCGTGTTGTCATGTACTTGCTTTGCCATTTTCAGGCAATACTTGGCTATCGAAATTTGATTGGAAATGAAGATGATCAAGAAAATATCAAGGCTTGTATTTGTTCTGGCTTTTCAGATGTCCAACATGTAAGAGACTTTAGGACTTGGTTTATATGGCAAAGGATATCACATATCGGGTACAGCCATATTTGGTATGACATAGATTGAGAAATTTATGTTTGGTTATAAATTTCGCATTCTTTCACAAAATTTGATGTGTTCGGGCATTTCGAGACTTGAACGCTCGCAGGCAACGCAACTGGTTGATCATGGAATCACCTCGCCGTTGAGAATTCTCATAAGGATTCACCCAATTTGCACTGCCAACCAGAGCAGGAAACAAGCAAATTGAATTCGCCAGACACCTTTGTTCGTCCAAAGTCTTAAGCGAGTATCTGAACAAGTCTTGGACGAAAGCAGCCTCTTCCACTAGGCTGTACGATTCCGTTTGATTCACTTCCTCTGTCCTCTTACGTAAGCAGGTGCATTCTACTTGACAAACTGTCTTGCGGCTCACGCTTCCCGTCAGAGGAGTTGAATTAACTAAAATACTGAAGCCGCAGTATCTACGCGATGTCCATCTAGTGCTACGAGCCAAAATATCTATGAACACCGCATAGTAAAGAGTCGAGTTTCGCTAATGGATCAAGGGTTGGTTCGCCACTCAACCAGTTGAAGATCATACATCCATTCGTCCGTCGAGTCTCGAAACAGAGGTTTAGACCCGTTCCGTCCTCCAATCTGTCCGCATCAAGATCTGGGCGACACTCAAAACTGGCCAGGTTTTGCCCAGCTACAGGCCGAGGATGGTCAAAACTTGGCTCGTCTTGTCCCAAGAACTCACCTGTGAGGCTTTCTTCTGGTCTCAAGGCGTGACTGGTAGGAATATCGTTGATTGTGGATTGTTGAAACTAGCTTCGGGCAATGTGCAGCGTATTTCAACAAATAAGCGATTGTGATTTGCGCATCCGTAACTGTTCAGCGTCACTGCCGCGACTCGACCTCGACGGCCAAGATGTTGTGGTGAGAGGCACTTGCGCTAGAGCAACGGACAGGCACCATATTCAGCATGTGTGTCGTCGATGGTCCGCGACCGAGGGATTGTCGAGTCGAAGGGCGCGAGCCGGATGAAGAGAGAGAGGGAGAACGAGAGAGGGCGAGAACGAGAGCTTTCCAAGGTGGCCCCCACTGGTCAGGAGCAGTACCAGCAGCATTAGCTCTAAGGCTGCGGACGAGTGGCGAGCAATTCTGGTGCTCGTGCACGCAATGGGGCCTAGTTTGGTTCGGCCAACCAGCTCATCGGGCCGACTTCAACCGACAGTGCGGATTATGAGCCGGTCCTCGGTTTCGCCAATGTTGCATACGAGGTGCGACCGTGAGCAACAAGCGAAAAAATTGGTTTTGATACAGGTCGTGCAGCGGCCGAAGTTGGATCCACTCCCGCACTAGCTTCATCTACAGGGCACAAACAAAGTAATCCGTATCCCCACAGGTTGAATTGAAAATCGACGGTAGAATCTGACGGGCGACGGAATCACTCATCTTCCTTTATTTTTCTTATGTGAACCGCCATTTGCGCTACTATGTTTGATAGCTTTCCTCTTGGTCGGCGAGAGTAAGCTCATACTTGGACCTGCTCTCTGATAGGATGGTCGTTGGTTTCTAATGGATACATGTGATTGGGCTGATTTTATGATATACTTGAGCGTAAATATGATGGTGAAAGTGATGCATATGTATATAAAAGCTAGATAGATTGGTCCTAGAGTGTAGTAATGCCAGCTAGAGAAAGAGTTCAGGAATGATTGACTAGCGAGGCCAACTTTCGTCGCTATCGACATCAACGGGCGCAAGATCAACTCAGATAGGAATTGAACAACATTCATAGCGACATTGCTCTCTAACGAGTGTAAGCTTGACTTTCCCAAGATTGATTTGCAGTTGTCGCGGTCATAGTTGAAGCGTGATAAGAATTGAGAAATGTACGATGGGTTAGTGCAACGATCCAATTTTAACTGATGATCGTCTTGACTGAGCACATTCTGGTGCATAATGTATTGGACGAAGCCCACAGTGAACAAAGCAAAGCAGACGGACTTCCCTTCACTGTATTTGGCGACACTTCTGAGGAACCAGATCAACAGGCAAACTAATAAGAGCACTATTAACATGTATAAGCCAGGCCAGTGCTCTAAGTATAAATGGTTTGATTTTCCTGAAAAGCCGACAATCGCCGGTGAAAATAGACCCCTACTCAAGAGGGTGAATAGGTTGTTCTGGGTTGGTCGTTTAACTTCAGCCATCGTCATGAAATTTGATAGTATCGTGTCGAGCTTACGTAGACTTGCACAATCGAACTTATTGTTATCCAAAAACGTTGAAATTGTGGAGTAGTCTTGATAAGATATGGCCGATTCATATATGAACTCTTCATCCATCTCGCTCGGCTGAAGATTGTTGACATGGTCAAATAGCTTTCTTATGAGCCTTCTCAAAACAATACCAGTCCCCATCGTGCAGGAACTATCCTCGGTTATAAGTGAATAATCGGGCGCTGGCGCCCATAGTGTGGAATCAGAATGTCCGTCAGACTCATATGAATGCTCGGACCGGTAATTACTAAACATAACTTGGGTTGATATAAATGATGAAAACTGTAGTTGAATGGCCTCTGTAACAATTGGAGTCTATAGAAACGTCATCTTATCACCACGTTGTGTACAACGTGTTTACGTAGAAGTCTGTGAAAATCGAAACCAAAAATAAATACAATCCAGCTGCTGGATTCCAACGCAGCACAGGGGGTCAAGTTTTGCATTGACTTCTAGATTTCGAAACTCAGATTGCTAGCACAGTCACCCTAGTAGCTCTCTAGTCTCTAATATGTTAATCATGCATCATATAAAACCCAAATTATTCTCCCTAGAGGCCGACCCATTGAACGATCCATGGTTCTTATACCAGAAATTGGAGGCATAATGATTGTCACTCATCCACATCGATATTAGCCCGTGTCATATTAGCACGTAGTACAAACGATACTCATCTACAACCAAGAAGCGTTATTTTAAGTGTTCATATCAGCGATTGTGTCTTGTTAGACCACTTATGATGCAGTTACAATCAGACAAATCTCATCGTCTGGACGAAATCAAGACCCAATTCAGAGCTCGGGAGGGTTACTATAGATTAATGAACTCTCCCGACTATTCACAGCGATCCCAGAGGGCCATGGGTTTCAGCACTGGCACAACTAATAGCAATTCCTCCAACGCAAGCAACGAGAAAGCTTGCATAAAAATTTCCCTGGTTACTGTCCAAGACGGTGGCGATCAAGTCTCAAGTCTGAGGAATCCAATGAATCAGAGGAGTCCAACTAGCCTTGGAACTTCACCCGGTCGAGCGCATCGAAAAAGTCGAGGGAAACGTGATAAGAAAATATGCTTCAATGTTGGCCGAGAATTATTCGTCTACAACTATGACGGTGTGAGAACTGGCCCCGATGCTAGCAATCCAATATACAAAAGGTCATACAAGGGGTCATCGCCAACTTGTCACGATTTTAATCAAACAACAGCAACAGTAGGTTCCTTATCACTCTTGGTTGGATTTTCCCATGGCCAAGTTCAGCTCATTGATTTGAACGGTTATGAGGATCAAGAGCCATGCAAAGAGTTCAATGTTGACAGGCTTATCGATAAGACCCGAGTGACATGTATCAGATGGTTACCAAACTCCCCTAGCCTTTTTCTTGTTGCTCATGCCAGTGGATATCTTTACTTATACAAAGACGACTTACCATCTGGTCCTAGTACGCCATCATACCAATTATATAAACAATCAGATGGACTCATAGTTTACACGTGCAAAACAAAGTCTACTAGAAATCCGATTTACAAGTGGGTGATTGGCTCTCGAACAGGAGACGGTTCAATAACGAACCAATTAGGATCGTCCCATTCCTTGAATACGAACGTTGAAAGTGAAAGTTACTCCCTGAACGAGTTCGTGTTCTCACCGTGTGCCAAGTACTTAGCATGCGCATCTCAGGATGGATTTCTAAGAGTTTATTGTTACGATACTATGGAAATGATTGGACGGGCTCGGAGTTACTATGGAGGATTCTCATGTGTCTGTTGGAGTCCTGATGGAAAATATGTCATTACTGGTGGCGAAGATGATTTAATTACTGTTTGGTCCTTTGTAGGAAGAAGGGTGGTGGCTCGAGGAATCGGCCACAAATCATGGGTGTCGGTTGTGGCATTCGATTCTTACTACACAGGATATGATCTCAAGAATACCGATGTCGACAATGACGATGATGAAGATGAAGAAGATAGAGAAGTAGATGACGGTGATCTCGAGGGCGAAGATGACGACGAAGATGATATCAAACATCATAGATCTGATCAAATTGACGGAAACCTCACAGAGCCGAACTCTATGTCTTTGAATCTGAGAGCTACTCACAATTCACCAGCTTCAAACCGACGTAGCTCACCACCTCTATCCTACCGATTTGGTTCGGTGGGTCAAGACACCCAATTGTGCCTTTGGGACCTAAGTGATGACTTACTACTGCAACCCATTGCTAAACCAAAAACAAACTCTCTAAGCAATGCTCATCATGCGGTAGCAACAAGCCTAAAACTCGACAGCGAACAACGGGACTCTTCTGATAGCAATCAACTCAGTGAGAGGACAGGTGCAGATCAAGGATGCTCAAGTGGTCAAACCGAAAGAGAAAGCAACTCATCCGTGGGCGTGTCTAATTTGGGTGGATTGCTGTCAAATAAGGGTAGTAGTCTTACTAAATCCTTTAGTCTTGTGGGAAAAAGAGATAAACGTAATCTAAGTCTGAGAAATTCGGATAAGAACGCTAACTCGAAGAGTTTTGCAGACACTTTTAGCAATAGCTCAAAGCTAATTGACGACCCAACAAAACTATTGGGTAGTCCTATATGCCCTAGAATGAACGAAGTGCCACTACTCGAACCGTCGGTCTGTAAAAAGATCTCATTTGAACGGCTGACATCCCTGATATTTTGTAAGGGCGGATTTATAACTTCTTGCCAAGATGGTTACGTTTTCTCTTGGGCCCGACCATCTAGGGTAGGTAGCTTGATCACGAGTCTCCTTTGCTTTGATCAGTGAGTGTGAAATACTAACCTCTCTCAATGCTTCAAAAAAGAAGAGATCGTTACGAGCTAGTCCAGGACAAAGTAATGAGGAATTGCGAGTCATTGATGTAGGGACGAGCTCTTTGGTATAATTAAAAGACCAGACGTCTAGGTTAGATTGTTTTACACATCCGAAGTCTGTGGATAACAAAAATCCAGTCTTATACTGATTGAAGATAATAGTTGAATCCGTTTATTTATGGACTAGAGTGATAGAATTGAGCTGCCTGCAAGGTACTCTAGATGCGAGTTACTGCCTGCATGGAGAAATTCGGATTCGAGGGATCAATTTTGACGAACTTTCTGATGACTCCAATTGCGTCCTTGAGGAAGGTCTGTTGAGTTGTTTGTCCGTGGTTGATGGGACCATGCTTCCGGCCGTCCATCTCGTAGATCTGACCATTGTTATGTATAATACTGATAAAATGATACTCGACTGAATCCGAGGCTGCTGGTGCCTCGGTTTGTCCCCCGACACTGGCGTTCTCATGTGCTGTCGCTATCGTTTCGCATGACTCGAACTTGTTGGCTTTCACTTCAGGTTCGAGCTGTTTAGATTCCCTGATGAACTCTTTCATTGATGAATTTTCTTCAAAGTCATCATCTGAGCATTGATTTGCTAGAAGGTGTATGAGAGCCATGGTGGCGCACGCATTGCGGATGGTCTGGCGCATGAAGTATAGCCTGCCCTTTGCATCCTCATCCACTTCATTATCAGTTCCGTCCTTGATGGGATAACATAGTAACAATCCTTCGACTTTGCCCTCGACCATTTGCAGGAGCTCGTCATCAAATCCTAGAACATCTACAACGGTTATGTGGCTCTTAACACCAACCTTCCTGAGAAACTGATTCATGACTTCGGGGTTCGATTCCATGGGAATCCATTCTAACTTGCCCATTGTGACTAAACGTTAGGCTGAGTCTTATCTTGAGTCTTTCCTCTGTTACTCAGGTATTCCTGCCAAAGAATAGATTTTTTTTCCTCAGCAAGTTGATTTAAATCGGCTAAAGGGTTTAAATAGCAATGAACAATCTGATTGCCAACAAGGAAGGCCAAAAAACGTTTCAAGTTAGTTTTCTGTCGTGGATTCAAGATTGCCATTGAGCCTGCCCATCGATTCGATGGATAATTTGGATGCTCGATGCACTCGAGGGAGCTCGCGTGAACATACAAGCATGCTGGCGCGAATTGAGCTGCGGTGAAGATGTCGCAGGCCCGTTACAGGAATAAACACTAGATCTCAACTGTTACTCAGGTCACCTCCTCCCATGGATTCCCCGAACATCACCCGGGACAGACTACAGAGGATTACTCGGAGACTCGAGAAAGACAGAGTTTTGATTTATTTAAGAACCAGAGCACCATTGTTTAGCTGCTGCAATCAAAGTTGTACCCCCTTCCACTCGCGCGACTTCGTGTAGGAACCTGACATTAAACCAGGTGATGCCATATCAGAGGTTGCATAAAAGCCGCTTCCAACCTCATGATTTCTCGGCTAAACAATACGAAATCTCGACACCTTGTTCTAACTAAGGTCCTTAAGAGCGTGCATATCCAGGCAAACAGTTCAAGCGTTCCTACCAAGCCAGTAGAGCGAAACAGGTTGAGAAACATCGGAATAGTAGCTCATATTAACGCTGGTAAGACCACGACAACCGAACGAATCTTATATCATGCTGGCTCTACAAGATTCGTTGGCGACGTGGACAGGGGAAATACGGTAACAGATTATCTAGAACAGGAACGAAACAGAGGTATAACCATAACGTCAGCCGCTGTCACCTACAACTGGAAAAAGCATCGGATAAATCTGATCGATACACCAGGTCATGTTGATTTTACCATCGAAGTTGAAAGAAGTCTGTCAGTTCTCGATGGCGCAGTCACCATACTCGACGCCTCCGCAGGTGTCGAGGCACAAACGATCACAGTGTGGAATCAAGCTGCCAAATACAAACTACCTAATGTTATCTTCCTTAACAAATATGACAAACCTCAGGCTGACTACACCATGTGCATGAAGGATATCAAAGAAACCCTTAATTTGAACGCTAAATTGGTTCAAATACCGATCAAGACGAAAGGTGGCTTCTTGACTGTCATCGATGTTATTAACAGGCAATGTTTTAGCTGGACCGATCCGAGCCTCGATCATGGATCCAAATTTCAGACAGAATCATTGGCAAAATGCCAATTAGATAAAAAGCACCTAGAATTGGTGGAGGAGACGCGCGAGAAACTCATAAACTGTTTGACTGATATCGATGAGGATCTGGCGGATCATGCACTAAGCTGTGATAAAATTAGTCAAGTTTCCGGTGATTCATTGGCAAAAGCAATACGTAAAGCCACAATATCCTGCCAGCTGTGTCCCGTCTTGATTGGGAGCTCCTTCAAGTATGTTGGCGTGCAACAGCTGATGGACGCCATAGTGAATTATCTACCCTCACCACTTGATCGCGAGTACCAGTTGAGAGGTTCAACAAGTATCAATGAGCCATCGAAAACGTCGAAGACGTGTTTGTTTATTTTCAAAATCACACACGACAACAGGCTCGGACCATTGAGTTATGTGAAGGTTTGCAATGGTACTCTAGTGAAACAACAGCGTCTGCTTAGCCTCAGTCAGAGCCAAGTTGAACAAGTGAAGAGGATCTATAGAGTGTTTGCTGACGAACTTCAGGAGATTGAAACCCCAGTGTGTAAGGACGATATAGTTGTCATCTCCGGATTAGACCATTCGCGAACTGGCGACATACTTGTAGATCAAAATTTTAGGCCAAAAATAAGCAGCTCCGATAAGTTGGCAGCTGTTCCATTGAAACTGCTCGACGAGAGTATTATTGTTCCTCAGATTAATCAAATGGAACCGGTCTATCATTGCTCTGTAGAGTCTAGAACGGTTGCACACCAACTGAAATTAGAGCACGCGCTAAACTGTATATCCAGGGAGGACCCATCTTTCACTTACGAGATTGATGAGGTTGGGATCACCACAATCAGAGGCATGGGTAAGCTCCACCTTGAGGTAACGAGGGACAGAATTGAGTCGGAATACGGGATTGACCCAATTCTTGGGCCACTACAAATCTCGTACCGTGAAACAATCGATGGCTCAGCTATAGAGGAGTTATCAGTCAACAAGCTGGTGAACAGCATACGCAATGTTGCCAGCATAAGAATTAGTTTGTGCTCTAAGCAGAATGCAGGTGTTTGGACGGCCAAAATGCTGAAATTGGATACAAATGGTGACAATTCGCTAGGAAGACTTAGAAGTGATCACAGAAAGGCCATTGAATCGGGATTTTTATCTGCCCTCTCGCACGGACCCCTCAAGGGATATCCGCTGATTGACTGCTCCATCCTTCTGCTCGACTTCACCGCTAACGGCCGGTGTAGCTTGCCAGTGATATCTTCTATCGCCTCACAGTGCTTATCTAGCGCAATCAAACGCTGCTCGCCAATTCTACTGGAGCCCATCATGTTGCTTGAGGTTGTCGCACCAAAGGAGTTCAGTGGTAGCATCTTACGCGACATAGCGTCCAGGAGAGGATTGGTGCTAAGCACCGTAGCAAAGAACGACAACACCATAACCATAAGATCTCAAACACCGCTCGCAGCACTAGGCGACTACTCCGAGTTTTTGATGGTAAGCACCTCGGGTCGGGGGAGCTTTTCGCTGGAATTGCACAGCTATGCGCGATCTAGCGACACCAGCTCACCCTTCGCGGACTATTAATGAGCTTTGGCAAGTTCTTGCAAGCGAGCGCTCCATTTCCGCCGCCACATTTGAGCTCTTTGGGCAAGCGGAGAGTTGACAGTGATCAAGTTTGGGGCGGCGCTGAACTTTGCTGGGTTCAACTCGAGAGGAATCAGAGGAAATGTTGGCCATTCTATTTGGGAGGGTGACAATTTTGCAGCTGTTTGATAATGGACCAGTCACGAGTTAGCATCTAATAATGGAACCTTTGTTGGTGGCGGACAAGTTTAACACAGACACAGATATCACTCAGCACTTCGGTTGGACTTTAACGGCCGACAAGTTTGACTTTAGCGCTCAACTCTCGCCCTCCAGCTCCATCAGCTGACAGGGCCACTTGATGATTGCAACTTTTATTGGCTCAATTTAGCTAGAGTTGCACTGCCGCATTGTTACCACCAAGTCTCGTTCATAAAGTTTTAAAATGTTTTTAGTCTGTTGGCGGCGCCGAGAAACGAGTTAGCCAAAGCGGGCTGAACATGAGATGGGAGGCTCGCAGCTGATGAAACAGGAAGACAAAAGTGGTTTTGTGTTTGGTTGATGGCATGGCTTCCAGTTTGGCGCCTAAAACGTTGCGGCGAACGTGCGCCATTGTTGAGTTTCCATCCCAACTAGGCGGACCAAGCCGAGCGCTTGCATCGCGGCGATAAAGATACTTAGCCGCTTCCTGTGCTCGCGGGCGAGCAAGTTTATGGATTCACTGGAGCTCAATCAATTACGTGATTGACACCGTGAACATGAATAAATTAGCCTTGGCCCGGCGAGCGGGCCGCCCGTTGGCGTCAGTGGAACTTCCTGCGCGGCCGAGCCAGCTCGAGCGGGCTCGTTGGCTGGCTGGCTGGCGGTTGCGAGCTGGTAAGCTCGCAAACATGCGCGTGGGCGTCCGCGCGCAAGTCTCGGTCTTGCGCTAACAAGTTGGCCTGGTTCACTGCGGTCCCTCTTGCGGCGGCCCGGCATGTTGGCGCCTTGGCCGCCGCCGCTGTTTTCCATTTGGCGCCGGGCAAATGCGACTGCGCGGCCAGAGATCGCAGTCGCAAGCTTGCGGCCCTTTGCACTGTCAGCAGGCGGCCGGCTGGGGTTGGCTCGTTGCATATGGATTCCCTTGCTTTCAAGCCTGCAAGCGGCTGCCAGCCAGTCAATTAGATTCTGGGTTGGCCCATGCGAGTTTTGGCGCCTCCGTTTTGCTGCGACACTTGTTTGGTTTGTCGCATGAGCTTGTTTTATTGTTCGGCTCTCGGCGCTCTCGGCCGAGTTGCAGGCGGAGAGGAGGGGAGTTTGCCTTGCTCACAATAGGCGCGCCTTGCGGAGACTGCGAGCTCTCTCTCGCTCGGCCAAGACTGTTGGTGCGCATTGTTGTTTGTTTTGAGTGGGTTGCTAGCGCGAGGGGGCGGCGGCGGCGGCGGTGGCGCCGCCAGACGCACACGGAGCAGCGAGCGCGAACATGTTGAGATCAGTCTGTCGGCATCGGGCACCATCAAACGGGCGGAAGGCGAGCGAGCAAGTGTGCGACTTGGAGGGCGCCTAGAGGATAGCTGGAGGTAGAGCGAGCGGTGGCCAGAGGCGAGAGTTGGAGGGCGAGCAGGCGCGGCGAGCGAGCGGGCGCAAAGTGCTGGAGGAGGAGGAGGAGTAAGGAATACGAATACAAGCTTGCCGGCCTACTGAGCCGCCGGACTGGCCCAGCCGATACTTCGGTTGCTTGTCACTGGCGGCGCGAGGAGTGAGTTGCGAGTTGCGAGGCTTAGCTGCCGCTGCCTGTCGCGTTGGTGGTGGCGCCGACAACAAGTGCGCGGGAGGCGCCCACTTTGGCCTGAGCGCGACGGGCCGAGCCAAGCGGGAAGAGTTTGGAGGGCGAGCGGGTTTGGGTGGCGCTTTGGTGGATGTGGTTTGGTGCGGCCGTGTGAGAGCCTGCGGCAAGCTTTGTTTGCCTGGCCCACAGATCGATCGGGCGCCGATCAGGTTGGCCAGGCGGCAAGCAAACTTGTGTTGCGAGCGCCAAATCTCGCCCAGATCTGTCCGAGCGAGTTGCTGGCCGGGCAGCAGCCTTTTGAGCGCAGCCGTCGGCCGGCTGGCGGCCAGGCAGCCTGCTCTCCGTGCCTCGCTCTTGGTTGCGTTTGCTCTCCCTGCCCAGAGGCTCTCCCTTGCGCGCCCTTGACTCGGCTGGCGCCTGAACCTGGAGCGCGCTCAGTGCTGCCGGCGAGTCAGTTGAGCTCCAGAGAGCCGCCTAGACTGGCAGGAGGACGAGTTGCTAGTTACGAGTTGCCATCAGCAAGTTTGAAGCGGTGAAGCCCAGTGAGAGCGACACGCAGACAGGCAGACACACTGACAGCATGGAGGCCGCCGGCCAGCTTGGAGCCCCAGTGGGCGCGCCAGCCGAGTCGATGAAGCTGACCGCGAGGAACAAGTCGGCAAGCTCCTCGAAGAGTTCAATCAACAGCGAAAACTTGTACACCCAAAATCTGACCTTTGCGCAACTTTTCAAGCGATCAATACTGAAAAACGTGCTCCTAGTTTCAACCATAGTGGCCGTCTTCCTGGGCTTTCTAATCGGAATGATAATGCGCCACTCGCACGGAACCTACTCGAGCGACGTGATCACGCTGGTCGCCTTTCCGGGCGACATGTTCCTTCGAATGCTGAAGATGCTCATCCTTCCGCTCATCATAGCGTCCGTCATCTCTGCGCTTGCCTCGCTCGACTCCACGGTGAGCGGCAAGATAGGCATGCGAGCCTGCATGTTCTACATGACCACCACAGTGGTGGCCACCATAACGGGCATAATCCTCGTCACCCTGCTCCACCCTGGCGACGTGCAGATGAAGCAGGGCTTCGAGCGCGCAGGTAAGTGAGCGTTGCGCAAGCAGCTGCAGGCGACAGCTCGCCCGCAAAACTGGACAGACTGGCGCTGTACACAGACTAACCCTCCCGCCGGCCGACCGACCGACCGACCGACCGACTGAACCCGAACCCGAACCCGAACCTGAAACCGAATTCGAAACTGACGGCCCAAACGCAACCAACACCCAAAGGCGTCGCCCATCGATCTCGCGGAAAGGGGAGCACTGCGGACGCGGTGACAGACTTGGTGCGCAGCATCATACCTGACAACATTGTGGCGGCCTGCTTCCAGCACCCGGAAACAACCTACATCACAGAGGAGGTGCGCGTTTCGGACGGCCGCGGCGGCTTCTTCATGCGAAACGAGACCAGCAAGAGGATTGAAAACCGCGAGGGCGCCAACGTGCTCGGGCTCATGTTTTTCTGCTGCATCTTTGGGGTTATTTGCAGCAAATTGGGCGAGAAGGCGGAAATTTTGGTCAAATTTTTCCAAGCGCTCGATCAAACTGTCATGCGCATGGTCCTCCTAGCCATGTACTTCTCTCCGATCGGAATTATGTCGCTCATAATAGAGAAGTTGCTCGTTATTGAGGACATTGGCGAGACCATGTCTCGCCTTGGCATGTACATGGTGACCGTGATTGTTGGCCTCATTTTGCACGGTTTTGTGAGCGTTCCCGGAATGTACGCAATCGCAACGAGGAAGAATCCGCTAACTTTCATGCGAAAGTGTACCGAGTGCATCGTGTTCGCAATTGGAACTGGATCCTCAACTGCAACATTACCTGTCACCTTCAAGTGCTTGGAGGAGAACGTCAAGTGCGACACGAGAATAACCCGCTTCGTTTTGCCCATTGGGGCGACAATTAACATGGACGGCACCGCCCTCTACGAAGCCGTGGCGGCCATCTTCATCGGCCAAATGAACGGCATGCAATTCAGCTTCCCTGACCTCATCATCATATCGCTCACCTCGACTGCGGCCTCCTTCGGCGCGGCCGCAGTTCCCTCGGCCGGACTGGTGACCATGATAATGGTGCTCACGGCAGTTGGTTTGCCCACCGAGGACATAACAATGATCGTGGCAGTCGACTGGTTCCTGTAAGTAGAGCTACATTCAGATCAGCACCTCGCGCATCCTCGAATTGGGCGCCCTGATTGGCTTGAGCTAGCGGCAAGTTCCGCGCTCCTGGCCACAATTGGCCTTTGCCGCGAATTTCCGCCTCTCAAGTCCAAATTTCAATAATATAATTTGAAAGAAGCGCGCGCGCGCGCTGCCGGCGCTAAGAGCGTAAACGTCGCCAACCTCCCCTCCATCCCTCCTCCTCCTCCTCCACTTCCTCTTCCGCCTCTACCTCCACTTCCGCGCCCCAAGCCCTTAGCCATGAACCAAGCAAGAGCCGCTAACCGGGAGCGAGGAGCCAGTGAGGCGGCCGGCGCGTATGCAAGCGCGCGCATCAATATCCCGTCTCGCTGGATCATCATTTTATCGCTCGCAAACTTTGAACTTGCGCCCACTAATTCATGAATAATTCAACGAAACTGGACACGAGCTTGCCAGTTGAAAGCTCGACACTGAGACCTGAGAGCTAATCCGGCGAATTTGTCGCCCACCTGGCCGCTAGAGTCGCCCCAAAGCCAGCCAGCCAACAGAACGGCGAGCCCAAAAACATTGGCCACCTTTCTCCCCTCGCCGGCAACTCTCGCGCAAGCCGCCTCCACTGACTTGCGCCCACTTGGCCCACTTCCCGCTCCCCTGGCTCAAATCGGCGCGCTCAAGCAGCTTGGCCGGCGCAAACAAGGGAGCCGCCCGTCTGGACTCCTCCCTCGGTAACGAGATAAAACGCGACCCCTCTGAGCCTACGAAAACAAGCCAAGCACATTTGGCCCTGCTATTAGATTTAAAGGCTCCCTTTGCGCAAGCTCCACCGCTCGCTCGAGCTCGAGGGGGGCGCATCCGGTTGCAGGTCGGCGCCGGCCCTCTCCACGGGGGCAGCCTGCTTGGGGCCCCTTTCTTGGCCCCGCCTCCAGCTAAGCTGGCCGCCGCCGCTCGCGCCAAACCCAAATGAGTGCCACAATGGCGACTCATTGGGAGCCAATATTTGCCTTCATGTTGCAACACCCAGCGCCGAACCCTTAAATCTAATTTGATCATTCTCGGGCTCGCCAAGGGGGCAGATGGGCGATTTTGGGGGCCGCCAAGTTGGCTTATCTGGATGCCAACTTGATCATCGCGCTCGCCGCCCCCAAAATTGGCTTGCCATTGTCGCTCTGCGCCCACCAACCTTCCCGCTGCGTCCGGCCGTTTTGCTTCACCTCCCCCATGAACAAAACGGCCAGCTTCCGGCGCGCGAACGAACCAAGTCGGCAAACTTCTTCTTGTCCCATTCAGCCTCATGAATCTGATCCAATTCGATTACCCTCCAATCCAATCCAATCAGCCTGATTGGATGGCGCTGATGGCGCTGAAAAACTCGCCCAAACCTGGCATATCAGCTAACTCTCGCTCCCCTCTCCCAATTGCGAGCAGCGATCGCATTCGAACGGCCGTAAACGTGCTCAGCGATGGCTACGTTTCAGGTATAGTGGCCCATCTGTCGAAGGACGAGCTGGCCAAGTACGACGCCGAACACGGCGGCCGCCACCCAGAACTCCAGCCGCCGGTGCCAATGGACTCTCAAGGTTAGTGTTGGCAAGCTTTGCTTTGCGCCCCCTTTGGCCTCACGGGCGGCAACAAAACTAACGCTCGCCCGTTAAATCTTGTGCGCCTTAAATGCAGCCTATCCAGTTTGAGTGGCCAGCCCTCGCAGCGGCTTTCATGGTTCACATTTTGCCTGAGAGCCAGGTTGATTTTGGCACTTTTGCCGCCACACAAGTCAAGGTGAGTTAAGGCCACCCAGACTGTCTCCAAAAAATCCGCCAGATGGAGACTCTCGTCCCAATGCATCCCTAATTAACCGACGCATCCAGCCCGAGGGCTCTCTCAGCTCATGGCTTGCTTGCTTGCGCTTGAAGATCTCGCCGGCTCTTTCGGTGAGCGAAATGTACATATTTGAAGTAGCAACAACAACAAGGTGAACTAACTAACCGAGCAACAATGCTTGTTGTTAAGCTAACATTTGACGTGGAAACAGGTGCAGGAGCCTGAATCCACAACAGAACGCAAAGAAATACACAAAAATATACACAAAAACTATGAAGACGCCTCCATAGCAAACACGTTGTCCTCAAAAAGAGTTTGCCACAATCGGATTGAATCACACCAAGAGCCACTACCTGACTGGACGGATTCCACGCTCACGCACCACCAGCCACTTGGATGGCGCCCACGACCCCTCGACCACAATTAGCGAGCTTATTTTCGGTTGTCCCACATCTAAGCCAAATAAACGGCCCCATTTCCTCGCCACTCTAGGCTACTCTGTTTTTGGTTAGTTCGCTAGGTGCAGGCCGCGGCTGCAAGGGCGCCATCTGTGCTCTCGAAACCGAGACTCTCGGGGGCTGCAGCGCCCAGGTGGCGCCACGAGCGCCTCAACTCCAACCCAAAACTGAAAGGATGAAGCCAAACAAAGGCTCCCTTTCTTCTACTCTTGTAGCCTTCGAGGCCTGTTTCTTCTTCCACGTTTTCGGATCAATTTGAGGATGGACTTTTTTGGGGCAAAAATTGGCAACTCTCGCTCAGTTTGGGCCAGTCATTTTTCATAAATTCGCGGCGAACTTTGGGCGGAAGAGGGAGGAGCGGCGAGCAAAGGCTTAAGAGGATGCAGATCTGGCGGCCAGTTTGCGTGGCCACTTTGTTGCGTCAGGCGGCGCCGGATGGGCGACATGTCGCTGGAGTGGGCCGCTGCTGGGCGAGAATTTGTCCGCCTCATTTGAACAGCAGCAGCAGCAGTGGAAGCGGCGGCGGCGGCGGCGGCGGCAGCGGCGGCCACAGTGTTACTGGCAGCGCCGGCAGCGAGAGCGAGCAGAAGAAAAATGGGCCTCGAATGGGTTGTGCCCCACTGACGGCGCTAATCTGGCGCCCACTCCCGCCGACTTCCGCTTCCCTTTGGGCGGCGGAAGTGCGCGCGAGCCGGAAGGAAAAAAGGGCCCCGCACGTAAGTGATGGCCGGTCGGCGCTTCCTGCGAGCGGGAACCCTTTTTTGCGCGGGCCAAGCCGACAGCTCGGGCGCGTTGACGAGCGCAACCGGCCCACCGGCTGCCTGCTGCTCTGGCCGCTTGCTTGCTCGGTTGCTTGGCCGCCCGGCTGCCCGGCCGGACCGGCGAGCGGCGGCCCCGCAAACTGGCTCGCCTGGAGAGCGGGCCGACCCAGTGAAGTGGAGCGACCGGTGGACTCGCCTGCGCCCAAGCGGCGGCGGCGGCGGCGGCCAAGGACAACAAAAGGTCGAAATATGACATCACTGCTCGCGCTGAGCCGCTCAACTCGTTGGCAATTCTGACACAATCTTATGGATGAGATCTCTCGGCTTCGATCGTTTAAAGCAAATCAATATCTGCTCTGCTCTGCTCTGCTCCGCCCGCTTGACCTAACGCGCGGCCAGGGGCTCGCCTGCGCAAGGCCACTTTGCGGGCCCAAGCGGCGTTTGTTTTGATAGGCTCGCTCGTGAGAGTTTTGGACCGATTGAATTGTGTTTCAACTGGCTGCTGCTTGCCGGCTGCTGCCTGTCGGCCGGCCGCCCGGTCGGCCAATCCGGTCGGCCAGTTTGCATATTTGTCGCTTTTGTCAAAACACAAACACGCGCGAGCCGCTCGCTGGCGGCGCCCAAAAAAGACCCCAAAAAAGCAAATTTCCCGCTTTGCCGACTAGCGGACGGCCCAAAAAGAGGTGCTGCCGCTTTTTTGCAGGTGAAACAAAGCGTAAGCTTTGAAGCGGCCCGGCGGCGGCGAGTTGCGCGCGACGCAAGGGCCAGACTTTTGGGCGCCCGCTCGCCCTGTCCCCAAAATAGCCGCTCTCTCCGCGGCCCAAACAACAAACCGCAAAGATGTAGCTGGCGAGATTTTAATCGCACTCGCTGCCAAATATTTTGGCCGCAAAATCATGAGAACTGAGGGCCAAAGTTGCACCTAGAGGCTCTTTTGACGTTTATTCTCTCGTTACTGGCGCCAGATCTGCCCCAGCGGCAGCAGTTAACCTCCTACTCCACTTTTGGGGGGCTCGCGGGCGCATTGGGTTTGGTGGCTCTCGTTTGGTGGATATGCAAACGGTGCAGTGCGCAATACCATTTGAATATGTAAAACTTGCGCCATTGTCGTTTGGACCATCCAAATGATCGATTGCGGCGCCTGACAGTGAACAATTGGAATCGGGAGCCCGCTCCTGAGACGGCGCGCAGGGAGCGAGCGAGTGGAGGGGCCGGCCGCGCTTGGAAGTGTGAGAATGCGCCGAGATTCGGGCGAGATATCCGATCGGCTTGGCTTCGTGGCCGGGCGGAAGCAGCTGGAGCGCGACAGGAGCGCGCGCGGCCGGAGGAAGAGTTGGCCACTGGAGCCGGCCGCCCGGAGCTCAAAGGCAAATAATTAATCATGTCGGCCGCGAGCCGCGAGCGCGCAAATGGATCCGCGCGGCCCCCAAACTGGCATCAAAAATCAATCTCGGCCAGGTAGCCGCCTATAGGGAGCACTCCGTTGGGGCCGGCCAGGCTAATTAGCGGCTCCATTTCCCCTCCCCCCGCCGCTGGCAGCCGAACGCGGCTAATGGCGAATTGAGATGGCGAGCTCAGATTAGCGCCGCCGCCGCCGCCGCTCGCGCCGCCGCCAGGTGTCGCCTCCGCGTCCGGCGCCCACTGGCCACTGGGCTGACCGACTTCCGGCCAGCTGAAGTGCCCCTATAAGCGGGCCTATAGGCGACTCTCGATGGAAATTGGATTTGGCCCATTCGTCTTGTCGTCGAGGCTGGCTGGCT
>Ga0209372_1000270_pt1 | contig 33060 bp, 21 predicted proteins | sample AgamicAtPe_FD_187170 | JGI IMG/M metagenome (GOLD analysis project Ga0209372, IMG submission 187170) | Agave microbial communities from Guanajuato, Mexico - At.P.e (SPAdes) (version 2) | ecosystem: Host-associated > Plants > Phyllosphere > Phylloplane/Leaf | place: Guanajuato, Mexico | collected... | reverse complement strand
CTCTTTTGAATCAATAAACTAAAGATAGATAGACTCTGATTGGATTTTAATCACTAATTTTTGTTTTACTCGATATAATAGATGGACAGGTGAGTGTCATCCGTATCGACACGCACAGCCTGCGCAACAGGTTCTGAAGCGGATGTAATATTCTTGTGGGAAAAACTTTTTAACAAGCCGACAAAAATTGATCAAACTCCTAGTATCAACGACCAGTATCGAGAACTGCCTCCCGGTGAGGTTTCATCACTTTTTAATCAGTCGTTTTCGTTTAATTGTATTCGAATTATTGATGCCTACCATCAGCGCTCTGCTACCGCGAGGATGCTAGGGAATTGTGCGCGGTATCTCGGGGGAAGAAATGATTTACAATCCTAAAATTGGACAGAATCCGGTTAAATTGTGGTGACAGGTTGGTGACACGATAGACTATCGATCAACAAAGTTTCATTGAATTTTAATCGCTAGTTGTCATCCAAATTAGACAAACTCTCTTCACGGGAATCTGAGTTACGCGCGCACTAAATTAGGAGGTGGCTCTCAAACATCAGTTCCAATCTCTAAAAATGGACAGAATTTAATCATACTCTCGATTCAAGTTGATGAAAGAATGAACTACTGGGTGGCGGATGGTCGTCAAATTTTAATCATTGTTTCATGTCCAAATCTCGCGTTATATTCATGTAGTAGCAACGGACTTCATTAGTGAATGAAACGTTTGTTGCGCTGGCAAAAAGCTCTAAGAAAAACACTCCATGAAAGATCTGGTAGATCTACCATGAGAGAGAGATCTGATGGCTAGTACTGCTTGATCCTGGAGATCGAAAACATGCAACGGGGGTTCGTGGAGTTGTAGTTTGCCAACTCGCCAGCCAAGTGCAAGGTTTGGCCAGTCAGTGAACCCGAGCACTTGCCGCAGCCGCCAAAACAGTTCAAACGCGCGCAGGCGCTCTGAGGCCGCGCCGCGCTAGCCACCTTGGGCGGCCGTCTCAGGTCGAGACTCTCGGCGCATTACGCTCGCCTGACTCACCGCCCATTCGAGGCCATGACTCCAGCCCACGAACGCTACCAGACAATCAGGTGTGATAACTAGTAATATTGACCGGCTGGGTTGGTATGGAGTGTAAAATTGTTTCGTCCACAAACGTTAGCTAGTCATATTCAAATTTAGAGCTCGATATAATATCGATTGGACGCAATGTTTAATTCTGTTTTTATCGGTCCACCTGGTGCAGGGAAAGGAACTCAAGCCCAGCGAGTGAAACAAGAGCTTAATGTTTGCCAACTTGCTACTGGTGACATGCTTAGGGCTGAAGTTGCATCTGGGTCTCCGATGGGAAAAAGAGTCAAAGAACTCATGGATAAGGGCGAGCTGGTTGATGACCAAACTGTCGTCGACCTCATCGATAGGAACTTGGACCGTCCCGATTGTTCAAGGGGGTTCTTGCTCGACGGATTTCCACGAACTGTACCCCAAGCTAAGATGCTAGACAATCTACTCGAGAAACGAGCCTCTAGATTACATGCTGTGTACGAGTTCAAGGTGGATGATAATATTCTCGTGAGAAGAATATGCGGACGACTCATGCATCCGCCCTCGGGCCGAACATACCACGAGGAATTTTCGCCACCTAAACTTCACATGAAGGACGATATCACTGGAGAGCCTCTGGTTAAACGAACTGACGATAATCCAGAATCGCTCAAGAAACGTCTCAGTGCCTATCATAAACAGACCACACCTCTAATCGATTATTACTCTCGGAGGAAGATCCTTCGCAAGATTGATGCCTCGCTTGACGAAGAGAAGGTTTGGCAACAGATTAAGGCATTTGCCAAAGAAGTATACGGAAAATAAAAGTTTGCATGGGACCGTTTGTCTTTCATTCCTGCTGCAGTGTATCCTCGGGCTGGTTGGGCCAAAGCATAGGATTCTAAGATATCTAAGGCCCTCAAATTGTATTCACTCTTAGCCTCCCATATAGATCGATCCTGATAGTCTGGTGGCAAGCGGTCAGGAATCATGTGGGTTCGAAAAGGGGTGCTCTTCTTGTCTTGGGTTGCTCCTGATTTCGTTCGGACGAGAAACCAACGTTGAAAAAGCGAGAGACAATGTGTGAGAATCGAACCGGTATGAGAAGCCAAAAACAAACACAATTCCTCACTAGATGACACTAGCAGCGGGAGACGTACGTGTGCCTCCATCCGCTTTCGTAGCTGTTGCGCCGCTGCCCAGGCTAAGCAGCGACCAGTTTGTTTTTAAACTGCATTCACAGGATAAATCTGCCAAATCCATCTTGAGTCAAAATCAGGTCACACCGTGGCATCCAAAGACCGAATTTATGGCTTCACTAATTTTTGAATATAATATAACTGTCAGTCTGTAATCAGTCCCGAGCACCGATCAGACCAATAGGTGAGGCACAAGGTACAGGATTGTGTTGGGCGAAATCTGCAAAACCAAATATAATGTCATCATCAGGTGATTTTGGCAACCCCCTACGGAAGTTCAAGCTCGTATTTTTGGGCGAACAATCTGTAGGAAAAACTTCCCTCATAACTAGATTTATGTATGATGCTTTCGATAATAATTATCAGGCAACGATTGGCATAGATTTTCTATCAAAGACAATGTATCTAGAGGATCGAACGGTTCGTTTGCAATTATGGGACACGGCTGGACAAGAGAGGTTCAGAAGCCTTATACCTAGTTATATTAGAGATTCCACAGTGGCGGTTGTCGTCTATGATATCACAAATTCAAACTCGTTCAATCAGACCTCAAAGTGGATTGATGATGTCAGAACAGAGAGGGGCAACGATGTAATAATCATGTTGGTTGGCAATAAGACAGATCTGCAAGACAAGAGGCAGGTAACTTTGGAGGATGGTGAGAAGCGTGCAAAAGAACTTGATGTAATGTTCATCGAGACGAGTGCTAAGAGTGGCTATAATGTAAAACAATTATTCCGTCGGGTTGCTTCAGCATTGCCAGGCATGGAGCAGACAGAGAAATCGAAAGAGGATATAATAGATGTGGATCTAAAGCCGGCCTTCAACGAATCACCCCAACAAGAGAGCAAATGCTCTTGTTAGAATCTGCAATTTAGAGCTAATCGCCTACACAATTGAGTATCCCTGAAACCCAACATTTCCAAGAGATAGGAACAAAGTAAACATCATATGTGTCGCACGCATAAACAAATCGCATACATTCATGGAAAAGAGTTCTACAGGGATATGGGATCAGACATCCTGTAAGTTTCCTTTTACATTTCATTACTATAATTGTTATCATTATTTCGTTATGCCGTTGGAGTAGTTTTCCGTTTTCATGTCATTCAAGCCGAGTTCTTCATTTTGTTCAAAACTCCGGTCGTATTTCCTCACGGAGTCTGCATTCTCGATGTAACTGTTTCCGGTTGGGTCGTCGAGCACAATTGTGAGGCCGACAGGAGAACGGAGTTTGGCGTAAATGTTATTCAATTTTTCCCTGACACTCTCTTCAGCGGAATCACCGAACATGTACGGATAAGACATTTCAAGTCGTTCGATTATATCTTGGCAAATTCCTTCGACAGTGGTATATTTTCCTGAGCTTGCTGAGATTACCTCAAGCTCCAACTCTATCACCTTAACAACACAACTATCTGACTTGACAGCTTCAAGTTTTAAGTCGGCCTCAGTTTTGATCTTGTGCCTCACTTCAACACCCTTCTCCTCAATACCAGCCCCGCTCTTAATCTCATTCGTTCTGTGACCACACGAGTCACAATTAGTGGCCATCAATATGACCTCTTTGAAATGGGGTATCTCAACAAGCTTCATGTTCGTGAAGCAAGGTGCACGACATTCGGAGCAGTTAGTTGGAAATTGCATAACTTCATCCCTTCCAATGTTCTCTTCAACCTCGCTAAGTTCTGGCTGTCGGTCAGCAATGCCGAGCAATAGATTTTGATCACGCGTGCGAGTATAGTGAATTATCTCTAGATCTTGATCAATCGAAGGTGCATTCAAGCTTTGAACATAACTGTTTCCTGAAGGATCGTCAACAATCAAGGTAAAATCATCCATCATGAGCTTGCACTTCATAAGTTTACCGAGAAAAATCTTGACCTTTTCGCGATCCTCTTCACCCATGTTTGGGTTGAGCTCCATCATTTGTTTCAAACCAGCTTCAGCTCGCTCGAGAATGCCTTCAATCGTAGTCACGAGGCCGGGTTGTCGCTTCACCTCGAATTCTATCTCTGGGATTCTTATTTCAGACCACTCTGTCTTAACCACTTGTCTTTGCAGATCCTGATCTCTTTTGCAGAGAACCTTATATCGCACTCCTTTTTCTTGAATATCGCCGACTGCCTGGAGTTCATTGTTCATTGTGTTACAATGATTACATTCGAACGACATAATGGCAACTTCCTTGAAGTACGGGATTGACGTGAGTAATATCTTGGTTGTTCCATTCTTCTTGCAGTTCAAGCACAAGCTCTCGATTTCCTCCACTTGTCTTGAGTCTTGGCAAGTGTCCATTTGATAGCGCGCCTTAGACCAGGGGTCTATGAAGTTTGATGAATAAAAAAGCGAGTCGATTATACTGCTCTTAGAAGTAGTTTTATACTCGATTGGGAGCAGAGAAGGGTTAGTTAGCGTTCAATTCTGTAACGAACTTGCGTTTACTTTTGGACAGTTCGCCCGACTCGCACTGAATTTATCGATTTGTCTGGCTTCATAGGCCGCACCTGGTGTGAGCACATGGCCGAGTTTGCCGTGTTCTCTCATGATCCAACTCTCACAACTAAAAATAAATAAAGCTGTAATTTGCTTATGCACATCATGAATGCAGATGGCGAGGCTCATCTGATTACGAAGCGGACATTTCAAGCTGAAAGAGTCAAGACATAGATCGATCAAATCGGCTTCTCTTATCGAGTAGCCTCCAGGTCTTGCCAAAATGGATCATTTACTCGCATCTTATGACCATTTTTGCAGCAGGTGTGAGACTGTTCTTTATCAAGGCCCAGAGTGTAACTGCGGACGGATAAATAAAGCAGTCGTGACTGATGACACCATGTTCTTCAGAGTAACTTTCAACAAAAAGATTGATCCAGACATAATAGGCCAAGACAACTCCGATGTCGCGGGCCCGAAAGTCGAAAAGTACTGTAACCGATGCAATTTGCTAACTCTCCACACATACTTCACAGCGCAATTACGGTCTGCGGATGAAGGCCAAACCGTCTTCTATCGTTGCATCAAGTGCATGATCCAAACAAACGAAAACTCTTGAAACAGGGATCGAAAGGATATCTCTTGAGATGTTGCGACAAAATTAAAGTTTTATTTAGAAGAAAAGTAATGTTCCTGGGGCAATACAACCGCATCGTATAGAGTCTTGAGCTTCTTCTTGACGCCCAAAGTCTCCATCCTTGATTTCGGGTTGGGGCGCCAACACTCGGGCATGAGATCTGATAGGTGTTTCATTTTGGGGTATTTCTTCCAATCCTCAGAGATTGGGGGTCTGTACATCATCTCGCAAACAATCTTTATCATATCTTGCATGTCCGGATTTTGCGGTACGACATCGTCATATGGCAGCTTGTGATCACCTGCTTGATGTAAAACATCGAGAGAGGTTCGGTGACACACCTCCCAAAGGATCAGACCATATTGATATAAGTCCGCTTGAGCAAAGGTCTTGAAGTTTCTATAATCTAAGAGCGCCAGATTTGGTCGCAAAATTTCAGGGGCCATGTACCTTATAGTGCCCACTTGCAAGCGCTGATTTCCATAGTCTAGAGTATTTTCGTCGAGTTTGATCAATGCATGACCGAAGTCAGCCAGACAGCATGAATCGTAAGACTTCATAAGAATGTTTTTCGACTTTACATCGCGATGGGCTATAGAGGGTTTGTAACTCTTCGAAGCTTGAGCGTAATCTTCGTGCAAATAGTTTAAGCCGTTGATAATTGAGTAGAGTATCCTAACAGCATGATCTTCTCCTAAAACTTCGTGGTGATCCAAATAATCGCAAAGAGACCCGAGTGGACAGTATTCTAGAAACATCCAAATCTCAGTTGTCTCGTTCGCAAGGGATGTCACCTCTGAGGCAATGAATCTAACAATATTCTCATGGTTGAGTGATCTAAATATTCGATCTTCTCGTACCCACGATTCTTGATCGATTGTCCTAAACGCCTTCACAGCGACATCCTCGCCGTGGAACTGACCCCGAAAGACACGTCCGAATCTACCGTTACCTACATGATCAGTCTTACCAAATCCTATTGCGCGAGCTATTGTGCGCTGGCTTAGCAGTTTTCCGCCTATACCAGATGTCAAGTCCTCGGGAATGAAACTGTCATCGTTGATTTGAGCGGGTGGTTTGTTGTACAAGTCATCACTCATTGAATATGAGTTGGTTGAAACGGAGCTACTTGCCGCTTGTTGGCCGAATCTTTCGAGGTCGGCCTTCAATGTGCAGATTGAACTCTGGCTCTTTGTTCTGCTACCGTAGCAATATCTTATGAGATTGGTGACAATGTATTTGATTATGATACAAAAACTTAAAAGACTGAAGACACCGATTGCTAGGGCTGTCCAATTGTTGATTGTAAGAGTTTCAGATGATGTTCCTATCGGAACGGAAATCTTCCATCTAGGGTCTTCATCCTCGCTGGGGTTTGGCAGTTGATCATTGCAGAAGTCTTGATCCTTACAGCATTTCATCGACAAGGGCTCTGTATGCCTCAAACTGTTCACGTCGCATTGGAGAGGAGCTAACAGCCCGTCGCCACCAGATAGACAGCCATAAGTTTCCTCCAGGAAATAGGTGCCATTTTCAGGGTGAACTAGCCTTCTGACGCTCTTGAAACAGGTTGATTCTCTAGAAGGCGAAGTTTCACAAGTCTCAGCATCCGGGCAGGTATTACAGATGCACTTTAGTGATGCGGCAGTTATTGATGAGAACGTTAACCCGAGCAGGATTGAGGTGATGATTTTCATGAGTTGGTGGCCCATTTTTGGTGAGATAACTCCCTATGGCAGTGTGAACCCCTGGTTATCTAGGCGAGATGCTACCAGGGCCGAGTTGGGGACCATAATAAGATGCTGTTCGACTACAATCGTGAGCCGATTGCGGGGTACGCAGTTGGGATACTCTCGCGTTTGAGTTTGGTGGAGTTTTACAAGCAGGATGGCAGGTAGAGTATTGCTGTCTGGCCATGCACCCGAGCAGCGCGATCTTGGATCCACAAGGGAGATGGGCTTTTTAGTCTGGTTCGAACTTCGAAGCATTGGGGCAGCCTTGCGATGGGACTGGTGAAGGGACTCGCTTGCAGCGCACCAGTTGCAGCGAGTTAGTATGTCTGTGCGTGTGAGAGAGAGAGCAAACAATGGAAGACAAGCTTTGTCCGAAAACCGCGATAGGGCGCTACATCGGTTGGCGTAGCGCTGCCTCTGTGTGCGCCCGCTCATCTGGTCGCCATCGCTGCCGCTCACGCAGCGCAAAAACAGATCGGCCGGGGGCGCAAGAGGATATCTTCGCATTCCCCCGTAGCATGCGAACGCGCCGATCAGCGACGACGAATCCCCTCTTCCAACGGCCGCTTCATGTTGTCCGCCCTGCCGCTCTTGAAGCACTGAGAATGTCCTATCGCTGCGAACATGTGTTTCGGTCTAGTCGACAATCGCGCTAAAAAACAATTGAACCACCATTCTCGATTTTAGACAGTCTTGGCCAGACTCGTGACATCAACAGGCTATTGTAATCGGTCAGCCCGAAAGAAACATGTCAGACGACGAGTCAAAGTCTAACGCTAGCGAGGAGCAGTTGGAGGAGGAGGAGTTTGTGGTCGAGAAGATTGTCGGCAAACGAGTGCAAAGGGGCGTGATCCAGTATTTACTCAAATGGAAGGGATACAACGACGATGACAACACCTGGGAGCCCAAAGACAACCTCGACTGCCCGGAGCTGATTGAGGCTTTTGAGAAGGCCGAGAGAGAGAAGAAGAGCAAGAAGAAGGACAAAGAAAAGGAGCGGGACAAGAAGGGAACGCCGACCAAGAAGTCCACAAGCAAGACTACTAGCAAGAGGAAGAGGGTCGTGGATAGTGACTCAGACAATGAGCCAATAACAATCAGCGATAGCGATGATGCTCGACCTTCCAGATCCAAACTGAAAGTGAAGCCCAAAGAGCGCAGCAGTAGTGTTAGTGACGACGATAGCATTAAAGCATTGCCGAAAAAGTCAACCAAAGACTTATCGGACGATGACAGCGTGGAGGACAACGACAATGACAGTGAATCCAAGAAGAGCACCTCAAGTAGAGGGGGACGATCGAATAAATCTGACAAGGCTTCAAAGGCTGTTGAAACAAGGGAGGATGAAAAGGAGGCTCAACCACAATGCAAAATCATGGAAAACGGAATGGAGCCGGAGAAGATAATAGGAGCCACCGAATCAGCGGAGGGTGACCTCATGTTTCTGGTGAAGTGGAAAAACTTGAACAAGGCCGACTTAATTAGCTCTAAGATAGCCAAAGTAGCCTGTCCACAGACTGTGATCAATTTCTTCGAGGAACGTCTCACATGGAACGAGGCGAAGGCCACAATTTCGTCTGATTAGTATCCTAATCAAGTTTTACTGAAAACTTGGTGCGCTATGCCCCAAATCCGTATCCACCGCTGCCTCTGATTATTATCATTAAACAATCCTCGTTCTCTGGCGCAACCATGAGACAAACGAGCATCAAACATAAAGCCTCCCAGCAAGATACGTTCATGATAGTAACACTTTATTTGTTAGGAGATCCACGATCGTGTCATCTTGTCCACAAATTATACCTGGCTCAAGCTCGACTCCCAAGCGCGCTTGTGAAATAATCGATTCATGACCAAACTCATCGTTGCTAGCCCGAACATCGTCTAAAAGGACTTGTTAGTGGTAAATCGAGAAGCAATTTTCGTCAGGTTGCCCACCTACCTTTAAATAGGAATGTAGGTTGAGAGGATAACGATTGTCGAACGTGAAAGTCCGCTTCCCATCCCACTCGTAGAAGCCTGTGAGAGTTTTTAGCCAGACGCGCTTCGTCCCATAGTTTCGATCGCGTGCAACGATCGAAGAGAGTGTATTATGGAGCTGGGTACTCTACTAAGGATTGAGTTATATCTTCGCGACTAAAGTCAATAGAAACTTCGCGCAGCACTTACCCTCTGTTCGATGTCCCACGATATCAAATACAGATACGAGAAGGATAGAAAATTCGATATCAGAACTGCTGCGGTCCCGGTTTTTAGAGAGCGCTCCTCTACTTTGAGAAAACTCTGTCCAAACGAAATCCCAATAATGAATGTTATCATTGAGATGACACTATACTTTGATACAAAGCTATCGAGCTGAGCTATATTGTCGAAGTAAGCCCATAGGCGCATCTGTTGCGCTCGGATTATGGTGGTGGCGGACTTAACTTCATCAATACCACCCGTGACTTGGACCATATTCAACCATTGCAAATCCCTCTTCACTGGTCTAAATTTATTGATTAGATCAATATGAAAGAGGGTTATGAAAATGTTTGTGAAAACGAAGAACAAAGCACCTTGTGTGCAGGCATAGAATTGCTCCATGTACCCATAGAGATTCAAAACTCGATTAAGATCAGCCACTTTATCGCTTGACGGGCTGAAATTATGCATAACCATCTGAAGTCCCTCTATCGTGAAACAGAGAATCGGCAGGCTAAGCATTGCGATGATCGATAGCACTTTGTAAACGTGCCTCACCAGGTATCGCCACCTTGTTTCGGTGCGATCCGTCACATAGTCAAGCGATCTGATTGGGTTGTTGAAGAACCCGACTCGGGCCAGTTTATCTTTCCCTCTGATGGCGCTCTGTCCGTGATGTAAATACGACAGATGAGCGAGAGGCTTGCAGTTAGCCTCGGCCTTCGTTGATGGCACATCGCTGCCTTTAAATACCTCGTTATCTGCCAGCAGAGGCCAGTCGAAGTTTTTGCTATGAATACTGGCGTTGATGATGCCGGTGGGATGGATCCCAGCGCTTTGCTTGCTTGAACTTGTTGAGCCTTCGAGGAAAAAGATTACCAATTTCCGTTTGGCGTCCAAGTTCGGGCTCATGTGCCGCGCCTGTTTGTAATAACTCAAGTAAAGTCTCCAAGCTAGGGGCGATCCTATAGAGACGGACACCAAGCCATAGTAAAGTTTTCCGAACTCGTTGACGCAGGGTAGATAGTTCAACAGGAGCACATCTCTAAAACTTACAAGGTGTTCGCCTGTCATGCAGTCATTCAGGTCTTGAGGAGGATTCTCTTTGAAGGTGTGGAACTTGAGTAAACTTGTTATGAAAATAACAACGCTCCAGACAATAGTGATGCGATCGATGATGGTGAGAAAGGGAACGGTCGGCAGACCGAACTCGGAATTCACCGAAGCCAAGTGTGCGCAAACGGTGAAGAAGAGTTTGTTTGCCTTGGCTAGCTTGCCTTCCACCATCATGGATGAATTTGAGTGATCATTCATTCACATGTGGACTCAACTGAGATGAAACCAAGCAGATCAGGCTACTGTTTGTTGTTACCGAGTGACTTGTCGTCTAGTTGTGGGAGTCAGACACAATTTCGCCTGGTGACATAGTCCAGTTGACAACCATTATGGGCTCGTTGGTTGCTCAGTGTTCGAATAACATCGAGCAAGTGATGGTCTCCAGGTTGTTTGCAAAGACAGTTTACCAAATTCATGGTTTGAGATTGGTGCTCGAGTAAGCCACGTTAAAAAGTAGCAATCGGTAGCCATTGGCAATCCAATGCTAGGTTACTCGAGGGTAGCGCGCTCATTTAAGAGTTTGGTGAAGCACGTCTAACCGGGCAACCTTGGACACTGGCGGAAGCGTCCACGACAGTTCTGATAGAGAAGCAAACCGCCCTCTCAATTGTTTTGCGAATGGGAAGTCTTCAATGGAAGGAAACAGACTAAATTTCTCTATGTTCATACTACAGTGCGCGCTTAGTGGAGAGCCATCGGCAGCTAGCGCGCTTCAGTCTCCATAACGCACTGCGGACGACAGATGGATAGAGCGCCTGTCGCTTTGACTCCCACACATGCGTAGAAGCTGCCCGCCCGCTGGCCAGCAGGCTGGCTGTGCGGGCCGTGTGTAACTTCTAGTCTAAACTTCATGGTTCTTCGGGAAGCAAGTGAAGCAATATTCGCGCACGAAGACCAGTGGACTGGGTCGGTGGCCGAAACGTAGCTTCCTCTCTATCCGCCAGCTGGCGCACTGGTAGCGATTTAGAGCAATGGAAGCCAGCCGGCTGTGCCAACTGGCCATCTCCTTGCGTGACATACTAGGCAGATGCTCTGCTGCTCGCGCATGAGCGCCTCCTTGCGCCTATCGCTCGAGGCATAAATTTTTGTTAGCCGACGGATCAGGCTGAGCAATGTTCCCTCCTCCACTGGTAGGCGCGCTGGGAGAGGAGGCCGTGAGCAAGAGTAACGATTAAACTGCCCGCCTCAGCAGTGCGGCGGCCGCAGCCTGTTGTGAAATGGAGAAAACGAACGAACGCTGCTCGCTTTCTCACATTAGACTGGGGAGAATCTGAAATCCTCTCCCTCTCGCTCGCTCTCCTCTCTTTTTGCTACTTGCGTTATTCAACTGCAGAGCGAGCTAGAGCCATCAGCGCCAGCAGAGGCGAACGAAGGACAGCAGCAGCAGCAACGTTGCAACATTATATTCGCCATTGCAGGCGCAGCGTCAGAAATGGAGAATTCGCTAACTATTTTAGCCTCCAACAAAGAGCCCATCTTACCTTATTTACCTCAGCTCGAGCCAGGAACGCCACCAAACTCGGCCATTATTATTGGAACGGACGACGCGAGTTCGCCCCGAGCGCCGAGACATTTTAAGCGCGACCAGGATATTATCGCTTGCCCATCAGCATAGGCAAACTTTGTTTTGCGCCAAGATACCGCCAGCGCACCAACAAGCAACTGCAACAATATAACCCCTCAAGCATGAAACGGCCTCAAAGCATCCAAGAGCTCGGCCCACGGACTTGCTAGCCATTACTCGCTCGAATTTCTCACCCCGAACACCGGCCCATCTGTGTAAATTTGCCACGAGGCACGCGCTTCCCCCAGATCCACTCGGGCGAGTTGGGACACTTCAACCTCAACTCGGCTGGCCCAAACTAGCCCGGTTTTGTCTCTCGGCCTTCAACATTTCTATTTCCAGATGCAGCGATCTGTTCGGCTTAAGCACACAACTTGCTCATCGAAAGACGCCCTGAGCCGCGTTATTCCTATCACTCTGAGCTCTTGATACTCGAATTTCGACCTCCCTCGACCCACAATGGCATCCGGTTGTTCAGGACGGATCGGTCAGAAAATTCTCTTTGCTCGCAAGCAATAGTTCTCAAGTGCATATTTGCTCGGCAGCGACCGATCGTAAAGGGATTGAAAGCGAGCGATCACTTACTGTTGGACGATCAACCTAAAATGGCAATAGCTTCATCGGGCAACTCAGATGGAAAAAACTTTGCATCTACTAGTTCGCAAGCATCGTCTGAGGACAAAAAGGGTGCAAACGATATGATAGGTGGTTGCTCAGTGTGTTCGGACGATCAAGGAACCGATGAGAATCCATTAGTGTACTGCGATGGCTGCGAGGTGGCTGTCCATCAGGCGTGCTATGGTATCGTCGATGTTCCTCCGGGTAACTGGTTTTGTAGAAAATGCGAGTTTGGCGAAAGCCAGGGTAAGATAAAATGCGAACTCTGTCCGTCGCAAGAGGGAGCGCTAAAAAAGACTGAAACTGGCCTATGGGCACATGTTGTATGTGCTCTTTATATACCAGAAGTTCGATTTGGTAACAACAACACAATGGAGCCTATAGAGATCAAGCATATCCAAGCCGATCGGTACAATAAGATATGTTATCTTTGCGAAGAAGTGGGCGATTCGTCTACTGCGGCCTATGGTGCTGTTATGGATTGTTATAAACTAGGTTGCAAACAGTCGTTTCATGTCACTTGTGCCCAGTCAGCTGGCTTACTTTGTGAGGAAGCCGGACACGGTTTAGATAATGTTATTTACTGTGGCTATTGTAAGCATCATTTCAGGAAAATGAAGGCTGGTCATAGGAAAGCTGGTAACACTTTAAACAACTTAAACTCTTCCTACTCAGACTCTGCCAGTGATTCTAGTCAAGATAATGATTCGAGATTTAATGCACCGGAGCGAGATAAGAATTCTGCTAGAACTCTAAACACAGCCACAAATCAATCCAATAACGACACAATTGCAAGCAACAATTCCGAGCTAGCAGTTCCATCGGCAATATCTATGAAGACGAATCTGCCATCGAATAACTCTGCCATCAGTCTGACAATACCAGTTAATTCATCTGGTTGCTCTAACAAGACAGCAACAACTAATACAAACGCGCCGCCGAAAGAGAAGAAGAAGCGAACACCAAAAACCACTCAAGCTCCACCTAATGCAGTCTCATTATCTTCACATTCTGTTCACCACACTGGTAGTTCATGCCCAAACACTGAGGCATGCGAACGACTTGAACCCACAGCCACGCGAGATATCTATTCTTGGCCAAATTCGAGCAAAGACCAAACAGAAAAATCTTCTGCTAAGGGCAGTAAAAAAAAGTCTTCCCTCAACTCGCATAGACCAAATGCAAGGTCAACGCCACTCAATAATCCTTCAGGTTACAATCTTTACAAAACCGGAAGCCCGAATCTCTCCTCCTCTACCTCACCTTCACTTTCATCGCCGTCAAATTCGACTAAGTCAACTTCATCCACTTCGTCAGTATCAACGACCACGGCTTCGTCATCATCTTCAACCTCGTCAAACTCCCCTTCCCCGGCTCTACTATCGCCGAATGTCTCCATCCGCGGGCCAGCAGCGAGATTAGAATCTCCACTCGCATCGAATCCGAGAAGAGGTAACAATTCGCATAATAAATCGTTCTCAGACCTAACTACGAACGACACTACACTGCCAACTGAGCAAAGTCACTTGCAAGCTTTTCCCAACTTCAGCGTTCTGAGAACTGACCCGAAGAAGAATCTTACAGCAAGCTCTTCCTTGCTGTCCACTGCTGTGCCTATACTTACCGGATCATCGGCGAATCCTGAGTCGACCAACTTAATACCAGTCGATGGCAATACTAATCACACCTCACCAAATGGTGGGCACAACCAAGTCTCTGGTGATGAGACTTTCAAAAGTTTAGCTGAAGATCCTTCGACCAATTTTCCGAGTAAGCTTGGTTCTCTGAAAAATACTCATCCAATCGTGCCACCTCTAATCATTCCAGTCTCTGTGAATGATTCATCAACTTCTAACTCAAAAACAGCTGCAAAACCCAGGACCACCACCACCAAGAGCGCAAGGAAAAAATCAACCGAAAGTACCGTAGGGCCCAAGCCCGAACCTAAGCAGAAGACTAACAAGACGAAAAAAGCTCAAAGCAGTAGTGAGGGACCCAGCGCTCCCAAACAAGAAGCCAAGCGCGGAAAGAATAAAGCTCCAAAAATCGCCAACTCTACTGTTGCCCCCCACACTCCTGAGTCTGCACTTAAAACATCTGCGAAGCGAAAATCTAGATCGACCACTAACGACTCTGGTGTGGCACCAAGTCCTAACAAACGGTCACGCAAGAAGAAGACCGTCCAGGCTCCGACAGAGCCTGCTAACGATAAACCATCAGTTCCTTGCTCGAAGCCAAGTGAAAATCATCAGGTTGCGTCTGGCAATGCATCTATTGGCACCAGCCCTCTCATGGTTAACACCCCAGTCATAAGTAATAGGTTGCTCCAGGGAATGGGTACAGTTGAAAACCGCGATCTCGCTAACAGATACTTCTCGCCGATATTATCACCTTACTCTAGCTATGATCACTCGAGTATACCGTCCCTATCGAGATCGAGCTTATCAAGATTGTTCACCTCTTCGTCTATCGATAATGGTCAGGGAGGTCAATTCGAAGATTTGGGCAAGGCTTTCGAAGAACTGCGAGACAATGTATGGAGTCACCTATCAAAGTACGTTCTGGAGCAGGCTCAACAATTTGATATCCCATCGCTTATAGGGACCCTGTACACCCTAAGAACGGAGAATGAGAAACTTGTCAGCAAGGTGCGTGATCTAACGACAAAAAGGGACCAGCTCGTTGCAATGAATGCCAGGTTAGACTTACCCGGTAATGTGTTGGCACAGCATCTGAGTTCTACCAATCCACACTTTTCGTCGGTAGTTAATGGCATAACCAACTCGTCTAGGATGATGCCCACTCCGAGTCCCAGTTCAGTCATCAACAAACAACCCCTCGTCTCCATCAGCTCTTATAATCATGTGCCAACTAGCTCATTCGGCCCGACGGGGTATTTAGACAGAAGTAGTCCAATAGTCGGGCAAACGCATTCCAACATGAAGTCATCCACTATATCAACGCCCTCCCCCCCTGTAAATTCTCTAGTTGCACACGGCAGTAATACTAGCCGACCTGGTATCATAGCGGCGAACCAGACATATATGTCTAATGTAGTAACACCGATGAGCACCTTGACTCCCCTTGGCTCCAACGTGCTAGGGCCTCCCTACTATTCAAGACAATGATCATGATTGATTTTAAAGCGATTACTATTCTTTGATTGACTACAACAATTAAGAGCTTGACACAACGGCGACAAACTGGTGTGTTCAATAGATCTCGACAGTTTATTTGCTATCGCTTTCTTAAAAACTTATGTATTCATAGTAAATTAATTGAGAGTGACTCACTCTTTAATATTGGTTTCCTCCTGAATGCTTAAATTTGTTGGGACATCACATATCCAGCACCCACCTCAGTTTTATCCTCCTCACGTCTCCTGAGGCAGGCTGTCTTGGGGTTGAGGTTGCGCTCTTTGACGGCTCTCTCAAGATGGGTTATAACCTCTACCGCGTCGTGCAATATCATTAGCTTGGTGCGGATTTTGTCAGTACTCATGTGCTGAGCACACATGGAGCCTAACTCTTTAAAAGCGTCATTTATGTCCTTAACCCTTATCCTAGTTGATTGAATGTGAGGAGTTAGCGATCGTTCTTCCTTATTCTCAGTATATATATACGTGAGGACAATTCTACTTACCTTTCGCGAGCGTTGTTAGCCTGTCGCCTTTCTTTCTCCCGTTCTCCGCCTCGATGGCCCCTACCATGTTCATCATCGTCATCATCACCTGATGTGCTGCTACAAGTTGGTCTATGCTTGGAGAAGTGCTCTGCATGGCTCTTGATCACCTCTAGTGCATCCTCTAGGCAAGCCGGATCTGGTATAACAGGTATCTCAGGGGGTGTTTGCTCAACGTGATTAGCTGGTCCAATGGCATCTGAGGCATCAAAAGAAGCCGGAGGTATGACGACAGACGTTTCTGCCAGGTCAGTAGGCTGTGCGGCACATGGTACACTCGGCTGATTGAGCGTAAATGTTGTGTCGATCAAGGCTTGATTGGCAGCTGGTTCGGGTATGCTTGCGGGAAGTGCAATGGTAGTGCTTGGTTGTGAAATCAAAGTGGCTGGCTGACTGTTTGTAAGATCTGGAGTCCAATAAGATGGGCCACTTTGTAACGTGGAGTACTGAGAGTAGTGGGACTGGTGCGAATGTGAGTGAGATGTTGGATGAATGCATGGATCAGTTAATGGCGAACAGATAGGCTCTATAGTACTAGTGTGACCGATCGAGGAGTTAGAAGGAGGCCAATGTGAGACATGGATGACGTCTGGTGAGGCCAATTGGGGTGTCCAGCTAATAGGTACATCGTAGTTTGGAACAGGTTGATGAGATGGTGATGTGTATACCATTGGATGTGTTTGTGGATCTGGCTTCAGGTTCATCTGGGGTTGTGAATGCAGTAGCTGTTGTTGATGTTGTGTAACAGCTGGTGCGGTCTGATCTGGATCCCATGTTGAAGAGACAACCTGATTATCATAGCGCGCGTAGTCCATATTTTGAATGTCTCATAAGAATATGCACTTGGAAAGCGATGCAGCCACAACTATCAGAGCAGATGTCCCCCCAAGAGCTTTGCGGTTTGGTTGGAGGCTCGACCTGGTGCCAGTTACAGTGAGGTTGGATTGATTTCAGCAGTAGGGCTTTCGTTTGAGGTTGATTTCGATTAGGAAGCGAAAACAAAACTAAGAATATAAGTAGGTTTGAGATAAACTAGTGCTCAATTCTATGAATTGGATTGGAACCTAAGAATAGATGTAATCTGCGCCAACCGCGAACACAGTATCAGGTTATTTTAGAATCCAAGTTATTTTCTCTAGCGTTTATTTCTCCCGAAGGACAGTTCACCCGACTCGCTTTGTGCTCAGTTAGTTAAGGTACACACCGCCAGGAGCGCGACTGTCGTTAGTTTATTGTTTGTATTTATTTCACAGTTGTGATGGAAGATTATTAACAGAATCTATCTTCCGATTTAACATAAATAAAGAAACTTTGATGCTGTATTTGGATGTAACGTCCTTGGACACATCATATATTGATTAATAAACTTTAGACAAGATTACAGACAGCATATTAAAGCCGAATCGTGGGGAAAATGTCCCAATGCCAAATGAGCAACAATGCACCACCTATAGGTATACCTAGTCAGCAATTAGCTAGATCAAAATCGTTGAACGATATCTCAAATGATTCTCAAATCTCGGCATTCGCTTCGGACAGGTTCATTAACCTTCATAATAACGGAGTTACGATTCCTCCGGATGCGAAGGAGCCAACACAAACATGCATGCCTACAAGCCCTTTCATCTATGAAGATATCAACAGTGTTAATATTCATCATAATGCTATGTGCACCACCAGCAACAATATCTTCAATACCATATCATATGACAACTCAAGGAATCTCAATAACAACCAGTGCAGTAGATCAACCACTGGAACTGTGTTTGATCTTTGCAATCCATTAGCCATCAACTTGAGTGGGGTAACCGAACAAATCGGGAATCTGCATCTCTAGATTTTCCCGGCGAATACAAATAAAAGATGCTCCGGGAATCGACTCACTGAGCATTAAATGCTATCTTTCAGAGGAAGACATAGATTCATGAGCGTCTTTTTATTTAATTAATTACGTTAACAGCCTAGAAATACGTCTGATGAGTTGATTGAGGTATCGAATGCTTCTCGAAAGCAATCGAGCGTGTAAGCTGTGACTTACTGAGCTCTGCTCATGAGTACGATATGTAACGAAAGGTGATATATCGACTCTAGTTCCTGCAAATCAGGCCACAGTTGATGTGCTCGGAGCTAGATCGGTCAGTGCGTGGCCGCTTTCGCCGCCTGTCCAAGTCTGCCAGCTCAGTTTTCAATGACATGTATGTCTGTCGGAGGGACATAATTCTATCTTGCAGGATGGAGATCTTTCTATCGCAATCTGGTTCATCTATATCCACGCAGCTATTTATAAGTTCATCGACTTCGGTTTGTTCGGTGCGACGAGATTTGAGTGGCACAAGACTTTCCGTGCTTGGCTCTCTTCCGCATCTCTGTTCTAGAGTTTGCGGAGAGCTTTGCGGGATCGTTGTGGTGGTGATTGCTGCTGATGAGATGGTTTGCTCCACTACTGGAGGAAGGGTCTGAGGTGTGACCGCTGCCACTGATTCTAGGGTGGTGGGGGGTGTCAGTGCAACCTCTGGTTGCTTGGTTGATTTTGCCTCGGAAGATATTCCTCCGTTGACATCTTTCTTCCAATAGGCCTCCTTTTTAACTTCCTCCTCTTTGATTGCTGGCTCTGCCACTCTTGTTGAGATCTCACAAGCCGTTGACGGAGCATTCGTTTTGGCCTGCGCTTTACTCACTTTACTCTGAGTTTTCAGCACCTCGGTGGGAACTATGCTTGCAGCTGGAGTGGTATCGATTTGCCTTGAACGACGAGTCTTGGGTGTCGTTTCTCTTTCCTTGCATTTCTCTCTTTCCTTTTCTTTGGTGTTAGACCCTACTGATGCTAGATTCGGTTGACATGGTGCTTGTGTCACTGTTGAGACTGGATCGGCAGCAGTATTCACCGGAACTGATGGTTTTGATGTCTCGGCTGGAACAGTATTTGTAGTTGATGCGATTTCACACTGCCTCGCTCGGCGAGTTTTGAGAGAGATCTCTCTATCTTTAACCCTCTCTTTTTCTTTGTCTTTATCTCTCTCTTTCTCTTTCTCTGTTTCCTTATCCCTCTCTTTCTCTTTCTCCTTCTCTTTGTCTTTTTCTTTGTCCCTATCTCTATCTCTCTCTTTCTCTTTCTCCTTTGCTGTAGAAGTCGTGGTGATTGAGCCTGAAGGACATGTTGTAGATGATGCGATCGCTGAGACGGGTGTCGTACTGATGGTCATAGAGAGTTTCGAAGCCTCGGAAGGGTTTGAATTGATTATTGCGGCGAATTCCGACTGTCTGGCGCGGCGAGTCTTAAGAGATGAATCTCTGTCTTTCTCCTTGTCCTTTTCTTTATCTCTAACCGCCGAAGAGCATGTCGTTGAGGTCGATAACGATGTTGGAGCTGCTGCCGTAGAAACGAGCGAAGAGGGAGTAGTTGTAATCGTAGTAGAAGAAGCCTCTGAATTTTTGGACCGTCCCTCTTTAAACCCGTTTTCTTTTTCAGTTACAATTTTCAATATCCTATTTCTTGTGATCCATTCGTCATATCTATTATTCCAGCCGGTATAATGAACAAAGTATCTTGTCTTGCCCGCTGAGTTGATCTCAATCTTGTTAACTTTAGCTTCGTAAACATTTTGAACGACGCCTTTGCCATACTGAACCATCAGCTTCACGCCCACTTCAATCGAATCATAATTGATTGTTTCATCGACGCTAGCCTCAGCAGAATCAGGTGCGCTATCCGCTGAGTTATCTTCCAATTCGTTCGAATGTCTCGTTCCACTATTTACAGATTCACGTCTCTTCCTTCCCTTAGTTAGTGAGCGACGACAACCTCCAGAGGGATTAGTTCCCATAGACGATGCCTTGCCCCGGGGTTTGTCGTTTGAAAGCTGATTATTAGTCTGCGTTTTGCTAACGCTCGTCAGATGAGGATTCGGGTTGCTTGGCTGCTCTGAAGCACCAACTTTGACTGGATTACCGAAGTGCTCAGGATTTGTGAGGGGCAATTGGTCTAGAGTCTCAGATTCTGCGAAATGTTTGCCACTCTTCAAGCAGAGTGAGTTCCTTCTTAAAATGCATTGATCACCATCGTCAAAAACTACTGTATATCTACTATGGTCAAGAATTTTAGTTATGGTGGCCTGGACATAAGTTTGTTGCTTTTTCTCTGGGTGCTTCGCTTCAACCCTCGTGCCGTTTTCGAGTAAACATCCAGCCTTCAAATCAGTATCGTCAATCAGGTAAGTTCCGTTGCTTCCATCGAATATGACTCTTAATTTAACATGCTTGTTGACATCGGTAATCTTGGCCTCGCAGAAAGCACCTTTGTACTTGGCACTTACATCAGTCCCAACAGTCAGATAAGGAGGCTCTTCGCCAGAATTTAGGCTGAGTTTGGTGCTGTGAGGATAGTTAGGCATGATGTTTTGGAGGCGAATACTATGATATAGAGGTTTGGGTGCTCAATACATGACGCTTTTTGGCGACACCCCCGGTGGATAGGTATTTGGTTGAGAGTGGAAGGAAAAATATCTTTCGATGACTCTCTGAGCAAAACTATATTTATTGTTTGCGCTCAAAACGGATAGAAACAGAATATCTGTTCTTATGCGGCGTTGAGTTCAAGTTGGAAAAGAGAAAAGCGGATGACGAGAATCGAACTAGCTCTTCGATCTAGTCTGTTTATTTCGGCCCTTTGGACTCACTTGGCAACGGATTCAAAAATGAAGAAATTACGGATTGGTTATGGATTTTATTCATTTTTGAATCCGCTCATATCATGACAAAACGATTATTATCATAATCGAGGTTGAGCCGATCTATCGTCATCAGCCCGCAATGTTGACCAATTCGATGCCGAGCGATTGCTCGTGCACTTTGCCGACAAGTGCAGTTCTCGATCGCTAGGTAAATCGGAGAGACTGTTTTATTTTCGTCGTCGTTTCTATATTGATGATCGAAGGAAGCCACTCACTGATACGCTTTCCTGGGAACAAAACTCAGTTTGAATACCGCAACCAGGACCGGGAGATGCACCGTTCTGGATGCTGGAAAGTCTGACAGCGGATTCATCTGACTGGGCAGCGACGGGCTATTGTTTTGTTCAGAGATCGTCCGGACAATACCAATCGTAAGCTCTGGTTAACCCAGAGATTCGTTCGAAACTCAAGGACTCGTCCACCCACAAAGGCGAAAATCGGTTATCCAACAAAACAAGAGGTATGGTGGAGGGTATAGTCTGCTCAGGTGCCATCTTATGCCTGTTCCTATCACATCAAAACTGAGCTCCAACTCGCAGTATCAACAACAAACTCGAGCTCTGATCTTACTAGATCTTCTTGACCGTTCACTGCTGTGATATTTTATTCGTTTTTTAACATGTTTCAGGGAGCCTAATCAGCATGAACTTGAGGCGCTTTGATCAAGACATCATTACTGCCGCTGCTAGTTTAATAAACATGTTGTCCATACTTGTGCTGTTTGAGTCGATCGATTCTAAAACGGAGGAGCAAAGCCGATCGTATATGAGTCCATATAGGAGCTCTTCGTCGCCTGTGGACTCGTACTCGTGCGCTGCTGTACCTATTTGCCTGTGAATTGATGCGCAGGGGTTGTACAAAACCTTCATGAAACTTTTTCGAGCCATCGTAAAGTTTCGTAATTGTTTGAAGGGGATGTCAAATCTTTCTAGTACCGACTTTATTGCTTCCAAAGGTACGTCCCCCTGACTACCTAACCTTAACTGTTTCAAGTCCGAGTTATCGAGCTTGCTTGGATTTGGCACCTTGTGTAGCTGGTGCTCCATAATTTGTCCTATCAAATGGTTGACAATCTTCGTTTCGCGATCACTCAACCCATCTAGTAGACGCTTGAATTGGTCTCTCGGGCTCGATTGGGCCGCGCAACAGGTAACCAATATCGATAGAAGCAAACCAGACGTTTTGAAAATCATTCTGAAACCAAGAAATAGATGTATTGAATAATGATTGAGTAGAAAGGTTCGCAAAACTGTCTCGGCTTCCTTTAACGCGGAGTAGATTCAATCGCACTCGCTCATTTCAGAGCGAGTTTTTTAAGAGATTGTCATGACATTATCGATTGCTAAATTTAGCAGGCTACACCAGTTCCGAGCCGGATGGCTCTCACTTGTGATCAGGGACCAGTCATGATGTACCGAGGCTGTGCGCTTAGAAGCTGGTGTTTATGGAGCCGGAACGTATTGTGCTCAGGGCTCTGCATCACGAGCTAACCTGAAAACGGGGCTGCTCACCGTGAATGAGTGTTGAAATTCGCCCACAGCTCATGTAACTATAAGAGTGGAAGTACTCATGGTCATTGTATCTGTTCTTGGCTTCTCGAACTGCATTCGATCGCTGCACCAAACAGCATGATCTCTCGCGAGATCGCCGATAAAATGCTCCCCCACACTTTCCACAGCTGATGTGTTAAAGTCTCAGCTGTCGACGGAAAAGACAATGGAGTCCATGCTCATCGACTGGGCCCAGCGGATGGAGTCAACACACTAGAAGTGTACTCCCTAGGAGCGCCCAACAGCACCCACCTTCTCATGTTGATAGGGCTAACATTGGAGCCGGTGAGTCTAGTTACTCGAGCGGCTGAGTTCCGTCCACCTCAAACTGAGGTTGGCTTGGCGTGAATGTGGTCGCACCTCCGACAATCGTCTAGTCGAACGCCCACTCAAACAGTTCGTCCGTTATCATGACCATTGCTTGTGGTCCTGCACTTCAACTCCAGTGCTCGTCAGCTTGAGTATAAATCATCGCTTGACTGGGGCGTCTCGTTTTCAATTTCAACTTGTCCTGCTTGGCACAAGAGTCCCTTGGCTGGATCCTCGTCTAGCGTTCAAGTTTGCATAAAGGATAAGCGCGCGCTTCTTTGGATCAAGCCAAACACCTAAATCGAAGCCGACTGAATTTCGATCGGCGCGGCTCTAGTTTAGTTCTTTGAGTTCATCTTTCTGTCTAAACTAGAATCCACGGCTAGAGCAGAGAATGGAATAGAGATTTATTTCCGCACTTCTAGCTGTATACGAGCTTGACTTCCAGTCTAGCATCTTCGGGCCAGCAAGATCTCTCAGCTCGTGGGTCTCGATCGGTCGAGTGAGCATCTGGTCAGAGTTTACACCCTATTGGCGCCGCGCAATCACCGGGTAGCCGAAGCGAGAGGCGGCCGCTTTCTCTGAACCAGTCTTTGGCTCGCACGTCATCCAACATGTAAGTCGAGACTAAACTGGGCTACCCGTCTGGATTCTAGCGTTGGCACAAGCGAGCGAGTGCAAACTCTAATTGAATCCTTGAGGGCCCGAAACATAATCAATGTCCATGACGAGCTGTGGGAGGCGAACGCGCGCCCTTCCCACGCTAGCAAGGCACAACCGGAAGGTGGAAGGAAAGCATCCTTGCTGGGCCACTTGTTAGTTCAGCCCTAGCCAAGGCGACTTGAGCTTTGCCAGCCATTCGATCATTTAGTTGGCCGCCGAGAGTGAGGCAAGCTCGCCGCTTTTGTGTAGTTCGAATGGGGCTCAATAAATTATGAACATGATGGGCAGTCGCGCCATAGGAGCGGCGGCTTGGATCCAGCTGTGGACTTGTCATAAAGTCCAATAAATTTAGTCTCGCATTGGCATCGCTCCTCCCACTGCGCCGGCTGAGTTTACAAGGGAGCCGGGCTCGTTCGCGGTGAGCAATGGAATTTCGGTGTGCCGTTTTAGGGGACAATTCCCAAGCGACGACAGCCGAGACTGAATTTGAGGCAGAGCGAATGGTTGGCACGACTATTGGCCGCTTTCGATCTTATCAGCAGCTCAAATATGGACTCGGGCCGAGCCTCTACGGCGGCCGCTTGCACTGGCCAGGTACAATGCATAAATTACCACCGGCTAGCGGAAAGTGCGTTGCCAGCGGAGTGGCGTTTGTAGTCGCGAGCGACGGGGACGCCGCCCGCTCTGGTTCCTGGCGGCTGGCAACAAGTAGCCCCATAGCGACAACTGACCGTCTCGCTGTGCCAGAGCCTCTCGAGGCTCGAGCGCGACAAGGCTCGATGCGGCCGCCACCGGTATTTCCGCCCAGCTGGCCAAAGTGGAGCTGTCTGCGTCCACAAATGTGAAGCCTCGCAGCCAGCGCTCTTGTTGTAGGTGGAGCTCCGGTTGGTTCCGTGTGGCCGGTTTAGCCTCTCGGCCTGTGTCAGGATGGGGGCTCGTCTTGGCAGGAGCCGCAGTTGGAGTGGAAGTGAGAGTTTTAGTCGGAGTGAGAGGCTCCGCTCTTGCTCGGCAGCCATTTCACCGGTCGGCGGGCACTCGTTAGAACAGATGTCTTGCTAATGGTTGGCCACGGTCGCAACCCTCATTTAGTCGGCCAGCAAATAAGAAGTGTAGAGCTCTAGACAATTTAGTTAGATTTGAGAGGCGCTTTATGTGCGGCAGAATTACATAATGGAGATGCGAGCTTTCGCTTATTGGACTCTCCGCTCACTGATTCATTGCATTTTCAACGGCGACACAGATGGAGGGCAAAGCGCGGCGCCCACTCTGCTTGTGCAATGCGTGTGGAGCCTGTAATTTGCTTCTGGACTCTGGTCTAGCAAACGATGCTTTCCTTCAACCGTCCTGCCGCCAGCCCAAATGGTGCGTGCTGGCCGAGCTGACGGGCTGCCTGCAGACTGCCGCCGCGCTGTCTGCAGGGTGCAAGTGACAGCAGCGCGCAGACAGGCGAACAAACGGGCTGGCGAGTGAGTCACTGATGTAGTCTGCATTGGCCGCTGCCCTCCCCTCCAATGGCCAGGCTGGGAGGGAATGCACGCGCCCCGAGCGCAGTGTTGCAGACAGCCCAGCGAGAGCAGTCCTGCCAGCGGACCATCCGATGGCCATTGCACTGTAGGCAGCGCTTGTGTGTGGCGCCCGCTTGCCTGTTTATTTATTCGCAGGAGAGGATATTACATCGATCGGAGGTTCTTTTCCTCAGCCAAAAACGGACATATCTTAGCGATTAATTCGGCACTCTGGCTACTTGTCGTCTGTATAGATGAAGCGAGACGCCATATTAGCTAGCCGCTGACCGTAATTCCAACTGCGCGGCGCCAGCCATTCTGAGCCTCTCTATTTCTAACCAACGTGCACCCTAGAGTCAAGACGACTGGTTTGCTAAATCGGATCGCTTCAATAGGAAGCTAGCGAGCCATGCGACCAAGTACACAGGCTAACCCCAAGCCATCACTCAAAATCCACTCAACCGCAAATGATTTGACATCCAAGCTAGCAACACTTAATCCTGTAGGCATTTAGTAGTGGACAGAATTCGTGTCCAGGCGAGCAAGCAAACTATGCAGGTTGTACTGGTGCTACTCATTTTGGCATTTAAACTGACAACTTGCGGCTCGCTTGCACCGGACTACAATCATGTGGTTCAAGCATTCTGGGAGGATGAAGCCAGCAGTGATAAGCTGCTCCATCTGACCATCGATGAACTTTCGGGCCAGAAACGGGTCTACATTGGGGCTGTTAACAAAATCTACCAGCTCTCCTCTGATCTCAAGCTAGAGGCACAAGCAATCATGGGGCCAGCACCAGATAACCACGAGTGTCCAGTTACGAGGCATTGTCCTAATATTGAACGGAAACTTATGGATTATTATAATAAGGCACTAGTTATTTACACCCCAAATTCAAATTTACCAACCACCCCCATGTCTCCTAATAGTCAACAAACTTCGAAACAATGGCCACCGTTAACACCTTTAGTTGCGTCCCATCAGAACAATCAGCAATATTTGCTTGTCAGTTGTGGTACTTTATTCCAAGGATCGTGTGCATTACATAATTTGAATAACATAACAAATTACGAGCTACCCGCAAACGAATCTGTGGTCGCTAATTCACAATCAGCATCGACCGTAGTTTTCATAGCGCCAGGACCAAACAAGCAATTTCACTCCCGCCAACAACTTGTTCTCTATGTTGGCGCCAGCTATACAGGTTTGGGGCCTTACAACGCAGAGGTTCCAGCCGTTAGCAGCCGCTCGCTACTGCCAGAGTCAATGTTTAACATAGCATCCAGCAATGTCGCTTCAGGAACTAGATTAACCCTCAACTCCCTATCAAAAGACCGTTTTCCAATTACATATGTGCACGGATTCTCTTATAGAGGATTTTCATATTTCATTACAGTCCAAAGAAAGTCGTCAACATTGCCAAAACCATTCATAACAAAACTAGTAAGAGTCTGCCAAAAGGATGTAAACTATCATTCATACGTAGAGGTACCAGTGCTGTGTCGAACAGATAGTGGTATCGATTACAATCTAGCTCAAGCCGCTTATGTAGGCAAACCCGGTCTCAATCTAGCCAAATCTTTAGAAATTAGCTCCAGCGATGATGTACTATATATCGCCTTCGCGAAATCGAAGGACAAGCGTGATATTTACAACGAACCAAGCCAACAAACAGCTCTCTGCATCTATGCGCTACCAAGTATACATCACACCTTTACCCAAAATATACAACATTGCTTCAACGGCAATGGACAACAGGGTTTGGACTTTATTAGTCGTACTGAACCTTGCATACAGACTCAAGTGCAAATAACAGACGATTTCTGTGGAATGGACGTCAATAATCTTATAAGCGGTTTAGTACCTGTGGAAACCAGTCCTGTGATTGAATATAAGAACGTATCCCTAACTGCTGTGGCTGCTAGTCCAACCAATGATTTCACGGTTGCCTATTTGGGTACATCAGATGGGCAGCTCAAACGCCTTGCCATAGAGGATGCAAATAAGGCTATAGAATACTCAAGCATTATTGTTGACCCCAAGAGAAGAACACCAATCAATCAAGACATGCGATTTGATAGACGAGATAAGACTGCTGATTTTATATATGTTATGAATGATAAGAGAGTCTCACTTATCAAAGTTCAAGAATGTAATCTGTACAAAACATGTGCCGAGTGTCTCGATACTCACGACCCTCATTGTGGATGGTGCTCTTTGGAAAACCGTTGCTCTATCAAGAGCTCCTGTGCAGAGGCCAATGAAGATAGTTTATATTGGTTATCTTATAGAAGCGGCAAGTGCACGACAATCACTAGTGTAACACCCGCGCAGATTCAGAGGACAACAACTAGAACATTGTCACTTATTATCGAGAATTTACCATCTGTTGATGGACAGTTTTTGTGTGGTTTCACAGCTCATGGTCGGACTGAAACAACTAACGCCACTAGATCCTTCACTGGAGTCGTTTGTCCAACCCCGCTGACTGACTCCCTACCAACAATAAGCCCTTCGAGCCATGATCTAGTCTCAAAGTTGTCTGTGCGAATGCTGAATGGACCTGATTTCACCGCGACAAACTTCACCTTCTTTGATTGTAGCTCTTACTCAACGTGCACTGAGTGCGTCTCCAGCCCGTATCCATGCGATTGGTGTGTCGCTGGCCATCGCTGCACTCATGATACCGGAGAAAACTGTAGAAACGATATTCTTGTAACTGGCCTTAAACAGAAAGGACAGAGCATGAGATCAGGCCCAAATCATTGTCCTAGGATCAATACAACTCATGGCTCTCCAGAAATAGTAGTCTCAGCTGGACTAGCTCGCAGAATTCAAGTACAAGTTTACGAAATCCCCCCAGTGATATCCTCAACGAGGTTCGCTTGCCAGTTCAATGTTGAGGGACGGGTTCGACAGGTTGGAGCCCAACTACTTGCTGATGTAGTTTACTGTGATCCAATGGAATTCAAATATACAACAACTGCCCCGAATATCACCGCATCATTTGCAATAATTTGGGATAACAGTAAGCCTTTAGATAACCCCGACCGCATCCGTATACTGGTTTACCAATGTGCTTCAATGGCTGATAACTGTGGTTTCTGCTTGGAACTACCAGAAAAATACTCATGTGGGTGGTGCAAAGACTCAAATTCATGCGAAATTCAGGAACATTGTCCTCTTCAAAGACCATCGTTTCTTGTTAGCTCTGACACTTGTCCGAATCCGCAAATTTTATCCTTCGAGCCTTCATCTGGTCCTTACGAGGGTGGCACAAACATTACAATCAACGGCATAAATCTCGGCAGGTCATTCGAGGATATTCAGAACGGGATCACTCTAGAACTATATAACATAGACATCAAGCTCGGCCAGATCGAATGCGTTCCATACCGAGAGCTTTACGTCCGAACCTCTCAAATCACATGCCAATTAACATCCCCCGTAAATAGCTCAGTACAAAGCGCGATGCCTGGAGGCAGTTTGACAGGGATAATATCTGTTCGTGTTACCAACGATTACGTAACGAAGTCAGTTGAGAGGTTTAATTTTGTCAACCCGCGCATCTTGTCTATCATTCCAAGCAAAGGTCCCAAATCAGGCGGAACGAAACTTCTAATTTGGGGGCTTGATATGAATGCGGGCTCCAAGGCCGAGGCTTTTGTTGGATCGTCACCCTGCTCAATAATCAGTAGGAAACCTGAAAAGGCTGAGTGTATAACTTCTCAAGCTGAGAGATCCGGCGAACAGCGCGTTTCAGTGAGATTCGACAATGGTGAGCGAACTTTCCATGACTACAACTTCCTATACGCCGACGATCCCGAAATAGACGTAGTTACCTCTCTTCAGGCATCAATGAATCACATCAACCGTGCTGGTTTCAATCCAACTCCACCTAGAGGAATACCAGCGGGTGGAATTACAGTTCATGTAAGGGGCAAGAACTTCATGTGTGTTCAAGAACCAAGATTCTATGTTGTCGTTGACGGACTCAGATTCAATGGTTCCTGCCAAGTTGAGAATGCAACAGATATGAGCTGCCTGAGCCCCTTTGTTCCTGAGGAAAAATTTAAAGGTTATAGGCTCAGCGTGGAGGATCCAGTTGAGCTAGACTACGGCTTCTTCATGGATAATGTGGAAGAAGTGCATAATTTGGCAAGTCGAAGTATCAATCGTCTGCCCATGTTCTTGATGTATCCCAATCCAGAGTACAAGCCGTTTCCAGAGGAGATCAAATATTATAAGAGCGACTATCTGACAATCAATGGTAGCAACCTTGATAGGGCTTCTTCAGAATATGATATTATGGTCAGAATTGGCAATGGTTTCTGTAACGTAACTTCCTTGAGTCGCACCCAGCTGACTTGCAAGCCGCCACCCATACAGCCTGAAGCTTTAAATTGGAGGGGTCAGTCAGATGGCAACCAACTGCCAGATGTAGTTGTAACAGTTGGCAACTCGTTGAATTTCACCATCGGCAAGATAAGCTATGACTCCTACGATGGACTAGAAGGAGCCCTCTCTCGCTCAATTATCTTTTCTTTGGTTGTCGGAGCTTGTTTCCTTATACTAACAGTCATTATGATTCTCATAGCCTACCGAAGGAAAGCTAGTGAGAGTAATAGGGTTGTAAAGACAATGCAAGAGCAAATGGATGTCTTGGAGATGAAGGTGGCCAGTGAAGCGAAACAGGCATTTACGGAGCTCCAAACTGAAATGACAGATCTCACAGACGACCTCGAACATGGTGGTATCCCCTACCTGGATTACCGTATTTACGCCATGAAGGTCCTCTTCCCCAACTCGAGTGACCACCCTGTACTAAGTGAAATGCAAGTCGACCCTAAAATAAGGCCGAATTTCGAGAAAGGTCTTGCATCATTCGGCCAATTGGTATTGAATAAGACCTTCCTGCTGCTATTCATCAGAACTCTTGAATCAAATCGATACTTCTCTATGCGAGATCGTGTGAACGTGGCCTCTCTCATAATGGTGACCTTACAAAATAGGATGGAGTACTGTACTGACATACTTAAAACACTGCTAGCAGATCTCATCGAGAAAAGTATGGAAAGCCGTAGCCATCCCAAGTTATTGCTCCGAAGAACAGAATCAGTTGCTGAAAAGATGCTATCCTCATGGTTCACTTTCCTTCTATACAAGTTCCTTCGAGAATGCGCAGGCGAGCCTCTTTTTTTGCTATACCAGGCTATAAAACATCAAGTAAACAAGGGGCCGGTCGATCTAATAACGAGCGAGGCCCGTTGCTCGTTGTCCGAGGAGAAACTAATCCGTCAATCGGTGGATTATAAGCCATTGACGGTCTTTGTATCAATTTCGCCTCAAACTGCCTACTTATCCGGCATCGATCCCAATTTGCAAACTGAGAATCTCGAAATTCCCGTAAAAGTATTAGATTGTGATACAGTATCGCAGGTCAAGGATAAGGCCATTGATGCAATATACAAGAGCACACCCTATTCTCAGCGACCGTCAAAGGATAATTTGGATCTCGAGTGGAGAGCATCACAGACTGCCCGAGTCTTAATGTCTGATGAAGACCACACAACACAGACAGAGGGTTATTGGAAAAGATTGAACACATTAGCACACTATCGTGTACCGGATAATGCATCGCTTGCATTAGTGACCAAACAAGCGCCCCTTTATAGTATGTCTATGATGGATGACAAGCATCGATACGAAACTCTGAGCCATTTTGGGTTTTCAAAAGCAATCCACACACCGACAAATCGGCCAAACTCACCGCTTAATGAGCTCGATCGAGGCTTCAAATATTGGCACCTTGTTAGACATTATGACAATGATTATAGAGATGGAGAACGCTCCAGCAAGATGGTGAGCGAGATCTACTTAACTAGACTTCTCGCCACAAAGGGAACCCTCCAACGATTTGTGGACGACCTGTTCGAGACCATTTTCAGCACAGCCCGGCTTACATCATCGTTGCCAATCGCAATCAAATACATGTTTGACTTCTTGGACGATCAAGCGCGCGGTCATGGTAAGTTTATTGCGCCAATCAACGTCACTTTATTGCCCTATCCCATATAACTGTCTAAGGAGTGCTCATTAACTAACGTCCAACATGCTGCATTTATGCCGCTCTCCCTTTACAACTGCCGATGACAATGGGTGTTCATGATGCGCCTCACAACTGTAGGAATAACGGATCCCGAGGTTGTTCACACGTGGAAGTCAAATAGTTTACCTTTGAGGTTTTGGGTTAATCTAATTAAGAATCCGAATTTCGTCTTTGACATAAACAAGTCGAATATAGTTGATTCCTGTCTTTCAGTGGTAGCGCAAACATTCATGGACGCTTGCTCAACTTCTGAGCATAGATTAGGCAAGGACTCGCCGAGCAGCAAGTTACTGTATGCAAAAGATCTACCAATTTACAAGGATTGGGTGGAGCGTTATTACAACGAGATTGCAATGATGCCGCCTATAAACGAGCACGACATGAACGCCATGCTTGCTGAGGAGTCGCGCCAACATGCGCACGAGTTCAACTCGAACGTATCCTTGCATGAGTTGTTCAAATATGCTATCAAGTACCAAGAGCAGCTCATGCTGACTTTGGACGACGACGAATTTGCCAAAAAATTCAAGCTCGCGGCCAGGTTGCGCCAGACTATGCTCATCATGAATGGTTACAATACTGTACTTTTACAATCTTAGATTAAAGCCCAATAAGTCTGTAGGTAAGATGGAAAGAGAGTGAGAGTGTAAAAGAACAATTAAATTTAACTAATAACACAATTCTATGGGGTGCAGTTGTGTTTTGCAATTGTATTTTTATTGTCCATCCTTTGCGTTAGCGACCTCGATGGACAGATGATTTGGGCTTGTTGTCCGGTGTCCTTTTTGTCAGAAAGCAGCCGATCGGGCAGCTGATAGCTCTCGCACTGGTTTGCAGAGTCAGAATGTTGTGTCAGAATGTCGCACACCTGCTAACTAGACTCTGGTTACATCGCAACGCAAACATTGGGCGCTTACCTTGCCACATCACTAGCTCGGAGGCGGCTGCCTCTTATCCAGGGAGGGGCGAGCTGAGCGCTGCCGGCACAAGCTCCTAATCAAAGTGCAGCAGCCAGTTTCCATCTACAGCCCAGAATCAAAGCGGCGGCGGCGGCGGCGGCGGCAAGAGCAGAGACTCGAAGGTAGAAGCCAGGGTGAGCATCTACTCTCGCGCTTGCCCCCCTTTTGCTTCACGGCGCCGCCGGTCGACTCTTCGTTAGTATTTTCTCGCAGCGATCGGGGTAATAAAACTTCTCGCTTATCAGCTGCTTCTCACACACGACAACATGCTAGCCGAACCGACTCAAATGAAACAAAATAAAACCACTAGCCAGCTAACTAACTAGCTGCTCGCTGGATGATGCGCGGCTGCGTCGTTAGCATCTCCTCGCATGCCCTCATGGGCCAGCTTACAACTAAAACATTGTTATTTTCTTCCTCCCTCTTACGTCCATGGCCTGCACACGTTGGCTGGCGAGCCGATCTCCAATGTTGGGGCTAATTTCTGAGGAAGAGGGAGAAAATAGGAGCGACTCGTTGGCTTCGGCCGCTGGCTGCAAGCTGCGAGCTTGAGCGGGAGAGGCTAGGATAGAGAATCGAGTTTGCAATCATGGTAGACAGTGAACGGTGGTGTGACAGTGCCAGCAGTGGATGTGGAAGGAGGCTGCTGCTGCCGCTTCAGGCCTAGAATTAGCCTAGCAGTCGAGGCTAGCTATGCGCTCGAGCTTCAGCGTCAGTCTCTGTTTCAGCGTGCGCCAGAGCGGCGGCTTTTGCTCGCCCGCCGGCATGTTTAGGCTGAGTTGCGATCGCAATGGCTTCGGTGTTGTGGTTTGGCCACAGTGCTGCTGCTGCCGCCGTCGGTGCTGCCGCTGCGCCCGCTCTATCTGCGCGCCGCCAACTCATGCGCACTGGCGGCCAAGAGCGGGCGACTCGGCGCACTCACCGCGCGCCTCCTGTCAGTACTGAATGGACCAGCACTGGCGGCGCCACCACCGCCACCGCCAACACCGACACCAGCTAGCCAGCCAGCCCGCCGACCAGCAACCAGCAACCAG